>WBZY01000062.1_pt1 | contig 122069 bp, 77 predicted proteins | sample 5204191 | NCBI WGS metagenome assembly WBZY01 (sample SAMN12344363, study PRJNA552823) | activated sludge metagenome | biome: Activated sludge suspended growth; feature: Anammox Sidestream; material: Wastewater; isolation source: activated sludge from anammox sidestream of wastewater treatment... | reverse complement strand
ATCGTCCCGGCGTTGTTGTCGTCGCAGGCCGTACCGGGCAGGGCGGTACCACCGGCCACACCGAGGCAGTCGATCAGCTGACCGGCGCAGGTGCAGTTCGCATCCCACACGTCGTTGCCCGTGCCGGCGTTGCCGTCATCGCAGGCCGTGCCCGGCAGGGCGGTACCACCAGCGATGCCCAGGCAGTCGATGGTCTGGCCGACGCAGTTGCAGCTGTTGTCCCAGGTGTCGTTGCCCGTGCCAGCGTTGCCGTCGTCGCAAGCCGTACCCGGCAGGGCGGCACCACCGGCCACACCGAGGCAGTCGATCATCTGGCCGACGCAGGTACAGTTGTTGTCCCAGGTGTCGTTACCGGTGTTGGCGTTGCCGTCGTCGCAGGCCGTGCCCGGCAGCGCAGGTCCACCGGCCACACCGAGGCAGTCGATGGTCTGGCCGACGCAGGTACAGTTGTTGTCCCAGGTGTCGTTGCCGGTGTTGGCGTTGCCGTCATCGCAGGCCGTACCGGGCAGCGCAGGTCCACCGGCCACGCCCAGGCAGTCGATGGCCTGACCGACGCAGTTGCAGTTGTTGTCCCAGGTGTCGTTGCCGGTGTTGGCGTTGCCGTCGTCGCAAGCGGATCCCGGCAGGGCCGTACCACCAGCGATGCCTAGACAGTCGATGGTCTGGCCGACGCAGTTGCAGCTGTTGTCCCAGGTGTCGTTGCCGGTGGCGGCATCACCGTCGTCGCAGGCCGTACCCGGCAGGTCAGTACCACCGGCCACGCCCAAGCAGTCAATGGTCTGACCGACGCAGTTGCAGCTGTTGTCCCAGGTGTCGTTGCCGGTGTTGGCGTTGCCGTCATCGCAGGCCGTACCCGGCAGCGCAGTACCACCGGCCACACCGAGGCAGTCGATGGTCTGGCCGACGCAGTTGCAGGTGGCGTCCAACTGGTCATTGGCGGTATTGGCCTGGCCGTCATCGCACGGCGAACCCACCTGGCCGATCACGGTGGGGCAGGAGTCGCATCCATCGGGAACGCCGTCGGTATCGTCATCGATCAGGTCATTGTGGCCCGGGCAGATGTCGTTGCAATCCGCGACTCCGTCGCCGTCCCCATCGTCGTCAGCCACACCACAGCCGCATTGGCCAGGATCGTGCTTCAGCGGGTCGGAAGGACACAGGTCGCCGTCGTTCGGGACGTAGCCGGTCGGGGCCACGCAGGCTGGTACACCTGTGCCAGGGTCTCCGTAGCTGTCGCCGTCCGCATCGGCATACCAGGTCACCATGTTGTCCTCGGTCACGATAACCGAGGCACTGTCGTTGAGGCATGGTGCGTTGCCGGGAACGATGTAGGTGTAGATGCCGCTGTCGTGGACGGCGGGGTCGTAGGTCCCGCTCATGGCCCCGAGGGGGCCGGTCCAGGTGCCACCGGTCGCTGCACCCGGGCCCAGCAGTGCGAACAGGTCCGTCGGACCGGCATTCTCGCAAACGGTAAGCGCCGCATCCGTTCCGGCTTCGGAGGCGGCCTCGATCAGCAGGCCCACGGTCGTGCTTTGCGGGCAGGGGCCGGCCATGGTATAGGTGATGCTGTGCGAACCGAGGGGGGCGGCCTGTATGTCGATCACACCGGTGGACGGATCGATCGCCATGCCCAGGGACGCGGAACTGAAAAGACCGCCCACCGGTGCGGTCACCGTGGGAGCGATCGCCGCCGCCGTGGCGCAGACCGCCGCCGTGCCGTAGCTCAATACGGGTGCGGGGGCGGGCTGAACGTCGATGGTGAACGAGCAGGAGAGACTGTCCGGACCACTGGCCACCGTGTAGGTGATCGTGGTCGATCCGATGGTTATCTGGCTGCCGCTGGCAGGCCCGCTGTGCCAGAGCACGGCCGTGCAGATGTCCGAATACACCGGTTCGTCCCAGGTGACGGCAGCACCGCAACGGCCCGGCAGGGCCATCACGCTGATGTTCGACGGACAGGGCCCCAGGGTGGGGGGGGTGTCATCCACCACCCGCACCATGAATGCACAAGAACCGGTGTTGCCGTCGGCATCCGTGGCGGTGTAGATCACGGTGGAATCACCGACGGGCCACGCACCGTCCGTGGCGTTCGAGGTCCAGGTCACCGATCCGCAGTCATCCAGCACGGCCAGCGGTGCGGGCAGCGTTACCTGGCCAAGGCAGCCCGCGTCAGCCGGGATCAAGAGCGTGTCCGGACAGGTGATCTGTGGCCCTGCGGTATCGACCACCACCACTTGGTCCGAGTTGGTGGAGATGTTCCCCGCGGCATCGGTGATCGTCATCGTGGCCGTGAAGGATCCGCTCACCGTGGTGCCGGGAGGCGGGTCCTGTACCACGGTGAACGCACTGCAATCCGAGAAGGTGATGCTGTCCACCAGGTTCGGCATCACCGCCGCGCAGCCGGCTCCGGCGGGAAGTATCACCGGGTCGGACAACGGGCAGTAGAAGGTGACCGGTGCAGCGTCGACGACGTGGACCGCCAGGGTGCACGTGCTCATGTTCCCGCCGAGGTCGAGCGCGGTGTAGTGCACCACGGAGTCGCCCACGGGCCACATACCGTCGGTGGCGTCCATCGTCCAGGTCACCGTACTGCAAGTGTCCAGCAGGATCTGCGGTGCGGGCAGCGATACGGGCCCGAGGCAGCTGGCATCAGCCGCGACCACCAGCGTGTCCGGGCAGATGATCGTCGGTGCGATGTTATCGACCACCTGCACAGACCAGGTGCAGACGCTCGTGTTGCCCGCGCCGTCCGTCACCGTGTCGGCGAACTGGTGTGTGCCGGGCCCGAGCAACAGCAGCATCCCCGCGTCGGCCATGAAGGCCGAGGTGGCGAACACCAACGGGGAGGTGCTCAGCACCATCGCACCACCGGGCAATACGGTGATCTGCGTGCTGCTCAGCTCGGCCGCGTTGCAATTGTCCGTGTAGGTGATGACCGGCACGGTGTACGGTACCAGGCATTCGGTGACGGGCAGATCGATCACGGTGACCGAAGGCGGGCAGGTCGCCGTGGGCGGAACGGTGTCCAGGACGCTCACCGTGTCGATGGAGCTCAGTGCGATGCCGCAATCGCCGCCGTCGACCACTGCGCGGAACTGCACGCTTCCGTTGAGACCGCTCCAGGGTTGCGATGTAGAGGTGTTGGCAATGACCGTCCAGGTGACGCCGCCATCATCGCTCCGCTCCCAGCGCAGCACCGGGCCCGAATGACCGGTCAGCATCAACATGCCGGCATCCGTGGGGCAGAAGGCGCCGCCGCCGCTCACGGTGCCGCCCACGGGTGCCGGGATCACGGTCACCACCCGCGAGGTGCTGTACGTACAGCTGCCTTGCACCACGGTGTAGGTGATCGGGAAGCTGCCCGGCCCGGTGGGGCTGAAGATGCCGGTAGCCGTGACGTACGGCCCGCCGCTCCACAAACCGCCGGCCGCCGTGCTGCCCAGGTAGCGCACCGCATCGACGAGGAACGCGCCATAGGTGGCTGAGGTGTGGCGTTGCAGCCGCAGATAGCGCACGTCGGCACCCACCGTGTGGAACAGGCTGCTCCAGGACCCGGAGGAGGTCTGGTACTGCGAGGCTGCGCTCCAGGTCACCCCGTCCATCGAGGTCTGGACGTACATCCGCGCCTGCACCAGGTTGGTCTGGCTGCGCCAGGTCAGGGTCAGGACCTCCCCTGCGGACAGGGTGTCGCCCAGGTCCAGGGTAAGGGCGGCACCGGGCGAGGCGAACAAGGCTCCCGCACCATCAGGTGCGCCCACGGCCTGTTCCGCCGCGGTGATGCCGGTGGCGATCAGGGCCGAATCCGCGTAAGCCACCAGGTAGGCATTGAGGTCCACCGCCGGCACGCCCTCACAGAAAGGGCCCGGCTGCGCGAAGCGGGCCGGGTTGTTGGCGGCGTTCGACCATCCGGGATCGGTGAAGCCCGCCACGAAGAGATTCTCGCTGCTGCCCCCGGGATGGACCATGGAGCCGAGCACCAGCGAGGTCTCGTACTTCCCGCCCGCCACGAAGTCGCCCTGCACCGTGGTGGCCATCGCCATCACCATCTCATCCTGGTCCTCCACCTCCCGCTCCATCCAGACCGGGGTGCCGTTCGAGCTGAACCGGGCCACCATCACGTCCGGGTCATCGTCCCCGGTGATCACGGTGCCCTGGTCGGTGGTCACGGTCCCTTCCAGGGCCCCGCCCACGTAGGGCTGCTTGTTGCGGCCGATGGTGATGTCGTACCCGATGGCGCCGTGCGGTTCGTTGCTCGACGCCGTGCGTACCCACGCGGTGTTGCCGCTCGCGGGGTCCAGTGCGGCCAGGAAGAAGTAGTCGTGCACCCCGCCCACTGTACGCTGCACCCCGCCCGGAAAGGTGGAGCCGTCGTGCGTGTGGCCGGTGATGTACACCGCCTCGCAGCTCACGGCCACTCCGTTGCACTCCGAGGCCGCATCACCGGGGTTGTCGATCAGTTCGGACCAGAGGACCGAACCCCCCGCGCTGACGGCCGAGATGTAGAGGGCATTGGGGTTGGTGGTGTTCACTGTCGTGCTGAAGGTGCCGCCCTGGTTCATCCAACTGAAGGCCGACCCCGTGGTCTCTCCCGTGACATACACCACCGTGCCGTTGGTGGCGATGCGTTCGCTGAGGATGTCGCCCGGGGAGATGGCCGTCTTCGACCAGCCGAGCGTGCCACCCAGGCTGTAAGCGTTCAGAAAGGCATAGGCCTGACCATAGTACAGGCCTGTGGCCGAAGGGATCCCGGTCAAGCCGGTCGCATGCGTGAATGTGCCGTACGCGACCACCATACCGCCCGCGAAGCACACGCCGGTGCCTTCGTCGTCCTGGGTCCCCCCCATGGTACGTACCCACTGAAAGACACCATTGGGGTCGTACAGCGCCACGAAGGCATCATGCCCGCCGACGGAGGAGATGCCCAGGTTGGCCGTCCAGCCGCTCAGGTGGCCGGTCACGGCCACCATCCCGGAAGGGGACACGTCCACCCCAAAGGCGCCATCGTCCCAGTTGCTGCCGAGACCCTTGCTCCACAACACCGCGCCCGAGGCGTTCAGCTTGGCCAGGAAGGCATCGGGAGTTCCGTTCACCGAGGCGGGCAACCCGAACGGCGCCCCGACGACCGTGGCGCTCTGGTACACGCCGACCACATAGATGGCACCGCTGGCCTGGTCCACGGCGATGTCGCGCACGAACTCGATGTTCCCATCGTCCACGGCATGCGCCCAAGTCCAATCGGGACCCTGGGCCAGCACGGCGGGACCGTGCCCCAAGGCCAGAAGGCCGATGATCAACGGCGCGCGTCGCGCCCATTCTTCCAAGTGCCGGAGAGTGTCGGCCATGGTCGAGGCGTTTTGCCATGCACGGGGTGTCCAGACCTATGCATGGTTGAGCGCTTCAACGGGAGAAATGGTCGCGGGTTACCGCCAACGGCACATCACACGGCCGGAGCGAGCGGCCGCGCAGGCCGTCAGGCCACGAGGTCGGCCTCAGGGAAGCTGGGCGTTCCGCACCGCCGAGGGCACGGCTCCGCCCACGGCCAGCAGAATGGGATCCCGGTCGTTGTTCGGGCCGGTGTACTTCGCCACACCGTCCAAGGTGATGTCCGTGAGGTGGTATCCCGGCAGGGTGGCCGTGGGTACCGACCCCCCGATCGCCACCAGGATCAGGTCGCGGTCATTGGCGCCTCCGGCATACTTCACCTGCCCGTTGCCGTTCGCATCCCCCGCCCAAAGGACCCGCACCCCGGCGATGTCGCGCAGGGCATTGCTGCCATACGTCGCCGTGGCGGGCAGGTCGAAGCGGACCTCGGCGGCGACCCCGGGTTGCAAGGTGCGCGTGGTGCCCGTCATCACCGGCAGATGGTTCCGGTGGCGGAGCGCGATGTGGTACTCCCCGGTCGGAACGTAGAGATGCACGGGCGAGGTGCCGTCCAGGTCCACCACGTCGCCATCGCGTTGCAGCAGGCAGCTCCTTGTCGCCAGCACGGTCGCCGGGTTGGTGGCCGACCGCACTTCCAGGAACACCCAGTCCACGATGGCCTCGGGCCCCGTGACGGAGAGGACGGCCGGAGCGATGGCCTCACCACCGCCCTGGGCCTGGTGGGTGAAGCCCAACGCCGTGTACGGTTCGGTCAAGGGGACCAGCCCGGCGTTGCGCATGCCGTCGGCCATCATGTTGGGCAGCGGACCATAAGGCCCGCCCAGGAAGGCTTTCACCAGCAGCTGCACCGTGGTCCCCGCGCATTGGCAGGCGTTGTCCAACAGGTCGTTCGTCGTGTACGGGTCGCCGTCGTCGCAGGAGGCACCGGGATAGCTGGCGCCGTCGCCGTCGTTGCAGTCCGTGCCGTCGGCCACCATGCCGGGCGGGGCTTCACACGCCATCACCAGCGTACCGGGATCGCCGCGACCGTCACCGTCCGCATCGGCATACCACGCCGTGGTGGTGCAGGCCCGGTGCACGTTCAGGGAGCGGCCTGGGAAGCCCTGGGCCTGGGCGAACCCACCACCGATCAACAGCAGGTCGTCCGTGCCCAGCAGGCCCAGCACCGGGCCGGAGCCCAGCGCCGGATCGAACGGCGCCAATGCACCGGTGGCGGGCATCAGGGCGGCTGCGCCGTGGCGCGCCTGCCCGTCCACCTGGGTGAAGGGTCCGCCGATGAACACCTGGGACCCCTGCACGACGAGCGCCGACACGGCTGCATCGGCCGGGGCCGCCTCGAACAGCGTGTCCACCACGCCCGTTTGTGCATGCGCACGGGCCACGTGCGTGGCCGGCACGCCGTTGAGGGTGCTGAACTGGCCCCCGACCAGCAAGGTGCTGTCCGTGCGGTGCAGCGCACGGCAGATGCCCGCCGGGTCCAGGTCGAAGAGCACCGGCAAGGCCGCGCCGCTGGTGCGGTCAAGCACGGCCACCCCACGCCGACCGGCGCCGCCGATCGTGTTGAAGGAACCACCGGCATGCACTTCCTGGCCATGCACGGCCAGCGCCAATACAGGTCCGTCCGGTGCCGGGTCCCAGGTCGTCGCCGCATCCGAAGCCGGGTCCAGCAGCGCCAGGCCGTTGCGCGCGGCACCGCCCACCTGGGTGAAGGTCCCGGCGACGAAGAGACCGGTGCTGTCGGCCCGGAGCAGGTCCACGGGCCCGTCGGCCGTCGGGTTCCACGCATCGAGCGCCAGCGACACCGCGTCGAACGACAGCAGCCGCTGCCGTGGGGTGGTGAAGGCCCCTCCGGCGAACCAGCGCCCACCCCGGTAGGCCAGGGCGTGCACGGCCGCATCCGTCCCCAGCACGGGTTGTTGCAGTTTCCCGGCACCGGTGCCCAGGTCCAGCAAGGCCAGGTTGTTCACCGACCGACCGCCGCAACTGGTGAAGAGGCCACCGGTGAACAGACCTCCCGGCGACACGGCCAGGACGGTCGCCCAGTTCTCGTACCGCACATCCAGGGGGTCCAGGGCGCTGGTGACCGTGTTGTACACTGCGAGCCGCCATCGGGCCTGGCCTGCGGCGAACTTGAAGTTGCCGCCGACGAACAAGCGGGTGCCATCCGCGGAAAGGGCCATGGAGAGCACCGGGCCGGTGGGGGGCAGCGGTTGTTGGGGCAGCAAGGCTCCGGTGTTGCGGTCCACCGTGGCCAGCCGCGTGGCGGGTTGGCCTTGCACGGCCGTGAACGATCCACCGATGTGGATGCGGTCCGGGGCTATGGCCACCCTCAGCACGCCGCCGGGCGGGGCGGTCACCTGCGGGTCCCACGCCAGCAATGCACCGGCGGTGGTCACGGCGGCACAGCCGTTCCGCGGCGAGCCATCGATGCTCGTGAAAGGGCCGGTCATCACCAAGGTGTCGCCCGACGCCCACAGGCCGTCAACATGATGCGAGGCTTGGGGGGCCCAGCTGCGCATGTCCCCGGTGGGCAGCCCGACCGCCATCAACCCCGCTCGCGTGTACAGCGTTCCCTGCACGGTGACCGCACCGATCACACCGCCTACGTACAGCGTGTCACCGACCCGGCAGAGCCTTCGGTAGGTGTTCCCCGGTGCGTTGGACGCACCCTGCCAGAACGGGGTCAGTGCCCCGGAGGCGGTGTCCACGGCCGCCAGGCGCGACCGAAGGCTGCCGTTCACCAGGCCGAATTGTCCTGCCAGGTATATCGTTGCACCAACGCGCAGCAGGTCGAGCACCGGTCCGCTCGCGGTTGGCGCCCAGGCCCCCACCGTGCCGTCGGCCAGGATGTGGGCCAGGCCGGACCGCAACGAATCGCCCACCCGGGTGAACGACCCGCCGATGAACCAACCGCCGGCCCCATCGCTCACCGCAGTGTTCACCACCCCGTTGATCCGCGGCCGGTCGGTCCGCACCGCTCCAGTCCCCAGGTCGATCTCCGCACCGTGAGGGTTGTTGGGCCCAACATAGGTGAAGGTGCCGCCCAGGGCCACGGTGCCCGAGGCCGTGTCCACGGCCATGGTGCGCACGGTGCCGTCGGTGATCCACCAGGCGGGGCGTGGTTCGGTGTACTGCGAGCGGACCGGGGCGCCCAAAGCGGCGACCGCAAGGAGGGCGGTGATCGTTCTCATGACCAGGACCGTTGGGGTGCTCAAGGTAGCGGATCCATCCCATTGGCGAAGGCGGACAGTCCTACCTTGCCGACCTGGACCCACGACCATGAACCGACCGTTCCGGACCGCGCTCTTCCTGCTGCTGCTGCCCCTCTTCACCTCGGCCCACGAGGGCATGTGGCTGCCCACCGTGCTGGGCAGCATCCAGGATCGCATGCAGGCCGAAGGGCTGAAGCTCACCGCCGAGGACATCTATAGCGTCAACAATGGCAGCCTCAAGGACGCCATCGTGCTCTTCGGCGGGGGGTGCACCGCCGAGGTGATCTCCGCCGAAGGCCTCATTCTCACCAACCACCACTGCGGCTTCGGCGCCATCCAGGAGCACAGCACCGTGGAGCGGGACCTGCTGAAGAACGGCTTCTGGGCGATGGACCGCTCGCAGGAGCTGCGCAACGCGGGCCTCACCGCCACCTTCATCATCCGGATGGAGGACGTGACGGACCGCATGCTGCAGGCCGTGCCGGCCGGTGCCGATGAGGCGGCGCGGCAGCAGGCGCTCGGCGCCCGTGGGCAGGAGTTGGCGCGCGAGGCCACGACCGGAAGCCACCACCAGGCCGTGGTGCGGGCCTTCAACTACGGTCTGCAGTACATCCTCATCGTCAGCGAGGTCTTCCGCGATGTGCGCCTGGTGGGCGCCCCGCCGGGGGCCATCGGCAACTTCGGCGGCGACACGGACAACTGGATGTGGCCGCGGCACACGGGCGACTTCAGCGTTTTCCGGATCTATGCCGACGCCGATGGCCGCCCCGCCGATCCCGCACCGACCAACGTGCCCTTCAAGCCACGCCACGTGCTGCCCATCAGCATGCAGGGCGTCAAGGAGGGCGATTTCGCCATGATCTTCGGGTTCCCGGGCAACACCCAACGTTACCTGCACAGCAGTGCCGTGGCCTACATCACCACCGTGGGCGACCCGCTCCGCATCCGCATGCGCCGGGCAAGCCTGGCGGTGATCGACGGGGCCATGCTCGCCAGCGACCGCACACGCATCGCCTACGCCGACAAACAGAAGGGCATCAGCAATGCGTACAAGAAATGGATCGGCGAGCTGCGCGGCCTCGAGGAGCTGCGCACCGTGGACCGCAAGCGGGAACTGGAGGCCACCTATGCCGCGCGTGCAAGGGCGGCAGGGCGCAGCGACCTGCTCGCGGTGCTCGATTCGCTGGAACGCTGCTACGCCGGGTTCACCGCCCTGGCGAAGGCGCGCGACCTCCACGTGGAGTTCTTCCTGGTGGGGGCCGAGCTTTTCCGCTTCGCCCAGTCCTTCCACCAGCTGGCCGATGCCGGCGGCAGGGCCGCGTTGGAGAAGGAGGGCAAACTGAAGCAGGAGATGGAGCGCCTCCGCGCCCGGGCCGCCGCCTTTCACAAGGACTTCGATCCTGCCGTGGACCAGCGCGTGCTGCTGGCCCAGTATCCGATCTACCGCGAACATCTTGACCCCGTGCTCGGCCCCGACCTCAGCGACCTGGACACACGCTTCAAGGACGCCCGTGCCTGGGCCGAACACGTTTACACGCGCTCCCTCTTCGCCGATGCGTCGGCCTTGGACGCGATCCTCGCCTCCGGCAATGCCAAGGCCCTGCGCCGCCTGGACAAGGATCCGGCACTGGCCTTCGCCAGGCGGCTTTCCGAAGCCTATGCCACCCGGGTGAAGCCCGCCTTCGATGCCCTCGGCCAGCGCATCCAGGTGCACATGCGCGGTTACGTGGGCGGCCTCATCACCCTGTTCCCGGAAAAGGAACACTGGCCCGACGCCAACAGCACCCTGCGGCTCAGCTACGGCAAGGTGGAAGGCAGCCGCCCGCGGGACGGCATGACCTACGAGCCCTTCACGCATCTGGGCGGAGTGATGGAGAAGTACCGCCCCGGCGATGCGGAGTTCGAAGTGCCCGCCCGGCTGCGCGAGCTGTACGCCGCCCACGACTTCGGCGCCTATGGCAACACCGACGGCACCATGCCGGTGTGTTTCACCTCCAGCCTGCACACCACCGGAGGCAACAGCGGCAGCCCGGTCCTCAACGGCAGGGGCGAGCTCATCGGCATCAACTTCGACCGCAGTTGGGAGAGCACCATGAGCGACATCCAGTTCGATCCTGCCAAGTGCCGCAACATCAGCACGGACATCCGCTATGTGCTGTTCGTGATCGACAAGGTGTGCGGGGCCGGTCACCTGGTGCAGGAGATGCAGCTGGCCTATCCGCCGAAGGCCCCGGGGTTCCTCATCGACCTGCCGATCCACCGCTGAGCCATGACCACCTGGACCGAGCATGACGGCAGGCTGGAACGCAGCTTCCGCTTCGCCGACTTCAACGCGGCCTTCGGCTTCATGGTGCGCGTGGCCATGGAGGCCGAACGCATGGGCCATCATCCCACGTGGACCAACACCTGGGACCGTGTGCATGTGGTCCTCACCACGCACGACGCCGGCAACGTGGTGACCGCGAAGGACCGTGCCCTGGCCGAAGTGATGGACCGCATCGCGGCCGCGATGGGCGCGCGCTGATCGGCGGGACGCCGCAGGTCCCGAGGATCGTCATCGGGCCGGCCGGGCGCACCGGTAAAGAACAAGCCCGGCCGGGGCCGGGCTTGTTCGCATGGGGAAATGAGGCTCAGCCGACCTTCTGCACGTTGGCCTTGATGCGCAGGGTGGTCTGCTTGGGCTCCGTGTTGGCCGTCACCGTCACGGTCTTGTTCTGCTGGTTCTCCTGCTTGCCGGGCTTGTACACCACTTCGATCTGGCCGGTGGCGCCCGGAGCGATGGGCTCCTTGGGGTAGTTGGGCACGGTGCAACCGCAGCTGCCCTGCGCATTCTCGATCAGCAGGGGCTCCTTGCCGGTGTTGGTGAAGGAGAACACATACTTGTTCTCCGAGTCCTGCTTGATGTTGCCGAAGTCGTGCTCGTAGCTGGCGAAGCTCACCGTGGTCTTGGGCCGGTTGTCGATGGCCGCCTGGGCCTGCTGGGCCAGGGGGTCGAAGGCCTTGGCATCGGTGGCCGGGTTGGTCAGGGTGGCGGGCTTGGCGGCGGAGGCAACACTGCTGGCGGTGCTGGCGGTGGCCTCGGCGGTCGGGGCGGTGCCGGTGCCGCGAACGGCCATGAAGATCAGCGTGCCGGCGATCACGGCCAGCAGGGCGATCTTGATCGTCTCTTTCATCGCTCCAGGGATTTTGTTGGTCTGTATGGGGCCGCGAAAATAGGGATGTGACGCCCGCGGGGGAAGGCCTTAACGATCCGTTAACAGCACGGGTCGCGGGTCTGCCGTGCGCTCAGGGCCGGCGCGCCAGGCCCATGCGTTCGTACGTGTCGCCCTGCAAAGCCTCCAGCGCCTTGCGGTAGCTGCTGTCGATGGGATTGTCCGCGTTGACGGCCTGCCAGTAGGCCGAGGTGTCCCACAGGTCGCGGGCCAGCAGGGCCTTGAGCCGCAGGGCGATCAACGGTCGCGAAACGGCGAACCCCGCGGCATCGGGCTCCACGCCATCGGCCTTGCCGGCCGCCACCAGCCCTTCCAGCAGCGCATCGTCCACCTGATAGCGTTGGATGAAATCCTCCGCCCGCGGGTATTGGCGCAGCAGGTGCTCGCGCTCGCGGTCCACGTGGGCCAGGGCGAAGGTGTTCAAGGTGCCCTTGCGCACCAGCTTGCCGAAGTATTCCGAGCTCAGGCTGGTGTCGATGGCCACGAAGATGTCCGGCATGATGCCCCCCCCGCCATAGACCACGCGCTTGTTCATGGTGAAGTACCGCACGGTGTCGGCCACCTCGATGCTGTCGGCGTGCATGAGCTCGCCCTTGGCCAGGCGTTCCGCGCGCTCCTTGCGGTAGGCCTCCACCCCCTCCTCGTAGGGTTTCTGGATGCATCGGCCGCTGGGCGTGTGGTAGCGGCTCACGGTGAGCCGGACCGCCGAGCCGTCAGGCAGCATCACCGGGCGCTGCACCAAGCCCTTGCCGAAGCTGCGCCGCCCCACCACCAGCCCGCGGTCCCAGTCCTGCACCGCACCGCTCACGATCTCGCTTGCGCTGGCGCTGCCTTCGTCCACCAGCACCACCAGCCGCCCCTTCTCGAACCGCCCTTCCCCGGTGGCGAAGGTGTTCTCCCGCGGGGAGTTCCGTCCCTCGGTGTACACGATCAGTTTGCGGTCGGCCAGGAACTCATCGGCCATCTCGATCGCCGAACGCAGGTAGCCGCCACCGTTGCCCTGCAGGTCCAGCACCAGGTCCTGCATGCCCTTGGCGCCGAGCGCGTCGAGCTTCTCGCGCAGTTCCTTGGTGGTGGTGGCGCTGAAGCGGCTCACCTTGATGTAGCCGATGGTGGGCGTGGCCATGTACGCCGCCTCCACACTGTAGATGGGGATCTTGTCCCGTGTGATGGTGAACTCCAGGGGAGCGGCCTCCCCGCGCCGCAGCACGGTGACGTTCACCTTGGTGCCCTTGCGGCCACGCAGCCTCTTCATCACATCGGCGTTCTTGAAGCCCACGCCGGCCACATTGTCGCCGTCGATCCCCGTGATGCGGTCACCAGCGCGGATGCCCAGGCGCTCGCTCGGTCCTCCCGCAATGGCGTCCACCACGTAGATGGTGTCCTTCACGATGTTGAACTGGATGCCCACCCCCTCGAAGTTGCCCTTCAGCGGTTCGTTCACCTCCTCCAGTTCCTCCTTGGGGATGTAGATGGAGTGTGGATCGAGCTCTTCCAGCATGGCCACGATGGCGTCCTCCACCAGCTTGTCCTGGTCCACGCTGTCCACATACATGCGGTCGATGTGGTAGAGCAGCGCCTCGAGCTTGCTGGCCGGGGAGGGCTTGGGGGCCTGGGCCATGACCGGCAGGCCGGTGATCAGCAGGGTGGCCACGAGCGTTGCCAGGGTGCGGGTCGGAAGGGGAGGGTGCATTGCCAATGGAACGCGGTTGGGGGTTCAGGAGTTGCCTGCGGGGCTCAACGTCCGGCGGCTTTGATGCCCAGGAAACGATACCGGCTCCCCTGGAGGAGCTTGCCTTTGTACCACTTCTCCACCCGGGCCAGGCGACCGTTCTCGTAATACCGCCACCGGCCATGGGGCACGCCATCCTTGTACTGCCCCACGATCCCCTTGTCGCGGAAGGCCCAGGTGCCCTCGCGCAACCCCGCGCGGTATTGTCCTTTCAGCACGATCCGGCCCTGCTCGTCGAACTCGGTCCAGTCGCCGTGCAGCGAGCCCCAGCCGTACACGGCGAAGATCAGGGGGCGCCCGTCGGGGAAGTAAGCGCGGTACACGCCGCTGGGCTTGCCGCGTTTGTAGCTCACGGTGCAGGCCGTGCGCGTGGTGTCGAAGGCGAAACGGCTGGTGCGCACGAAGGCCACCGTGTCGCGCAGGGGCTCATGCACCAAGGGGAAGGCGTACACCGTGTCGCCCGAAGGGATGTAGAGCGTGTCCGGCTGGGCCCGGAGGGCACCGGCAAGGGCGAGGATCAGCAGGACGATCGGCAGGCGGTTCATCGGTCGGGCCCCGGATAGGCCACCCGGAAACGGACCGTGACGGACCGGCCCTCGGTGTCGGACAAAGTTAGTTGATGCGGACCCGGAGCCAGGGGCAGGGCCGTGCGATGGACGTGGCGGGTGGTGGTGAGGTAGCGCCCATCGGCATGCCAGTGGATCACGGCGCCGGCCTCGCGGTGGGCGGCTTCGGCCACCACACTTCCCCGGCGGCCGTCCAGTTCACGGGCCAGCACCACCACCGAGCCGGGTTCGGGATACACCACTTCGAGCAGGTCCTCCACATCGTCCCCGGCGGTGCCGGGCAGGGGCGGGGGCAGGCGGCGGTACAGGGGGTCGAGCGGGGCGTGGTAGGCCTCCATGGCGGGGGGCAGCACGAACCAGGGGCGGGGCATGCCCCCGGCGTGTGCCGGAGCGCGGTGGGCGCCGTCGGCCGTGCACCATACGATGCGGTGGTAGGGGCAGGGCGGGGTGGCGAGCCCCGATCGCGGGATGGGCACGGTGTCCACTTCCGGGCAGGCGGCCTGGGCCCGGTGCCCGCTGCGGCGGCACACGGGCCAGCGCACCAGCAGGTCGTGGGGCGGTTGCGGTGGGGGGCCGTCCTCCACCAGGCCGAAGAGCTCGAACAGGACCGGGGCCGCCACGCGACCGCCGGTGAGCCCGGGGCGCCCCTCCCCATCGGCGTTGCCGCACCACACCCCGATGGCATGCCGGCCGTTGACGCCCACGGCCCACGCATCGCGATGCCCGTAGCTGGTGCCGGTCTTCCAGGCGATGCGCCGCGCTCCGGCGAACCGCTGCCAGCCGGCCTCCTCCGGCGGGCGGGCCACATGGGTGAGGGCCTCCAAGGCGAAGTGCGCCCCGGAGGCCGTGAGCGGGGAGGGGCCCGACCACCCGGCATGCCCTTGCAGCACCGTGGGTGTGCGCACCGTCCGGGCCTGGTCCGCCACCGAGCGGCCGTGGTCCGCGCGCACCCGGGCCAGGCTCGCATAGGCACCGGTGATCTCCAGCAGGCTGGTCTCGCCACCGCCCAGGATCAGGCTCAGGCCGTAGTGCCCGGCAGGGCGGTCCAGGCCCTCGATCCCCAGCGCGCGGAACAAGGCCAGCGAACGGTCGATGCCATGCTGGCGCAGGGCGCGCACGGCCGGCACGTTCAGCGAACGGGCCAGCGCGGCCGATGCGGGGACGGCACCCAGGTAACGCCCGTCGTAGTTGCCCGGGGCGAAGCCGTCGTAGTGCACGGGCAGGTCGGCCACCAGCATGTCCGGCAGCAGTTCCCCGGCATCGAGCTGCGCGGCATGGAGGAACGGCTTGAGCAGGCTGCCGGTGCTACGCCGCGCCTGCACCAGGTCCACCTGGCCCCCGTCCTGTGGTCCTGCACCGGGCGCGTTGCCCACGTAGGCCAGCACCTCGCCGGTGGCGATGTCCACCACCACGGCGGCGGCGTTCATGATGCGTTCGGTCCGCAGGCGTGCGGCGTGACGGGCCACCACGGCCGTGGCGCGTTCCTGCAGGGAGGCCGACAGCGTGGTGCGCAGGCTGCCGGTGTGGTCGCGGCCCAAGGTGGCCAACAGATGCGGGGCCCGGTCGGGCAGGCGCAGAGGGGCCTCGGGCAGGGGCTCTTCGCGGGCCAGCGACCATTCCAGCGGGGTGAGGAGGCCGTCGGCCAGCAGACGGTCCAGGAGCCGGTCGCGTTTGGTGCGCAGCGACCCGCGTCGGCGCCCGGGATGCACCAGCGCCGGGGCGTTGGGCAACACGGCCAGCGTGGCCGCCTCGGCCCAGCTGAGCTGCTGCGGGCCGTGACCGAAATAGCGCCAGCACGCGGCTTCCAGGCCCACCACGTTGCCGCCGAATGGGGCGTTGGCCGCATACAGGCCCATCAGCTCGTCCTTGCTGTAACGCAGCTCCAGGCCCACCGCCAGGGCCATGTCCAGGAGCTTGTTGCCCACCGTGCGCGGCCCGCCGCGCACCATCCGGGCCACCTGCATGGTGAGGGTGCTGCCCCCGCTCACCACGCGGCCGGCCCGCAGGTTGATCCACAGCGCACGCATCAGGGCCACCGGGTTGATGCCGGGATGCCGGCGGAAGTGCCGGTCCTCGTAGCGGATCAGGCAGACGGCGAAACGCGGGTCGGGCGCCGTGGGCCCAGGCTCCAGCCGCCACTGCCCATCGGCCGCGACGCGGGCACCCAGCAACCGTCCCTCCTGGTCCAACAACGCCACCGACCGTTCCGCCGTGAAGAGCGGCCTGCCGCCCCAGACCCAACAGGCCGACAGGCCCACGAGGATGGCGACGAGCGCACGGCCCGTCCATGTTCGGAACTTCCCGGACAACCGCCGGGGCGGGGATGCCGTCATCGATTACGGAACACGGTGGGCCCGAAGATCCGTCGATGTTCCGAGGGAACCTTATCTTCGACCGCCTGAACGAACCGCAATGCACCGTAAACTGCTGGCCCTGGCCGCTTTGGCAACGCTCTCCTGGCAGGAGGCGAAAGCCACCCACGTATCCGGAGGGGAGATCATCTACGAATGCCTGGGCAACGGGGAGTACCAATTCACGCTGATCGTCTATCGCGACTGCTTCGGCACCACGCTGGGCACCTCCTACGACCTGACCTTGGAGAGCCCCTGCGGCAACCAGACCGTGACGGTGACGCAGGAGAGCTTCACCGAGGTCAGCCAGCTCTGCCCCGAGGAATTGCCCAACAGCACCTGTAACGGGGGCAACCTGCCCGGCTTGGAGCAGTACATCTTCACGGGCACGGCCACGGTACCGCCCTGCGACTTCTGGACCGTGTCCTGGTCGCTGTGCTGCCGCAACGACGCCATCGTCAACCTTCAGCAGCCCGGCAACGTGGAGGGGTACATCGAGACCACCTTCAACAATGCGGATTATCCCTGCGAGGATTCGCCGGTGTTCACCAGCGCGCCCATTCCCTATGTGTGCCTCAACCAGCCGGTGATCTACAGCTACGGCGTGTACGACCCCAACGGCGACAGCCTCAGCTATGCCCTCAGCCCGGCGCTTGACATGGGCGGTGTGCCCATCGGCTACGTGTTCCCCTATTCGCCCAACGAGCCCATCACCGGCCTCACCCTCGACCCGGTCACCGGCCTGCTCACCTTCACGCCGAACGCGGTGGGCAACTTCGTGGTGGTGGTGATCGTGACCCAGTACGATGAGGACGGCAACGTGATCGGCACGGTAATGCGCGACATGCAGTTCGTGGTGATCCCCTGCACCAACCAGGCGCCCGACCCCAACTATTGCATCACCAACTTCTCGGGCACGGCCGTGCAGGTGAGCTGTTCGGGGATCGAACTGTGCGAGTCGGATAACTTCTGCTTCGATGTGGTGATCAGCGACCCGGACCTGGGCGACACCCTCGCTGTGGAGAGCAACGTACAGCAGAACCTGCCGGGCTCCACCATTTCGTGGACGGGCACCAACCCGGTGACCGTATCCGTGTGCTGGACCGCCCAGCCGGGCAACAACGGCTTCTATCCGTTCACCATCACCGTGGAGGACCAGAACTGCCCGATCAGCGCGTTCCAGACTTACGTCTTCAACACGAACGTGCTGCAACGCACCTCGGCCGGCCCGGACCAGACGATCTGCGGTCCGCAGGTGGCCGAGATCGAGGCCGAAGGCGGGGCCAACTTCGTGTGGTCCATCCTGCCGGGTGGCGACCCGATCACTCCGCAGAACTTCATCTGCCTCGATCCGCCGTTCTGCTCGGAGGTCATCGCCGACCCCAACAGCACCACCACCTATGTGGTCGTCAGCGACCTGGCCGGCTCCTGCATCAATTCCGATACGGTCACCGTGTTCGTGGTGAGCGACTTCACCTTCGCCATCACCCAGAGCGACGATACGCTGTGCCTCGGTGAGACGGCCCAGATCAACGTGACCACCAACCCGGGTGTGCCGGGCTACACCTTTGAATGGAGCCCTTCGCTCGGGCTCTCGGACGACGATATCGCCAACCCCATCGCGGGCTACAGCCAGCCGGGCACCTACGAGTACACCGTGGAGGTCACCAGCCCCGACGGTTGTGTGAAGCAGGATTCGAGCCTGTCGCTGGTGGTGCTTCCCGGCTTCGTGCCGGACTTCACCGTCACGGTGGCCGATGATTCCTTCTGCGAAGGGCAGGGCACCACCTTCACCGTGGAGATCGACAACTCCCCGCCCACGTACTGCGGCCAGAACTTCGGCGGATGCACCTCGGGCATCGTGGCCGACTTCGAGCTGGGCACCGGCACTGTGCAGGGCACCACCACCTCGTGGCCCGCGCCCTTCGGCAACTGGTACAACAGCGCCAAGCACCAAGTGCTCATCCGCGCCAGCGAACTGGTCGCCCTGGGCTTCACGGGCGGTACCATCAACGAGCTGGCCCTCAACGTGGCGGCGGTCAACGGCCTCTCGACCTATCCGGACTGGCAGATCCACATGGGTTGCACCACCCTGGATTCGCTGAACGTCGACCAGGGCTTCGTCACCGGCCTCTTCCCGGTGTTCGGCCCCACCGATGTGCCCATCACCGTCGGCTGGAACACCTTCGCCCTGAACCCGGGCTTCAACTGGGACGGCGTGTCCAACATCATCGTGGAGTTCTGCTTCAGCAACTACCCGAACGGCTTCAGCCAGAACTCGCCCACGCTGGCCACCAACACTGGATACACCTCGGTGCTCTATCACTACACGGATGGGGCCAACCTGTGCGACACGATCCCGCCGGCCTTCTTCAACCAGGGTGAGAGCACCGAGCGCCCCAACATGCGCTTCCGCGTCTGCGCCGGGGTGAACGAGGACCTGCTCAGCTACACCTGGTCGCCCACCGTGGGCCTTTCCGACCCGAACGGCGCCGTGACCGATGTGGTGCCCGTGACCTCCCCGGCCACGTACACGGTGACCGTGGGCGACCCCGGTCTGGGCTGCTACGGGACGGCATCGGTGACCACCACCTGGGACCCGCCGGCCGACGTGAGCTTCGTGCCCATGCCCAACGAGGGTGTGGCGCCGCTGGATGTGTTCTTCGACAACACCTCCTCGGGCAACGTGGTGTCCTTCACCTGGAACTTCGGCGACACCACCGGCACCTCCACCGAGTTCGAGCCTTCGTACGTCTTCAACGAGCCCGGCGTGTACGTCATCACCCTCAACGGGGTGAGCGACCAGGGCTGCACCGGCTTCTACCAGGACACGGTGATCGTGCTGCCCGACCCCATCGTGGTCATCCCCAACGTGTTCAGCCCCAACGGCGACGGCAACAACGATGCCTTCGAGTATGCCGACCTGCGCGGTTGGAAGAGCGTGGAAATGACGATCTACGACCGGTGGGGCACCAAGGTGCATACCGCGCCGCAGACCACGAACAACAAGGTGATCTGGAAGCCGGCCTCCAACATCTCGGAGGGCACCTACTATTTCGTGTTCGTCGGAACGGGCAACGACGGTTCCGAGGTGAAACATCAAGGCCACATCACCCTGCTGCGGTGATGCGCGCTCTCTGATCCGCAAGGGGCCCGCACGGGCCCCTTGCTTTTTTGGGCGGGTGGCTTCGCTTCTGCCTATTTTGGGGCATGCTGCACAAGTTCCCCGCCCGGGTCATGGCCTTCGCCGTGATGTTGCTGGCCGTGGTTCGTTGGGGACCCGGGCTCCAGGCCCAGGATGACGGGGAACAGGCCGCCATGCCCACCGTGACCGCATTGCCCTTCGTGGAGGCCGAGGCCCTCGCCATGGACAGTGCAGGGCACCTCCTTGGCCTGCCGCCGGCCTACGGCATGGTGCTTACCGTGGACCCTGCTTCGCGTTCGACCGACCTGCGCAGCGCCCGGATCTGCTCCGAAGGAGCGTTGGCCGTGGAGCCCTTCCTGGTGGATGTTCGCCTCGCCCCCGGGGAGCGCTTGCTCCTGCGGGATGACCGGAACATGGCGGTCCTTTGGAGCATCACGGCGCAGGAGGTGGCGGCCAACGGCCGGGTGGCCCTGCCGCCGGCGCCCGGCCCCTGCTGCGTCGTCGAGATCGTCGGCGCGCACGCGGGACTTCCGCAGGGGGCGTTCACCGTGGCCGAATTGGGCCACACCTACCGCGGAGAAGCCGCGTGGAAGGCCGACGCCTGCGAGGTGGATGTGAACTGCACCGAGGGCCAGGCCTGGACCGACCAGCGCGATGCCGTGGTGCGGGTGGGCGTGCGTGCCAACGGGGCGCTGCTTTGGTGCACCGGCACCCTGATGAACAACACCGCACAGGACTGCCGGCCCTTCATTCTCACGGCCCTGCACTGCGGCATCAACTCCACGCCATCGGACCTGCAGGACTACAAGTTCTACTTCGGCTACCAGCGCACTGGTTGCGGCACCGGACCGGCCGATCTCAGCAAGGTCCTCACCGGTTGCCACCGCCGGGCGGACAGCAACGACGGCGGCCTCAACGGTTCGGACTTCTTGTTACTGGAGGCCTACAACGCGGTGCCCCCCGGTTTCGATCCTTACTGGGCCGGCTGGGATGCGTCCGGGGCGCCGTGCAACAGCGGTGTCACCATTCATCACCCCACCGGGAGCGAGAAGAAGGTGAGCACCTTCGCCATGAACCTGCTCACTTCCCAGTGGATCGCCGGCGGACCGTACAGCCACTGGTACGTGAAGTGGACCGGCACCGCCAACGGGCACGGCGTCACCGAGCCCGGATCATCGGGCGCACCGCTGATCGACGGCGCGGGCCGTGTGATCGGCACACTGAGCGGGGGCACCAGCTGCTGCGTGGAAGATGGCTGCAACCTGCCGGGCTCCGGACCCAACGCGCCGGATTACTACGGGAAGATGAGCTTCCACTGGACACAGAACCCGAACACCGCGGCCCAGAAGCTCAAAGCATGGCTTGATCCGTTGGACCTCGGCGTACCGGTGCTGGACGGGGCGCGTTCACCGTGCGCCATCGGCCTGGCCGAGCAATGGGATCGGGAGCCGCGGCTCTTCCCGGTGCCCGCCTCCGATCGTCTGGTGGTGGAGTGGGGGACCGCGGAGGATGTCGTGGTGACGCTCCACGCCATGGACGGTCGCTTGGTGCGGCGGGTCCCGGCACGCGGACGCGCCGAGCTGACCGTGGCGGACCTGCCCGCGGGCAGCTACGCGCTGGTCCTCACCCGGCCCGATGGCGCGCGGTGGTCGCGCCGCGTGGTGCTGCTCGGTGCATCAACGGAAAAGGCGCCCTGAGGCGCCTTTCCGGCCGGCTTCGGGGAAGCCTGTTATCACTTGAGGAGCTTCACCTTGCGGCCGCTGCTGCGGTACTTGGCCTCCATCTCGGCACGCGACCGTTGGGCGTCCTCCATGCTGGCCACACGCACCACCTGCCAGCGCCCGGCGGGCACCGTGGTGGGAAGCTGGCCGAAACGTTCGAGCACCGCCGCGTTGGAGAGGTCGGCCTCCACGGCGACAGGCTGGGAGAGCACGACCTGACCGCCCCGCTCATCGCCCACGAGGAAGGCGGCGGTGACGGGCTGCTGCGCACGGGCGGCGACGCTGAGGAGGGCGCAGGCGGCGCCGAGGACGAGGTGGCGAAGGTTCATGGGCCGGGGTTTGTTCCTGCAATGTTACGCAACCGCCGCCACGCTCACCGGGCCGCACGGGGTTCGGCGCCCGGCGCGAGCACCTCCACGGTGCCCCCTTGGGCACGCGCGTGGATGCGCGCGTCGTACATGGCCTCCACCTGGGCGCCGGGGGCATGGTAGCGCCCGGCATACGCCGCCGTGAGGCGCAGGTGGAACACGGCACGCTGCCCGCGGGCCAGGTCGAAGTAGGTCAGCACACGGTCGTCCCGGATGTCCTGGTAGCTGTACGGGCTGTCCGGCAGGACATGCTCCATCCCTTCGAGGCGGGCGTTGCGCACCTCCCAACCGGACGGGAACACCTGCGTCAACGCCAGGTTGGGGTACACGGCCTCGGTGCCGGTATGCGCCACCTCCACCTTCACCAGCATGTCCGTGCCTTGGGAGAGCAGCGCCGGGTCCAGCGGTGTCCCGTCCAGCCGGGTGAACACCGTTCGGATGGAAAGACCGTTGGACGAGGCGGCCTCCACGCCCTGGGCAGGGGTGCCCGTGCGCGTGATGCGGGTGAAGACCATGCCGGTGCCGCGGTTGTGCACCTGCACATGATGCGGGCTGTCGGGGGCGTCCAGGACCGTTCGCCAGATGGACCGCGCGCTCTTGACGGTGATGGGCTTGCCGTCGATGTCGATCGTGAGGTCGAGCCCGGTGGCCTGGCCGTTCGCTTCTGTGAACCGTGCAACGGCCAGCAGGCCGAAGGCCGTGCCCTGGGTGCTGAGCCATTGGTCGCTGCCGAGGCGGCTTGCGATGCGCTGGACGACAGGGCCGGCCTCGGCGAGGCGGCCGGTGCGCAGCAGGCACAAGGCGATCAAGGCCTCGTCGCGGATGGCGCTGCCGTACGTGCCGCCGAGTTCCGCGTAGTCCGCAAGCGTCGCCGGGGGGCCTGTGATCAGTGCGGAGGCGGCGTCCGGGCGGCCCAGCTCCGCATAGGCCGCAGCCAGGGTCCAGCGGGCCATGGGGTCGAGCGCCGGCAGCACCCGCAGGCGGTTCATGGCGGCGGGCTCTGCGGCACCGGCCACCGCCAGGGCCAGCAGACGGTAAGCCTGCACAAAGGCCGATCGGGCATCGTTCTGCGGCGACCAGGACCGGGCGGCCCGGCGTTCGGCGTTTGTCCAGGCACTGCGCATGGCGCCGGGCACGGCATGGCCCGCCTTGGCAGCCTCCACCAGGAAGTGACCGGCATAGATGCTGGCCCAGTCGTCGGTGCTGGCACCACCGGGCCATGGGGCGAAACGGCCATCGCCCCGCTGGAAGGCGCCAAGTTTGCCCACCGCCGTCATCACGTTCGCCCGGGATGCCTCCTTCGCGGCGGGAGAGAGATCCACCAGGCCGGCGAGATAGAGCTGCGGGAAGGCCTTGGAGACCGTCTGTTCCAGGCATCCGTGAGGATAGCCGAGCAGTTCACCCAGGCGGCGCTCCAGGCCGAGCGGTGGCAGCCCGGAGACCTCGACCACCGCCCTGTTGGTGCCCGGCACACCGGCCGGGGCCACGGCCAAGGCCACCTGACCACCGGCCGACACCGTGCCGTCCTCCGACCGGGTGATCGGCAACATGGGCGACCGAACACCGATGTCGATGGTCGCGGTGGCGCGTTCTTGTCCCGAGCGCGCGCTGACCTTCACCTGCGCGGCACCGATGCGGTCCTGCGCCCGCAGCCGGAACCGCAGCACCTGCTCGCCGATCCCCTCGGAACGCAAGGTGCGCTCCATGGCGCCATCGCCGGTCACCGCACCGGAGAGCTCCACCTTCACCGCCACATCGCGGGCGGCCTTGTCCATCACGAACACGGTCACAGGCAGGTCCACGGTCTCCCCAGGCCCCAGCACGCGGGGCAGGGTGGCCAGCACCATCAGCGGCTGGCGCACGGGTACGGTGCGTTCGGCGTTGCCGTAGGCCCCGTCAGGGTGGCTGGCCACCACCATCAGGCGCACGCTGCCCACGTAGTTGTCGATGGTGAAGCGGTGGGTGCCCCGCTGGCCGGGGCCCAATGCCAAGGGGCCGGCATGCAGCACCACCGGCTTGAACCGGCCGATGCGGCTTGGGTCCATCGGGCCGCCGCCATCGCTGCCCCCGACGGCCAGCACACGACCGGCCTCCACCCCGAAGGCGCCGATCACCTGGTCGTAGAGGTCGAAGCTGTGCACGCCGAGCGCCTCACGGGCGTACATGGCGGCCCAGGGGTCGGGTGTGCGGAAGCGCGTGAGGTCAAGCAGGCCCTCGTCCACCGCATAGAGCATGTAGTTCATCGCGCGACCGCCCTGTTCGGCCACGGTGATCGTGAACTCGCGACCCGGCTTGATCTCCGCCGGGGCATCGATCACCGGCTGCAACCGGGTGCCGGGGTCCTCCACGGCGATGGGCACCACACCGCGGAGCCGGATGGGCAGGTCGTTGGCCACCTCGCCATGGGGTTGCAGCAGGGTGACATGGGCGTAGATGTTGGGCAGCATGGCGGCCGTGACCTTGAAGCGGTGCACGGTGGTGCCTTCCTTCAATGCGATCCGCTCGATGGCCAGCACGCGGTGGCCGTTCTCCAGGCTCACGATGGCGCTGCCTTGCTGCGGGGACGGGATGGTGAGCTGCACTTCGTCGCCCGGCGCGCAGGTGGTCCGGTCGGCACGGAGGTCCAGCCTTGTCGCCGCCGGGTCCCTGCCTGGTCCGGTGCCGGCATCGTCCGCTGCACCGTAGTGCACCGAGGCCACGGCCACATGCCCGCTGGCGGGATCTTCCACACGCACCAGGTGCCGGCCCCGGGCAGTGGGCTCCACGCGGATGTCCGCCACGGCCCGCCCCCGGTTGTCGGTGCGCACCAGTTGGGAGGAGACCTCGCGCAGCCCCTCACCGGTCCTGCCGCTCGTGGGTCCGTCCATGGCGCCCTGCCACCAACGCTCTTCGTCCACCTGCAGCACCTGCACGTTCAAGGGGTGGTCGGCCACGGGCTTCCCGGTGCCGTCCACGCCCACCAGCTCGAAACGGTGGGTGCGGCCGGGGACGTAGTTGTCCCACGCACCGTCCGGCGCCGGGGCGCGTACCCCGGCGTAGGTGCGGTAGGGATGGAGCATGGTTTCCTGCTGATCCATGCTGGCGTCCCCACCGGGGTCGCTCACACGGCTGATCACCGTGAGCCGCAGGGCCGCCGGTGCGCCGGGGACGGGTTTCAGGTCGAACGGGAAGAGGGCCAGGCCCTGGGCGTCGGTGCGGCCTTCGAAGACCACCGTTTCGCCGTCGATGGTCCCATGGCCCAGGTCGTCGAACACGAACCCGTCGTACCCCTTGGGCCGGAACTCCGCAGCGGCCATGCCCACGGAGACCGTGGTCGGTGCATGGGCGGCCGGCGCGCCGTGCAGCCAGGTGGCTTGCAGCCGGGTGGCGCGTGGCAGCTGGTCGGCGGTGAGCGGGCCTGCACCCAGGTCGAGGGTGATGCGCATGCGGTTGGGTTTCACCGTCTCGATGCGCAGGTTGCGATGGAAGGTGGCATCGCCCACCGTAACACGGCCCAGCCAGGTGCCCGTGGGGGCGTCCGGCGCCGTGGTGCACGGAAAGGCGTACTGGTCGCCCGTGGCCTGCCGGCGCACCGCGCGGTGCGTCACCCGGCCGCGGGGGTCCACCAGCTCGAACACCACGGGGTGGTCCGCGGGCAGCCGCTTCTCCCGGTCGTGCAGGATGAAGGCCAGGTGGAGCGTATCACCGGGGCGCCACACGCCGCGTTCGCCATAGAGGAAACCTTTGAGCCCTTCGGGGAGGGCGTCCCCGCCCACGTCGAAAGCGCTCAGGTCCAACGCGGACCCGTCGTCCACGCGCAGGTAACCGCGCTGCTCCTGGGTGCGGGCCACCACCAGGAAGGGGGTGCGCGCCGGTTCCTTCAGCACGGCGATGCCCTGCCCATCGGTGGTCAGGTGGCCCAGGTCGCGCAGTTGGGGGTCGAGCACATCGACCGTGGCGCCGGAGACCGCCATACCGGTGCGCAGGTCGCTCACCACCACGTGCAGCGCCCCGGCGGCATCGCGCTTGGCCAGCAGGCCCAGGTCGCTGGAGAGCACGTTGCGCGAAACCTTGCGCCGGCGTCCGTAGTAGCTCGCCGAGCAGGGGTTGTCGCGCTGTTCATGGTCGTAGTCATCGGCGTACCACGGGTCCTCGTCGTAGTAGTAATAACCCACGCGGTCGAAGGCGCTGTCGTCCAGGGGCGGCGGTGCGGTGCGTCCGCTCATCCATTGCTCAGGGCCCGGAGTGGTGTTGTCCCCGCAGGGGAACACGGACTGGTCCTGCCGGAAGCCGAGCTCCACGCGGTGAATGGCGCCCGGCTCTGCGGCGACCAGGCGGTCGAGGTCCAGGAAGTAGCGGTTCCAGGTGCCCGGGTCGGGCGCATCGGTGGCCACCAGCGGCACATCCTGTTCGGCCACCAGCCGTCCCACCCGGGCCAGTTCCTCGCCACCGGTCAGGTCGTTCACCTGCAGGAATTGCGGGATGTTGTCCGCATGGATGCGGATGATGCGGACGGTCACCGCGCGCAGGTTGACGGCCTCGAAGGGCAGCTTGCGCCCTCCTGTGGTGGGCAGCACCACCCCATCCCCGGTGAAGCGCACCGCAGGCCCGGGTTCGGGGAAGCGGATGCGCACCGTGGTGTCCCGGAGCAGGGTGACCCCTGCTGCCGTGCGCAGGCCTGAGGCGGCGAAGACATCGGCCTCACCGTGCATGGGACCGGGCGGGTGGATCACCAACGTATTGCCTGCCACGGCGATCCGCGCGGGGGCTTCGGCGGTGATGCCGGCCAGGCCGGCGGTCTCCTGGGCGGGGTCCGGTGGTTCGGAGAACAGCAGGCGCACCTGCTGCTCGCCGTCCTGCACCGCACGGGCGTGGATCAGCTGCATCCGTCCGGTCGGCGGCAGGGCGAGGGCGGTGCGTCCTTCGTCGGCGCTGCCGATGGCCTCACCGTTCCAGTCCAGTTCCAAGGTGGTGCTGCCCGGCCCGCGCGCCACGCTGTCCGCAGTGAGCTCGTGGTGCAGCCCATCGCCGGTGCCGGTGATGCGCACCTTCACCGCACGCCCGTCCTGTCGGGCTTGGAAACACTGCACCAGTCGTTCGGAACGTACCTGGTCCGCGGTGGTCACCTGCCAGGTGACGCTGTTGAAGCGCGCATCTCCGGCCTCGAGCGGGGCCAGGTCCGCCAGGTCCACCGCCAGGTGTTGTTCCAGGGTGTGGAAACCGAAGCGGAAACGGGCCAGGGGATCGGGCACGGCGACGATGGCGCCCAGGTGGAAGGTGACCGCGTGGTCCCGGCCCTGGGCCAGGGGCTCCTTGGGCACGAAGGCCAGCGTGCGGGCATCGTGCCAGCGCACCGTGCCTTCCACCGCGGGATCCAGTTCAAAGAGGGTCGCGAGCTTGGCCGCACCCGTGTCGGTCAGCGTCAGCCCCTCGGCGAGGCGCACCAGCACCGGGGAAGCGGCGGAGACCGGTCCTGCGGTGAAAGCGGTGATGTAGGGGGCGAAGGCCGGATCGGGCTTGGGGAGGGCGGTGCGGCCGCAGGCCACCAAAAGGAGTGCGGTGCCGAGGGCCAGGGGCCAGGTCCGGATCATGGGGTGGGAATGGGAGGCAAAAGGTACTCGTCCCCGTGCAACGGGGAAGCCGCGCGCACAATTGCGCTGCTCAGGGCTCCGCCAGCAGGCGGTCGGCCTCGTCGGCGGCGATGATCCGGTCGCCCAAGGCACCCACGGTGAAGGCGTCCGAGAGGCCCATGGCCTTCAGGCGTTCCCTGGCCGCATCGGCCTCGGCGCGGGTGCGGAAGGCACCGTGGTAGTAGCGCACGGCATCCACGCTCGGCACCGGCGTCACGTCGCCCACCTCGATGTACTTGTCCATGATGTCCATGGGCACGTTGCCCGCGAAGGTGCCCACCTGCACGCGGTAGCGGATGAGGCTCTTGTCGATGCCGCCGACGGGGGTGCTGCGCAGGTCCTCCGGACCGGTGAGGCGTGCGCCGGCCTCCTTGAGGCTCACGCGACGACCGTTCCGGAAGGCCACGAGGAAGGCGCCCTTGAAGCCCTTCATCAGCATGTCCACCTTGTGCTTCGCCGCCGGGTTCACGTCCGTGAAGCTGCCGGTGTAATAGCGGGTCAGGCCGTCGTCGCCTTCGATCACCACCAGGTCGGCGATGCCGGTGAAGATGTTCTTCGCGAGCTTGTTGCGGAAGGCGCCCAGCTGCACCCTTACCACCACCGCATCGGTCGGGGCCGTGCCGCCCTGGCTCGCGGTGCCTGGCGTGGCCCGACGCACTTCCTCGTCGATGTCGATCAACCGGCCGTCCTCCTCGGCCATCACCCGGCCGTCGATACCCTTGCCGCTCAAGGCCAACTGGCGCCGCAGCGCCTCGGGCAGCGCGTCGTAGTTGCCCACCACGAAGAAGGTGGTGTCGCCCTTCTCGAGCGTGCGTACGTCGGGAATGCTCAGGATCCGCTGGATGAGTTCATCGGGGATGCCTTCCAGCTGCTCGCCCACCTTCACCACGTAGGTGCGTCGTTTGGCCGCCGCGGTACTGCGGCCACGCGGTCCGAAGGATTCCGCACGTGAGTGCACCATGTTCACGTTGGCGGAGTCCTTGTAGTTGAGCCAGGCCTTCAACAGGGCCTCGTCCGTCAGGGTCACGCCGTCGGCGTCCACCGGGGCCCCGGCGGCGGTGGCGGGTTCCAGGTCGCGATGGTCGGGCACCCCGTCGCCGTCACCGTCGAGCGGGCAGCCGTGGGCATCCACGGCGGCACCGGCAGGCGTACCCGGGCACTGGTCGTTCCAGTCGGTGACGCCGTCGCCGTCCTCGTCGTCGGCCAGCGCCACCAGGTCCATCTCCTCGGGCGACAGGGTGGGACCCTCCTTGTCGCGCGCCTTCCGTTGCCCGATGCCGTAGCTCAGGCAGAAGGAGCTGAAGAGGAAACGGTCCATGCGGGCGTCGCCCTGACGTTCCTCCCGGCTGTCCACCGTCACCCCGTCGATGAGGTCGGTGGTGGTGAAGTGCATGGTGGTGCCGATGCGCAGGTCGAAGCGGCCGCCCAGGTGCATGCGGGCGCCGATGCCCACGGGCACGGCCCAGGTGAGCTCCGGGTATTTGCCGAAGCCGTCCAGGTCCAGCTCGCGGATGTCGCTCTCGTAGCTGTAGTCGCGTTGCAGGTGCACGGCGTCGCCGGCAAGCGGGTCGTTCTCGGCCCGGTCGCGGATGGTGCCGTCGCTCCAGTAGTGGTAGGGTCGCCCCTCGGCGTCCAGACGGTCGGTCTTGCTGAGGAACTCCACGGCCTCGAACCCCACGGAGAGGTAGGGCTCCACGCGCCGGCCGGGGTTGAGCAGCTGGTGGAAGTTGTAGGTGAACTGGAACCCGCCCGTGGTGACGCGCGATTCGAAGTTGAGGTTGCGCACCAAGCTGCGCTCGTTGGCGCCCACGCGGCCGTGCAAGGCATAGAGGCCCACGTCCAACCAGGGGGTGAGCGGGGTGCCCACGCGCAGTTCATAGCCCACGCGTGTCAGCAGCGGGCTGTAGTTCCGCTGGTGGTCGCCGATATCGCCCAGGAAGGCGAACATGCCCACGCCCAGGCCGAAGGTGGGGCGGAAACCGTGACGGGTGCTGTCGACCTCCTGCGCCGTGCTGTCCACGGGCATGCCCAGCAAACCGCCGAGCACCGCGGCGCACAGGGTGCGCAGTACGGGCCGGTGGCTGGGCTTGGGCGGCATTGCGGGGAAAGATAGGCTTCCCGGCCTATTGGACCCAGCTTTGGCCGGAGAGCATCAGCGCCTCCTGCACGGTGATGCGCACCCCGTTGTTGTAGGCGGTGACGAAGGGACCGGGCAGTTCGTGGCCGGCGGCCACAAGCGCGGTACGCTTGTCGCGGGCATCGCGGTACTGGCCGAAGGAGCCGGTGGTGTACTTGATCCACCCTTCGTGGCGCTCGATGCTGAAAGGCTCGTGGAAACGATGGCGGCCCGCGAAATACTCCCGCCCCACCTCGCGGTGCGCTGCGGTGATCTGCACCTTGTAGGCGATGCCTTTCTCCGGAGCGGGCACTCCCTTGGAGGGGTCGGGCCGTGTGGCGACCGGCCGGGTCTCCGTGTCGGTCGCCCGGGCGGCGTCCGTGGTCTCCACCTTCTCGGGCAGGGCGATGTTCGTGTCCTTGGCTTCGGTGGGGTCCAGCTTGGCCTGGTCTTGTTGCAGGGCGCTGAAGGCCATGTTGCCGATGGTGAAGGTGGAGACGCCCAAGGGGACCCGCTGGGTCTCATCGTTCAGCAGGTAGCCGAACTCGCCGGCCACCGAATAGTCGCCATCGGGCAGGCCGTTGGCGCGGAGCTTGTAGGCCACCTTCAGCTCGGGCTCGGCCGGCAGGTTCAGCCATACGAACTTGACGATGCGGTCCTGGGTGGTGAAGATGGCCTGTGCACTGTTCTTCTCCATGGGCGTGAACCCCGGCGGCAGGTTCTCCTGAAGCTTGCCGAAGCCACGGATGTCGCCCTTCTGGATCCGCACCTCCACCAGGAGCTCGCTGGCCGAGACCAGGGTCACCTTGCGTTCCACGGTCACACCGCCGGGGCCCTGACCGGGCGTGGCGGGCACGGGGGGCGGGACGGCGGCGGCCACCGGGGCGGCCCCCGAGGCGGACACCACGTCGTTGGACGGGTCGATGGCAGGCGCCGCAGGTGCGGCAGGTGCCGGGGTGGCGGCGGCCACGGCCGGATCGCCCATCACGGTGACGGTGGTGGTGGCCAGGTCGTAGGTGCGGCGCTCGTTGTCCAGGATGTAGCTGAAGCGGCCGTTGATGGGCATCTGGCCGGCGGCGGTGGCCGAGGCCACCAGGTTGTAGGACACCTTGAAGGAGGGCTGCGCGGGCAGGGCCATCCAGATGAACTTGGCCTTCTGATCGCTGAAGGTGAAAGAGGCCCCCTTGGTCTCGATGGCCGTGCAGGTGAAGCCCTCGGGCAGGTCGATCTGCAGCTTGGCGAACCCGCTCAGGTCGCCCTTCTCCACGGTCACCGTCACCTTGGTCTCACTGCCCGGCATCACCGTGGCCGGTGCGTCCTGGGTGATCCTGATGTCGGCGAGGAACAGGAGTTCGAGGAGGAGGACGCCGATAAGGTCAACGAGGACGAGCAGTTGGGCCATGGTTCCGGAACGGTTTGCACGGCCCTTCGGTGGGCCTGAGCAAAACTACCGGGAGGCCGTGCGGGGCCTGAGGCCGGAGCGGGCCTCATTGCGAACAGCGCCGTGTTGAGAAGGGCCGGCCGTCAGAAGTTCGGCTTCAGCAGGTACCTGCTGTAGAAGGCATCGATGGCGTCCACGGCCTGCTGCGCGGTGTCCACCACGTTGATCAGGTCCAGGTCGGTGGGATTGATGTAGGCGTTGCGTTCACCCATGGTGTGCTTCACCCAGTCCAGCAGGCCCTTCCAGTAGTTGCTTCCGACCAGGATGATGGGGAAGCGGCCGATCTTCTGGGTCTGGATGAGGGTGAGGGCCTCGAAGAGCTCGTCGAGCGTGCCGAAACCTCCGGGCAGCACGATGAAGCCCTGGGAGTACTTGGTGAACATCACCTTGCGCACGAAGAAATAGTCGAAGTGCAGGCTCTTCTCCTTGTCGATGTACGGATTGGGGGCCTGCTCGAAGGGCAGTTCGATGTTGAGGCCCACACTGGTGCCGCCGCCGCGCTGGGCGCCTTTGTTGGCGGCCTCCATGATGCCGGGGCCACCGCCGGTGATCACGCCGTAGCCATGGCCGGTGAGCAGGTAGGCGACCTCTTCGGCGAGCCGGTATTCCTCGCGCTCGGGGGCGGTGCGGGCGCTGCCGAAGATGCTCACGCAGGGGCGGATGCGCTGCATGGCCTCGAAGCCCTCCACGAACTCGCTCATGATCTTGAAGATGGCCCAGCTGTCGTTGGCCTTCACCTCGCTCCAGCCCTTCCGCTTGAAGGCCTTGCGGATGCGGCGTTCGCTTTCGTCCTGTGGGCTGTGCGCCGGGGTGGCCGGCCTGGTCTTGCGCTTCATCGCAGTTCGTTGCTGAGGTAGGTGGCGGTGTGGCCGCGCCCCATGCGCACGACCTCCTCGGGCGTGCCGCGGGCCACGATGCGGCCGCCGCCGTCGCCGCCTTCGGGGCCCATGTCGATCACATGGTCGGCCACCTTGATGATGTCCATGTTGTGCTCCACGACGAGCACCGTGTTGCCCTGGTCCACCAGGCGGTCGAGCACGGCGATCAGCTGTCGCACGTCCTCGAAGTGCAGGCCGGTGGTGGGCTCGTCCAGGATGTAAAGGGTGCTGCCGGTGCCGCGACGGCCCAGCTCGCTGGCGAGCTTGATGCGTTGGGCCTCGCCGCCGCTGAGGGTGGTGCTGCTCTGCCCCAGGCGCACGTAGCCCAGACCGACGTCCATCAGGGTGCGCAGCTTGTTGGCCAGCTGGGGCAGGTCGGCGAACAGGTCCAGGGCTTCCTCCACGCTCAGGTCGAGCACATCGGCGATGCTGCGGCCTTTGAAGCGCACCTCCAGGGTCTCCCGGTCGTAGCGCTTGCCGCGGCAGGTCTCGCAGGGCACGTCCACATCGGGCAGGAAGTTCATGGCGATGGTGCGCACGCCGGCGCCCTTGCATGTTTCACAGCGGCCTCCCGCGGTGTTGAAGCTGAAGCGCCCCGCCTTGTACCCGCGCACCTTGGCGCCCGGGAGCTGCGCGAAGAGCTCGCGGATGTGGTCGAACAGACCGGTGTATGTGGCGGGGTTGCTGCGCGGCGTGCGGCCGATGGGGCTCTGGTCCACCTCGATCACCTTGTCCAGCCAGCCCAGGCCGTCCACCTTGCGGTGGGGGAGCGGGCGCAGGTCGGCCCGGTGGAAGTGGCGGGCCAGCATGGGGTACAGGGTGTCGCCCACCAGCGTGCTCTTGCCACTGCCGCTCACACCGGTGACGCAGATGAAGGTGCCCAGCGGCAGCACCAGGTCCACGTCCTTCAGGTTGTGGCCGGTGGCACCCAGCAGCGAGAGGCGGTGACCGTTGCCCGCACGCCGCTGGCGCGGCACGGGGATGGCGAGCTCGTGGCGGAGGTAGCGGCCGGTGAGGCTGTCGGCCTGCCGCACCTGGTCCGGTGTGCCTTGTGCGACGATGCGGCCGCCGTGCTCCCCGGCCCCCGGACCGATGTCGATCAGGTGGTCCGCGCTGGTCATCATCTCTTTGTCGTGCTCCACCACGATCACACTATTGCCACCGTCGCGCAGTTGGCGCAGGCTGGCGATCAGGCGGTGGTCGTCGCGCTGGTGCAGGCCGATGCTGGGCTCATCCAGGATGTAGAGCACTCCGGTGAGCTGGCTGCCGATCTGCGTGGCCAGGCGGATGCGCTGGGCCTCACCACCGCTCAGGGTGCGCGCGCTGCGGTCCAAGGTCAGGTACTCCAGGCCCACATCGAGCAGGAAGCGTGTGCGTGCGGTGATCTCCTTCACCACATCGCGGGCGATCAGGGCCTGGCGTTCCCCGAGGCGGTCGAGCAGGCCTTCGGTGTGGGCATGCAGGCGGTCCAGCGGCAGGGTGGCCAGCTGGTGGATGTTGAGGCCGTCGATCCGGAAGTGGAGCGCGATGCGCTTGAGGCGTGTGCCCTGGCATTCGGGGCAGCTCACCATGTGGGTGAACTGGCCCGCCCATTTGCGCGCCTGGGCACCGCCGTCGCGGGCCTGTTCCAGGATGTAGGGGATGAGGCCCTCGAACTGCACGGTGCGGTCGCTGAGCCCGGCCTGACTGGCCACGCGCAGGGGCTCGTCCAGCCCGTTGAGCAGGGCGGCCACGACCTGGTCGCCCATTTCGTCCACGGGGGTGTCGAGGTCGTGACCGAAGGCCGAGAGCACGGCCTCCACCTGGCGGAACACCCAGGAGCTCTTGTAGCTGCCCAGCGGCAGCACGGCCCCGCGGCGGATGCTCTTGCTGCGGTCGGGGATGATCTTGGTCAACGCCACATCGGCCACCTGCCCCAGGCCGCTGCAGCGCGGGCAGGCACCGTAGGGGCTGTTGAAGCTGAACAGGTTGGGCTCGGGCTCCTCATAGGCGATGCCGCTGGTGGGGCACATGAGGTGGCGGCTCAGGTAGCGCGGCTGCCCGCCGTCCACCGGCAGGGCCATCAGGTTGCCCTTGCCCACCTTGAGGGCCAGGTCGCATGCATCGGTGAGGCGTTTGCGCGCCGCCGTGGAGGCCGCCTTGCCGGGCACCTTCAGCCGGTCCACCACCACTTCGATGTCGTGCACCTTGTAGCGGTCCAGGCGCGGGCGGGTGGTGAGGTCGATGACCTTGCCGTCCACGCGGGCGCGCAGGAAGCCCATGCGCAGGAACTGTTCGAAGAGCTCCTTGTAATGCCCTTTGCGGCCCCGCACCGCGGGTGCCAGGATCAGCAGTTCCTGCCCGCCGTGCTCCTCCAGGAGCAGTTCCAGGATCCGTGCGTCGGTGTAGCGCACCATGCGCTCGCCGGTCACGTGGGAGTAGGCGTCGGCGACGCGGGCGTACAGCAGGCGCAGCAGGTCGTAGATCTCCGTGACGGTGCCCACGGTGCTGCGTGGGTTGCGGCTGATGGTCTTCTGCTCGATGGCGATCACGGGGCTCAGGCCGGTGATCAGGTCCACGTCGGGCCGTTCGATGCCGCCGAGGAACTGGCGGGCGTAGGCGTTGAAGGTCTCGATGTAGCGGCGCTGTCCCTCGGCGTGCAGGGTGTCGAAGGCCAGGCTGCTCTTGCCGCTGCCGCTCAGCCCGGTGATCACCACGAGGCGGTCGCGCGGAATGGCCACGTCGACGTTCTTCAGGTTGTGCACACGGGCCCCGAGCACCTCGATGACGCTGTCACCGGCCGGGGCTGTGTCGGGGGCGGCGGGGGCGGCCGCGTCAATCGTCCTGGGCACCGTCCGCGGCATCGAAGTCGGCGGCGGGCAGCAGCAGCTCGTAGCGCCGGCCCGCGGAATTGGTCAGGCGGGTCTCCCGCAGCCAGGGGTTAAGGAGCTTGAGCACCTTGTACGAGGTGCCCTGTTCGGCGGCGAAGGCGGCCAGGTCGCCCACCGGACCGTCGACGTTGACGGTGCGCACACGGTAGGGGGCATAGAGGTCCTTGCTGCGGATGTGGAAGCCGTAGCGGCCGGGGTCGGCCATGATCTCCTTCATGGCCAGGGCGCGGAAGACGTAACGGGAGGTCTCCTCGGGCAGCAGCAGGTCGTAATAATCGGTGGCCTTCTGCCGTCCGATCTGTTTGTCGAGCCCTGCGATGCCCAGGTTGTAGGAGGCCATGGCCATGGCCCATGTGCCGTACCGGGCGTAAGCCTCCTTGAGGTACCGGGCCGCGGCGCGCGTGCTCCTGGCCACGTGGTAGCGCTCGTCCACCTCGGCGTTCACCTCCAGGCCATGACGCGTGGCGGTCTCCTTCATGAACTGCCAGAAGCCCGCCGCGCCCATGGGGCTCACCGCGGTGGTGAATCCGCTCTCGATGAGCGCGATGTACTTCAGGTCCTCGGGCACGCCCTCCTCGCGGAGCACCTGTTCGATCAGGGGGAACCACCGGGCCGCACGTTTGTGCGCCAGGATGGAGTTGCTTTGCCAGTAGGTGTTCACCAGCAGTTCGCGGTCCAGGCGTTCGCGCACGTCGAGCTTTTCCAGGGGCACGCGCTCCCCGCATAGGTCCACGGCGTGGGGCAGGGTGAGGGAGAAGATCCGGTAGCTGTCGTTGAAATGCCGCTGGTGGTCCACGTCGCTGTGCTCCTCGGTCACCGCGTAGGTGAGCAGGTTGGCGGCCAGCACCCCGGCGAGCAGGGCCGTGCCTGCGCCGGCGATGCGCAGGGCGTGCACGAGCGGGGAGCGGGTCTCAACGGGCATGGTCGGGTGTTGCGGGACGCTTACGGCGGGTGGGCAGGTAGAGGAGCGCGAAGACCGCAACGGCGTACAGAACGAAGATCGCCGTGTGAAGGTTCCGCCACACGCCCACGAAACGCAGCACGGCAAAGTTAAGGAAGAGGCTGAGGGCGCCGAGGGCGCCGAAGACCAGGGCCACCTGCGCATCGCTCAGGCCCAGGTAGCTCAGGTGGTGGGTGGTGTGGTCGCGCCCCCCCACGAAGGGGCTGCGGCCGCGTGCGATGCGGTTGATGGTCACGGTGGTGGTGTCCACGATCGGCAGCAGGAAGACCACCAGGGTCATCACCGCCTGCCGCCAGTGCTCGATGGCCCCGGTGCGTGGTGCCGGTGCGTTCCAGAAGCAGCTGATGCCCACATAGGCCAGGTAAACGCCTAGGAACTGGCTGCCGGTGTCGCCCATGAACATGCGGCTCGGATTCCAGTTGTAGAACAGGAAGCCCGCCAGGGCGGCGATGGTGCACACCAGGAGCACCAGGTGCACGCCCTCCACGGGCCCCAGCATGAGGTGGACCATCAGGCCGTTGGCCAGGATGAAAATGGAGACCAGCGTGGTGATGGCGTCCATGTTGTCCAGCATGTTGATGGAGTTCATGATGCCCACCACCCACACCACGGTGAGCAGGACGTTGGCCCAGGGGGCGGCGAAGAGGCGGATGCCGTTGCCCGAGGCGATGAGCAGGGCCGCGCAGCCCACCTGGGCCAGGAACTTGAGCACGGGCCGGGTGTTGTACGCGTCGTCGGCCAGGCCCAGCAGGAAGCCCAGGGAGGTGGCGCCGATCAGGCCCAGCAGGGCGGGCCGCCAGAGGGGGTCGGTGGAGGGGAACAGGGCGCCGTTCACCGAGAAGGCGCCCAGGAAGACGATGAAGAAGGCGATGCCGCCGAAGGCGGGCTTGTGGGTGGCGCTCCAGCGCACCAGGTCCGTGTTGTGCTCGCGCGAGCCCAGCGTGCGGGCGAAGCGCATGAACAGCGAGTTGATCAGCAGCGAGAACAGCACCGCGGCGAAGAACAGGCCGGAGTAGATCAGGAAGAGCTGTGCCGGGGTGTACATGCGCCGGGGTCAGTGCAGGGTGGGCAGCAGGTCGCGCAGGCGGAGGCCGCCGCGGTCCTTGGCGTTCACCACCGGGTCGGTGAGCCCCCAGTCGATGCCGAGCTCGGGGTCGTTCCACAGCAGGGTCCGCTCGGCGGCGGGGTCCCAGTACTGCGAGCATTTGTACTGGAACAGGGTGTCGTCCTCCAGCACCGCCAGGCCGTGGGCGAAGCCTTCGGGGATGAACAGCAGCACGGGCTCGCGGCCGTCGAGGCGGATGCTGAAGTGCCGGCCCAGGGTGGGGCTGCCGGCGCGCAGGTCCACGCACACGTCCAGCACGGCGCCGCGCGCCACGCGCACCAGCTTGGCCTGGGCCGAGGCCCCCGCCTGCAGGTGCAGGCCGCGCAGCACGTTGCGGTGCGACAGCGATTCGTTGTCCTGCACGAAGCGGACCTCCCGGCCCGTGGCCGCGACGAAGGCCCGGTGGTTGAAGCTTTCCAGGAAGTGCCCGCGGTCGTCGCGGTGCACCGTGGGGCGCAGCACCAGCAGGCCGGCGAGGGGAGTGGTGTCGATCCGCATCAGGCCCTTCCCGTGAGTTTGCTCAGCAGCCCCCGGCGACGCCCGCCCTTGCCGCCCTTCTGCCCGCTGCGGTCCTCGTAGTAGCCGTAGCCCGTGCCGTAGCCATGGCCGTAGCCGTAGCCGTAGCCATAGCCGTAGCCGTAGTTGTAGCCGTACTTGTTGCGGTCGATGTCCACGCCGTTCAGGATGGTGGTGATGCGGGTGATGCGGTTCTCGTTGATCAGGCGGTCCACGTTGTGGATGAAGGCCTTCTTGCTGTAATCCGAGCGGAAGATGTAGATCGGGTAGTCCGCACGCTGGATCATGGCGATGCCGTCGGTGACCAGGCCCACGGGCGGGTTGTCGATCAGGATCACATCGTACTGATGCTTGAGCTCCTCGAGGATCAGGTTCATGCGCTCGCTGATCACCAGCTCGGAGGGGTTGGGCGGGATGGGCCCGGCGGTGATGAAGTGAAGGTTGGGCAGGGCGCTCTGCTGGATGCAGTTCTCAAGGGTGTCCTTGTTGATGAGCAGGGTGCTCATGCCGCGCACGTTGTCCACCCCGAAGCCCAGGTGGATCTTGGGCTTGCGCATGTCGAGGTCGAGCACGATGACGCGCTTTCCGCTGAAGGCGATGATGCCGGCGAGGTTGATGGCCACGAAGGTCTTGCCCTCGCCGCTGATGGTGCTGGTGATGGCGATGAGCTTCGGCCCCGGGGTGTTGTCCACGAACTGCATGTTCGTGCGCACCGTGCGGAAGCTCTCGGCGATGAGGCTCTTGGGGTTCTTGTCCACCAGCAGCTGGCTGATGGGGATCTCCTTCTTGTACTTGGGGATCATGCCCAGGATGCCGATGGAGGCGCTGGAGGTCTTGGCGATGTCGTTCAGCGAGGTGATGTTGTCGTGCAGCACGTAGCGCACCAGCACGATCAGGAAGCTCACCACCAGGCCGGTGAGCAGGTAGGAGAAGATCACCAGGTTGCGGTTGGGCGCCATGGGCACCGTGGGGATCACCGGGCGCTCCAGCACCTTGTTGTCGGGCACGAAGCCGGCCCGGCTGATGCGGTACTCGATGTCCTTCTCCAGCAGCAGGGTGTAGTACTTCTCATTGATCTGGAACAGGCGGTCGATCCGTGCGAACTCCAGCTCCTTCTCCGGAAGGGTGAGGAAACGCGCCTCGTGCTGGAGGATGATGTCCTCATACTCCTTCACCTTTTCCGAGAGGCGTGAACGGAGGCTGCGGATGCTGTTCACCACCAGGCCCTTCTGCACCTCGATGCGGTGCTCCACGTCGCGCACCGCCTGGTTCATCGGGGTGGCCTCCAGGAAAAGCTCCTCCCGCTCCAGCAGCAGTTTCTGGAGCGATTCGATCATGGTGGTCAGGGACCGCTCGTAGGTGGTGCCCACCAGCAGGGGCATCAGGTTGTACACGTCGATGTCGCCCAGGGCCTTGTCGGTGGACTGCTCGATGGCGGCCAGCAGGTCCAGCTCCACCCGCACCTCCAGGATGCGGTCCTCGTACTCCCGCACGCGGTTCAGGTAGATGGGCGTCAGCTCGCTCATGTCCGACACCTTGTTCTCCATCTTGAAGGCCTGCATGCGGTACTCCGATTCGCGCAGCTTGTCGAACACGGTGTCCTTCTGCGACTCGATGAACCGCAGGATGCTCTCGGCGCTCTCGCGCATGCGCTCCACGTCGTAGCCGATGTAGGTCTCGGCCATGGCCTCGGCCAGGTCGCGGGCCAGGGTGGGGTTGTTGTCGCGGCAGTCGATGGCCACGGTGCGGGCATCGTTGTCCAGGATCCGGGCGTCGATCTGCTTGGAGTACTGGGCCACCAGGCTGGCCGGGCTGTTGATGCGGAAGTAGGTGGAGCCGTCGGCCTCCATGCGTTCGCGCATGGCCACCTCGTCCACCCACACGCTGCACCGGAAATGGGGGGTCGTCACCCGCTCGTTGAGGTCGAAGGTGAGCGTGAGGGGCTGGCCGGCCACGGTGTAGGAGAGGGTGGCCTTGCCCTCGGTGTCCAGTTCGATGTAGACCGGCACGTCGCGCACCCGCGGGTCGAGCACCTCCACATCCTCGATGCGGAAGAAGGTGCCCGTGTACATCTCGTTGGTGAGGATCTGGCCCTTGTAGAAGTAGCTCACCTCCAGGGGGATCTTGCGCAGCACCTTGTCGATGAAGAACTTGGAACGCAGCAGCTCCACGTCGGCCAGCAGGTTCTTGTCCTCCACGAACTGGTTCATCTCCAGCACCAGCTGGGCGTTGTTGCTCTCGCGGATCTGCAGCACGGCCCCGCTCTTGAAGATGGGGGCCGTGTAGCGCAGGTAGAGGTAGGCGGCCGCACCCGAGAGCAGGATGCAGAGCATGATCCAGACGGTGGAACGCCGGATGATGTACAGGAACAGCCCGAGGTCGAACTCGTTGCTGAAGTTCGTGATCCGCTCCCGATAGCTGTCGAGGGTGATGTTGCGTTGACTGACGTCCTCGCTCAGCATGCTGCCGCTATTGGAAGCCCCGGATGATGCCGATCACGAGGACCACGCTGGTGAGCAGGGTGATGACCGGGGTGATGTCGGCGAGCACCTCGCGCACCAGCTCCGGGTTGGGCTCCACGTACACCACGTCGTCGGAGAACATCACCATGTCGGCGTATTTCAGGCCCTCGATGTCGGACAGGTCGAACTGGAACACCTTGCGGCGGCCGCCCGGCTCGCGCCGGAAGACCTTCACCTTGTGGGCGTTGCCGCGCTTGGCCACGCCGCGTGCGGTGGCGAGCACCTCCAGCAGGGTGGTGTTGGCATTTTCCAGGGGCACCACCACCGCGTCGCCGCCCCCGCCGGGGAAGACCACCACGCGCCGGTTGGTCACGCTCAGCTGCACGAAGGGCCGGTTGTAGAACTGGGTGTAGCGCTCCTCGAGCCACACTTCCGCCTCGCGCAGGGTCTTGCCCGAGAGGTCCACGCGGCCCAGCAGGGGCATCTTCACCTTGCCGTCGGGCTCCACCAGGTAGTTGAACTGCAGGCGCTGCAGGTTGCGCGCGTTGTCGGCCCCGGTGCCCATGGACACCATGTCGATCATCTTGAAGCCGTCGTTGGCGAAGAGGCGGAACTGCAGGTAGTCGTTGGGCTGGATCTTGAACGCCAGGTCCACCGAATCGGGCAGCGAGTCGAACGCATAACCCATCGGCGTGCGGAACATGATGTCCCGGTTGATCGTGCATCCACCGCCCATCAACACCACCATCGCCACCGCCACCAGGGGCGCAAGCCGAGCCGTTCGCATCGCGCAAAAGTAGCGTTCCGGGGTCAGTTCAGCAGGGCGTCGTAAAGGCGGGCGGTATCGTCCACCAGGCGGGTGAAGTGGTAGCGCTGGCGCACGAAGTCCCAGCCCTGCCCGCCCATGTGGTCCCGCAGCGCATCGTCCTCCACCACGCGCAGGATCGCCTCGGTCATGGCCGCCAGGTCGCCCGGGGGGCACAGCAGCGCCGAGCGGTCGCGCTGCACGACGTTCTCCACCCCGCCCACCTGGGTGGTCACCACCGCACGGTCCGAGGCCTGGGCTTCGATGAGGCTCACCGGCGTGCCCTCGTTCAGCGAGGTGAGCACCACCAGGTCGGCACCGGCGTAAACGATGTCCACCTCCTTGATCCACGAGGTGAAGGTGAGGGTGGCCCGGGGCACCATGGCTTCGCCGGTGGCGCCGTGGCCGAAGCCGTGGCCGTTGAACCGGGGGCCTGCCGCAAGGCTCAGGCCCAACTCGCGGGCCCGGGCCTCCAGGCGCTCGCGCTCCTCGCCGTCGCCCACGATGAAAGCGCGCACCCGGCGCTGCGTGCGGCGGGCCACGGCGGCGATGGCCTCCAGGAAGAGGTCGTGGTTCTTGATGGGCACCAGGCGGCCCACGATGGCGATGGCGATCTCGTCGTCGGCCACCCCGTACACCTTGCGGAAGAAGGCCCGCTTGTGCGCCCGGTCCTCGCGGAAGCGGCTCAGGTCGAAGCCCAGGGGGATCACGCTCACCTTGTCGCCCGGGCAGATGCGGTGCTCATCCACCAGTTCCTGCTTCTGCCGTTCGCTGATGGCGATGATGCGGCTGGAACGGCGGGCCAGGAAGCGCTCGATGTTCTTGTACATCGCGGTGCGCACCGGCCCGAAATAGCTGTGGAACACGTGGCCGTGGAAGGTGTGCACGATGGCCTTCACACCCAGTTCGGCGGCGGCCATGCGGCCCACGGCACCCGCCTTGGCGGCATGGGTGTGCACGATGTCGGGCTTGAACTCGCGGATCAGCTGCTTGATGCGCCGGTAGGCGCCGCGATCACGCCAGGGGGCCACTTCGCGCTGCAGCTCGGGCAGGATCCGGGCCTCCACCCCCAGGGCGTGCAGGATGTGGTGGCTGCCCTCCTCGGTGGCCTCCTGGCTGCCGCCCACCAGCAGGGTCTCGTACCGGTCGGGCAGGTAGCGGGTGAGGTACGCCGCGTTGTGGGTGGGCCCCCCGAGGTTGAAACGGTTGATGATGCGGAGAACGCGGGGCATGGGCGTGCGGACGGCGAAGGTAGCGGCCGCTCAGGAAGCGTGTTCCCGGCTGCGGCGCCACCACGCCAGATAGACGAGCAGGGCATGCACGGTTGCCTGCGCCTGGCCGGGCCGTGCCGAGGCCATTCGCGCGCGCACCGCCTGCACGGCCTCCCAGTTCAGGCCGGCCTCCAGGCACCGTTCGCGGGTGAGCAGCCCGTCCACCAAGGGGCGCAGGGGGCCCAGGAAGAGGTCGCGCAGCGGCACCTCGAAGCCCTGCTTGCGGCGCTCCGTGATGCCCGCGGGCAGCAGCGCGCCGAAGGCCTCGCGCAGAAGGGCCTTCCCCGTGCCGCGCCGCAGCTTCAGCGCCACGGGCAGCGCGAAGGCCAGTTCCACCACGCGGCGGTCCAGGAAGGGCGTGCGCACCTCCAGGGCATGGGCCATGCTGGTCAGGTCCACCTTGTGCAGCATGTCGTTGGGCAGCACGGTGTGCACATCGGCGAGCAGGTGGCCCTGAAGGCCCGGGAGCAGGGCGGTGCCGCGGGCCATGTGGTGTTCGCGCGCGGCCAGCGGGTGCGGCGTGGCGGGCTGCGGCAGCAGGGCGTCCGCGTCCCCGTCGGTGTCGAAGGCGGCCAGGCTCAGCCAGCGCTGGGCGGCGGTGCCCCGGGCGGCCCGGGCGAAGCGGTCCAGCTTGCGCACAGCGTCCGGCAGCGCACCGTTGCGCGAACGCGGCAGCACCCGCCACAGCGGCCCCAGGGCGACGACGGCCTTTTCCAGCGCGCCGGGTCGGGCCAGCCGCAGTTCGGCCTGGTGCTTCCGGTAACCGCCGAAGACCTCGTCGGCCCCGTCGCCGCTCAAGGCCACGGTGACGTGCCTGCGGGTGGCGCGGCACAGCAGGAAGGAGGGCAGGGCGCTGCTGTCGGCGAAGGGCTCGTCGATGGCCTGGAGGAAGTCCGGGTAGGCCGCGGCCAGGTCGTCGCGCGTGAGCCGGAAGGTGTGGTGGTCCGAACCGATGTGGCGCGCCACGGCCTCGGCATGCGCGCTCTCGTCGAAGTAGGGGTCGTCGGCATAGCCGATGCTGAAGGTGCACAGGTCGGGCTTGTGGCGGCGTGCCAGCGCGCTCACGATGCTGCTGTCCAGGCCGCCGCTGAGGAAGGTGCCCACGGGCACATCGCTCACCAGGCGGCAACGCACGGCACCGTCCAGCAGTTCGCGCAAGCGTGCGGCGGGATCGGGCGGCAAGGGGGTTCGGGCGGCGGCCCCCACCAGGTCGTACCAGCGTTCACGCTGCACGCCGCCGGGGCCCACGCGCAGGAGCTCCCCGGGTTCCAGCTTGTGCACCCCTTGCAGGATGCTGTCCGGCGCGGGGATGTAGTGGTAGGTGAAGTATTGCCGCAGGCTCGCGGGATCGAGGGCGCCGGGAGCGCCAAGGGCTTGCAGGGCCCGCAGTTCGCTGGCGAAATGCAGGGTGCCGCCGTGTTCGGTCCACAGCAGGGGCTTCACCCCGAAGCGGTCGCGGGCCACCAGCAGGGTGTCGTCCTCCGCATCGTGGATGGCCAGGGCGAAGAAACCGTTGAGCTCCTGGAGGAAGGACCCGCCCATCAGGGTGTACAGGCGCAGCACCACTTCGGTGTCGGTGCGGCTGCGGAACCGGTGGCCCTGCGCTTCCAGGCCGGCGCGCAGCTCGGGGAAGTTGAACACCTCGCCGTTGAAGGCCATGGTGTACCGGCCTCCTTCGTCGGTGAAGGGCTGGTGCCCGGCGGCGGAGGTGTCGATGATGCTCAGGCGGCAGTGCCCCAGCAGGGCGCGCCCCGCCCGGTACAGGCCGCGGTCGTCAGGTCCCCGGTGCGCGAGGCGGTCCAGTGCCGTCGCCATGCGGTCGCCCGCCGGCGGCCCGCTCCCCAGGTGGTAGGATCCGGCGATGCCGCACATAGGGGAAAGCTGGATGAGGAAAGCTGAAAGGGGAAAGCTGAAAGGGGAAAGTGGGAACGGATCCCCGTTCGGGCCCTCGGCTTTCAGCCTGCCGCGCTACAAATGGATCACTTCGCCGTAGGCGGCGGCCGCGGCCTCCATGATCGCTTCGCTCATGGTGGGGTGCGGGTGCACGGTCTTGATGATCTCGTGGCCCGTGGTCTCCAGCTTGCGGATGCTCACGCACTCGGCGATCATTTCCGTGACGTTGGCCCCGATCATGTGGGCGCCCAGCAGTTCGCCGTACTTGGCGTCGAAGATCAGTTTCACGAAGCCGTCCTTGTTCCCCCCGGCGCTGGCCTTGCCGCTGGCGCTGAAGGGGAACTTGCCCACCTTGATGTCCAGGCCCTTCTCCTTGCACTGCTTCTCGGTCATGCCCACGCTGGCCACCTCGGGGCTGCAATAGGTGCAGCCGGGGATGTTCCCGTAGTCCAGCGGTTCGGGGTGGTGCCCGGCGATCTTCTCCACGCAGAGGATGCCTTCGGCGCTGGCCACGTGCGCCAGGGCCTGGCCGGGGGTCACGTCGCCGATGGCGTAGTAGCCGGGGATGTTCGTGGCCTGGAACTCGTTCACCTTGATCTTGCCCTTGTCCGTGGCGATGCCCACTTCCTCCAGGCCGATGCCCTCGATGTTGGGGGTGATGCCCACGGCGCTCAGCACGATGTCGCACTCGATCTTGGTCTCCCCCTTGGCGCTCTTCACCGTCACCACGCAGCCCTTGCCCTTGGTGTCCACATGGGTCACTTCGGCCGAGAGCATCACGTCGATGCCCTGCTTCTTGAAGCTGCGCTCCAGTTGCTTGCTCACCTCCTCGTCCTCCACGGGCACCACGTTGGGCAGGAATTCCACCAGGGTCACCTTGGTGCCGATGGCGTTGTAGAAGTAGGCGAACTCGCTGCCGATGGCGCCGCTGCCCACCACCACCATGCTCTTGGGCTGGTCGGCGAGCACCATGGCCTCGCGGTAGCCGATGATCTTCTTCCCATCCTGCTTCAGGGCGGGCAGTTCGCGGCTGCGGGCACCGGTGGCGATGATGATGTGCTTGGCCTCCAGCACCTGCTTCTTGCCGTCGGTCCCGGTGACCTCGAGCTTGCGGCCCGGCAGCAGTTTGCCGGAGCCCATGATCACGTCGATCTTGTTCTTCTTCATCAGGAACTGCACGCCCTTGCTCATGCCGTCGGCCACGGCCCGGCTGCGGGCCACGATGGCCTTCATGTCGGGCGTGCCGCCGCTCACGGTGATGCCGTAGTCCTTGGCGTGGTTGATGTACTCGAACACCTGGGCGCTCTTCAGCAGGGCCTTGGTGGGGATACAGCCCCAGTTGAGGCAGATGCCGCCAAGGCTCTCACGTTCCACCACGGCGGTCTTCAGGCCCAGCTGGCTGGCGCGGATGGCGGCCACATAACCTCCGGGGCCACTGCCCAGTACGATCACATCATAGCTCATGGGAGAGGGGTGCGTTTTGAAGGGGCGAAGGTAGGGCCGGCGGGGCGATCGGGATGCTTATCCGGACCGGTCGCTGTGATCTACTTTCGCCACCATGGCCAACAACTTCCTGCCGGACGACTCCGGTTCCACCGAACGCCCCGACATGCTCACCGGCTTGGGGATCCTGAGCTTCATCAACTGCGGGCTCTTCCTGGTGATCTACGCCATCGGCCTCTTCGTCACCCTCGGCATGCGGGCCGTTCCCGAGCAGGAGTTCATGGCGCAGATGCACGAGCAGATGGCGGGCATGCAGGACATGATGGGGGAGGACGGCGTGGCGGCCTTCGAAGAACTGCTGCCGTTGATGTACCGGGGCGGGGCGCTGCTCATGGGTCTGTTCCTGCTGCGCACCATCGCCCGCCTCATCGGCGCCGTGCGGATGTGGCGCGGCCAGCGGCAGGGTTTTCACATCTACGCGGCCGCCCAGGTGGTGGGCATCTTCCTCCCGCACGTGGTGCTGCCTTGGAAATACCTCGGCCTGTTCGGCCCCCTGTTGGCCCTGGCGTTCGTGGCGCTTTACGGCAGCCAGTTGAAACGCATGCGCTGAAGGCATCCCCATGCGCGGCATGGTCCCGGTCCTGCTCCTGGCGGTCGTCGCGCTCTCCGGCTGCTTCACGGTGCGCAGCACGGCGCGCTTCGCGTACGCCAAGGTGGACGCCAGCACCTTCGCACAACTGATGGCCGACAGCGCCGACCATGTGCTGATCGACGTGCGCACCCGCGCCGAGCATGCCCGGGCGCACCTGCCGGGCGCCATCAACCGCAGCTTCCTCTCGTTGCGCTACGGCCGGCTGGTGCGGGACATCGACCGTTCCAAGCTGGTGCTTCTCTACTGCCACACCTGCCACCGCAGCCCCCTGGCCGCCCGGCGCATGAAACGGATGGGCTTCCGCCGCGTGGTGGACCTGGAGGGCGGCTTCCGGCGCTGGAACGGCCCCACCACCCACACCCCATGATCCGCCTTCCGCTGCCCCTGCTGGCCCTGCTGGGCCTGAGCCTGCCCGCCGCCGCACAGCTCCGGCGCGCCGCACCGCCCGCGCCCTTCACCATCGGGGTCGTGGAAACGGTCCACAGCGCCGTACTGGGCGAGGACCGCGTGCTCAACATCGCCCTGCCGCCGGGCTACCACCCGGACAGTGCGGCCCGCTACCCGGTCATCTACGCCCTCGATGGGGGCGCCGACGAGGACTTCATCCACCTGGCCGGGCTGGTGCAGTTCGCGGCCTTCCCCTGGGTGGAGTGGCTGCCGCCCTCCATCGTGGTGGGCATCGCCAACGTGGACCGCAAGCGCGACCTCACCTTTCCCACCACCGTGGCCCGGGACAAGGCGGACTATCCCACCACCGGCGGCAGCGCGGCCTTCCAGCGATTCCTGGGCGAAGAGGTGCTGCCCTTCGTGGACAGCCTGTACCGCACCGATGGGGCACGCACGCTCATCGGCCAGTCGTTCGGGGGGCTCTTCGCCGCCGAGCTGCTGCTGGAACACCCCGGCCTTTTCGACCGCTATGTGATCGTGAGCCCCAGCATGTGGTGGGACAACGGCTCGTTGCTCCAGGCGGACCCCGCCTTCCTGCGCGACACCGTACAGGCCCCGGAGGCGGTGTTCGTGGCGGTGGGCGAGGAGGGGGCCGAGATGGTGGACGGTGCCAGGCGCCTGGCCGCGCTGGTCGGCAGGTCCCCGAAAGTGCGTGTGGAATGCCGCGAGCTCAAGGGGCACGACCACGGCACCATCCTGCACCAGGCCGTGCTGGACGGCATTCGCTGGCTGAAGGGGCGCTGAACGGTCAGCTCCGCACGGCGATGCCGCTGATCTCCACGTTCACCCCGCGCGGCAGGCCCTTCACGGCCACGGCCTCGCGGGCGGGCGGCGTGTCGCCAAAGTAGGTGCCGTACACCTCGTTCACGGCGGCATAGTGCGCCATGTCGCTCATGAAGATGGTCACCTTCACCAGGTGCTCGTAGCCCATGCCGGCCGCCTGGAGCAGGGCCCCCACGTTGTCCATCACCTTCCGGGTCTCGGTGGCGATGTCGGCGGTGTGCAGGTTCCCCTGCGCGTCCAGCGCGATCTGTCCGCTGAGGTAGAGGGTGTCCCCGGCCAGGATGGCGGGTGTGTAGGGGGCGAGGGGTTTGGCGGCGTCGGGCGGAAGGATGGCGGTCTTCATGGCAAGTGCGTTGCGCGTTGGTAGTGTGCGTTCCGTGTTGGCTGTGGCCAAAGGTGCTCTTGTCCCGCTGAACACACAACCCGCAACCCGCCAACCCGCAACCCGCCAACGCGCAACCCGCAACACGCCAACACGCCAACACGCAACACGCAACAGCCCAACACGCCAACAAACCAACCCACAACCACCCGACATGGCCGCCCAACGCGCAACAGCCGGCGGGGTACCTTTGCACTCCCATGAAGGAACGTCCCCTCATCCTGGTCACCAACGACGACGGCATCTTCGCTCCGGGCATCCGCGCCCTGGTGGAGGAGGTGCGTGCCTTCGGTCGGGTGATGGTGGTGGCGCCGGACAAGCCCCAGAGCGCCATGGGGCATGCCATCACCATCCACAGCTTCCTGCGGCTCAACACAGTGGCTTATCTGGACGACCTGGAGGCGTGGAGCTGCAGCGGTACGCCGGTGGATTGCGTGAAGCTGGCCATCTACAAGCTTTTGGAGGGACGCAAGCCCGACCTGCTCGTCAGCGGCATCAACCACGGGGCGAACATCAGCATCAACGTGCTGTACAGCGGCACCATGAGCGCGGCGGTGGAGGGGGCCATGGAAGGGGTGCCCAGCATCGGCTTCAGCCTGATGGACCACAGTATGGAGGCCGATTTCGGGCCGGTGCGGCCGGTGGTGCGCCGGGTGGTGGACAATGTGCTGCGGCATGGCCTGGCCCACGGCTCGTGCCTCAACGTCAACGTACCGCGCACGCGCGGGGAGGGGCTCCGGGGCATGCGTGTGTGCCGCCAGGCGCGGGCCAACTGGAACGATGCGTTCGAGACGCGCCACGACCCCGGTGGCCGCGAATACTACTGGCTCAAGGGCGAGTTCAACAACGGGGACCACGGGGAGGACACCGACGTGTGGGCCGTCAACAACGGGTTCGTGAGCATCGTGCCCACCCAGTTCGACATGACGGCGCACCATGCCATCGCCGAGCTGAACACCTGGGACCATGGCCTGGAATGACCGCACCGTGGGACTGGTGACCGGTCTGCTGGCACCGTTGGCGGGCTTCCTCATCTACGGCCTGCTGTATGTCAACGTCATCCGTCCGCACCACGACCTGGGTTGGTTCGTGCAGGACCTCTTCCTGGGCACACGGCGCTACCAGGCCCCGGTGCTCAGCCTGTCGCTCCTGGCCGATGTGCCGTTGTTCTTCTGGTTCGACCGCAAGGGGCGGGTGGAGGCCATGCGCGGCGTGGTGACCGCCCTGTTCATCCACGGTGCGGTGATCGTGGCGCTGTGGATATGAGCCGGCGCGTGTACATCATCGCCGGGGAGGCCAGTGGCGACCTCCATGCGGCCAACCTGGTGAAGGCGCTGCGCCGCGACCATCCTGAGGTGGAGCTGCGCGGCTGGGGCGGCGACCGCATGGCAGACGCCGGGGTGGAGGTGGTGAAGCACATCCGCGAGCTGGCCTTCATGGGCTTCGCCGAGGTGTTGCTCAACCTGCGCACCATCCTGGGCAACATCGCCGCGTGCAAGGCCGACATCGCCGCCTGGCGCCCCGATGCCTTGGTGCTGGTGGACTACCCGGGCTTCAACCTGCGGATCGCCACCTACGCGCGCACGCTCGGCATCCCGGTGCTGTACTACATCAGCCCCCAGGTCTGGGCCTGGAAGGCCGGACGTGTCAAGCGGATCCGCCGCGACGTCACCGGGATGTGCGTCATCCTGCCGTTCGAGCGTGCGTGGTATGCCGAACGCGGCATGGACGTCACCTTCGTGGGCCATCCCCTGCTGGACGCCATCGCCGAGGAGGAGGCCCGGCCGGCCGCACCCGTGCCCGGGACCGACGGACGCCCGGTGATCGCCCTGCTTCCGGGCAGCCGCCGCCAGGAGGTGGAACGCATGCTGCCGGTGATGCTGGAGGCGGCGGCGGGCGTGAAGGACCATCAATGCGTGGTGGCCGCCGCCCCCGCGCTCGACGATGCGGTGTACGCGCCGTTGCTGGCCGGACGACCGGCCCTGGTGGTGCGCGACCGCACCTACGCACTGCTGCGGCAGGCACGCGCGGCCCTGGTCACCAGCGGAACGGCCACCCTGGAAACGGCCCTCTTCGGAGTGCCCGAGGTGGTGTGCTACGGCGGCAGCGCGGTCAACGTGTGGCTCGCCCGCCGCCTGGTGAAGGTGCCGTTCATCTCCCTGGTGAACCTGATCATGGACCGCGCGGTGGTGCGCGAGATGATCCAGCAGGACCTCACCCCGGAAGCTTTGGGCGCCGAGCTGGAACGGTTGCTGCACGATGCGCCCTATCGCGCAGCGATGCAGGCCGACCTGGCCCTGCTGCGTGAACGGCTGGGCGGACCGGGGGCCAGCGCGCGAACCGCCGCGCAACTGTGGAAAATTCTGGACCGCCGCCCCTGAGGGCCGTCCGCGGGCCGGGTACTTTCGCCCTCATGCGCGTGATCGGCACCGTGCTGGGCCTGGCCATGGTCCTTCAGGGCACGGCCCAGTTCCAGGAGGTCCAGGTGGCCGTGTTGTACGGCAAGGGCGTTCGCAGCGCCACCGTCATGGGCACGCGCGGCAACGTGGCCATCCTGGCCGACGGACGGCAGGTGGGGGAGCTGGCCCCCAACGACGGCCTGCGCCTTACCTGGGAGGACGGCCGGTTGGTGGGGCGCTCCCTGGCGGCCCGCTACACCGCCCGCGAACGCATCACGCTGCGGGCGCCGGCCGGTGGAGGGATCCGCCTGCGGGCCGTGGTGCCCAAGCTGCCCGAACGGGTGTACAACGGCATGCTCGATGTGCGCGCCGTGGAGGGCGAGCTGCGGTTCGTGAACGAGGTGCGCCTGGAGGATTATGTCGCCGGCGTGGTGGAGAGCGAGGCCGGAGCGCAGCAGGCCCCCGAGTATTACAAGCTGCAGGCCGTGAGCTGCAGGACCTACGCCCTGGCCAACGCACGAAAGCATGCGGCGGAAGGCTTCGAGCTGTGCGACCAGGTGCATTGCCAGGTGTACAAGGGCCGGGCCATGCACGCGCCCATCACCGAGGCGGCCCAGGCCACTCGCGGCATGGTGGTGGTGGATGCATCCATCCGGCTGATACACGCCACCTTCCACAGCAATTGCGGGGGCGAAACGCTCAACGCCGAGGACTTGTGGAGCAAGCCCGAGCCTTATCTCCAGGCCGTCACCGACAGCTTCTGCCTGGCGCAGCCGCACGCCACCTGGTCCATGGCCATCCCCAAGACCGAGTGGCTCGGGTACATGGAACGCAAGCACGGCCTGCGCACGAACGACCCCGCCGTGCTGTCCGAACTGCTGGCGCACGAGCCCCGATGCCGCGGGCTCTACCTCAATGCGCACGCGCCGTTGGTGCCGCTCAAGCAGCTGCGCGAGGACTGGAAGCTGCGCAGCACCTATTTCACCGTGCGCACCGTGGGCGACCAGGTGTTGCTCGACGGGCGGGGCTTCGGCCATGGGGTGGGCCTCTGCCAGGAAGGTGCCATGGAAATGGCCCGACGGGGCATCCCCTTCACCGACATCCTGCACCACTACTACAACGACGTCCACCTGATCGACCTGAGCCACCTGGACTTCTTCCGGGATGAAGGACGGTGACCCGCTCGTCGAAGGAAATTGACGTGCGTCGACGAACAGGATAGTTTTGACGACCAAACCAAAGAACGACCGCATGGTGAAGAACCTTACCCTGTTGGCCTCCGCATCCCTGTTGTCCGCCTCCCTGCACGCCCAGGTGTCGATCGGCCTGGCGGAGATGCCGGCGGCGGGCGATGCCCTGAGGCTGACCCAGGCCAACCTGAACCTCTTCATCAACTACGCGCAGACCGGTCCGGGGCACACCTGGGATTTCTCGAACCTGCAGTCGGTGGATGAGGATACCACCAACTACCAGACGGTGGCCTCTACGAACATCGTGTACGCCCTGGTCTATGCGGACATCTTCTTCAACCCCAACCGGGCCAACCATGCCACGGCCGGGGTGGACATCCCGTTCTACCAGCAGCTTCCCATCGCCGATCCGTACACCTTCCTGTACCGCAGCAACACCGAGTACCGGAAAGTGGGCTTCGGCGCCGAGCTGGCGGGCATCCCGGTGCCGATCACCTTCAGCCAGCAGGATGTGATCTATGAGCTTCCGCTGAACTACGGCGACGCGAGCACGTCGAATTCGGCCTGGAACGTGAGCCTTCCGAACCTGGCCTACTACGGATACCAGCAGACCCGTACCAACGAGGTGGACGGCTGGGGCACCATCACCACGCCGGCGGGCACCTTCGACGCGCTGCGGGTGAAGACCACCCTCGCCGGCCGTGACACGATCAATGTGGACACGCTGGGGGTCGGCTTCGCGATCGACCGGCCGGTGGTGCGCGAGTACAAATGGCTTACCCCGGGCCTGCGCGTACCGGTGCTGCAGGTGAACACCACGCAGATCTTCGGCTTCGAGGTGGTGACGGCGATCCTCTTCCACGACGAGCCGCGCAGTATCACCGTGGAGCAGCCCCTCGCGGCCAGCCTCTGCCCGGGCAGCACCCTGGACATCACGTACAGCGAGACCGGCGTGTTCAACACCGGCGGCCTGTTCATCGATGCCAACGAATTCATCGTGCAGTTGAGCGACGCCGCCGGTGATTTCACGAACGCCGTGGACATCGGGCAGGTGACGGCCACCACGGGCGGCACCATCGCGGTGACCATCCCGGCGAACACGCCTCCCGGCACGGGCTACCGTATCCGGATCGTCTCCACCAGTCCCGCCTTCACCGGCGAGGACAACGGCTTCGACATCACCATCGACAATACACTGCCGCTGGCCACGGTGGTCGCCATGGGTCCCACCACCTTCTGCGCCGGCGGCAGCGTCACGCTGGACGGCAGCTCCGGTGGCGGGCTGGACTACCAATGGCAGCTGGACGGCGTGGACATCGCCGGGGCCACCTCGGCGACCCTGGTGGCCGATGCGCCGGGTGACTACACCGTGACGGTGCTGAACCTCTGCGGCGCGGACGTTTCCGACCCGCTGACGGTGACGGTGAGCGCACCGCCCATCACGCCGGGCGTTCTCGCCTCGGACACCACGGTGTTCTGCGAAGGCGGCTCGGTGCTGCTGGTGGCCGACCTGATCGCGGGGGTCACCTACACCTGGACCATGGACGGCATCGTGGTGCCCAATGCGGACACCAACCAGCTGTCGGTGACCACCTCCGGCCTGTACACGGCATCCGTGACCGATGGCCAGGGCTGTTCCAGCGCCTCCGGCGATACCATCGCGATCATTGTGAACACCCCGCCGGCCGAACCGGTGATCACCCAGGTGGTGGACACCCTCTTCGCCTCGGGCGGTGGCGCCTTCCAATGGTATGTGGACGGGCAGCCGATCGTGGGCGCCACGGACAGCTGGTACGTGCCCATCGCCAGCGGGGCTTACACCGTCACCGTCACCGACGGCAACGGCTGCAGCAGCACCTCCCAGCCTTACACCTACGTCTTCACCGCAGTGCCGGCAGGGCACGTCGTGACCATGCGTGCCTGGCCGAACCCCACCACGGGCCCGTTGCACGTGGAAGGTCTCCACGGCGTGCGGTACATGGTGACCGATGCGAGCGGTCGCCTGTTGCTGGAGGGCCAGGCCCTCGGGAACCCGGCGCTGCTGGACCTTGGTGCCCTGGCCCCTGGGCTGTACGAGCTGCGCACCGCCGACGGCGCGGTGCTGCGCATCGTGCGGCAATGAACGGACGCCGCTGCCTTCGGACGCCCCCGGCCATCGGCCGGGGGCGTCCGCTTTCCGGGGGGCGTGCACGATCCCCGGTTGATGATCCCCGGCCGGGGCGATCGCGATCGGCATACGGTTTTCATTGCTTGCGGCGTTGGAACATCCGGCATGAGGACCGTTCGATGGACTTTCCCCTGGGTCATGCTCGGCGTGGCCCCGGCCGTGCCGGCCCAGCCTGCGGGTTTCGATCCGGCCCTGGCGCGCGACCTGAGCGCGTTGTGCACCACGCACACCTTCCGCGACCTGTACGGCTCCGATGCGGCCATCCTGCCCGAGGGGTACGAACGGCTCCACACGTCCGAGCCCCGGGGCATGGACAACCTGTTCCAGGTGTTCAGGAAAGGGGCGATGGGGGTCATCGAGGTGCGCGGTTCCACCGCCGACCCGCTGAGCTGGATGGAGAACGTGCATGCGGCCATGCTGCCCGCCATCGGCACCGTGGTGGTGGACGGCCGGCCGTTCGACTACCACTTCGCCGACGACACGGCCGCCGCCGTGCATGCAGGCTACACCCTGGGAGTGGCGTTCATCGCCGACGAAGTGGAGGAGCAGCTTCGTGCACTGGACCGCGAGGGCGTGCACGACATCGTGCTCACCGGGCACAGCCAGGGCGGGGCGCTGGTGCAGCTGCTGCGGGCGTACCTGGAGCACCGGCCGGTGGACCGGGTGCCGGCGCGGGTGCGCTTCCGCACCTACGCGTTCGCCAACCCGATGGTGGGGAACGCGGCCTTCGTCCGGGAGTACGAGCGCGCGTACTGCAGCTCGGGCACCAGCTTCAGCATCATCAACCCCGAGGATCCCGTGCCGGGCATGCCGCTGGCCTTCCACGACCACCGGATCTTCTCGGCCGCCACGGTCAACGGAATGGTGTCGGGCCAGGATGGGTACGACATGCGAAGCCTTGCGCGCAGTGCGCTGTTCCGCATGTTCCGGGGCACGGTGACCGATCTGGCCCAGTACATATCCGCCTCGGTGGAGAAGCGCATCGCCAAGCCCGTGGGCGAGGTGCGGCTGCCGCCCTATCGCGAGGAGATGAACTACACGCCGATGCCAGGCCGCGTCGCGCTGGAGCCCTTCCCGTACCCGCTGATCCTGCGTGACAGCACCATCCTGACGAACGATTCGATCATGCGGGCCAACCCGCGGGATGCCCAGGGCGTGTTCCTCAACAAGGACCTTTACCGCCGGGCACCCGGCTTCTTCCAGCACAAGCCGTACAACTACCACGTGGCCATCCTGCGCCGCTGGTTCCCCGAGCGGTATTCCGCCCTGCGGGTCAAGGTGCTGCCGGAGAACCTCTAGTGGCCGGCACAAGATCGCCCTCCGGGTCCCGCGAAGGTCTGGCATCCTCGAGCTGATGCGCGACCCTTCCGGACCGCCCCGCCTAGCGCGGCCCCGGAATGCGCCGTTCGCGGCCAACCTCGGTTCGCAGGAGCTGGATGATCGATGGAAGATGGTGAACTTCGCCAATGTTGGATACACCGCATGGGCGAACGCAAGGTCAGCATCACACAGGAGGGTCGCTCGGGCTCCGTCACCTACGCGGAGGACGATGGCCGCATCAACGGGTGGTGGGAGTTCGGGGGTGGGGATGCCGTGACCTTGATCAGCATGGGCAGCCGTGAGGAATGGCGGACGGGTCATGCCTGGGCACTCGGGCAACGCGCGGCGATCCTCTCCTTCGTGGCCGGTGAGGTGATCCGCCAGCAAGCGCCCGGCTGCCGTGCGGAGGTCGATGAGGAAAGCGGTCTGATCACCGTGTACCAAGGTCCGGCCCAAGCGGAACGGAAGGCCATCGCTCCGGGGACCGCACCCGCATCACCGGCTGCGCGAAAGGCGGAGGCTGCGGCCTTCGTGCGGCGTTTCACCAAGATCAAAGCCATGTTCGGGGTCGTTGTGCTTGCGGCTGCGCTCCTTGTCGGCGCGGTGTACTGGCTCGGGAAGAAGGTGCTCACCGTCGCGTCGGCAAGCTCCATGCCCATTGGCGAATGCTTCCGCACCGACCACCACATCGCCACGCTCCTTCAGTCCACCGATCCGCATCTGCCCGAGATCACCGGCCGCGGTGCCAAGACCACCACGACCGTCAGCCTCCTGCTCATCCCGACCGACGGCTCGGCGCCGCACCAGCTCCTGATCGGCGAAGGGTTCCGTTCGGAGCAGATCCGGATGGCCAGGATCCTGGGCAATGAAGGACGGGTGCTCTGGTTCGATGTGAACGGCCTCGGCGGGGCGGACCTGGAGCGCCATGTGCTGTTGGACCCGTCGGAGATCCGCGATCCACAGGTGCCCAGGTCGGGATCGCCGTTCCCGCCCGGCCCGGACAACTACCTGTCCGCGGGCTTCATCCCGGCGGACGGGCTGTGGTTCGGCCTGCATGCCGCGGAAGAGCTGCAAGTGGAGTTTGCGCCGGGGAAGTTCGTGCGCAAGGTGGTGTCGCAGGAGGACAGGAGGCGGATGCGGCGCCTGTACCGCGGCATGCTGGAGGCCCCGGTGGACGGCAAATACCATCGCATCACCGCCATGGAGCCGGTGAGCGACGCGGAGTTCTTCAATGCGGCCTTTCTGCGCCTGGACGACAGGTCGGAACCCCTGCGGCTCTCCGGTCCCGACGGTGTGCTCATGCTGCACACCTCCGAGCCGGGCTTGAAGGGCACTGCGATCGTCTCCCGGATGGACCTGAGCGGAAAGACCCTCTGGTCGGTGAACACCGCGATCGACCGCTTCAACCTGAAGCAGATCCTGCCCGGCCCGGATGCCTTTGCCTTCGTGGGCGCGCGGCTGCCGGTGCCGGGCAAGGTGAGCGAACCGCTGGTGGTGGTCGTGGAGAACGCGACCGGGAAGACGACCACGCATTCCCTGTGGCGGTAGCTCATGCACCGCAGCATCGACGTTCACCGCACCTCCAGCACGCAATGTTCCCGCGCACGTTGGCTGGTGGAGGTGCGTTGTAAGAGACGCCACAGAAGCCCATGGCGGGTCCGGAGGCCCTACGCAGCCTCACTCGGAACGCTCGAGCGTAGCCCCACGTGGGCGGAACTGAGCGGGAACATCCGGGCACACCGCACGATGTAGAGGCCCTGTACGAATGGATGTAGGATGGTTGGGCTTAACTTTACGGTACGATCGAGAAGTCATGGACGTTGCAAGGATCAAGCTCACGTTGATGGAACGCCTCATGCTCGTGTGGGACGAAGCCTCCTTGAAGCGCATCGGTGACGCCATTGAAACGGAGATCCCGGCAATGGCTGGTGAAGATGACTATGCCGATGAGGAGGTCGCGGAACTCGACCGGCGGCAAGCACGGTACCTAAGCGGTGAAAGCAAGTCCTATTCCCATGAAGAAGCGATCCGCAAAATGCGCGAGGGCTTCGAGGGATGAGCTACAGGCTGGTCGTTAGCACGGAGGCCTTGGCGGAGACCGCTGAGATCTACGCCTACCACAAAGAGATCGGACAAGCCTTGGCGGACCGCTTTGAAAAGGAACTGGATGCTTGTTACGGCTACATCACACGGCAACCCGCAGGGTTCCAGATCCGCAAGAAGAACTACCGGCATGCGCTGTTGCACAAGTTCCGTTACCGCGTGGTGTTCGCAGTGATCGGGCAGGATGTGGTCGTGTTCCAAGTCCGCCACATGAGCCGTAAACCCAGTCGGGAATTCGGGCCGTAAACCGGATGCATGCTGGCTTGTGCCGGGTAACGTTCCTCACCGTACCTCCACCTCATCGAGGAAGAGCCAGGCCGGATTCCCCGCGCCGGGCAGGCCGTCCGGGATGTTGCCGATGCTCTTCACCGCGATGCGCACGTAGCGGGCCTTGGCCTGTCCATCCGCGTTGAAGTCGTTGCGTCCTCCTGCATGCTGGTCCTTCGCGCTGCCGAACGGCGTGAAGGTGGTGCTGTCCGTGCTGGTGCTGAAGTCCACGCCCGCGGGCAGGTGGATCCAACTGTGATGATCGTTCCACGCGCCGATACCGATGTGACGCACATCCTGCACGCTGCCCAGGTCCACGGTGATGGTGACGCCCTGTTTCCAGCCCAGCCATTCGGTGCTGACGCGCCTGCTGCCCGCGGTGATGCCGTCCACCAGCGTGAAGGCGCCGCCCATGTTGTAGCGCTCATCGGGCGGGTCGCTCAACGCGATGGGCCGGGCCGTGGCCTTGTTGAATCGGAAGGTGGCGGTGGCGATGGGATTGGTGGCCTTGGTGCCGAATTGGGCCTCGGGCTCGGCCCAGGCCTGTACGGTGCATGAGGCAGCCAGGTCCAAGGGCGCGGTGTAGCGCTGCTTCTGCTGCGCCATGGGGCCCTTGCGGGGATCCTTCGTCAGCAGATCGCTGCCTTGCCCGGGGAACTTGTAATACACGGGGATGTCCGGCATGGCTCCCTTCAGTTCCACCTTGATCCGGCCCGGCTTCGCACCTTGTTCCGGCGTGATCCGCACCTGGTAAATGCTCCGGCTGGCGTTGGCGAGCAGCGCATCCAGCCGTGGGAACTCCGCTTCGAGGCGGCGGATGAGATCGGCTTCGTTGCGCTTGTCCTTCGGTGACCACAGCACTTCGGCCAGGGCGAGCATGCGCGGCAGCATCATGTATTCCACGTGTTCCGGCGTCTGGATGTACTCGGTCCACAGGTTGGCCTGTGCGCCGAGGATGTGCCTGGCCTCATCGGCGGTGAGCTCGGCGGGGATGGGCTCGTAGCTGTACACTTTCTGCAAGGGCGTGTAGCCGCCGATGGCCAGCGGTTCGTTGGCGGGGTCGCCCTGGTAATAGTCGAAATAGCAATAGCTCGTGGGGCTCATCACGGCGTCGTGACCACTGCGTGCCGCGGCGATGCCGCCCTCCGTGCCGCGCCAGCTCATCACCGTGGCATTGGGGGCCAGGCCGCCCTCCAGGATCTCGTCCCAGCCGATGATCTTGCGGCCCTTGCCGTTCACGAACCTCTCGATCCGTCGGATGAAGTACGACTGCAGCTCATGTTCATCCTTCAAGCCTTCGGCCTTGATGCGCGCCTGGCATTTGGGGCAGGTCTTCCAGCGGTCCTTGGGGCATTCGTCGCCGCCGATGTGGATGTACTTGCTCGGGAAAAGCGCCATCACCTCGGTGAGCACGTCCTGCAGCATGGTGAACACACTGTCGTTGCCGGCGCAGAACACATCAGGGAACACGCCCCAGCCGCGTTCCACCGCGTAGGGGCCGCCGGTGCACCCCAGCTGCGGATAGGCCGCCAATGCGGCCAGGGCATGGCCGGGCATCTCGATCTCCGGCACCACGTTGATGTGGCGTTCGGCCGCATAGGCCACCACCTCACGGATCTCATCCTGCGTGTAGAAGCCGCCGTAGCGCACCGTGTCGAATTGCTGATTGGCGTACGCACCCACCTGGCTGCCGTTGCGCCAGGCGCCAACTGCGGTGAGCTCAGGTCGGCTCTTGATCTGGATCCGCCAGCCCTGGTCGTCGGTGAGGTGCCAATGGAAGCTGTTCATCTTGTAGCGCGCCAGCAGGTCGATGTACTTCTTCACAAAGGCGATGGGGAAGAAGTGGCGGCACACGTCGAGGTGCATGCCGCGCCAGGCGAAGCGCGGCTGGTCGGAGATGGAAAGGCAGGGGATGGAGGCCGTGGCCTGGCCCTGCTCCAGCAATTGGACCAATGTGCGGGTGCCGCGGTACAGGCCGGCCTCGGTGGTGGCATCGATCGCGATCCCGCCGGTGGTGACGCGCAGGCTGTACCATTCGGAATGCAGTGCGGTGTCCGGTGTGACCAGGTTGAGCGTGATGGGCGTGGCGCGGAAGCAGTTCAGCGTGGAAGCAGGGTGCAAGGGCTCGATCTCCGCGCCCAGCCGTTGCGCGAACGGCCGCAGGGCAGGGCCGCCATCCACGGACCACGGGCAGCGCAGGTCCAGGCTGCCGACCTCGTAGGTGAGCTGGACGGGCAGCGGGATCAGGTTCACCTGGGCGGATACGGAGAGCGAAAGGAATAGGGCGAAGGGTAGGAGGCGATGCATGGCGTAAAGATGCGCACCCCCGTTCACAGGGGCCGCTTTTCCCCGGAGGTCGCGACCGGGGGCACTACCTTGAAGGGGATGATCCAACGCCCGTTCGCTCGGCCGAGCGACCGCTCACTCGATCCTTCAGGAAGGACGCGAGGCTGGGGATACCTTAGGGGAAACGCTACCATCATGGGCCGGTTACAACACCTCCTCGTATTCCTCGGCTTCGGCTGCACGGTTCCGCTCCTTGCCCAATGGCAGCAGGTGGGGCCCGTGGGAAGCGCCTATGGCATCGCTGTTCAGGGTAATGCGGTGTATGCGGGCATCATGAATGGCGGGTTGTATCGTTCCTCCGATCATGGCGCCACCTGGACCTTGTCCGACACGGGCATCACGGTGCCCTCCATTTGGTGGCTCTCGTCCATCGAAGGCGTGCTGTTCTGCGGCACGCAGGGCGGGGTCGCCTTCCGCAGCACCGATGACGGGGCCACGTGGGAGAATATCGGCCTCAACAGTGCACGCGGCTTCGCCCTGCACAACGACACCCTTTACGCCTGCCAATGGTACGGGGCCAGCGTGCATTGGTCCGCGGACATGGGTGCAACATGGCAACAGGCGGCGATCATCCCCGGCGGTTCCGGGGGGCTTTGGCCCCTGCTTTCACACCAAGGCAGGTTGTACGTGGGCGGGCAGACTGGAGGCATCTACGGCACCACGGCCAGTGCGACGCCATGGGCCACGCATAACAACGGGCTCAATGGCCATGAGGCCTATGCGTTCACCAGCATGGGGAATGTGCTGTTCGCGGGCATGGGCGACGGTGTCTTCCGGTCCGATGACGGCGGGTTGAACTGGACGGCGAGCGGATTGCAGGATACGCTGATCTACGCCCTGCATGCCCACGACAGCCTGCTGCTTGCCGGCTGCGGATACCACGGCGTGATGCGCAGCCTGGATAGCGGTGCCACCTGGACCCCGTTCAACGAAGGGCTCACGACCTTCGGGGTCAACCGGCTCACCAGCGATGCAAGCCACCTCTATGTGGGCTCGTTGGGAGGTGGTGTTTTCCGCCGGCCCTTGGTGGAGCTCACTGCGGTTCCCGAAGCGGGGGCATGGCCGTTCCAGGTGGTGGTGGCCCCGAACCCGCTGCGTCAGGTCACGGAGTTCCGCCTGGTCCTGGACGGTGCCGTGGACGTTTGTATCGAGCTGACCGACCTGGCCGGTGCGCGCATCGCCATGCTCCATCCGGGGCGCTTGTCCGCAGGGCACCATGCTGTGCGCTGGCAGGCGGACAACGTCTCACCAGGGACCTACCTTTGGAAAGCCGTCGCCGGGCATATTCGGCAAAGCGGCAAACTGGTCGTGTTGGACTGAGGTCACAGCCTTTCCAGCACTACCCGCAGGTACTTCCAGAACTTCTGCACCGAGGGGATGTTCGCCTTCTCATCGGGCGAGTGTGCACCGCGGATGGTGGGGCCGAAGCTGATCATCTCCATGCCGGGGTAGTTGCGGCCGATGATGCCGCATTCCAGGCCGGCGTGGCAGGCCATCACATGCGCTTCCTCGTTGAAGAGCTCCTTGTACACCGCGCTCATGAGCTGCACGATCTTGGCCTCGGGGTGCGGCGTCCAGCCGGGGTAGCCGCCGGTGAACTTCACCTCGCCGTCGATCAGCTCGTACGCCGCGCGGATGGAATCGGCCTCGTCCATCTTCTCGCTCTCCACCGAGCTGCGGGTGAGGCACATCACCGTGTATTGGCCGTCCTTGAGCTGCACGCGGGCCAGGTTGTTGCTGGTCTGCACCAGGTCCTTCACGTCGGGGCTCATGCGGAAGATGCCGTTGGGCGTGGCCTGCACGGCGCGCAGGAAGCCGCGCTGATCCGGGGCTGTCATGACCTTGGCGGGTGCGTCGGCGGCCGCAGTTTCGATCTTCAGCTCCGGGTCGGTGGTGCGGTACTCCGCAGCGATGGTGTCCGCCAGTTCACGGAACGCCTTGGTGAACGCGTCGGCCTTGTCGGCGGGCACGGCGACCGTGGCGTTGCTCTCGCGCGGGATGGCGTTGCGCAGGCTGCCGCCGTCGATGGCGGCGATTCGGATGCCGTGCGGCTCGGCGGCCAGCAGCAGGCGGTTCATCAGCTTGTTGGCATTGCCGCGCCCCAGGTGGATCTCCGTGCCGGAGTGGCCGCCGTTCAAGCCTTTCACGCTGATGCGGAAGCCCTTCATGCCCTGGGGCAAGGCTTCCTCGGCGTAGCGGCCCGTGGCCGTCACGTCCAAGCCGCCGGCGCAGCCGATGGTGAGTTCGTTGTCCTCCTCGGTGTCCAGGTTCAGCAGGATGGGCGCGCTGAGCAGACCGCCCTTCAGCTCGAAGGCGCCGGTCATGCCGGTCTCCTCATCGATGGTGAAGAGCGCCTCGATGGGCGGGTGTGCGATGTCGGTGGAGGCGAGGATGGTCATGATGGTGGCCACACCCAGGCCGTTGTCGGCGCCAAGTGTGGTGCCCTCGGCCTTCACCCAATCGCCGTCCACCTTCATGCGGATGCCGTCGGTGTCGAAGTTGAAGTCGGTGCCGGCGTTCTTCTGGTGCACCATGTCCAAATGGCTCTGCAGCGCCACCGGCGCGGCCTTCTCCTTGCCCTTGCTACCGGGCTTCTTGATGATCACGTTGCCTGCGTGGTCCACGTGGGTGGGCAGGCCGAGGCCCTCGCCGAAGGCCTTCATGAAGGCGGTGATGCGCGCCTCCTTCTTGCTGGCACGGGGGATGGCGTTCAGGTCGGCGAAGTGGTTCCAGATGGCCTTGGGCTCGAGGGCGCGGACGGATTCGTTGGACATGGCGGCTATGGTGGCTCGGTGTGGCGGTGGATGTTGCGCCGCGCAAAGTACGGCGGTCGGAGCGGCAGGGACAGGTCCAGGGCAACATCCGCGGGAGCGCGGCGACGCTTGATGCCCCAGGGGGCGGGCACCCTGCGGGATGGAGCGTTCGCAAGGACATCCGCTACCTGGATCACAAGCAGCTGTTCACGCACGAGAGCTACAGGAATGCCTACTTGATACGGCAGGCGTTGGCGGGGCGATCCGCAGTGCCGGACCTTGACCGTTTGCATGAGCAAGCGGAGACCTACCAGGCCTTGTTGGATGAAGTGCTGGCCTTCCTGCAAGGGCGGTCAGGCATGCCAATGCAACCCTCTGGACGTGCGTAGCGCGATGTGTTCCACCGGGCAGGCAACAGCGTGCGTTGATGCGATCGCGCCACGCTACCACCCACCACCGCCGCCACCGCCGCCGCCGCCGCCCGAGGAGCCACCACCACCGCTGCCGCCGCTGCTGGACGGCGGCGTGCTGGCGCTCTTCACACTGCTGGAGAACGAGGAGTTGATGCTGTGGGAGAACGAGCCGAAGTGGCTGATGGATCCACTGTACCAGCCGGGCCGGTAGCTGTTGTCCACCAAGGCCTTGTTGATCAGGTCCTGGAAGCGCTCGCCCCAGACCTCCTCCACGCCGAAGGCGATGGCGTAGGGCAGGTACTTCTCAAAGACCTCGGGTGTCATCGCGGGCGGGTTGAAGTGCTGCAGCTGCTTCTCTTCCGCGGTGCCCAGGTACATCTTGAAGCCTTTCAACTTGGCGCGCAGGGCCAGCTTCTCCACGCTGGGTTTCCGGATCAGGCGTGCGTAGGTGATGAAGAGGATCAGGTTGGCCACCACGAAGCCGGCGAAGAACAGCAGATCGTAGTCGCCATCGTAGGAGCCGTGCAGGATCAGCAGCGCGATGACGCTGACGATAAGGGTGAGCATGGCGATCAGCCAGAACTTCCAGTTGTTGCCCTTGGTGAGGAAGGCGTGCCACTGGTCGCGCAATTTGCCCCGGAACGCGCTCGCCATGCTCTGCACGGTGGAGTTGTACGAGCCGGTGATCTCGAAGCTGTCCGATCCCGAGCCGAACATGCGGTTGAGCAATTCCTGCTCCTCCTTCGGCAAACCGCTGCCGTTCTTCAGTTTCCGGAGGGTGTAGGTATGCTGCTTGAACACGCCCAGGATCTTCTGGGTCTCCTCCTCGATGCGGATGTGGCCTTTCACCGCGAGCGAGATCATGGCCGGTGTGATCTGCTCGTTGGCGTAGCTGCCGTTCATCACCATGGCCACGGAGGCCGGTGACAGTCCGTCGGGCGGCTCGAAGAGCGGGATCACCACGGGGCTGTCGGGGTCGCGGCCGTGGCGGAACCAGGTGATGGCGTAGTAGAGCAGGAGCAGCAGGGTGATGCCACCGCCCACGAGGCCGAGCGCGTATCGCTCGAAAAAGGTGGGCGGCGGCGGCTCGGCCACCACGCCCTTCTGGAAACCCACCGCCACGGTGAGGCCCTCGTAATAGCTCATGGCACGACCGGTGAAGTGCACAGTTCTCGCGTCGATGATGGAATCCGAACACGCCCGTTCCGTGGAGCCCATCACCCCGGTGTAGCAGGCCGTTTGCCGCACCTGCGCGGCTTCCGGCAGGTGGATCGTGGCCGAGATGCTGTCGATGTAGAAGGCCCAACCGTTGCCGTTCACGTTCCAGTAGATCTCGTCGAACTCCGGGAAAAAGCCCACCTGGCCCTTGGTGGTGTAGGTGATGCGGTACTGATAGTCGCCGGGCTCGAGGTACACGTCCTTGTCGCCCACGTAGAGCACGAAGTCGTCGCCCTCTTCGGCGGTGTGGTAGGGCGACTCCTGGCCACCCATCAGCACCTCGGTGAACGCATACTCCACCCGTTGCGTGCGACCGTCGTGGCTCGTGAACCGCAGGGGCAGCTTGCGCACGATGCCGCGCTTGAACTCGATGCCCCGCGCGTGGATCTTGATGTCCTCCGTCACCGTGAGGCCGCCGTCGGCCGCTACCGTGAGGTCGGTATGGAACGAAATGATCCGCTCCGATTGGGCAGAGGCCGCCAGCCCGATGGCCAGCGCAGCCCCGAGCAGTAGGCGCCGCATCACGAGAACTTCACGTTGGGCACCGCCTTCTCCGCCGGGCTGTCCAGCTCGAAGAACTTGGCCTGCTTGAAGCCGAAGCCGTTGGCCACCAGGTTGCTCGGGAACGATTCGATCAGCGTGTTCTGCTCGCGCACCGTGCCGTTGTAGTAGCGCCGCGCCTTTTCCAGGTCGCCCTCGATCTGTGCCAGTTGCTGCTGCAGGTCCAGGAAGTTGGTGTTCGCCTTCAGCTCCGGGTACTGCTCGGCCACGGCGATCAGCTTCATCATGGCGGTGCTCAACTGCTTCTCCGCCGCCTGCTGGCCCTCGATGGTGGTGGCCTGCTGCGCCGCCGCCCGTGCCCGGGTCACGTTCTCAAACGTCTCCTTCTCATGCGCCGCGTAGCCCTTCACCGTCTCCACCAGGTTCGGGACCAGGTCGTGCCGCTTCTTCAACTGCACGTCGATGCCGCTCCATCCCTCGGCCACCAAGTTCTTGCCCTTCACGAGCTTGTTGTAGATGGCAACGCCGTACAAGGCCATCAGTACGACGGAACCGAGGAGGATGAGGAAGGTCATGCGGGGTGGTGTTGGGTTGAACGAATGTAGCGTGGGGGGAGAGAATGGTGAGAATGGTGAGAATGGTGAGGGTGGTGAGGGTGGTGAGAGTGGTGAGAGAAGTGAGGGAGGTGAAGAAGGTGAGGGTGGTGAGAGCGGGGAGAGAGGTGAGGGTGGTGAGAAAGTCGCGGGACGTTCACCGGCGGTCCAGGCTGTTCCTGCCCACGGTGTAGCAGTGCAGGCTGCTGGGGGTGAATTCCACTTCCACGCCTTCCAGCGTACGCACGCCTTCGCGGGTGAGGGTGGTCACCAGCGGGCGCCTTTCCAGCCGGTGTTTCTTGCAGAAGGCCAGCAGCCCCTTGATCTGCCGGGGAACGTCCCAGGCGGCATCGCTCCATTTCACTTCCACGGCGAAACGCGCCTTCCGGCCGGAACGGTCCAGGCTGACGAAGTCCACCTCGCCGCTCTTCCATCGGGCATAGTGCAGCGAATCGATGAAGTCGCGGTTGTGGATCCACTGGCTGTGGATGGCCGTCTCCACCTGCTGGCCCAGCGCCGGGTCGCCTTCACGCAGGGGATTGAACAGGGCCGCCCGCATGGTGGGGTTGGTGAGGAAGACCTTGAAGGTGGTCTTGCGCTTGAAGTGCGTCACGTCCTCGTCCACGCGGCGCATCTGGCGGATCAGGAAGGCGGCCTCGAGGTACTCCAGGTACTTGGCCAGGGTGTTCTTGGCCACGTTACTGGTCTTGCTCAGTTCCTCCATGCTCACCTCGCGGCTGGTGTGGTAGGCCAGCGTGTTGAACAGGCTGTTCAGTTCCTGGATGTCGGCGATGCCGTACAGCGTGGGCAGGTCGCGCAGCAGCACCTTGTCGATGATGTCGTTCTTGATGTAGCGCTGCGGGTCCTGTTGCAGGCGCGCCGAGAACACGGCTTCCGGGTAGCCCCCGTGGTTCATGTAGTCGATGAAGGCCCGGTTCAGGCCCACGATGTCGGTGGCACGGTAGCGCGGGGCCGGTCCATCGCCGTGTGCCGTGATCAGCGCTTCCTCCCTGCCGATGAAGCGCAGGTACTCGGCGAAGGTGAGCGGCGGCAGCATGTACTCCGTGAAGCGCCCGGCCCCGCTCTCGGCGCTCCTGGTCTTCAGCGCCACGGCGCTGCTGCCGGTGGCCACGAAGCGGATGTCGCGGTGCCGGTCCACCAAGGTCTTGAGGTGCACCTCCCATTCCTTCAGGTATTGCACCTCGTCGAAGAAGACGTGGAGCGTTTGGCCGGCGGGGCGCTCGAACAGTTTGCGGAACCGCGCCACCAATGCATCCAGCCCCTGCCGGTTGTAGATCGGGGTCTCCAGCATCACGTACAGGATGTCGCGGCCCGAAACGCCGTGGCGCTCCATCAGCTCGTGGATGGTGTGCATCACCAGGTAGGTCTTGCCCACGCGGCGCGGCCCCATGAGCACCACGGCACGGTGCGGGTCCTTTTCACGTACCAACCGGCAGAAGTCATTCAGATAAGCCCGGCGCGGCAGGTGGACGAGGTCGGGGTGGATGCCGCGCCCCGCCTGCCACCAGGGGTTCTCTTCGTGGAGCCTGGCAAGTATCTCGGATTCAGGAACTTCGAGCATGAAACAAAGATAAGCTCAAATGATTGAGCTTAAAAGCACAGAATAAGGTCAGTGAGTTGATGTTAATGAAACATTGAACGATAAACCGTTGACATCCAATGTGATAGAGCGTGGTTGGAGCGGGGCCTTGGCGGCAGGGGAGCCGTTAGGACGCAGGACTTAAGCTTGGAACCAAGAATGGCTATGGACGCAAAGCAACGATCGTCATGTGCGTTGGTCGTTCATGGACGGGAGAACGTGGGACGAGGCTGAATGACTGACAAGCATCCGCAGCAACTCCGCGCCCGCGCCGGCCGATAGCGATCCGTCGAAGCGGAACAACCGGGCATGTTCCATGTGGCAATGATGGGGCCAGCCGGGCAGCCTCGCCGTTTCCGAATAACGGCCGGAGGCGGGTTCGCAATTTGCCGTGGCCGGATACAGCAGCACGCTCTCGCTCGCATCGAGCTGCACGTTGTACACGAACATCTGCTTCAGGTCGGCGTCGTTCGGCTTGCCATTGGGCGGCACCTTCCACTTGGTGTCCACGATGATGCGCTTCGGTTGGCCTTCCCGTTCGTACTCCAGCACCAGGTCCGGACGGATGGTCTTGCCGTTCCAGAAGCGCATGGAGCGTTGGTTGCGGATCGTGAGGTCGTGGGCCCGGAACTCCGGTGCCCTCGCCGCCTTGCGCAACACGCGGAACACGAATTCCTCAAAGAGCCGGTTCATGTTGAACATGAGCCCGATGAGCGGCATGTGCCCGCCCTTCACGTCCGGGGCGTGGTTCAGCACGATCATCCTGGCCAGTTGGACCGCCCGTGTGTAGGGCGCCGTCTTGCGGTCCAGGATGATGCGGTCGAGGACTTGCTGGGTGAGGGGGCGGTCCGTCACGTCCTCGAAGGCCCATTCCAAGCCTTTGGCACGGCCGGTCACCTCGGTATCGCGGCCCAGGTCGGCCACGAGCGACAATGCACGCTTGAGCAGGCTGTGGAGCAGGTGGTCCGTGTCGTAGACCTGGTGCTCCACATAGAAGCGCTCCTGGTGGATGAGGTTGTGGTGAAGGTGACGGGGAAAGTCCAAGCGGCCCTTCAGCGCGGTCTGGTTCCCACGGGAAAGCCGGTAGCGTTTCACCAGGCCCTGGTGGACCAGTTCCTCCACGTCGCTCACGAACAGGCCGAAGAAGAAATCCAGGATACTGCTGCTGCGCTTGTGCAGGTCGGCGTCGGTGGTGCCGGTGATCGGCAAGTCGTACACCTCGCGCAGCATGGTGATCAGCGCGTTCTGCCACTTGGCCTTGGTTTCGGCGCCGTTCCCTTCCGTGCGGTCCGCCTTGGGCAGCACTTCGATCACCGTGCGGCCGACCTGCACCACGCCCACATGTTCGGTGAAGGTGAAGCTCTTGTGGCCCACCGTGAGGAAGCGGTTCCCGCTGGCCTCGTTCCAGGCGATGAGCCGGTCCACCTGGGATGCGGACAAGCCCGCCTCCTTCCACGTGAGGCGCTGGTGCTCGAAGACCTTGATGGGCTCAGACCTTTTCATAGAGGGAACGGAAGGCCGCTTCGTCCCAGGTGTCCATCGGGGTGATCGTATAGACCGTACGCGGGTCGGGGGCCATGGCATTCGCATCCCCCAGGAAAAGATCATCGGCGGGGTCGCTGCCGCTGACGAACCGCTCGCCGAGCACCAGTTGCAACTTGGCTCGGTCGCGGTGGAAATACTCCTCCAACTGCGGGATCACCTTGTCCGTGAAGACCTGGCGCAAGGCGGGCAGCGGATCGGCTTCCTTGTGGAGGTCCCAGAAGTGGCTGTGGCCGATCTGGTGGTCCTCGTCCAGCAATTGCACCAGGCGCGCGTTGATGCGCCCCAGCATCGCGGCGAGGTCGATGGCGGAACCCTGCAGCGGCTGGAGCAGGCCCGGTTCCGGCATCATGGCCGTGAAGCTGAAGCGGCGGCGCAGCGCGGCATCCAGGGCCTCCACGCTGCGGTCGGCCGTGTTCATGGTGCCGATGATATACAGGTTGTCCGGGATGCTGAAGGGCTCCTGCGAATAGGGCAGGGTCACCTCCAGGGCCTCCGGCCTTCCCTTGCGTTTGTTCTCCTCGATCAGCGTGATCAGCTCGCCGAAGATGCCCGCCACGTTGCCGCGGTTGATCTCGTCGATGATCAGGACGAAGTTCCTGGCTTCATCGGGTGCCGGGTCCGCAGCGCTTGACCGTACGAAGAAGTCGCGCTTGATGTCCTCTTTTTTCAGTTTGTAGATGGATTGCTGGGAGAACTGTCGCCCATACAATTCCTCATAGGGGATATCCTCGTTCGCCAGCAGCCATTCCACATCGCGGAAATGCGGATAGCCGATCGGCGATCTCGGGTCATACCGGTACGGGCCGGTAACCCGCCCGATGGCGCGCACCAGGTAGTTCCCCTTCGTTACCACGACGATATCGCCCTCCTTCACGTACTGGCTGAAGTAGTTCATGGCCACCGTGTGGTAGGACGATTGCCCTTCCTGCAAGGGAAGCGAACGCACCTGATGTTCACTCAGGCCGGTGAGGTCATGCTGGTGCATGAAGCCGATGGCGATGCACTTGTTCTCGATGCAATAGTCGTAGATGAGCTGGTCCTCGGGGTTCTGGGTGTCGCCCAAGGACAGCTTGAAGAATTGGGCCTGGTCGAACTGTTCGGGGGTGAAGCCCAGCTTATGCTTCATCTTGGCCGCCTCGCCGCTGGCGCGGATCCCGGCCCGGCGGGCCATCTCCTTCAGGATGCCCGGCCGCGTGTGATAGCGCAACGGCTGCACGGAATCCTCCTCGACCTCCACGGGCTTGATCCCCTCCACGAAATCCTCGTAGCTGTAGCTCTGGTGGAAGGTACAGAAGGCGATCTGGCCATCCGCCTTCTTCATGTCCTTCACAAGGAGCTCATTGAAACGCTCGCGCAGCTGGGCGGGATCGTCCTTGTGCTCCGCGTAGAAAGCGGGATCGCACACGGCCACGGCCGCACCCACGGTGTGGAAGGTCTTGCCGGTGCCCGGCGGGCCGTAGAAGATGCGGTTCAATGGGATCTTCATCTGTTCGGATTCATTGCTTGTTGCTGCGGATCTACTACTCGGTGCTCGGTCGGTCAGCCAGTTCCGTAATCTCTGCAAGGTTTCGGCCTCCGAGGGGTTGAGGTCGATCGCTTCATCGATCATCCGCAGGGCCGTGCCGGGATCCTCCAAGTAGATGAAGCCGTTCTGCCCCATTCGCTGCTTGTCCTCCAGGTAGCCCTTCGCCTTGATGTCGTCCAGCTTGCGGGGCAGCACCAACGACAGGGACCGGTCTCCGACGATGTTGCAATCCTGCTGGTCGTTCACGTGGATCTTTTCGTGCAGGAACTCCGCGCCGCCGTAGAACCCGACGATCTTGCCCTGGCTGTAGAAGATCACCAGGTTGTTGGACCCGGTCACCTTGGGTTCCGCCGTGCGTTGAGAGTAGCCGTAGATCTTCTCCGGAGTATTGCGCGGATTGTCGAAATCGAAGTTCCAGCTCTCATAGGGCGTATTACCCGCCTTCACGTAACGGTGATCGCTGGGGTCATCGCTGGGGCGTTTCCAATCGTTGCTGTTCCAGGTGATATTGACCATGACCAAACCCAGCGGACCGGGCAGCTCGGGTACAGTGATGCCGTTAACCACCGCATAGCGCAGCGCCTCGTTGTCCGTGCTGGATCCCCGGCGGATCTCCACCAGCTTGGTGTCCTTGATGCGTTCGTACTCCCAGCGCATGGCCTTTTCATTCATGGCCAGCAGGCCCTGGGGGATATCGGCCCATGTGGGCACGGTGAATTTCACGTATGCCGTTTCGCCGCTCGGTTTGAAGCGGTCCACATCCTGTCTCAGTTCTTCCGGCACCAATGGTAGGTCCGCCTCCATCACCAGCAGGCCGACACCGATGCCATGCGCATCTTCCTTATGCCGATATGCAGCGCGGCTGCCGAACTCCATCATGCTATGGCCGTTCGTGAGCGCCATACGCACATGGTACGGGTCCGCGCCGATGCGTTGCAGCAGCGCGTGGGCGCTGCGGATGAAGGCGTCGTAGCTGGGCTTGTCCTTCAATGAAGCGTAGTGGCGTTGCAGCCGCTCCAGCTCAACGGACGAAAAAGGGATCTCAACAGGCATGGATGCTAACGGGGATAATGCCGGCTTTGTGAATAGGGTACATATTGATGGTGTGCGGTTGTGAGGTTACAAACCGATCGGCAATATCATTCCGAATTTCCGCCAAGTTGTACCTGACCAGCCCTTCCAATCCACCGCTCTTGGATAGACCGGGCTGGTTGGGTGTTCCTTTGGACCGAAGGTAGGGGAGGAAGGGCAGCTTCGGGTGGAAGGGGGGCGTGGATACGTGCGTTGTTCACCCTGCCCATCCCGGGGTGAGGGAGAGAAAATGGCGCGGTGTTCACCGGCGGTCCAGGCTGTTCCTGCCCACGGTGTAGCAGTGCAGGCTGATCGGGGGCAATGCACATTGAACCCGCCCCAATGGATCGGCAAGTACAGGATTGCCCTGAAGCATATCTCCGATGGTTGCACGAAGATCCGATGGAGCGGGCCGTTGAGTTCGCGTACCACGGGGCGCCGGATTCAATACGTCCATTCCTCATGCCTTACCGGCATGGCATTGAGCTCGGTCCGCCTGGCTTTCCAGTTCGGCATGAAGCGGTCCATGTAGGCGACGAACCGTGCGTTGTGCGTGTGCTCCAACAGGTGCACGAGCTCATGCACGATGATGTACTCCAGGCAGCGCGGCGGCTTCTTGGCGAGTTCCAGGTTCAGCCAGATGTTGCCCGCCTTGTGGTTGCATGATCCCCATTTGGTGCGCATCACCTTCACGCCCCATTGGGCGGGTTCCGCCCCTACGACCGGAGCCCATTTGGCGAACAATGGACCGGCCAGGGCCTTCACCTGTTCGCGGTACCATTCCCGCATGGTCCGGTCCTTGGAGGCTGTGGATGCCCCACGGTGCACATGCAGGATCATATACCGACCGTTCTTCAGCTCCACGCGATGCTTGCCGGAGGCTTCGATGACACGCAGCCGGTAGCGGCGGCCTTGGAAATAATGGCTCTCCCCGTTCACATACTCCCGCGGGGCTTCCCGTGGCTGCTGCTCAATGCGCTTCCGGTTCTTGCGGATCCAGGCCAGCTTGGTGACCGCCAGCAGCCGGATGCTCCGGTCGCTCATCCGCAGCGGCGCGGCGATCCGGACGCGCCCATGGGGCGGATACACGGCCAGGTGGGCATTCTTGATGTCCTTGCGCACCACATCCACCGCGATGCCGCTCACCGTGATCCGTTTGCGCTCAGTACTCACGTTGGCTCTTGATCAGATCGAAGATGGCATCCAGGTCGAAGGCGTGGGGCAGGATGCGCTGCACGGCCAGCTTCACCTCCTTCTCCCGGAGCCGGTTCCCGCGCCAGCCGTCCTGTTTCACCCGGCGCACCTCGGCATCCAACGCCAGGGCGAGTTCCTCGTTCCGCTCCAGGTTGTCGTAGAGGGCGCGCTTGGCGTTGGAATCCACCCCGTTGGGATACGCCGCGCCGCCCGGATGTTTCACCTGCCGGGCCAGTTCCGCGATCTGCTGCAAGTAGGCTTGGTACTCTAGGGCTCCCTTGCGCCGATCCTCGATCAACTGGGCCAGCAGTTCGGACATCTTGTCGAAGTACTTCGGGTTCGTGGGCCGCTCCTCGATGATCACCCGGCGCACGTTGTTCTCGATCGTTTCGGCGCTGGCGGTCTCGTTCTTCTTCAGTTCCTCCGGCAGCTTGTCCAAGGCGGTAAGGCCGTGCTTCACGATCAGGTCCACCAGGGACATGTCGTCGAAGGAGCCGAGTTGGCGGCTGGGGTCGGCGCTGATGTACATGTCGATCAGTTGGCGCATGTCCGCCTCGTAGGCCTTCAGGTCGATGTGGTCGCCGCTGGCCAGCTTGATGGTGTCCCGCAGTTGCGTATGGAACTCCACTTCCTTGCGGATCCGTTCGGCCTCTTCCCGGGTGTAGCCGGCATCGGCCAGTTCGTTGGCCACATTGGCGAAGGCGCGGATCAGCGCGGCCGTGAGCTTGTACAGCCCCAGGCGTTGGTCCTCGGTGTTGGCCAGGTCCTCACCGTTCTCCGGGTCGCCGCAGAAGAAGCGGATGAAGGCCATCTGGTCGCGCGGGTGCACCGGCTCGCACAACGCGATCACCGCTTCCAAGGCGCCGTCCAGTCGTTCGCGGGCCATCTCCAGGCGGTTCTTCAGCAGGCCCTCCACATCGCGCTTGTCGTAGGCATCGAAGGCCCCGCTGGTGTAGTCCTTGATCGACTTGTTCAGGCTGCGGAACAGGTCCTTGTAGTCCACGATGTAGCCGAACTCCTTGTCCTCGTCGTCCAGGCGGTTCACGCGGCAGATGGCCTGGAACAGGCCGTGGTCCTGCATGCTCTTGTCGATGTACAGGTAGGTGGCCGCGGGGGCATCGAAGCCGGTGAGCAGCTTGTCCACCACGATCAACAGCTTCATGCGGGCCGGCTCCTTGATGAAGAGCTTCTTCGCCTCCTCCTCGAAGGTCTCCGGGTCCTTGCCCGCCAGCATCTTCACGTAGGTGGTGTACTTCTCCAGTTCCTCCGTCTCGCGGCCGTCGCCCGTGGTCTCGCCCTTGATCCGCCCCACGCTCGGCTCGTAGCTGGTGACGATCGCGCATTCCTTGAAGCCCGCTTGCTGGAACAGTTCGTAGAACTTGCACGCTTCGTACACGCTGCCGGCCACGAGGATGGCGTTGCCGTCGCCCGTGGCCAGCCGGGGCTTGGTGCGGAAGTCCTTGAGGATGTCGAAGACGATCTTCTCCAGGCGGCCCTTCGAGCTGAACAGCTTGCGCAGGGTGCCCCAGCGCTTCTTCAGCTCGGCCTTGGCCAGGTCGGTGAGGCCCTTGGTGGTGGCCTCGAACCATTCGTCGATGCTCTGCTGGTCGGTGATGCGCTGGTCGATGTCGCGCGGCTCGTAGCGCAGGTCCAGCACCACCTTGTCGTTCACGGCCTCGTCGAACTTGTAGGTGTGGATGTAAGGCCCGAAGACCTCCAGACTGGTGCTCTTGTCCTTGCGCAGCAGCGGGGTGCCGGTGAAGCCGATGAAGAGCGCATCGGGCAGGATGGCCTTCATCGCTTGGTGCAGCTTGCCGCTCTGGGTGCGGTGGCATTCGTCCACGAACACGTGGATGCGGCCCTTGGCCTTGAAGTCCTTGGGCAGGCTGTGGCGGATCTCCTCGATGAAGCTTTCGTAGTCCCCATCCTCCCGGCGGCCGAACTTGTGGACCAGCGAGCAGATCAGCGGCTGCTCGTTCCGGTCCAGCAGGTGGATCAGCTCCGCCCCGCTCCGGGCGCGGTGCATCTGCTCCCCGGCATCGCCGAACACGCGCACGATCTGCTTGTCCAGCTCGTCGCGGTCGGTGATCACCAGCACGCGGGCGTCCTCGATGTGCTCGCGGATCCATTGGGCCAGCCACACCATGGTGAGGCTCTTGCCGCTGCCCTGGCAATGCCAGATGATGCCGCCCTCGCGGTCCACCACCTTCTGCTGCGCGGCCCGCACCCCGAAGTACTGGTGCGGCCTGCACACCTTCTTGATGCCCGCATCGAAGAGGGTGAAGTCGTGGACCAGCTCCAGGAAGCGCTCCTTGTTGCAGAGCTGGAACAGGTGCCGGTCCAGCAGGTGCCGGTATTCGCCCCGGCTCTCCTCCTTCCACTTCAGGTAGTACTTCTCGGGGGTGAGGATGGTGCCGTAGCGGGCGCCTTCCGTGTCGTTGCCCGCCATCACCAGCTGCATGGTGGTGAAGAAGCGTTGGATGAAGCGGCTCTGCTGGTTGTCCAGGTTCTGGCGGATGCCCTCGCTCACGCTCACCGTGCCGCGCTTCAGTTCGATCACCCCCAGGGCGATGCCATTCACGTAAAGCACCAGGTCCGGGCGCTTCTTGTGCTCGCCCGTCACGGTGACCTCCTCGGCGATGCCGAAGTGGTTCTTCTGGGGAAACTCCCAGTCGATCAGGTGCACGGTCTCCTTGTGCGTGCCCAGGCCCTCGCTCACCCGCACGCCGTAGCGCAGCAGGCGGTACACGTCCTTGTTCACGTCGTACAGGTCCCGGCTCTGGTCACCGGCCACCCGTTGCAGTTCGTGGACGGCCTTGTTCACCAGGGTCTCGGAGCAACGCCCCTCCAGGAAGGTGCGCAGCCATTGCTCCTCCACGTTGCGGTTCTCGCGCTCCTCCCAGTTGCCCAGGTACTCCCATTGGAGCACCCTCTGGAAAAAGCGGATCACCCGCTCCTGGGTCTGCCGTTCGCGCTGGCCGATGTCGGTCATGTTCGGTTACCAGTTGCCCGCGAGAACTGCGGGATAATTGCGGGAACCTCCTCGGTCGTCATGCGGATGGCCAGTTTCCCCCAACGCCTGTGTGTGATCGGCGAGTTGGCTGGTTGGCGTTCTTCCGGACACCGGCATGCGGCGAGGCGATCGACTTTCCGGACATGATGTCCGCAATCATGTCCGGAAAGAGGTGGCCCAGGCGCATCTATCACCAATTCCGGACATGGCGTCCGAAATAATGTCCGAAGAGCATTCAGCAGCAAGGCGCACATGGGTTTATTGGACAAGAACATATCGTCGTGAGCGTGTCTGACCCTCAGCCCGGACCAAGCCGAGCCGCTCGAAGTGCTGGAGATGCCTCCGTGCCTGGCGCAGATCCAGGTCAAGATGCTTTGCGTAGGCAGCAACGGTCAAAGCTCCCATCCGGGTCAAGTAGGCCAAGCCTTCACGTTCGGTCCGGTTCAGTTCGCCCAATGCAATATCGGCCAATGCGGCTACCGCTCCTTGTGCGCTACGATAGAGCGTAAGCTCCAAGTACGGTGCGTTCCACCGGTATGTGGGCATGGGCATGCCCAGTTCCTTGCTCCGCTCCTTCAAGGCCCGCAACCCCAAGCCCCGCTCCTCCGCAAGTCCCAGCTTGTTGAACACGTAATGCAACACCGGATTGCGGCTCAACATGGGAGCATCGAAAGCCTGCAGCTTCTCCAGAGTGATGGGTTCCACCGGAGCGCCGGGGCTTTTCACCACCACCTTGTCTGTATCCACGACCAACTGACACTTGGCGCCCTTGATGCCATAGTCGCGATGCACCAACGCGTTCACCACGGCCTCGCGTACGAGCTCGAAGGGCACCGCCTCTTGCCTCGTGGCCCTCATTGTCCCGCGGTCAAGCAAATTGGGCAGTTTATCCCTCAGCCATTGCTCCACCTTTTCGGGTATCTCCACCAAGGGACCGTCGAAATCGCGGGTCTCCTCCTTGCCATCTGGGAAACGAATGGTGCCCAGTAAGCCTGCCTGCGGCATCAAGTTTCGAGGGTTGGCACCGAAGAGCAACGCACCAAAGCCGCTGGGCGTAAGCTCTCCATCCCGTTCAATGAGCACGCCTTGGTGAATGAGCATTCGATCGAAAGTCGCATTATCCATTCGCCCACTTTGCGTCATCATGGATCGATAGCGCCTCAACGCGGACACGGATAGGTCAGTATCCTTCACCGACTTCATGGGTTGCTCCAAAGGCGATAGAACGACCTCCTTGGTGGTTTTTTCCTTCGCCTCCTGGGCGCGTTGTTCCGCTTGGGCGATGAACGCTTTGTTCACGTCCTGGATCTTTTCCTGCAGATCTCGGTCGAACATGGTCACCGTTACGCCGTTGGCCAGCAAATACTGGATCCCCTTGCGGTCCACCTTGGGGTCGGGGTCAGCGATACCGATGTACACCTGCTTGATCCGGGCCAACACGATGCGCTCAGCACAGCCCAACTTGGGGTGGTTGCGCGATCCCGGTGCACAAGGTTCCAACGTGGCATAGAGCACGGACCCGTCCAAAGCACGATGCCGGTTCTTGCGTTCCAGCAGGGTGAATTCTGCATGGTCCCCATCGCGTAACTCGCCTCGAAAGGCCGAATCCACCGTGCCATCAGGAAACACAAGTACGGCGCCGACAAGGGGACTCGCTTTGGCATCCGGGCGGTGTTCGCGGATGGAGCGCTCCATCACCGCGACGGCCAACTCCATCATGGAACGAGGATCAGTGTTGCGCTTCTTGGCCATGGCGGATGTCGAAGATGAGCAAGATCCCTCACACCAACCTCGTCCTTCCCGTCAGTAATTCCTGCATCATGCCCTGCTTCAGCAGCGCCGTCTTGGCACGCCGCGTCTCCAGCGCACCCAGCTCTGCATCCATGTCGCTCAGCACCTCGGCGATGGCGGTTTGCTCTTCAACGTTGGGTAAGGTCAGTTCCAGGCTCACGGTGTCCTTTCGGGAAAGCTCCAAGAAGGTGGAGCCGATGGCCTTCTCGACCATCGCATCCTTCATGGTTAACAGCTTGTAGTACAGGAACTCGTTGTTGACGAGTGGTCCGCACACAAGGGACTTGAAGCCCTGGTTGGTGCAGATGGGTGCTGCCGCGATCTTGATCTCGCCGATAGTGGCCCGGGTGCATAGAAGTAGCGCCCCCTTGGGCAACAGCTTGGTGTTGCAGCCGTCGAGGCCCTCCTTGGTAATGGATCGCTCGGTGACGCTGAAGTACTTGCCATCCGTGCCAGTGATGTCCGTTGGTGTGCACCATGGGATGTTGCCGTTCCAGTAGGCGGGCACATTGGTTCGCGGTGTGGCCCCGCTGATCACCTCCGCCACATCCCCCAACCTCCTCACCACCCACTCCCCTTTGAACCCCGGCAGCCGTTGCTTGCCGGTGAGCAGCTGCTGCATGGCGCCCTGCTTCAGGGCCTTCTTCTTGGCGATCAGCGCATCCAGCCCCGCCAGCAATCCATCCACATCCGAGAGCGCCGTGGCGATGGCGCGTTGTTCTTCTACAGGTGGAACAGGGACGAACACCTTGGACAGGGAAGCTGCGCTGATGTGCACCACAGCATCACCCTGCCCATAGCTCGCCTTCTGCGAGGCGATCATCGGTGCGTTCAGCATGTATCCGAAGTAGGTCGGATCTCCCTTGTCCAAGGTCAAGATCACGATGTCACCACCGGCATAGACTTCCTCTTCAACGAGGACGGCCGCTGACTTTCCGATCTCCTCCTTGGTTTCGCCTGAACCAGCGAACAGGATGTCGCCATACCGCAGGCGCCTGCTCTGTGCAGCCACACTTTCCGAGATCCGGGTCTTCGTGGCTCGAATCAGGTTGTCGTGCAGGGTGTAGAGTTCACCGTAGCGAACGCAAGCCTTACCCACGGTGAGCACTTCATCTTTTCGGACACCACTGCCTTTGGAGAACTTGCCCAAGGAGCCAAGGGGCAAGACCTCCCACTCGCTGGGCACCATTCCTACCTCGGACTGGTGCATTTCGGAAGTAACGCTGGGGCTGCTCAGTTCCATGCCAGCTCCATGTGTTTCAGGTGCTGCTCCACCTTCGTGGTCAGGGCTTCCACTTCGCGGTCCAGGGCGGGCAGGGTGCGGCCGTAGCGTTCGGCCAATTCCACCACGCGGGCAGCCAAGCGCTGGCTGATACGTTCCTGCTCGCCCAGCACGGCGGCATGCAGGTCGGCCAACCACTTGTCGCGCACCACCAGCTCCTTCACCTCAGTCTCGCTGAGCTGCTTGTAGTGGTTCCACGCGGCGGTATCCAAGGCTTCAAACGCCACCTTGTGCGCCTTCTTGGCCTTGGCCTCGGCCTCCATCAGCCGGTCCACTTCCTTCAGCACCTTCACCTCTTCGGCGTAGTCGGCGTCCTTGGCGATCTCCGCAAAGCGGGCCGCCACACCGGCCTTGGTCACTTTGCCCTTTTCGTTCAGGCACTCGGCCAAGGCGCCCTCCTCTCCGCTGTGCTCTTCGATCAGCTCTTCCAGTTGCTGCGCCAAGGCTTCGTGGGCGCGTTGCAGTTCCTCCACCTTGGCCTGCTCCTTCGCGAAATAGCGGGCGATCACCAGCCGCTGGGGCAGCAGGTCGCAGGTGAACTCCCCGGCCTTCACCTTGCCGGTCTTCTTGTCCTTCACCGGCTCGGGCACGGCACGCCAGCCGTCCTCCACCAGCATGTACACATCGTCCTTCAGGGTGCCGTTCCAGTAGTCCATCAGGTTCTGGTACATGGTGTAGGGGTCCACCAGCGCCTTGCCCATGTATGCCTTCAGCAGGCCCTCACCCAACGCGGCGATGAAGGGGCGCGGCTTGGTCCGGCCATCCACGCCACGCAGCGTGGGCTCGTTGGCGGTGCGCCATTGGGTGAACACGGCCTCCAGTTCGGTGGCGTAGGCGGTGAACTCCGAGTGGCCGAAGATGCGCGCCCGCACCTCGGCGGTGGGCACCTTCAGGTCGCTGTAGCCTTTGCGGGCGTTGGGGGCGAAGAGGTCCTTGCGCAGGCCGGGGTACACCTTCCAATAGGGTGCCAGCGCATCCAGGTCGCGGTCGGGGATGCCGCCCTGTAAGTGGGCGCTCAGGTCCTGGATGTCCTCCGGCTCGGTGCTGTCGATGTAGCGCGGGATGTTCAGGTTGAACTCGTTGCGCTGTATCTCGTCCCAGGCCACCATGCGGCTGAAGCGCGGTACCTCGGCCTGCGTGCGGAAGACGTCGGTCATCCGGTGGATGTCCTGCTCGCGCAGCCGGTTCTTGTTCCCGTCCTTGATGTAGCCCTTGCTGGCGTCAATGATGAAGATGCCGTTGCGCCTCTCGGCCCCGGCCTTGTCCAGCACGATGATGCAGGCGGGGATGCCGGTGCCGTAGAAGAGGTTGGCGGGCAGGCCGATGATGGCCTTGATCACCTTGCGCTCCACCAGGTTCTTGCGGATGGTGGCCTCGGCATTGCCGCGAAAGAGCACCCCGTGCGGCAGGATCACCGCGGCGGTGCCGGTGCTCTTCAGGCTCTTCAGGATGTGGAGCAGGAAGGCGTAGTCGCCGTTCTTGTCCGGCGGCAGGCCGTAGCCCTTGAAGCGCTCGTAGGGGTCGTTGTCGGGGTCGAAGCCGGTCTTCCAGTTCTTCTGGCTGAAGGGCGGGTTGGCCACCACGTAGTCGAACTGCTTCAGGCGCCCGCTGTCCAGGAAGTGCGGTTCACTCAGCGTATTGCCCTTCCATATCTCGGCCGTGGGGTTGCCGTGCAGCCACATGTTCATCACGGCGAGGGCCTTCGTGGCGTTGTCGTTCTCCTGCCCGTAGATCGTGAGGCCCACGGGGGCAGCGTCCACCACCTTCAGCAGCAGGGAGCCGGAGCCGCAGGTGGGGTCGTACACGGTCTGGCTGCGGGCGGTGGCCTGCTCCACACCGATCACGGCGGCGAGCACGCGGCTCACCTCGGCCGGGGTGTAGAACTGCCCCTTGCTCTTGCCGCTCTCCGTGGCGAAGTGCCGCATGAGGTACTCGTAGGCATCGCCCAGGATGTCGTCGTCGTCGCTGCGGTTGCGGCTGAAGTTGAGGTCGGGGTCCTCGAAGATGCCGATGAGCTTGGTGAGGCGGTCCACCATGTCCTTGCCCTTGCCGAGCTTCTCCTCGTCGTTGAAGTCGGTGAGGTCGATCACGCCCTTCAGCTCGTTCTCCTCCGCCAGCTTGGCGATGATCTTGTTGATGCGGTCGCCGATGTCCTTGTCACCCTTGGCGGCCACCATGTCCGCGAAGCCGCCGCCCTTTGGCACGGTCACCACGGTGTCGGTCCTGCCGGCGTACTTGTCGCTCACGTACTTCACGAAGAGGATGGTGAGCACGTAGTCCTTGTACTGGCTGGCGTCCATGCCGCCGCGCAGCTCGTCGCAGCTTTTCCAGAGGGAGGCGTAGAGGTCGGATTTCTTGAGGGCCATGGGAGGGGATCAACGGGATAAAGATGGAAAGGAACAGGGAGCGGGGGAGGAGCGGTGCGTAAGTCCCACCCGCAATCCCGCCCTTTGCAGGTCTGTCTTATGCCCTATGCGAATGCAGAACCGGCGGTTCAAGCATAGGACATAGGACAGTCCTGCAACCTCAGTCCCCGTCTCGGCATGGATCTTTTTCCGTGCGCCCTCTCCCGGGCTTCGGCATGGCCGCGGTGGCCGGGCTTGTGTGGGCGTGCAAGGGGAATTGCCCTAACCTTGCTGCCCCGCCGAGCCCCATGTCCTACCTGTTGATCGCGCTCATCTTCCTGGTCGGTTACGCGTGCATCGCCCTGGAGCACCCGTTGAAGATCAACAAGGCGGCGAGCGCGGTCCTCACGGGCATGTTGATCTGGACGGTGATCATGCTGGGGCACGACGAGCTCTTCCCACCGGCGGAGGGCGGGCACGAGCACCTGCTGCATCAGCTCTACGAGCACCTGAGCCAGATCGCGAGCATCCTCTTCTTCCTGCTGGGCGCCATGGCGGTGGTGGAGCTGATGGATGCGCACGAGGGCTTCCGGGTGATCACCGACCGCATCCGCAGCACGAACAAGCGGGCGCTGCTGTGGGTGATCGGTGCGATCACCTTCTTCCTGAGCGCGGCGCTGGACAACATGACCACGGCGATCGTGATGGCGGCGCTGCTGCGCAAGTTCATCCGCGACAAGGAGGACGTGTGGACCTTCGCGGGCCTGGTGATCATCGCGGCGAACGCGGGCGGTGCCTGGAGCCCGATCGGCGACGTCACCACCATCATGCTGTGGATCGGGGGACAGGTCACCACGGCCAACATCATCCTGAAGCTCTTCGTGCCCAGCGTGGTGTGCCTGGTGCTGCCGCTGCTTTACCTGTCCGCCCGGGCCAAAGGGCGGCTGCACCTGGTGGAGGTGCCGGCGCAGGACGCCGCCGGTTCGCCGTCGCGGCTCGGTGCGCGCGAGAAGTACCTGGTGTTCTTCCTGGGCATGGCCACGCTGCTGGGGGTGCCCCTGTTCAAGGCGGTGACGCACCTGCCGCCCTTCATGGGCCTGATGCTCGGCCTGGGCGTGTTGTGGGTGTTCACCGAGTTCATCCACCTGCGGCATCCGCAATGGTCCGAGCGCCAGCACATGACGGTCTCCTCCATCCTGAAGCGCATCGACCACAGCAGCATCCTGTTCTTCCTGGGCATCCTGGTGGCGGTGGCCGGGCTGCAGGTGGCGGGCCACCTCACGGACGTGGCGCACCTGCTGGACCGTTCGCTGGGCGACATCTTCGCCATCAACACCGTGATCGGGATGCTGAGCGCGGTGGTGGACAACGTGCCGCTGGTGGCCGCCGCCATGGGCATGTACCCGCTGGCGCAGTTCCCCACGGACCATCCCTTCTGGGAGCTGCTGGCCTATTGCGCGGGCACGGGGGGCAGCATGCTCATCATCGGCAGCGCGGCCGGGGTGGCGGTGATGGGGATCCTGGGCATCGACTTCGGCTGGTACCTGCGGCGGATGACGGTGCCTGCGGCGCTGGGGTATTTCGGCGGCATCGCGGCCTTCTGGCTGCTGTGGCACTGACGGCGCCGCACGGGGCCTCGACCGGCGCCAGCCGGAGCCCACACCCCGGGGCCGCACCACGATCCCGGCGATGAGGGTGTTCGAGGCCGGTGCCCGCCGGCTCACACCGTGGGGATGCCGTGCAGCTTGCAGAGCCAGCCGAGGTGGCCGATGTGGCTGCCCTCGTGCCGGATGGCGTGGGTGATGACGTCGCGCACCTGGTCGCCGAAGGGCAGGCCGGTGGGGTTGGGCTTGTTCAGCGCCTCCTGCCCCAGGGTGGCCACGTGGGCGATGGCCTGGCGGTGCACCTCGTGGAACATGTGCAGCACCTCCTCCACGTGGGGCCGCTCCTCCTCGGGCGATCCGTGGGCGCCCAGGGTGTAGTGCTTGGCCCAACTGAACTTGATCACCGGTCCGCCGGTGCTGCGCAGCAGCAGCCCGTTCTCGGTGGTGGCCAGGTGGGCCACGGTCCAGAAGGCGGAGTTGAGCGTGGTGCCTTCGCAGGTGAACCGTTTGTGCAGGGTGCCGTTGGTGCCGTCGGGGTCGGCCTTCAGCAGGCGACCGAGGTAGAACATGGTGTATTCGCGGGTGCGGTCCATCATGGCCGCCAGGAAGCGCGCTTCTTGGTCCATGGCCGCAAGGTAGGGCGGCGGCTCAGGCCGAGGGGCGTGCCAGTTCCTCCAGGTGGTGGCGGAGGGTGAGGCCCGTGCTGTGCCAGTTGAGGCGCTCGTGGTGCTCGTTCAGCGCGCCGTGGGCCAGGGCCCGGTAGCGGGCGTGGTCGTGCATCAGGTCGGCGATGGCGTCGGCGTAGGCTTCGGCGCCGGCCTCCAGGGGCAGGGCGAGGCCGTTGACCCCGTTGCGCACCGAGCTGGGGGTACCGCCCACGGCGGTGGTGATGCAGGGCACGCCGAAGGCGTTGCACTCGCTGAAGACGATGGGCGAGCAGTCGGCGCGCGTGGGCAGCAGCAGGAAGTGCGACCGCTGGATGAGGTTGGCGATGCGGCGCTGGCCGGTGGGGGTGTCCTTGGCGATGAAGGGCACCACCTCCACGAACGGCGGGGGCACGGCCACGGGCGGCGCGCAGCCCACGATGCTGAGGCGCACGGGCAGGCCTCGGGCATGCAGCAGCTCGGCGGTGCGCAGGGCGATGTCGCCCCCTTTGCGCTGCCAGCTCACCCCCAGGAAGAGCAGTTCGCAGCGTTCCATCGGCCGGCCGTCGATCACCTGGGCGATGCGGGCCCGCGGCGGGGTGCGGTCCAGGTTGCAGCCGAAGGGCACCACGCGGATCCGTGCCGGGTCGGCGCCGTAATGCTCCACGGCGCTGCGGGCGGCCCACTCGCTGGAGTAGATGGCCAGGTCGCAGCTCAGCAGCGCCTCCCGCTCCAGGTCGTGCCCCTGTTGCAGGTACTTGCGCGGGTAGTTGCGGTATTCGGGGTAGAGCTCCAGGATGCCGGCGAAGGTGGCGTCGGTGTAGAAGGCCTTGGGTCGGTCGCCGTTGAGCAGGGCCACCGGGATGCTGCTGGGGGAGAGCACCACTTCGCTGTCGTGGCGGTCCATCGCCCGGGCGATCTCAGCGGCGAAGCGCCGGGCCATGGCCGTGGTGCGTTCCACCGGGTAGATGCTGTCGGGCGAGAGCAGGTGCTGGATCCGGTTCACGGCCTTGCGCATCAGCACGCGTGTGCGCTGCAGCTCGCCCAGGTAGCGCACCTCCACACGCTGGTCCTCCAGGCTGCGGGCGATGAAGCGCACCGTGCCGCTCCAGGCCCGCACGTCGTGCGGGTCCATGCTGGTGGCGTACATCAGCCGCAGCGGCGTGCTGCTCCGGGTCGTGGGGCGTTCGAGGGGCACGCGATGGGTGGTGGTGCGGACGGGCATGGCAAAGATGGCACGCCGATCGGCGCGGGCGAGGGTGGGGACCCGGCGTGTACGCGAGAGGGCGCCCTTGGGTTCGATGCCCCTGCCGGACCCCGCGGCTACCTTCGCGCCATGCCCGGCGACAGCACCGGCCTGCTTTTCCGCCTCACCACCTTCGGGGGCAGCCACGACGCGGCCATCGGCGGTGTGCTCGAAGGCTGCCCCGCCGGCCTGCGCATCGACCTGGCCGCCGTGCAGCACGAACTGGACCGCCGGCGGCCCGGCAGCACGCCTCTGGGCACCGCGCGGCGTGAGCCCGACCGCGTCGAGGTCCTCAGCGGTGTGATGGACGGTGTGGCCCTGGGCACGCCCATCGGCTTCCTGCTGCGCAATGCCGACGCCCGCCCCGGCGACTACGACCACCTGAAGGACAGCTTCCGGCCCGGCCACGCCGATCTGGCGTGGGAACGGAAGTACGGGGTCCGCGACCATCGCGGCGGTGGGCGGAGCAGTGCGCGCGAGACCGCGTGCCGGGTGGTGGGCGGCGCCATCGCCCGCCAGCTGATCGCCACGGCGGGGATGCGGGTGCAGGCCTGGGTGTCGCAGGTGGGCGAGGTGGTGCTGCCCCCGGAGGCCGCGGCCGACCTCGGTGATGCCGCCGTGTGGGACAGCCCGGTGCGCTGCCCGCATGCGCCCACGGCCGCGGCCATGGCCGCCCTGATCGAGGCCGTGCGGGGCGAGGGCGACACCGTGGGCGGCCGCATCACGTGCAGGGTGCAGGGGGCGCCTGCCGGGCTGGGCGACCCGGTGTTCGACAAGCTGCACGCCGACCTGGGCAAGGCCATGCTGGGCATCAACGCGGTGAAGGGCTTCCAGGTGGGCAGCGGGTTCGCGGCGGCGGCCATGCGGGGTTCGGCCCACAACGATCCGCTGGTGCCCGATGGGGCGGGTGGCATCGGCTTCGCGGCCAACCGCAGCGGTGGTGTGCTGGGCGGCATCAGCACCGGGGCCGACATCGTGTTCGAGGTGGCCTTCAAGCCGCCCTCCACGCTGATGCGCGCGCAGCCTTCGGTGGACCGCGAAGGGCGGCCCGTGGTGCTGGAGGGCAAGGGCCGCCACGATCCCTGCGTGGTGCCACGCGCCGTGCCCGTGGTGGAGGCCATGGCCTGCCTGGTGCTCGCCGACCACCTGTTGCGCCAGCGCGCGGCCCGGCTCTGAGGCCCCGCCATCCACGATCGCTGTTGGCAACCGGCGCCCGTGGCGGCCGCGATCGGCCCGCCACCGCATGATCTTTGCATCCTCATTCCCGACCGCCCATGGGCAAATGGTTCAAACGCATCGTCATCGCCGGGGTCGTCCTGGTGGTGCTCCTGCTCGCCGCCATCATCCTGATCCCCGTGCTGTTCAAGGACCGCATCGAGGCGATGGTCAAGGAGCAGGTGAACGCCAACCTCAACGCCACGGTGGAGTGGGGGGCGTGGGACCTCACCCTGCTGCGCAGCTTCCCCGACCTCACCGTGGAAGTGGCCGATGTGAAGCTGTGCAACAAGGCCCCCTTCGAAGGGGTCTGCCTGGCCGACATCGGGTCGCTCACCGCCACGGTGGACATCAAGAGCGTCTTCGGCGACAAGGTGGACATCAAGCGCATCGGCCTGCAGCGTCCGCGGATCCATGCGGTGGTGCGTGCCGACGGACGGGCCAACTGGGACATCACCCTGCCGGACAGCAGCGCGACGGAGGCCCCGGCCGATACCGGCGGCGGCTTCGCCATCGGCCTGCGGGAGTACTGGATCGAGGACGGCCGGGTGGTGTACGACGACAGCACCCTCGCCTTCCGCATGGACCTGCTGGGCCTGGACCACAAGGGCACGGGCGATTTCACCCAGGACCTCTTCACCCTGTCCACCACCACCCACGTGGACACCGTGGACGTGCTCTTCGACGGGGTGCGTTACCTGCAGCGTGCCAAGGCCGACATCACCGCCGACCTGGACATGGACCTGCCGAACATGAAGTTCACCTTCAAGGAGAACGAGGCCGTGATCAACCGCCTCATCCTGGGCTTCAACGGCTGGCTGGCCATGCCCGCGGACGACATCGACATGGACATCACCTGGGCCCTGCGCAAGAACGACCTGGGCACCCTGCTGTCCATGGTGCCCGCCGCCTTCGCCAAGGACCTGGAGGGGGTGGACATGAGCGGCAAGGCCTCGTTCAGCGGCCATGTGAAGGGTACGTACAACGACACCACGATGCCGGGCTTCGGGCTGGACATCGCCGTGGAGAACGGGCGCTTCAAGTACCCCGACCTGCCCGAAAGCGTGGAGCGCATCCAGCTGAAGGCCTCCATCGCCAGCCCGCAGGGCAGCGACCTGGACGGCATGGTGGTGGACGTGCCCACCTTCGCCATGCAGGTGGCGGCCAACCCGGTGAGCGCGCGGCTGCACCTGGAGCGGCCCGTGAGCGACCCGCGCGTGGACCTGGCCGCGCAGGCCAAGCTGGACCTGGCCAGCCTCAAGCGCGTGGTGCCCCTGGAGAAGGGTGACGACCTGAACGGCAGGCTCGACGTGGACGTGAAGGTGAAAGGTGCCGTGAGCGACATCGAGGCGCAACGCTTCGAGAAGTTCACCGCCGAGGGCAAGGTGCTGTTGAGCGGCATGACCTATCGCAGCGATTCGCTCCCCTGGCCGGTGGGCATCCACACCCTCGACCTGGCGCTCAGCCCGCGCTTCCTGGCCCTGAACAGCTTCGACGGCACGCTGGGCGGGAGCGACGTGCGCGCCTCGGGCCGGTTCGACAGCTACCTGCTGTGGTGGTTGAAGGACAGCACCCTCACCGGCACCTTCAACGTCGCCAGCCGCCGCTTCGACCTCAACGAGCTGATGGGCCCCGAGGAGCCCGCCACCGCCCAGGGCACCACGGAGGACACCGCGGCCATGTCCGTGATCGAAGTGCCGGGCAACATCGACTTCCGCCTGGCGGCCGAGGCCGGGGAAGTGCTGTACGACGACCTGGTGCTCACCGGCCTCCAGGGCGGGGTGCACATCCACGACCGGCGGGTGGACCTCAGCAAGCTGGTGTTCGGCCTGTTCGAGGGGCGCGTGGGTCTCGACGGGTCGTACGCCACACCCGAGAAGGGTGCGCCCGTGGCCGAACTGCGCTACGACATCCGCGACATGGACATCGAGAAGACCGTGCAGTACGTGGAGACCGTGCGGAAGCTGGCGCCGATCGCCAAGACCTGCAAGGGCCGCTACAGCACCACCCTGAGCATGCGCACCGAACTGGACCAGGCCATGAACCCGGTGCTGGAGCGCCTCACCGGCCAGGGCACCCTGACCACGCGCAACGTGCGGGTGGACGGGTTCCAGCCGCTGGTGGACCTGGCCAAGGCCTTCAAGGTGAGCGGCATCGACAACACCACGTTGCCGAGCGTCGATTTCAGCTACGAGTTCCGCGACGGCAAGATGATCACCAAGCCCTTCGATGTGAAGATCGACCGCATCAAGGCCAACGTGGGGGGCAGCACCGCCTTCGCCGATCAGGCCATCGAATACGACCTGAAGGCCAAGGTGCCCACCGACATGTTCGGGGCGCAGGCCAACCAGTTGGTGGCCGGCTGGCTGGGCCAGGCGAACCAGTTGCTGGGCAGCGGGTTCCAGATGCCGACCGAGATCGACGTCACGGCCAGGATCACCGGCACCATCACCAAACCCGTCATCAAACCCGTGTTCGCCGGTGGGAGCGGCAGCCTCACGCAGACGGTGGTCACCGAGGTGAAGCAGGAGCTGAACCAGCAGGTGGGCAAGGCCAAGGAGGAGGCCATTGCGCGGGCCCGGGAGGAGGCCGCCAAGCTGCTGGCCGAGGCGCAGAAGCAGGCTGACGCGCTGAAGGCCACGGCCCGCCGCGAGGCCGCCAACATCAAGGCGCAGGCGTACAAGGCCGCGGACGACGAGCTGGCCAAGGTGACCAACCCGCTGGCCAAGATGGCCGCCAAGGCCGTGGCCGACGCTGCCAAGAAAGAGGCCGACAAGCAGGAGCAGAAGGCCATCGCCGAGGCGGACAAGAAGGCGGACGGCATCGTCGCCGAGGCCCGCAAGCAGGGCGATGCCATCATCGCACAGGCCGAACGGACCGACACCACCATCAAGTAGCGTTCGGGCATGGCCCTTGCGGAGACAGCCACAACCGGAACCGGATGCACGACGTGACCAAGGCCGCCCTGCTGCTGCTGGCCCTGCTCGGCCAGGCCCCCCTCGCGGCGCAGGACGGGGAACCCGACCCCTGCGGAGCGCCCACCGACAAGAAGGTGATCAAGCTCCTGGACGAGGCCGCCAAGGCCAGGGACGGCGCCACGCGCCACCAAAAGCTCAAGGAGGCCCGCGAGGTGGAGCCGGACTGCGCCGAGTGCCTCTTCCAGCTCGGCCTCTCCGCGTACCGGCGTGCGCGGGAGGGTGGCGCCGACCTGCAGCCCGCCATCGGCTACTTCGAGCGCCTGCAGACCCTCTGCCCCGACCGGCACAGCGATGTGCACTACTACCTGGGCGCGGCGCACTACGCCAAAGGCGAGTATGCCGAGGCCGCCAAGGCCTTCCAGGCCTTCCTGAAGTTCCCCACCGACGATCCCGCCAAGCTCGCCAAGGACGTGGACAAGAAGACCGCCGACGTGGAGGAGCTGATGCCCGAGCTGCAGTTCTACATGGACTTCTACCGCAACACCGCGCCGCTGGACCCCAAGCCACTGGCCAACGTGTGCACCGCCGCCGAGGAGTACCTGCCGATGCTGAGCCCGGACAACGAGCTGCTCTTCTTCACCCGCAAGAGCAAGTACCAGGCGAAGGGCGACCTGGTGGCCACCGATGTGGAGGAGCTCACCGAGAGCCGGCGCCTGCCGGGGGGCAAGGACCACGACAAGGGCCGCGCGCTGCCCGATCCCTTCAACCTAGGCGACAGCTACGGCGGCGTCACCATCAGCGTGAACAACCGGGAGATGTTCGTCACCGTCTGCGGCGCGCCCGATGCCAAGGGCTACCGCAACTGCGACATCTTCCGGTCGCACTACAACACGCACGTCGACTTCGGCAGCGGGCAGCAGAAGTGGGAGTGGACCGGCCTGGAGAACCTGGGGCCTGCGGTGAACACGCCCGACGGCTGGGAGAGCCAGCCCACCCTCAGCGCCGACGGTCGCACCCTCTACTTCGCCACCGTGCGGCCCGACAGCAAGGGCACCGACATCTACTTCAGCACCCGCGACGACAAGGGCGTGTGGGGCCAGGCCCGGCCGGTGCCGGGGCCCATCAACACGGCGGGCGACGAGAAGGCCCCCTTCCTGCACAGCGACAGCCGCACGCTCTACTTCGCCGCACGCCCGTCGCAGGATGAGAACGGCGAGGCCGTGGACGGGCGGGGCCACCGCGGCATCGGCGGCTACGACATCTTCTTCAGCCGCATGCGCGACGACGGCAGCTGGGACAACCCGCGCAACATCGGCAACCCCATCAACACCGAGCAGGACGACCACGGCCTGATCGTGAGCGCCGACGGCCGCACCGCCCTGTTCGCCAGCAGCCGCTTCCGCGGCGTGGGCGGGCTCGACATCTACGGCTTCGCCCTGCCCCGGGACGCACGCCCCGAGGACATCCTGATCGTCAAGGGCGAGGTGCGCGACGAGAACGGACAGATCGTGCCCGACGCCAAAGTGGAGATAACTTACATGGACACCCGCCGCACCGAGGTGCTGCAGGTGGACCCCGCCGACGGCCGGTATGCCACGGTGGTGAACCTGCGCAAGGGCGCCGATGTGGTGATGACCGTCACCAAGAAGGACCACGTGTTCGACTCGCGTGCCTTCAGCCTGGCCGACACCGTGCGCGGCGCCAGCGCCGAGGTGGACATGACCGTGCAGCGCATCGCCGTGGGCCGCAGCTACAAGGTGAACGACATCAACTACGCCACCAACTCGGCCGAGATCACCAAGTCCAGCGAGCTCATCCTCGACCAGCTCATCCGCTTCCTGAAGGAGAACCCCACGGTGCGCATCCGCATCGAGGGCCACACCGACAACGTGGGCCGCGATGCGGACAACCTCGCCCTCAGCAACGACCGGGCCTTCACCGTGATGGGCTACCTCCAGGGCAAGGGCATCGCCGCGAACCGGCTGGCCTTCCAGGGCCATGGGGCCTCCAAGCCCGTGGCCTCCAACGACACCGAGGAGGGCCGGGCGCGCAACCGCCGTACCGAGTTCGTGATCGTGGGCCGCTGACCTTCGTCAGTTTTTTGTTCATAACCGATACTTTTGTTGATAACTTCTCTTGACATGCGCGTCCTCGCCGGAGTGGTCCTTGCTGCACTTGCGTTCGATGTCCAAGCCCAGGTGGCCCACGGTGGTGCACCGTTCGGTTGGGGCGGTGCGGAAAGGCAGGCCGATCCGCCGGTGGTGACCTTGCCCACCCTGGACCGCGCGCAGTTGCTGGCGCAGGACGCTGACAGCGGGACCACGGCCTTCCGGTACGGTGTGCAGCGCGCGGTGGCCGTCGATGTCGCGGCCCAGGGGCGGTGGTCCACCACCCACGACGACCGCCGGGTGTGCCGCCTGTTGATCGAGAGCCCCGGCGCGGTGATGCTCAGCGTGCAGTTCAGCCTGTTCGACCCGGCCCCCGAGGCGCGGGTGTACCTGTATGACCGCCACCGCCAGCGCTATCTCGGCGGCTTCACCGAGCTCAACGAAAGGCCCGACGGGACCCTGGCCACGGCGGTGGTGCCCGGCGATGCGGTGGTGATCGAACTGGTGGAACCGGTCCCGTCGCCGGACACCTCCAGGCTGGAAGTGGGCAGCATCACCCATGGTTTCCGCGATGTGTTCGGCTTCGGCGGACAGGGCCTGCTGCGCGATTACGATCCGGGTTACCAGAGCGCGCCGTGCAACATCAACGTCGCCTGCCCCGAGTCGGCGGGGTGGGAACAGCAGATCCGATCGGTGGCCATGTTCCTGCGTCCGGACGGCAACGGCTGCTCGGGCTCGTTGGTCAACAGCACCGCACAGCCGGGCCAGCCCTACTTCTACTTCGCCAACCACTGCCTGGTGCCGGCCACCATCGGTCAGTGGGTCTTCTATTTCAACTACCAGTCGCCCGGCTGCACGGGCACGGTGGGCAACACGTCCCAGACGGTGACCGGTGGTGTGCTGCGCGCGGCTTACTACTACGACGACTTCGCCCTGCTGGAGCTGCTGGACACGCCGCCCCTGTCCTACGGCGTGTTCTACGCCGGGTGGGACCGCAGCGGGGCCGTGCCGCAGGCCAGCACGCTGATCCACCATCCGAACTACGACGTCAAGAAGATCACCTTCAACGACGACCCGTGCACCAGCTACCAGGACGCCAACGGCATCAACTTGTGGCGGAGCGAATGGGACCTGGGGGTGAGCCAGGCCGTGAGCAGCGGCGCCCCTTTGTTCGACCAGAACAAGCGGGTGGTGGGCCACATGACCGAGGGCACGTACAGCTGCTCGGACCCGGCGCAGAACTGGGCCGGCGCCGCCAAGTTCAGCGCCAGCTGGGACGGGGCCTCGTCCACCACGCGGTTGCGCGACTGGCTGGACCCCGCCAACGCCACGGTGGTGCTCAACGGTTTCGACCCGCAGGGCACCCCGCCGTCCACGCTGCCGGTGCGGCTCAAGGCCTTCCTGCAGGGGCCGTACAACAGCGTGGCCATGAACATGAACGGCAACCTGCGCGCCAGCGGCATGGTGCCCCTCACCGAGCCCTACACCGCGCTGGGCTATGCGCATGTGGGCGGCGGCGGCGGCGAGACCACCACACAGGCCGTGCTTGACGTCACCGGTCCGGCCTCGGTGGTGGACTGGGTGGTGGTGGAGTTGCGCGACAAGAACGACCCGGCGCAGGTGCTGGCCACGCGCAGCGGTCTGCTTTTGCGCAACGGCGCGGTGGTGGATGTTGACGGGTCCGGCGACCTGGGCTTCGCGGTGGCGGCGGACGACTACCACATCGCCGTGAGGCACCGCAACCACCTGGGCATCATGACGCAGAACCCGCAGCCGCTGGGTGCCACCGCGGTGCTGCGCGACCTCACCAACGGCTCGGTGCCGCTGTACGGCGGTTCCGCCGCCACGGTGAACGTCAACGGGGTGCGCGTGATGCCCGCCGGTGATGCCACGCGCAACGGCCAGGTGAAGTACGCCGGCGGGGGCAACGACCGCGACCCGGTGCTCACGCGCATCGGCGGCACGGTGCCCACGGCCACGGTGGCCGGCTACCACCCGGAGGACATGAACATGGACGGGACGGTGAAGTACAGCGGCGGGGGCAACGACCGCGACGTGGTGCTGCAGGCCGTCGGCGGGTCCACGCCCACCGGGGTGCGCAACGCTCAGCTGCCCTGATCGCGCAGCTTCTCCTCGTTGCGGCGCATGCGCAGGTTGAGGCCCTCCACCAGGATGCTGAAGGCCATGGCGAAGTAGATGTAGGCCTTGCTGATGTGGCCGCCCGTGCCCTCGATCAGCAGGGCCACACCGATCATCACCAGGAAGGCCAGGGCCAGCACCTTCACCGTGCCGTGCTTGTTGACGAAGGCGCTGATGGCGTCCGAGGCCACGAGCATGATGAACACCGCGGCGATCACCGCCAGCACCATGATGAGGATCTCGTTGCTCATGCCCACGGCGGTGATCACGCTGTCCAGCGAGAACACGATGTCGATGAGCACGATCTGCGCGATGATGCCCGCCATGCCCGCGGCCTTGCGCTTGCCGCCCTCCTTCTCGCGCTTGTGCTCCACCTTGGCGTGGATCTCCACGGTGGCCTTGTAGATCAGGAAGAGGCCGCCCAGGATCAGCACCAGGTCACGGCCGCTGATGCTGTGGCCCATCACGGCGAAGAGCGGCTCCTTCAGGCTCATCACCCAACTGAGGCTCAGCAGCAGCATCACCCGGGTGATCATGGCCAGCGCCAGGCCGATGCGGCGTGCGCGCCGCTGCTCCTCCCTGGTGGGCAGCTCGCCGCTGAGGATGGAGATGATGATGATGTTGTCGATGCCCAGCACGATCTCCATCACCGTGAGCCAGAGCAGCGCGATGAGGCCGTGCGCGGTGAAGAGGACCGAGAAGTCGAGTTGGGCGGGGTCGATCATGGTCGTTGAAGCGGGGGCGAAGATACCCGGCGGCTCAGTGCCGCGCGGTGCGCATCACGGTGATGGTCTCGTTGCGGTTCACCGGGTTCAGCCAGTGCACCACGCGGTCCACGAGGCCCGGCTCGGCCACCGTCACCCCTTCCAGCGGCCCCAGCAGGGCGGTCATGCGCGCCTTGCGTGCGTCCAGGTCCTCCCGCCCGATGAAGAGCACGGCGTCCGGGCGTCGGTCCGCCGGAAGGCCGGCGATGAGGCCGGCCAGGTCCTCCGCAGCGTCGGCATGGGGGATCTGCGTGACCTCCCACCGCCCCAGGTAGTACAAGGGCATCCAGGGCGGCTCGTGCTCCACCGTGTCGTCCACCACGAAACCATGCACGGGCGGCCCCTCGCGCAGGGCCAGCATGGCATCCACGCGGCTGCGCTTGCTGTAGGTGAAGGTGATGGGCACCAGCAGCAGGAGGTTCAGGGCCCAGGTGAAGCGCATCACCCCGCGCCACAGGCCGGGCCGCGCCTGCCACCAGGCCGATCCCGCACGGAAGGCTTCCCACGAGGTGAGGCCCAGCACCAGCACCAGCGGCACGATGGGCAGCAGGAACCGTTCCTGCTTGTTGGGGAACCAGGAATGGGCGGCCAGGAAAAGGATCACCGGCAGCCACACGGGCCAGGGCCGGGGCCTGCGGAACAGGCCGAACAGCACCGCCAGGCTGAAGGGGGGCAGCAGCATGCCCGCCAGCAGCAGCAGGTAGTTGTACCACGGCTGGTCGAAGTAGGTGGTGGTGTTGTCCAGGTTGTAGCGCACGTACTCGGTCATCTCGGCGAAGGGCCTTCCCCAGATGAAGAGGTCGATGCCGCCTTGCAGCACCACCAAGGGCAGCAGCACGCCCGCGCCGTAGCGCAGCAGGTGGGCCCAGCGCCGTTGGGCCAGCAGCACCAGGCCCGGCCCGGCGGCGAAGAAGATGGTCTGGAACCGGATGTTGATGGCCAGGCCGGCCCATACCCCGGCCATCAGCACGGCACGCGCACCGGGACGTTCCTCGCGCAGCAGTTCCCAGGCCGCGCGCATCAGCAGGGGGATGCTCACCACCTCCACCAGGTTGCGCACGGCCAGGAAGGGCATGAAGTAGAACAGGGCCAGCCACAGCCCCGTGTTCCAGGCCACCCGCTCGCCGCCCAGGCGCAGGGCGATGCGGTAGCCCGTGCGCACGGCCACCAGGCTCCACAGGGCGTGCAGCAGGCGCACCAGCACCATGTTGACCTCGGGGTCGTTGGCGCCCATGGCGGCCAGTGCGCGGAACAGCAGGTAGTGGAGCCCCACGTACACGAAGCTGTGGCCGCTGGGGGTGGCGTCGGGCCCCTGGTTCCAGGGCAGCCAGGCGTTGTAGTCGGCCTCGTCCACCCAGCTGCGGGCGGCCTCGATCACCAGGAAGTGGTCGTCGTGGGCGAAATAGCCGGCGCTGAAGAAGGCGGCCAGCAGGCGGGGCACCAGCGCGATGAGCGTGAGGGCCGTGAGCGGGTCGCGCCGCAGGGTCGCCAGGTCCATCGGGCCCCAAGGTACGGCCGGTGCCGCGGCCCATTTTTCGGGCCCTCCCGCGTGGCGCGCCGGGGACGCCCCCTAGCTTTGGCGCCCCGCCCGGCCATGAACATCGTCATCCTCTCACGCGACAGCAAGCTGTACTCCACCCGCCGGCTCGTCGAGGCCTGCGAGAAGCGGGGCCACAGCGCACGTGTGGTCAACCACGTGAAGTGCGACATCCTCATCGAACGGCGCAATCCGCAGGTGATCTACGGAGGGCAGCCGCTCACCGACGTGGATGCCATCATCCCCCGCATCGGCGCCAGCGTCACCTTCTACGGCACGGCCGTGGTGCGGCAGTTCGAGATGATGAAGGTGTTCACCACCACCGAGAGCCAGGCCCTGGTGCGCAGCCGCGACAAGCTGCGCAGCATGCAGATCCTCACACGCAGCGGGGTGGGCATCCCCAAGACGGTGTTCACCAACTACAGCAAGGACGTGGGCAGCATCGTGGACGGTGTGGGCGGTGCGCCCTGCATCATCAAGCTGCTGGAGGGCACGCAGGGCCTGGGCGTGGTGCTGGCCGACACCAAGAAGGCGGCGGTGGCCGTGTGCGAGGCCTTCAACAGCCTCAAGGCGCGTGTCATCGTGCAGGAGTTCATCAAGGAGAGCCGCGGCATCGATGTCCGGGCCTTCGTGGTGGACGGCCGGGTGGTGGGGGCCATGAAGCGCACGGGCAAGGAGGGCGAGTTCCGCAGCAACCTGCACCGCGGCGGCACGGCCGAGCTCATCGAGCTCACCCACGAGGAGGAGGTCACGGCCATCAAGGCGGCCAAGGCGCTGGGCCTGCACGTGGCCGGGGTGGACATGCTGCAGAGCGAACGCGGCCCGCTGGTGATCGAGGTGAACAGCTCCCCGGCCTGGAAGGCATCGAAGGCGCCACCGGCAAGGACATCGCCGGCGAGATCGTGAAGTTCATCGAACGCCACGTGTAGAGGCTGTCTCAAAAACACCCTTTGGGCTGCGCGATGGTCTTTCGCGCCCATGCTGCGTTTTGAAATGTCTTACAGAGCTACCGGCCATGCGCGGTCCTCACGCCTGGCCTGGACGCGAAATGGGTGCCTCGAAGAACCTCGAACGGATGGCGCGCGCCGCTATCATTCGTCCAGACGAGGCGCTCCGAAGAGAGGATACTGGATCGAAGTATCCGACTGAGGAGCAACAAAGTATGGGCGAATGAGCGCAAGCGATGACTGCTGTACTTCTTGCTCATGAACGCCGTGCGCCGTCGCTGAAGCTATGGCTCATGCGACCGGAGCGAGGTTCTTCGAGGTTCCCAAATACCGCTCGCTCGCTTCCAAAAGCATTGTTGAGATAGCCCCTGGGGCGGGGCTCACGGCACCAATCCGAAGGCACGCGCCACCAGCCAGGTGGAATGCAGGTCCACATCGCGGCTTACCCAGCTGCGGCGGCCGCCCTGGTCCGGCCGGTCACCCGGGTCGATGGGCAGTTGGTGGCCCAGGCCGTGGAAACGCAGGAGCGTCACCACGGTGCGCCCGCCAGCGGTGTACACGGATCGTTCCACGTCGGGCAGGCCGCGGTAGGCCGTGTCCAGGGAGTCGGGCACCGTGTCCGTGCCGGCCACGGCGGTCCATTGGGCCACCAGCGCCAGGCCATGGCCGAAGTCCATCACGCGGTCCTGCGTGCCGTGCAGCACCAGCAGGGGCGGGTAGGGGGTGGTGCGTTCGGGGTGCAGGGCGGTGACCTGTGCGGCCCATTCGGCGGGGCTCCGGGTGCGCGGGTCGCGGATCACCAGGCGTGCGTCCAGGGTGCTGTTGGCGGCGCGGTAGGGTGCTCCGGCGAAGATGGCCGCGTGGGCGAAGAGGTCCGGTGCGCAGGCTATCAGCGCCGCCGCCAGTGCACCGCCGCTGCTCACGCCGTAGAGGTACACGCGGCGCGGGTCCGCCCCCAGGTGGGCCACGGCATGTCGCACCATGCTCGTCACCGAACCCACCTCGCCCTGCCCGGGCAGGATGTCGTCCGGCCTGAACCAGTTGAAGCAGCGCAGGCTGTTGTTGATGGGGCGCTGTTGCACGTACAGCACCAGGCAGCCGGCGCGGTCGGCCAGGTCGTTCCAACCGCTGAGCGCGGCGATGCGACGCGCGCGCTGGGTGCAGCCGTGCAGCACCACCACCAGCGGCCGGCGTTCGGTGGTCGTGCCCACCGTGCCATGCACGAACATGCGCAGGTTGCCCGGGTCGGGGCCGAAGTCCTTCACCTCCTGCAGCCCGCTGCCGGCCATGCCGTGCCCTGCCAGGAGAAGCAGGGCTGCGGCAGCGATCGGACGCATGGCGCCAAACTACGGCGTGCGAGCGGCCCGTGGAACACCGGTGCGGCGGTGCGCACCTCCGCCCACATCCCTGCGGCCCACGCACCACGGCCGCACGCTTTACCGGACCATCCTTGGACATCCGTGTCCATCCGTGGTCCCCTCCCTCCCGGACGGTGGTGTGATCATGCCATCCGTGTCCATCCGTGGTTCCCTTCCTGATGCACACAACCCCGACGGATCGCCGTACACTCGCGGTTGATGCGCGCGCCCTGGCTCCTTCCCTTGGTCCTGCCGGCCATGCCCCTGTCCGCGCAGGACGTCACGGCCTTCCTCGACTATCGCGACCGCCTGGTGGCCTTCGACCGCGGCAGCTTCTCGGTGGTGGAAGGTGTGCGTCCCACCGCGTACTTCGTGGGCGGCAACTACGTGGCCTTCCTCAATGCCATCGGCGACCTGAAGCGCCATGCCAGTGGCCGCACCGCCACGCTCGACCGCTCCACCGCGGCGCAGCTCACCGTCACCGACCACCTGCTGGGTTTCAAGGTCGCCACCGCCCTCAAGCTGCACGACGGCCGTGAGCTCCGCACGCTCTGCATCAACACCGGCCCGTATGTGGTGGAGGACAGCCTCGCGGCGTGGGTGGACGAGGCGCAGCATACCATCCACGTGTGGTATGACGGTCGGGAGGAGATGCTGGCCGACGGCCTGGCCATCGGTGCCGTGCAGGACTGGAAGAGCGGCGACAACCTGCTGGCGTGGGTCAGCACGGTCGAACGGCGCTTCCGCATCTTCCATCGGGGTGTGGTGTACGACGCGGCCGACGTGTACGACCAGGGCATCGACTTCCAGGCCGGGGCGGATGTGGTGCTCTACCTCGATCCGCAGGGCAACGGGCTGAAGGCCTTCCACAATGGATCCTTCTACGACCTGGACCCCATCGCCCCGCAGCGCTACGCGGTGGGCAAGGGCATTGCGGCCTGGCTGGACCGTACCGGCGCGCTGAAGGTGCTGGAGGATGGGCGGATCTACACCGCCTCGGACTTCGCGCCCGCCGAGTTCCACGTGCGCGACAGCCTGGTGGTGTTCCGCGACCAGGACATGCTCAAGGTGTTCCAGGCGGGCCGGGTGTACGAGGTGGAGCGGTACTGGCCCGAGCGGTGGGACGCCAGCTGGGGCATGCTGGCCTATGCGGCCACGGATGGCACGGTACGCGTGTGGCGCAAGGGGCGTGGCGAGGTGGCCCTGCGCGAACGCACCGCCACCGGCTTCAGCCTCCAGCGCGGCATCCTCACCATCACCATGCCGCTGAACGGCGTCCGGATCTGGTGGAAGGGCCGAGTGTACACCCAGTGAGCGCATGCGGCATCCGCTTCCTTCGGGCGAGTATGATGTGGTGGTGATCGGTGCCGGCATCAGCGGCCTCACCTCGGCCGCCGTTCTGGCGCGGGCGGGGCTCAAGGTGTGCGTGCTGGAGATGGACGCACGCCCCGGCGGCTACCTGGCCGGGTTCCAGCGCAGGGGCTTCCGGTTCGACAGCGCCATCCACTGGTTGAACCAGTGCGGGCCGCGGGGCTACGTCACCCGCGTGTTCGACCTCATCGGGCGGGACCATCCCGTGGCCCGTCCGCAACGGCGCATCCGGCGGTGGAAGAGCCCCTCGGTGGACCTGCTGCTCACCGACCGCCCCGACGACCTGAAGGACGAGCTCATCCGCCGCTTCCCCCACGAACGTGCCGGCCTCGAGCGCTTCTTCCGCGACGCGTGGAAGCTCGGTCGCTCCTTCGACCGCAGCAGCGGCCTGATCCGTGCCCAGGAGACCATGGGACCCCTGGAGCGGGTGCTCCACCTGGTGCGCAGGCTGCGCTTCGCCCTGCCCTTCATCAAGCACCTGGGCCACCAGGGCGATGCGGGTGTGCGCAAGGGGCTGGACCGCTACTTCAAGGACCCCGGTTTGCACAAGCTCTTCAGTAGCGAGCAGGAGCTGCTCGCCTGCCTGGTGCCCATCGGCTGGGCCTACTTCGGCGACTACCAGAGCCCGCCCAAGGGCGGCAGCCAGGTCTTCCCCGAATGGCTGGCCCACGTGGTCGCCCGCCTGGACGGGGCCATCCACTGCCGGTGCCGTGTCACGCGCATCCTGCTGGAGGGGGGGCGCTGCGTGGGGGTGCAGGGCGAGCAGCGCGGTACCCCCTTCACCGTGCGTGCCCCCCGGGTGATCGCCGCCTGCGACGTGGAGGCGCTGTACGAACGCATGCTCCCCCCGGAGGCCGTACCCGCGAAGCTGAAGGCCAAGCTGCGGGACGCCGTGCTCTACAGCAGCTCGGTCACCGTATCGCTCGGGCTGGACGTGCCCGCCGAGCAGCTCGGTTTCGAGGAGGAGCTCATCTACCTGCACCGCGACGATGTGCCCAGGGAGGCTCACGGCGGCACCGACCCCGCACGCAGCGGCATCAGCATCCTGGCACCCAGCCTGCGCGACAAGAGCCTGGCCCCCCCGGGCATGGGCACCCTCACGCTCTACATCCCGGCGCTTTTCGGCGACCACGACACCTGGGCCACCGGGCGCGATGCCGCGGGTGGCATCGTGCGGGGCGAGGCCTACGAGCAGCTCAAACAGCGCGTGGCCGATGCCTTGATCGATCGGGTGGAGCGGGAGCTGGCCCCGGGCCTGCGCGACCACATCGTGCACTGCGACGTGGCCACGCCCATCACCCACTGGCGTTATACGGGCAACCGGTCGGGCAGCATGATGGGCGCCAAACCGGGCAAGGAGAACTTCAAGGCCGGCATTGCCCATTACCGCACCCCGGTGGATGGCCTGTTGCTGGGCGGCCACTGGGCCGATCTGGGCGGCGGTGTGCCCATCGCCGTGAAGTCGGGCGTCAACACCGCCCTCATTATCCTGAAGGACACCGGGCACGCGGCCTTCCGCACCTGGCGTGATTACCTCGACAAGGGGCTCGCCGTGGAGCTCGTGCGCAACGGACCCGGTCTGGTGCCCTATGCCGAGGACTGGGTGCCGGCGCCCACGCCGGCCGAGAAACGGGCCCTGCGCGGTGTGAACGGGGCGGAGGGGGAGGAGGACTGATCAGCCCAGCACATCCTTGCGCGACACGTCCACCACGAAGCGGCCGCGCAGGAACTTGCGGCCCAGCAGCACCTGGTGCTTCATGTCGCTGCGGTCGAACAGCGTGAACTGGGTGCGCACCGTGTGGCCGTTGAGCCGCACACTGGTGCTGATGAGGTAGCGGCGTGTGGTCTGCCCCGTGCTGCTCTTCACCGTCACCCGCTGGAAGCGTTTGAACAGCTTGGTGCGGCGCCGCCCCCCCATCTGGAAGGTGACGGCCAGCACGGCCACCCCGTCCACCATCCGTTTGCGCACGCGCTGGTAGTGCAGGGCGCTGCGGTAGGCGCCGGTGTCGATCTTGGCCTGCACCCGGGCGATGCCCAGGCCGGGCAGGGCGATGTGTTCCAACCTTCCGATCAGCACGGGCGTGCGCCTGGCCATGGCGCGAAGGTGGCGTGCCCGGCACGCACCGCACCGGTCCACGGGCCGGAAGTTCCCATGCGCCCCTGTTGATCCGGACCGGCATGATGCTTGCTTGAGGCGACGCCGTCCGGCGGCATTGCGTCCTCCTCCTGACCGATGACAGCATGCCGCAACGGAAAGTGAACCAACTTTGCACAACAACACGAACCCAAAGCCTGCGCCCGGCCCGAGGCGCGACCCCATGAAGCACCTGCACACCCTGAGCCTCGCCGCCGCCCTGCTGCTGGGCACGGCCGTCCACGCCCAGACCCCCGCCCGCAACGCCTCCGGCGCACCCGTGCCCATGGCGAGCTACGGCAAGGCCATCACCCCCGACGGCGCCATCAGCGCCAACGACCTCGTCGCCCGCATGAAGGGCCAGGAGAACCTCAAGGCCAAGGTGGCCGTGGAGGTGATCACCAGCTGTGCCCGCAAAGGCTGCTGGATGGATGTGGCCCTGCCCAACGGGGAGGTGATGAAAGTGCGCTTCGCGGACTATGCCTTCTTCGTGCCCACCGAGGGCCTCGCCGGCAAACGCGCCATCTTGGAAGGTACCGCCAGCCAGGAGGTGATCGATGTGGCCACCCAGCGCCACTACGCCGAGGACGCCGGCAAGAGCAAGGAGGAGATCGCCAAGATCACCGAACCGAAGATCGCCTACACCTTTCTGGCCGACGGTGTGCTCATCGGTGATTGACCGCGCAGTGAACGAAAAGATGCGGCCCGGGGCGATGCTCCGGGCCGTGTTCTTGACGACCCTGCTGCTGGTGCCCGGGGCGACGCCGGCCCAACGCGTGCACACGCTCGATCCCGGTCGCGAGGCGGCGTTCGCCGGTGCGGGGCTCGTGCTGGGCGGCACCGCCCTGCTGCTGCCCACGGACACCGCGGGTCTATGGGCCCGTTACAGCGGCATCGACCGGTCGGCGCTCCCCGCTTTCGACCGCACCGCGGCCTTCCGTTGGTCACGGCCGGCACAGCGCGCCAGCGACATCCTGTTCGTATCGGCTCTGGTCGTGAGCGCCGTGGGCCCGGCCCTGACCCATGCCGACCAGGGACCGGGCGTGCCGATCGCCCTTGTGGGCGAGAGCCTCCTGCTGTCGGCCGGTCTCACCGGACTGGTCAAGGGCCTGGCCCGCCGGCCGCGGCCGTTGGTGTTCAACCCCGAGGTGCCGATGCGCGAGCGGCGCGGGCGCGATGCATTCCATTCCTTTTGGAGCGGGCACACGGCCAACACGGCGGCGCTGACGGTGAGCGCGGCCATGCTCGTGGACCGCGCCCAGGTGGACCCGGCGGTGCGCACCGCGACCTGGGCCGGTGCCGTGGCCGTGCCGGTGCTGATGGGGTGGCTGCGGGTGCGGGCCGGGAAGCATTTCCCCACCGACGTGTTGGCAGGTTGCCTGGCCGGGGCCGTCGTGGGTTGGGCCGTGCCCTACTTTCACCGCCCCGAGAACCTGCCCTGACCCATGTCCACCGCTTCCCGCTTCGCACTCGCCATCCACGGTGGTGCGGGCACCATCGCACGCTCCGAGATGAACCCCGCGCGGGAGAAGGCCTACCGCGACGGTCTGGAGGACGCCCTGCGCCGGGGGGGGGCGGTGCTGCGCGAGGGGGGCAGCGCCCTCGATGCCGTGGAGGCCGCCGTACGCACCCTGGAGGATTGCCCTCACTTCAATGCCGGCCGCGGCGCCGTCTTCAACGCCGACGGCCAGCACGAGATGGACGCCTCGGTGATGCGCGGCGACACCCTGCAGGCCGGTGCCGTGGCCTGCGTGCAGAACGTGCGCAACCCGGTCACGCTGGCCCGTCGCGTCATGGAGAAGAGCCCGCACGTGCTCATCAGCGGGCCCGGAGCCTTCGAGTTCGCGCATCGCGAAGGCATCCTGCTGGAGGACGATCAGTACTTCTTCGACCGTTTCCGTTACGAGCAGTGGCAGCGCACCAAGGGCACCGATGCCTACCAGCTGGACCACAGCGACGGCGAGCACCGCTACGGCACCGTGGGCGCCGTGGCCCTTGACCTGCACGGGCACCTGGCTGCGGCCACCAGCACCGGCGGCATGACCAACAAGCGATGGATGCGCATCGGCGACAGCCCCTTGATCGGGGCGGGCACCTATGCCAACGATGCCACCTGTGCCGTGAGCTGCACCGGCCATGGGGAGAGCTTCATCCGGGCCGTCGCCGCCTTCGATGTCCACGCGCTCATGGCCTACAAGGGCGTCTCCCTGGCCGAGGCCGTGCGCACGGTGGTGCACGACACCCTGCCCCCGCTGGAGGGGGACGGCGGCATCATCGCGGTGGACAGGCACGGCCGGGTGGTGCTCGACTTCAACTGCTCGGGCATGTACCGCGGTCACCTCGCGCCGGACGGGACGCCGGTGACGGCGATCTTCAGGGACTAAGCCCGCTCATCAGGGCCGGCGACCGGCTGCCCGACCGCCGGCGATGCGATGCCGCGCACCTTGCCATCTTTGCGCCATACCCCGACCAGAACATGAAACGCCTTCCCCTCTTCCTCGGCCTCGGCGCCGTCGTGCTCATCGCCCTGTGGGCCATGGGTTTTTACAACGGTACGGTAGGCCTCGGCGAGGACGTCACCAAGCAGTGGAGCAACGTGGAGAACGCCTACCAGCTGCGCGCCGACAAGACCAAGAACATCGTCGAGATCATCAAGGGCTCGGCCGAATTCGAGAACCGCACCCTCCGCGAGGTGGTCGAGGCCCGGGCCAAGGCCACGTCCATCACCCTGAGCGGTGATGACCTCACGCCCGAGAAGATCAAGGCCTTCGAGCAGGCCCAGGGCCAGTTCACCGGTGCGCTCTCCCGCCTGATGGCCACCATCGAACAATACCCGAACCTGCAGACCACGGCCGCCTTCCGGGATTTCCAGGCCCAGTACGAGGGCATGGAGAACCGCATCGGGGTGGAGCGCCGCAAGTACAACGACGCCGCCCGGGCCTTCAACGTGCGTATCAAGCGCTTCCCCGGCAACATGCTGGCGGGGCTCTTCGGCTTCACCGAGAAGGGATACTTCGAGGCCCAGGCCGGTACCGAGAACGCGCCCGACATCTCCTTCAAGTGAGCACCGCACCGGTCGCCGACCACGAGCTGCTCGCCGAGCGTTTTCTCACCCCCGCGGAACACGCCCGGGTAAGGGCCGCCATAGCCGAGGCTGAAAGCCGCACCAGCGGTGAGCTGCGCGTGCACCTGGAGGACCTGTGCCAGGAGGACGTGCTGGACCATGCCGCCTTCATCTTCGACGAATTGGGCATGCACCGTACTGCGGCACGCAATGGCGTCCTCATCTACATCAGCGTGGGCGACCATCGCATGGCGGTGATCGGCGACGCCGGCATCAACGCCGTGGTGCCGGCCGGTTTCTGGAACGACGTGCTCGGCGTGCTGCGCCTGCATTTCGCCGCGGGCCGCAACGCCGATGGGCTCTGTGAGGCCGTGCACATGGTGGGCGCCAAGCTGCGGGCCCATTTCCCGTGCGGCAGTGCGGACCGCAACGAGCTGCCCGACGACATCAACATCGGATGAGGTTCCGTGCGCTGTTGCTCGTCCCCGCCCTGATCACGGGCCTGTTCCGGCTCGCCGCGCAGGACGACCCGTGCCTGCCCAAGGCCCCGCCCCGCGTGGAACAGGACCGGCTGGTCTTCCAGCTGGCGCCGCTGCTGAACGCCACCGAGGAGGAGCGGCTGGACCGCAAGCTCACGCGGTTCGCGCAGGAGACCAGCAACCGCATCCTGGTGCTCGTGGTGGACACCCTCTGCGGCCTTCCGCCGAGCGACTTCGCCTTCGCCATCGGGGAGTCCTGGGGCGTCGGCGCCAAGGGCTTCGACAACGGGGTGGTGGTCCTCGTCAAACCCACCGGCCCGCCCGGCCAGCGCAAGGTCTTCATCGCCACCGGCTACGGCCTGGAGGGGGCCATCCCGGACCTCACCTGCAAGCGCATCGTGGACGGGGAGATCATCCCGCGGTTCAAGGAGGGGGACTACTACGCCGGGCTCGACAAGGCCACGGACGTGCTCATGGGCCTGGCCAAGGGCGAGTTCGATCACACGAGCTACGACAAGCCCAAGGTGCCCTGGCCGCTGTTCGTCATGCTGGGCCTGGTGGTGCTGGTGGTGGTGCTGAGCCTGCGGAACAGCGCCCGGCGCTATGCCCGCACCAACGATGTGGACTTCTGGACCGCCCTGTGGCTGCTCAACCAGACGGGGCGCAGCCACAGCGGCCGTTGGGGCGGCTTCACCGGCGGCGGTGGATGGCGCGGCGGCGGTGGGGGCGGCTTCGGCGGTTTCGGCGGCGGCGGTTTCGGCGGCGGTGGTGCGGGTGGAAGCTGGTGACCCATGAGCTACTCCAAGTGGATCGGCGGTGGATTGGGCTGGGCCTTCGGCGGGCCCATAGGGGGCCTGGTGGGTTTCGCCCTGGGGGCCCTGATGGACGGCATACGCGGCGACCGGGAAGGGCCCACCGGGCAGGGCTCCGCCCGACGCGTGCAGGGCCACCGTCCTGGGACCACCACGCAAGGGGACCTGGCCCTGAGCCTCGTGGTGCTCACCGCCGCCCTGATGAAGGTGGACGGCCGCGCCAGCCGTGCCGAGCTCGATCTGGCACGGGCGTTCTTCCGCAAGCACTTCGGCGAACCCCAGTCCCGACAGTTGCTGCTCGTGCTGCGTGAGGTGCTCAAGCAGGACATCGACCTGCACGGCGTGTGCGACCAGGTCCGGCGGCACATGCACCACGCCGCGCGCCTGCAACTGCTGCACTACCTCATCGGTCTTGCGCATGCCGACGGCTCGGTGAGCCGGGCCGAGGTGGACCTGGTGCGCCGCATCGCAGGGCTGCTCAACGTGAGCGACAAGGACCTGGGCAGCCTTAGCGCCATGTTCGGTCGCACCGACCTGGACCATGCCTACCGCATCCTGGAGGTGGACCCCGCCGCGAGCGACGAGGAGGTGAAGAAGGCCTACCGCCGCATGGCCATGAAGCACCATCCCGACAAGGTGGGGAGCATGGGCGAGGAAGTGCAGCGTGCGGCGGCTGAGCGTTTCAAGAAGGTGCAGGACGCCTGGGAGCGGATCCGCAGTACCCGCGGCCTGCCCTGAGCGCACCGGGAGAGAGGCGCTCCCGGCCGATCCCGCTATCTTCGGCATCGATCTTGCCACCGCCACACCCATGAAGCACCTGTTCGCCGCCGCCCTGCTCTTCGGCAGCACCCTCGGGGCCAGCGCCCAAAAGCACGTGTACGAAGACCTGCTCGTGCTGTACGTGGACGAGAACTACGAGAAATGCCTCGGCAAGGCCGAAGGCTACACGCTGAACGACAACACCAAGAAGGATCCCCTGCCCTACCTGTACATGAGCATGTGCCTGTACGAGATGAGCAAGATCGAGAAGTACCAGGCCGACTACCCCAAGGCGGCGCGCGATGCCGTGAAATGGGCCGAGAAGTACCGCAAGAAGGACAAGAACAAGGAGTTCTTCGGCAATTATGAGGACTACTGGGCGGAACTGAACAAGATGAGCATGGAGCAGGGCGAGAACTTCTTCGAGGAAGGCAGCTTCAGCAAGGCCAAAAGCCTTTTCGACGGCATGGTGGGCTATTACCCGGAGAACCCCGGCGCCTGGATCATGCTCGCCCTCAGCCAGTACAAGAGCAACCTGGTGAAGGAGGGCGATCTCAGCATGAAGGCATACGCCAAGGCCGCGCTCAACGCCGACACGGGCTCGCTGCCGGAAGACCAGAAGAAGCTGCTCAAGAACGCGTTGATCCGGTACTCGGAGTTCCTCAACACCAAGGGTATGCGCGACAGTGCGCGGAGCACCATCAACCTGGGCAAGGAGCATTTCATGGAGGACCCGGATTTCAAGCTCCAGTACGAGGAGCTGAACTGATCCGCTCCACACGGATGAAGAGGCCGCTCCGCCGGGGCGGCCTTTTCCATGGCCTCTGGCCGGCAGAACGATCCTACCGTGCGCGGATCCCGCGTGCGCTGCACACGGTGCCCGCCGCCACTATGCTGTGGTGGGGTCGGGAGGGAAGATCCCCCAGCGCACAAGGGACGGGGTGGCAGGAATGGTCAATGGGTAGAGATGGCAGCGCTGCACCAGCTTCATCCCGGGTGTCCTGTTGCCGACCGACGCCGGTGGCGGATCCCGCTCGTCCCACACTGAACCCCGGTGGGTGGGTCGGCGGGACGCGCAGAGAGCTCGTCGCGCCTCCACCAAAGCCACGAAGCCCCCCATGCGGGAGGCTTCGTGGCAACAGTTGAGGATGATCAGCGCGTCAGCGGCAGCTTGTAGGTGCGGCTTTGGTCGGCGGTGCGCAGACGCACGAAGATGACGCCCTGGGCCACATGGTCCACCGCGATGCGCTCGCGGGTGGTGCCCATGCCCGTGCGGCGTTCGGCCACCACGCGTCCGGCGGCATCCAGCACCGTGATCACGACCTCATCGGCACGCTGCTGTTGGAGATCCACCACCACATGCTGACCGTCAAGCCACACACGGGCCAGTTCGTCCGTGGTGGGGGCGATGCCGGTGCTCACGTCCACGACCACCTGCTGGCTGCTCACGGCGGTACAGCCGTCCACGGTCACGGTCAGGGTCACGGTGAAAATGCCGGGCAGGGTGTAGGTATGCACAGGCTCGGTGTCGGTGCTGCTGTTGCCGTCGCCGAAGTCCCAGCTCACCTGCGCACCCCAGGTGCTCAGGTTGAAGAACTCCACCGGCTCGCCGGTGAAGGTGCTCGTCGTGCTGGGCAGGAAGGCGGAGCTCGGTCCTGCACCTTCGGCCACCGAGGCCTGGAGCGCTGCGGATGTGCAGCCGTTGGCATCGGTCACCACCACCGTATAGGTACCGGCGGCCACATCGGTCAGGTCCTCGTTGGTGGTGCCATTGCTCCAGGTGAAGAGGTAGGGTGCGGTGCCGCCCATCACGGTGAGGTCCACACTGCCGTCGGCGGTGGCCGCGCAGGCGGTCGCCGTGGTGGCCATGCTGCCGTCCAGCGGGGCCGGCTCGTCGATGTGGAAGGCCTGGGTCAGGTCGCCGCAGCCGGCCTGGCTGCTCACGGTCACCAGGTAATCACCGGCCGGCAGTTGGTCGATCTGCCCGGCGCCGTTCACCTGGTTCTGGGTCAGCAGCACGGTGCCTCCGTCGGTGGCCCAGGTATAGTCCCACGGGCCGTTGCCCGCACCCAGGGCCGTGGCACTGCCGTTGGCGGCGCCCTGGCAGGTGACGTCGGTGCTCGTGTGCTGCACCGGGGCGCTGGCGTGGATCACGAAACGGGCCGGCAGCACCGGGTCGTTGGCGTCGGCCGTGAAGCTGTACGTGGCGCCTTCGGCAAGCGCGATGCTCTGTCCGGTCTGCAGGTCCTCCAGCATCAAGCAGGTCTGACCCATGATCCCCTCGGCGTCGTACACACGCAGGGTATAACTCCCGGTGACGGCCACGTCCACGGGTACTTCGATGCTGGCACCGGTGCCCAGCGGTCCCCAGGCGTTCAGGGTGAGGTCCTGCCCGTCGCTGGTGCGCGTCATCACCTGCGGGGCCTCGGGGTGGCTGAAGGTGAACTTCACCAGGTCGTGCGCGTCGCCGGCGGTGGGGGTGCCGGTACCGAAGTGCACCACCGCCTCGTCGAAGAAGGCGTTCTGTGCATTGGTGAGCTCCAGGCGGAACATCGGCTGCGGGCCTTGCTGATCGCCACCGAAGAGACCACCGCCGTTCAGGTCGAGGACCTTGTCGGTCTCCTCCACGGTCACCCCAGGGCCGGCGGCGTTGGCCTTCACCCAGAACCCTTGGAAGCTCTGAATGTTGCCGTTGAGGGAACCACCCGGGATGCTCAGGACGAGGCCCTCGTTCCAGGTGGCGTTGTTGCCGCTCACGGGGTCGAACACGTAGTAGAAGTTGTCGACGTTGGTGAGGGCCAGCTGGCTGAAGTCGATGGGGCTGGGCAGCGGGTTGCCCACCAGGTTCCAGCCGTCCACCGTGGCGTTGCCCGTGTTGGTGTACGTCACCGGCAGGTTCAGCGGCGTCAGCGCATTGCGTACGCCACTGCGCAGGTCGATGGTGAATGCGCTGGTGGTCACCATGCCGGTGCCGCTCCAGGCCGTGAAGCCCTGACCCATGGCCATCACCATGTTGTCGCCCGTGGCGCCGATGAGGCCGTCGCTCAGCGCTGCACCGGCATTGGTCTCATCGTAGGTGCGGATGCTGGGCCACAGGTTGTTGCTGCCGGGAGGATCGTCGAACAGGGGGAAATGGCTGCCGGGATAGCCGGCCGTCACGAAGTCGTCCTCCAGGCTGCTGAGCTGGTTGTTGTTGGTGGGGGCGCTGATGAGGCGCCAGTTGGTGACCCCGGCCGGCACGTAGCGTTCCATGACCACCTGCCCGGTGAAGCTCGGGCCGGCACCCATGGGCCCGATGCGGCCGGTGCCGTTGGCGTCGCTGTGCAGCTCCAGCACCCGGGCGGGGTTGCCGTTGTTGTTGGCGTTGAAGGTGCCTCCGTTGGTCATGTCCAGCGTGCGACGGATGCGCAGCAGGTTGCTGGTCAGCGTCACATCGGCGTTGTTCGCCGTCACGTCGTACAGGTCGTAGGTGCCGCTGCCGCCCAGGGTCACCGCGCCGGGGTTTCGGAAGGTCACCGCGCCCGTGCCGATGGTGAAGCTGTTGTTGTTGGTCAGGGTCGTGCCGTAGTGCTCCAGGTTGGTGGTGCCCATGGCCACGCTGCCGCCGGCCTCCACGGTCAGGTCGTACACGGTCCAGTTGGCCCCGGTGGCCGTTACGGTGTGGCCGATCTGCACCACGGCGGTGGCGTTCTTGTCGAAGGTCACGGCGCTGGCGGTGCCGGTGCGGGTGGTGCTCCAGGTGGCCGTGGTCTGGTCGCCGTTGGCGCGGGTGTAGTAGATGGGCCGGCAGAGGTCGCCCACCACTTCCACATCATCGACGCACCAAACCTCGGCAGCGGCGTTGTTCTGCGCCACCACGCGCAGCGCCACGGTGTTGGTGCCGGGGGGCACCTCCACTTCGATGTAGGTGTAGCCGTCGGTGGTGCGGTTGCCGCCACCGGCCGGTGCATAGGTCTGGGGCGTGCCCGCCGTGGCGCTGGCCACGCCGGTGCCGGTGCTGTATCCCCAGCGGGCGTTGTTGTTGCCGCCCACCGTCACGTCCGCCGTGCCCGGCCAGCCGCCACCGTCCAGGTCCACGTACACGGCCACGTCATCGGCCACGTCCGCGCCATTGCCACCGGTGGTCGAAACGCTGGAGAGCCGCAGCCGCACCAGCACGTTGTCGTATCCGCTCACATCCACGGTGCCCAGGTCGAGCGTCGCGTTCCCGTTGTTCACCTGCCAGCTCTGGGTGCCGCTCAGGATGCGCTGGTTCGCAGGGGAGTCCCCGCCACCGGCCGCCCCGCTCACATTGCCGGCACCGGCCTGGATGGACCAGGTGTCCGAGCCCAGACCATCGAAGGCCTGGCGGGCGATCACCTGCTCGAGTTGCAGCTCGTTGTCCGTGAGCGTCAGCGTGAAGCTCGAAGGTGAACCGGCCGTGGCGCCGCTGCCCCCGGTGACGTTCTGCAGCTCGAAGGTGAAGTTCTCGGAACCATCGCAGGCACCGTTGTCCGTCAGATTCACCGTCACCGTCTGGTTGGCGCTGCTGCCGGCCGGGAAGGTCACGGTTTGCGTGGTGTAGTTGCCGATGCGCGAGGCCGTGCCCCCGGTCAGCACCACGTCCGCCGTGGTGGCGTTCAGCATGTCGGGATTGGCGATGCTCACGGTCAAGGTGGTGCTCACGCCGGTCTCGCTCACCGTGGCCGAAGTGCCGGTGAACTGCACGGTGGTGTTGCAGGTGCTGGGTACGTGGAAGTTGTCGAAGGAGGCGTTGGCACCGGCTCCCGTGTTGTGGTTCCAGAAGCAGCCGATGGCGGGCGCGCTCACCCCGGTGTAGGTGGCGTCCAGCGTGGTGCCGGCCGCGGTGCTCGCCAGCAGCGGGTCCCCGAAGGGGCCACCACCGTTGTCGGTGTAGAACAGGGCCCAGCCGTCCGTGGCGGGGTTGTAGGTCACCCGCACATCCAGGTGGTTGTTGCCGAAATCCGTGGCGTTGGTGATGATGGTGGTGAGGTTGGCATTGGCGTCCAGGCCACCGGTGTAGCGCACCAGGCGCAGCGGGTCGGTGGGCCCGGCATTGCCCAGCACCACCGCATAGCCATTGCCCTGCGTCAGGTCCGTGTTGGTCCCGGCCAGCACCACGGCCATGCCGTAATCGCCGTTGTTGAAGCCCGAGGGGTTCGGCCGGGTCTGCCGCATGTTGAACGCCCAGGTCAGGACGCACGTGTTCGCGGTCAGCGTCGTGTTGTAGGTGCCCGGCGTGGCCTGGGCCACGAAGTCACGCCCGCTTGTGGTGCTGCCGGTCACCAGTTGGTTGGTGTTGACCCGGCACCCGGTCGGCGCGGCGGATTCGGTCTCGGTCCAGCCGCCGCCCACGGTGTTGTTGTTGGCACGGTTGAAGTCGTCCACAAGCACCTGTGCGCCCAAGGGGGCGGCGAGCACGGCGGGCAGGACGGCAAGGAGGAGGGTGTGGAGCGAAGGGTAACGCTGGGCCATGGGGCGTTGGTTTGGAACGATAGGTCGCTGGACCGGAGGGTTTTCCGATCCGTGCAAACGTATCAAAAGCAGCCGGTCGGCCAAGGGAGGCGGGTGCTGAATTATCAACGGCGGTCAGGCTATTGCCGTGGGCAACCCCGGGCGTGGGGGTGCGTCTTCCGGCCATGCGCATGCGACCGGCCTTCACCCTGCTCCCCATCCTCCTCGTTCCCAGCCTTGTGTGCGGTCAGGTCACCACCGTGTTCAGCGAGACCTTCGAGGCCAACGGGCAGTTCAGCCTGTCGTCGGACTGGTCGTGGCATGGTGGTGCCCCGATGCCGCGTCCCGCCTGCAATGGCAACGGCTGGTCCGCGCTGAAGGACGTGCATGGTCCCAACGATACGTTCTGGGGCGGCTTCGGTGCCCGGTGGATGTTCCACCCCCTGCCGTACGATCCCCTGGCGATGTACGAGGTGGAATTCGATGCCGAGCTGGTGGGCCCGTGGGGCGATTCGGTCAGCGTGTATGCCTTGACGTTGTGGTGGGACACGCTGCTGGGGAACCCGTCCCTCGGCGGTGGCGCCGTGTTTACGCACGTCTATTCGTGCGATCACGGAAGCCCGGGCTATTACGTGGCGTCCGGTCCTCCGGCCGGCCTGCCCAATGCGCGGTTCGGCGTGTTGTTCTACGCCTTCACCTGGAGCAACACCCAGATGGCGATCGACAACGTGGTCGTGCGGAAGAAGCCGTGGAAAGCGCTCTTCACCGGGTCCATGATGCTTGCCGGGCCGTACGATCCCCTCACGCAGACCATGAGCGATGCGCTCCGGCAGCAGGGGCTGATCCCGCTCACCGAACCCTATACCGCGCTGGGATGGCCCTCGGTCAGCGGGGGGACGGGCGAAACGACCACGCCCACCGTGCTCAATATGCTCCATCCGGGTGGGTACGTGGTGGATTGGGTGCGTCTGGAACTGCGGAAGCACAACGACCCCACGGTGCTGATGGCCACCCGGCACGCCCTGCTCCTGCAGAACGGAACGTTGATCCGTGCCGACGGGGGGGCGTTGGTGCTCTTCGACATCGCACCCGGGAGCTACTACGTTGTGGTGCGCCACCGCAACCATCTCGGTGCGATGACGAACGGGTCCTATACGGTCACCTTCCCGGGCGGAGGCACCTGGTCCTATCCTTTCGACCTCCCCAATTGGGGCACCTACGGGACCAACGCCAGGCAGGTGGTCGGGGCCAAGGCCTTGCTATGGCCGGGCAATGCGTTGCCTGACGGGGTGGTGAAATATGCGGGCGGGAACAACGACCGGGACCGGATCCTGCAGGCCGTCGGGGGCAATACGCCCACCAACACCATCACGGGCTATCACCTCGAGGATGTGAACATGGACGGGGTGGTGAAGTATGCCGGTGCGGTGAACGACCGGGACCGACTGTTATTGGCGCTTCCGGGACAGGTGCCCACGGCCACACGGGTGCAGCAGCTTCCTTAGGGCAGGGCGTTCTCACCCGTCGGCGCACGGCAGCCTGCGCAGCAGCAGGAAGCCCACGGTGCCGGCGAGCAGCGAGGCCAGCAGGATGCCCAGTTTGGCGGCTTCCCGCATGCCGGGGTCGGCGAAGGCGAGTTCATTCACGAACAGGCTCATGGTGAAGCCGATGCCTGCCAGGAAGCCCATGCCGAGCAGATGGCCGCGTGTGATGCCCGCCCCGGGCCTGCCCACCCCCAAGCGCATCAGCAGCAGCACGGTGAGGCAGATGCCCAACGGCTTGCCCAGCAGCAGTCCGGTGCCCACCCCCAGGGCCACCGGCGAGGTGATGGCGCCCAGCGGGTCGACAGGCAGCTCCACCCCGGCGTTGGCCAAGGCGAACAGGGGCATCACCCCGAAGGCCACCAGCGGATGCAGGGCCTTCTCCAGGCGCTGCAACGGTGTGGCGGCCCGCTCGCAGTCCGTCTCGATGCGCTGGATCACCGCCAGTTGGTCCTCGCTCAGCGTGGGCTTGCCGTTGGGCTCCAGGTCGGCGAAGGCCGCGATGTGCCGTTTGATGCGGGCCACGAAGGCCGGCTCGTCCATGCGCGTCACGGCGGGGATGGTGAACGCTGCCAGCACCCCGGCGATGGTGGCGTGGATGCCGCTGAGCAGGAAGGCGGTCCACATGCCGGCGATGCCGAACACGGCGTAGAACCACGGGGTGCGCACGCCCAGGCGGTTGCCGCCCCAGAGCACGGCCAGGAAGGCGATGCCGATGAGCAGGTTGTCCAGGCTGATCTCGCTGGTGTAGAAGAAGGCGATCACCAGCACGGCGCCCAGGTCGTCGGCGATGGCCAGGGTGGTGAGGAAGACCTTGAGCCCCGTGGGCACGCGGTCGCCCAGCAGGCTCATCACGCCCACGGCGAAGGCGATGTCGGTGGCCATGGGGATGCCCCATCCGGCGTGGGCCTCGCCGCCCCGGTTGAAGGCCAGGTACAGCGCCGCCGGCACGAGCATGCCGCCCAACCCGGCCGCCACCGGCAGCAGGGCATCGCGCGGCCGGCTCAGTTCACCGCCCACCACCTCGCGCTTCAGCTCCAGGCCCACCACGAAGAAGAACAGGGCCATCAGGCCGTCGTTGATCCAGTGGTGCAGCGTTCCGCGAAGCGTGAGATCGCCCGCGGTGAGCGTCACCGTGTGCTCCCAGAGGTGGTGGTAGCTCGCACGCCAGGGGCTGTTGGCCCAGGCCATGGCCACCACGGCCGCCACGAAGAGCACGATGCCGCCTGTGCTCTGATGGTGGAGGAACTCGGTGAATGCCCGCCGCCGCCGGATGGCCTGGTCCACGTGCATGGTCGCTTCAGCGGTAGCGGCGGTGCTTGTGCTTGCGCCGGCTGTGGCGCCGCTGCAGGTACACACCCACCAGCACCAGGGCGAGGATCGCGAAAAGGGGCCAGAGCAACCGCATGTGCCGCAGGGATGCCGGGCCAATTTAGTGCGCGTGCGTTACTGTGGCGGCGACAAGGTCCGGGCGGGCGCGACCATGGGGCGAACGCAACGGTGCATTCCGGTGGCATTCCCTGTCCACACCCCGGCACCAGCCCCGTCACGCTCCGCCTCCGGTGGCGCTGCGCAGGGGCGACCGCAGCGGGCTGCGACGCAGGATGAACAGCACCAACAAAGGCAGCAGCAGCAGCTCGCTCAGCAGCGCCACGCCCAGGGTGATGCTGATCAGCAGGCCCATGTAGTGGACGCTGGCGAAGTCCGACGCCGTGAGGCTGACGAATCCCGCGCAGAGCATCAGGCTCATCACGATCACGGCCTTGCCGCCGCTGAGGTAGGTGCGCTTCATGGCGTAGGCCAGCGTGCGGCCCTTGGCCAGTTCGATGCGCAGCTTGCCCAGCAGGTGCACCGTGTCGTCCACCGCGATGCCGAAGGCGTTGCTGAAGATGATCGCCGTGCTCACCTTCAGGTCGATGCCCGCCAGGCCCATGAACCCTGCGACGACCACCAGGGGCAGCACGTTGGGCAGCAGGGCCACCAGCACCATGCGGGGTTCGCGGAACAACAGGGCCATGATGGCCGCGATGAGCAGGAAGCTCAGGGCCAGGCTCTCCAACATTTGCGTGCTGAGGCGTTCGTTGTTCCGGTCGATCAGAAAGGCCATGCCCGTCTGGTGGAAGTCCACGGCGGGTGTGGTGCCCAGGCCTTGGAGCAGGCCCTCAAGGTTGGCGTTCTTCAGGCGATGCGCCGCCCCGCCCTCGTCCACCATGCGCCCGCTGAGGCGTGCGCTCCGCCCGTCGGGTGCGGCGATGGTGGCGAGCCCTTCGCGGCCCAGCATGTTCCGTGCGAGGCGGGCGACGCGTCCGGTGGCACCAGGGTCGTCGGGCAGCCGGTACCAGGCGGGGTCGCCGCCGTGCAGGGCCATGTTGGCCGCCCGGACCACCGTCACCGGGCTGGTGATGTGGTGCACGCCGTGACGGCGCTCCAGATGGTCCTGCACCAGGGCCGTGCGCCGCAGCACCTCATGGTCCCACACGCTCAGGTCACTGTCCCGCACCGTGATCTCCAGGTCGAAGGGGCGCACCCCGCCGAACTGCTGCTCGAACCACAGGAAGCCCTGCTTGCCGGGGTCGCTGTCCGGCAGGTCCTCCAGCAGAAAGTTGTTCACCTTGATCCGGGGCACCAGCAGCGCACAGGCAAAGGCCACACCGGCGGCACCGAAGAGGATGAGGCGTCGCCGGCGCAGCAGCAGGCGCAGCAGGGCATGCACCACGCGGTCCCACAACGAGGCACGCACCGTGCGTTCGGCCGGCACGGGGGTGGGCACCAGCACCAGCACGGCGGGCAGCATGACGAAGGCCAGGGCGTAGGCCAGGAAGACCCCCATCGCCGTGAAGAGACCGAACTCGCTCATGGGCCGGATGCCGCTGGTGACGAGCGTCGCGTAGCCGATGGCGGTGGTGAGCATGGTGATGAAGGTGCTCAGCCCCACCTCGTGGAGGGTGATGGCCAGGGCCCGCGTCCGGGCATACCCTTCGCGCAGGGCTTCGATGTAGCGTTCGAGGATGTGGACCGCATCGCTCACGCCGACCACGAACAGGATGGTGGGCAGCAGCATGGTGAGGATGCTGAGCGGCTTGCCGAAGGCGGTCATCAGGGCCACCTGCCAGAGCACGGTGAGGGCCACCACGGCCATGGGAACGGCCACGCCCCAGACGGTGCGGAAGGCCAGGGCCAGGAAGAGCGCCAGCAACACGGCCGAGGTGAGCAGGAAGACGACCAGCTCGCGGGACATCAACGCAAGGATGTGGTGCTGGCCGTGGATGCGACCTGCGATGTGCACCTGGGACAGGCCGCTGGTGGCCACGGCGTCCTCGATCGCCGCCAGCAGGCGATCGCTGCGGACCTTGCTGAGCCCCTGTTCCGTGTGCATCACCAGCAGCAGGGCATCGCCCGGCTCGTTCACCAGGGGGGCCGTCACGGGGTCCAGCCGGAGACGGGCACTGTCGGCGGCAAGTGTGCTGTCGTGGTCCAGGCGCAGCACGGGCAGCTCGAAGAGCCCGGCCGGGGTCCAGCGGGGGGTGCGCATCCGCGTGGGCGACACCACGCGCCGCACATCGGGCAGGGCCGACAGCCGGACTGCGAGGCTGTCCACGCGGCGCAGCAGGTCCAGGTCGAACACCGTGGGCCTGTGGCCGATGCCCAGCAGCACGTACTCGTTGTCGTGGCCGAACCGCGAACGGAAGTCCAGGTACCGGGCCAGCTCGGGATCGTCGTGGGGGAAGAACTGCTCGAAGTCGTGGTCCGTGCGCACCCGTGGCAGGATGAACAGCGCCGGCAGGGTGAGCAGCGCCAGCAGCAGCAGCACCACACGGGCGTTGCGCGGCGTGAGCAGCCGCTCGATGCGCTGGATCCGTTGCCCGGGCCGGTCCATGAACAGGGTGATGGGGATGGCGAGCGGCAAAGGTGGGGGATGGCCGCATGCGGCGCGGCTAACTTTGGGGGCCTATGGACAGCAGGTGGGTGCGCGCCCTGGCGTTGATGCTCGGGTTGGGAACGGCCCTCGGGGCCACAGCGGGCAAGCTGGAGAAGGCGTTCGAGGCGCTCCGGATCCATGATTATTTCCTGGCACGACGGCTCTTCCAAGGCCAGGTGGCCAGGCAGCCCGCTGCGGCCTGGTACGGGCTGAGCATCATCACCGGCCGGGCGGACAACCCCTTCCACCAACCCGATTCGGCTTACACCTTCCTGCTGCGTGCCGAGGCGGCATACGCGCTGAGCGATGCGCGCACCAAGGACCGCATCAAGCCCCTGGGCGTGGACACCGAGGCGCTCGCCGCCCAGCGGGCGTACCTGCACGGGCTGGCCTGGGACCTGGCGCGCAACGCCAACACGCTGGAGGCTTACGACCGGTTCGTGCAGCGGTATCCGATGGCCGAACAGGTCGCGGATGCACGTGCGGTGCGCGACCACCTGGCCTTTCAACGGGCCCGCGAAAGCAACACGGCCGAGGCCTACCGCGCTTTCCTCGCCGCGTATCCGGGCGCACGGCAGGTTTACGAGGCCCGCGGACGCTTGGAAGAAGCCGTGTTCCGCGAGAGCACGGCCGACAGCAGCCTCGCTGCCTACGAACGCTTCATCGCCGAGCATGGCGAAAGCCCCTATGTGAAGCAGGCCGAGGATGCCATCTACCGGTTGAGCACGCCGCGACGGGGCCGGGACGAACTGCGCGCCTTCATCGCCGCCCATCCCCGCAACCACCGGGTGCCCGACGCCTGGAGGGAACTGTACGCCACCTACGTCCGCGACCTCGACGCGGCGGCCATCACGCGCTTCCTGCAGGAGAACCCGGATTACCCGTTCATCCAGGAGCTGAGCGAGGACTACCGCGTGGCCAGCCTCGTGCTGCTGCCCTTCCGTCACGAGGGGGCCTGGGGCTTCATCGATGAGCAGGGCGAGGAGCGCATCAAGGCCGTGTACGAATGGGTGGAGCCCTTCCACAACGGCCAGGCGCTGGTGGGACGGGCCGGGCGCACGGGCACGGTGAACAAGGGCGGCCGGGAAGTGATCCCCGTGGAGTACGACGACGTCTCGGAGTTCAGTGAAGGCCTGGCGGTGGTGGAGCGCGCGGACAAGGTGGGCGTGATGGACCGCAGCGGAGAACTGGTGGTGCCCATGCGCTTCGAGGAGGTGGGTGAACAACGGGAGGGTCTTGCTTATGCCGCCCTCGACGGGCTGTACGGTTACATCGATGCACGCGGCAACATCGCCATCCCGTTCTCCTTCCAGCGGGCGGGTTCCTTCCACGGCGGCCTGGCGGTGGTGGAGCGCGACGGCCGTAGCGGTGTGATCGACACCCGCGGCAATGTGGTGGTCCCCTTCATGTACGACTGGATCGAGGGCTTCGACCGTGGGCTCTCCCGCGTTCGGCGTGATGGGCGCATGGGCCTGCTGGGCCCCTTCGGCGACACGGTGCTGGCACCTGTGCACGACCATGTGGGCAGCTTCACCGGCGGCCCGGCCCTGGTGGTGGACGGCAAGGCGTGCGGCTATGTGGACCGCGCAGGCCGGTGGGTGGTGCGCCAGGAGCTCGAAGCCGCCGAGGGTGTCATTTCCTGGGGCGATTTCCGCAACGGCGTGGCCGAGGTCCAGGTCAAGGGCAAACGAGGGGCGATCGACAGCACCGGCCGCTTCATCATCCCGGCACAATACGCCGACGTGGGCAGCTTCGCGCACGGGCTCATTCCGGTGCGGCGCAAGGCGAAATGGGCTTATGTGGACCGTCTGGACCGCCCGGTGACCGAGGCCCGGTACGACCAGGCGTGGCCGCTGGTGCAAGGGCTGGGCCGCGTGGTGGTCGAGGGGCGATGGGGCGCGATCGACAGCACCGGCCGCGAAGTGGTGCCGCCCCGCTACGAGGCCATGGCCGATGCCGCGCACGGCCTGCTGGTGGTGCGCCAGGACGGTCGCCACGGCGCCGTGGACGGCCAGGGCCGGGTGCGCGTGCCGTTGGCCTTCGACAAGGTGGTGCCCATGGCCGCCGACCTGGTGCAGGTGGAACGCGGCGGTCGGCTCGCCTACTTCAAACCCTCGACCGAGCGGATGATCTGGAAGGAGGAGGGCTTCGACGTGGCGGTAGCATCACCGCAGTAGGGTCACGTGCCCGAGGAGGCGCTCCTGCCGCACCCCGTCGCGGTTCAACGCCTTGTAGCGCAGCACCCAGGGGTACACGCCATCGGGTGCGGGCATCCCGTCCACGAGGCCGTCCCAGCGGAGGTCCGGCATCTCACGCAGCACGATGCGCTCGCCCCACCGGTCGAAGACCTCCAGGGTCGCCTGCAGAATGTTGCCGACCACGCTCGGCGCGAACACGTCGTTCAGGCCGTCGTTGTCGGGCGTGAAGGCGTTGGGCACATGGATGTACGGTCCGCAATCACCGGCCACCACCCGCACACTGTCGCTGATCTGGCCGCAAGCGCCCGTCACGGTGGCCCAGTACAGACCGGGCACGTTCACCGCGAGGGAAGCGCCCTCGGCACCGGTGCTCCACAGCACATTCCCCGAGGCCAGCGCCTCCAGCACCACCTGCTCACCCTCGCAGGCTTCCACATCGCGGCCCAGTTCGAGCATCGGGTCGGGCACGGTGTTCAGCGTGATGCTCTCGTTGAACGGGCAGCCTTGGAAGGTCCCGGTGAGGGTGTAGGTGCCGGGCTGGATGGCCAACAGCGTGTCCCCAAGGTCGCCGGTGGACCAGGTCGGGCCGATCAGTCCCGAAGGCGCCACCAGGACCAGACTGTCCCCGGCACAGAGCACGGCATCCGCGCCGAGGGCATCCTGGGGCACGGGGACCATGGACACCGTCGCCGAATCCTGCACCGTGCAGCCCGCCAGGCTCACGCTCACCGTCACCGGCCCCGCCGTCCCCGTGGTCCAGGAGGTGGAAGTGCTGCCATCGGGCCAGGTGACCGTTGCGCCGGGAACGTTCAGGGTGAAGGTGTGTGCGCCGCCCGGGCAGAGCGACACATCGGGACCCAGGTCCACGGTGCCCAGGTCGATGAAGGTGGCCGTGATGGTGTCGGTGGCCATGCAGCCATTGCTCACCGCTTCGATCCAGTAGGTGCCCGAAGTGGTGATGCTGAGCGTGGGCTGGCTGCTGCCCGTGCTCCATAGTACAGTGGCATTGCCCACGGCCGGTGCCAGCGCGAGGGAGGTTCCGGCGCACAGGCTGGTGTCCTCCCCCAGGTACACGTCCGGATACGGGTAGACCGCCAGTGTCATGGAATCGGTGGCCGTGCAACCGTTCAGATCGACCACCACGCTGTAAGTGCCTGCGGTACCCGCGGCGAGGTAGGGGGAGGTGCTTCCGTTCTGCCAGAGGTAGGTGGCGCCAGGATATGTGGCGTCCAAGGTCAGGACCTCGAACTCGCAAAGGCTCACGTCCGGGCCCAGGTCCACAGCGGGCAACGGGTTCACGGCGACCAGGGCTGTGTCGCTTGCGGCGCAGGGGCCCATGGTCACCGTCACCACCACGGCGCCGGCGGTCGTGGTGCTGTAGCTCGCCCCGGTGGATCCATCCTGCCACAGATAGCTGGCGCCGGGGTTGGTCACGTCGAAGGTCGCGGCCGTGCCGTCGCACACGGTGAGGTCGGGCCCGAGGGCCACGATGGGCATGGGCAGGAAGGTGAGCGTGATGCTGTCGCTCACCGCGCAGGTCCCCTGCGACACCTGCACCCAGTAGGTGCCGCCGGCCGTGGCCGGAAGGGTGGGACCGGTGCTTCCATCGCTCCACAGGTAGTTCGCACCCGGAAGCGTGGCATCGAGCACCAGGGTGCTGCCGGCACAGAGGGTCGCGTCGGGTCCAAGGTCCACGGCCGAGGGCGTGGCCACCAACACGCTGATCGCGTCCTGGGCCGTGCACCCGTTCGCCCCGGTCACGGTCGCGGTGTAGGTGCCCGCACCGATGACGTTGTAGGTCCATGCCGTGGATCCATCCTGCCACAGCACGCTTGCGCCCGTGCCGGTGAGGTCCAGCAGCAACGCTTCGCCCGGGCACAGGGTGGTGTCGTTGCCCAGGTCCACCGATGGTGCGGGCAGGGCCGTCAACACGATCGCATCGGAAGCCGAGCAACTGCCCAGGCTCACGGTCACTGCATAGTTGCCAGGTGCGGTGGCGCTGAAGGTGGGTGCCGTGCTGCCGTCCTGCCACAAGTAGGTGGCGCCGGCCACCGTCGCGTCGATCAGCAGGGATCCTCCGGGGCAAAGTCCGAGGTCGGGCCCCAGGTCCACCACCGGTGCCGGGGCCACCGTCAGCACAAAGCTGTCCGAGGCACTGCATCCGTTGGCGGTGACGACGACGCTGTACACGCCGGCAAGGTCCACCGTGCGTGTGGCGCTAGTGCTGCCATCGTCCCAGAGGTAGCTGCACCCCGCACAGCTCGCGTTCAGGGTCCATTGGTCCCCGGTGCAGATGCTCTGGTCGGGCCCGAGGTTCACCACGGGCAGCGGGTTGACGACCACGTTCACCGCGTCGGTGCCGGTGCAGCCGTTCACCGTGACGTCCACACTGTACGTACCAGCAGCGCTGATGGTGCGTGTGGCGCCGGTGCTGCCATCGTCCCACAGGTAGGTGGCGCCAGGTGTGGTGGCGTCGAGCGTGGCCTGGTCACCGGCGCAGAGGGTGAGATCGGGCCCGAGGTTCACGATGGGCAGCGGGTTGACGACCACGTTCACCGCATCGGTGCCGGTGCAGCCGTTCACGGTGACGGCCACGCTGTAGGTGCCCGCGGCGTTGACGGTGCGTGTGGCGCCCGTGCTGCCATCGTCCCACTGGTAGGTGGCGCCGGGCGTGGTGGCGTCGAGCGTGGCCTGATCACCGGCGCAGAGGGTGACGTCAGGCCCGAGGTTCACGATGGGCAGCGGGTTGACGACCACGTTCACCGCATTGGTGCCGGTGCATCCGTTCACGGTGACGTCCACGCTGTAGGTTCCAGCGGTGCTGATGGTGCGTGTGGCGCCGGTGTTGCCATCGTCCCAGAGGTAGGTGGCGCCGGGCGTGGTGGCGTCGAGCGTGGCCTGGTCACCGGCGCAGAGCGTAAGGTCAGGCCCGAGGTTCACCACGGGCAGCGGGTTGACGACCACGTTCACCGCATCGGTGCCGGTGCAGCCGTTCACGGTGACGGCCACGCTGTAGGTGCCGGTGGTGTTGACGGTGCGCGTGGGGCCGGTGCTGCCATTGTCCCAGAGGTAGGTGGCACCGGGCGTGGTGGCGTCGAGCGTGGCCTGATCACCGGTGCAGAGCGTGAGATCCGGACCGAGGTTGACGTTGAGCACACTGCCAACGGTGACGTTCACGGCGTCGCTGCCGGTGCATCCGTTCACGGTGACGTCCACGCTGTAGGTGCCTGCGGCATTGACGGTGCATGTGGCGCCGGTGCTACCATCGTCCCAGAGGTAGGTGGCGCCGGGCGTGGTGGCATCGAGCGTTCCCTGTGTTCCCGGACAAAGTGTGAGGTCGGGCCCGAGGTTCACGATGGGCAGCGGGTTCACGACCACGTTCACCGCATCGGTGCCGGTGCATCCGTTCACGGTGACGTCCACGCTGTACGTTCCAGCGGTGCTGATGGTGCGCGTGGCGCCGGTGCTGCCGTCGTCCCAGAGGTAGGTGGCGCCGGGTGTGGTGGCGTCGAGCGTGGCCTGGTCACCGGCGCAGAGGGTGAGGTCAGGCCCGAGGTTCACAATGGGCAGCGGGTTGACGACCACGTTCACCGCATCGGTGCCGGTGCAGCCGTTCACGGTGACGTCCACGCTGTACGTTCCAGCGGTGCTGATGGTGCGTGTGGCACCGGTGCTGCCGTCGTCCCAGAGGTAGGTGGCGCCGGGTGTGGTGGCGTCGAGCGTGGCCTGGTCACCGGCGCAGAGGGTGAGGTCAGGCCCGAGGTTCACGATGGGCAGCGGGTTCACCAGCACGTTCACCGCATCGGTGCCGGTGCATCCGTTCACGGTGACGTCCACGCTGTAGGTTCCAGCGGTGCTGATGGTGCGTGTGGCGCCGGTGCTGCCGTCGTCCCAGAGGT
>WBZY01000061.1_pt1 | contig 123231 bp, 103 predicted proteins | sample 5204191 | NCBI WGS metagenome assembly WBZY01 (sample SAMN12344363, study PRJNA552823) | activated sludge metagenome | biome: Activated sludge suspended growth; feature: Anammox Sidestream; material: Wastewater; isolation source: activated sludge from anammox sidestream of wastewater treatment... | reverse complement strand
CCTTCGTTGTGGTTTGCCAGTCTTTTCTTTATGTCGGAAGTTGAACCAACATATATCTTATCATATTTCCGTGAATACAAAGCGTAAGTGTAATACATTTTTCTTGTTTTATTTAAAATAAAATATCCGGCAACTACCGGATATTCGCTCCGCAGGTAGGACTTTCCCAAAGGGATTCCTTCGGAAGAATTCGTCAATTGCCGAATCTTCGACCTACGACTCCCTGATTAATCCGGCATCTGCCGGACTCTAACCAACTGAGATTTTCTTTCTTATAGATTCTCTTCCTTGATGTGTCTTCAATTCCTTCTCCCTTTTCATTGCTGATGATCTTGTCGGGAATTCTTCACAGTGAATTAACTCCCAAGGTATATATCTTTTAGTGTATCTTGATTTTCCTTCATTGTGATTTGAGAGTCTTTTCTCTATGTCGGAAGTTGAACCAACATATATCTTATCATATTTCCGTGAATACAAAGCGTAAGTGTAATACATTTTTCTTGTTTTATTTAAAATAAAATATCCGGCAACTACCGGATATTCGCTCCACGTACATTCCAATAGTGAGTACCCCATTTATTATTAAACTTCCATTTATTTACAAAAATACGGGCTTTAGAAAAAAGGGGCTGTACCTGGATCAGCCCAAACTCCATTATTATTTTAATATTTCACCAGAATGCGCAACCCGATTAACAAAAACCTTTAATTACGGCAAATTCAAAATAAAAATTCCCTTATCTTTATTAAGACTAAATAAATATAATTTAGCTATTGACTATAAAAAAATGATTGAGTCTGGTGAAGTTAAGAGCCAGGCTGAGCTTGCCAGGGCATTAGGTAAGAGTAGAGCATGGATAACAATTGTCATGAATGAGTTAAAGAAAGAAAACAAATAATAGTTACTCTTTCTTCTTCTTCTCTTTCTTTTTCTTATCTGTAACTTTTTTCTCCTTCTCTTTCTTTTCTTCCCCATCTTTTTCTTCGGCTTCATTTCCAAATCGTTCAAAATACATTCGTCTCAGTGTGGGTGCTAATAATCTCCCAGCTTCTTGACGAACTTGTTCGATGGTCATATCATCACTATACAAAGCATTTTTAATTTGTTGAACACGGAAAGTTACTTTTGATTCTTGAACATCTTTAGCAACATACTCTATTCTGTAATCAATCCTTCTGAAAAGATGATCAGTAGAATCAATGATCTGTTGATGCTCAGGAAAATTTACTTTATGAAAGTTAATGATAGGTAATATTGCTTGCTTAAATTCTTCAAGATCGTTCTTTGAGAATTCTTCGACATTTTGCTTGAAAAACAAATCAACAGCTTTTACAAAAGATTTGAATACAGGTTTGCTTTTACTATCTCTGACTCGGACCTTATTTAAGATAATAATGGATTCATTAAAACGTTCCTCTTCTATAAGATACTCACCTGCTTTTTTATACGCCGAACAAAACAAAGAGTCGCTTACTTGGTATTTCTCTACTTTAGGAAGTAGGACTATAAGTTTATCCAACTGATTGTCTTTGAAAAATTGCTTGACCATTTCTGTAGTAAGCTTCTTGCCTTCAGTTAATTCATTACTCATTTTCTTCTCCTTCACCTTCCCAATATTCATCATCCTCAGAATCATATTTGCCAGGGTTCTTATTATCTAAAATTGAAGGGGGACTTTTTACGAAAGGATCTAATCTGTCGGCTTGTTTCAAAGCCCAATCAATATAATCCATAATCTCTTGCCTTTTCTCTGGTTCTAAAGTTTCATCAAGAAGTTTCAATTTATACTGTGCAATATATTCACGAATCAAATTACTATTATGATGCTTCTTAACATTTTTTCTCAAGGTTTTAATTTTCTTTTTTTCATTTTCAATTGCTTGTATTGCTTCTTTTCTTTTTCTTTCTTTTTCTTCCCATAATTTATGTTCCCTTTCCGAATGCAAGTCCTGAGCGATCTTAGCTTGTGAAGCAATTATAAGTCCAATAATAAACTCATTTAGTCTATCTTCAACTTTAACTGATTTAAGATCAGCATAGTTACGTTGCAATGAATGTTGGCAATAAAAATCTTCTATGCTCAAAACGAAGTTCCCAGTTGGCAAAAAATCATAATCTCTGAACGAATAAATACTTTCTTTTTTGAGTTCGATACGCTTAGAATTTTCTTTTAGAAAAAACCCAATTTCTACACCAAATAATTTAACACACAGTAACCCTCGATTTATATAAACCAAATATTTCCTTTTCTCAAGCGACTTAATCAAGGTATCCAGAATTCTCAATGCCCGTTTAAGATTCTCAGCACTTACATATAGCTTAAAAACTCCTTCTGCATTTGAATTACTTAAGAATTTTTTTGCTCGATAAGGAGCTTCAAGAGATAACTCGGTTTTTTTAATGAGCCAATGGGTATTCGTTCTTTTTTCTGGAACAATGATTTTGTTTGCGAGATCATTTTCTTCGTCAATTCTTTTCTGAGCCTCTTCGGAAATAACAATATCATACTCAGGTACTCGTTTGGTGATCCTATGCTCAGTTGGGTCTGTTGGTTTAATATCTGGAAGTGGCCTCCTCTTGAGATTTTCCCCAACTTCTAATTTTTGCCAGTAACCAACTCCTGGGACTGGGATATTAAGTTTATCACAAATCTTGGCTATTGCTTTATCAGAAACATCATATTCTTTTGCAATCTCGACCATTGGTTTAGTCCAGATCTTATCATATAGCTCTTCTCTTCTAATGACATATTCTTTCCACATAAAAACCTCTTTCAAAATTATTCATTTCATTCCAAAAAAGGTATTATTTCTGAAGCTATTAAACCATTTATTTTCTGCCATTTAACTTTTCAAATATTCATTCCAAAAACCTACACTTTTTTGAACTACTCTACTACCCCACCCTTTCTTGGAATAAGAATTATATAGGCAAGAAAGGAATAAAATGAAAAGAGTAATCATTTATGCAAGAGTATCAACTAAAGAACAAAATGTGGATATGCAGCTTACAGATCTCAGAGCATATGCTAAGGCCAGGAAATTAAATGTGGTAAAAGAGTATGTTGATTATGCTTCTGGATCGAGATCTGATCGGGAGAATTATAAGAAACTATTTGATGATGTTCGGAAGCGAAAGACTGATACTGCCCTAGTTTGGAAGTTTGATCGATTTGCTCGCAGCACCAAAGAACTCATAAATGCACTCGAAGAATTTAATAATTTGGGAGTTGATTTCATTAGCTACAAAGAAAATATAGATACAAGCTCACCAGCTGGAAAGATATTATTCACAATGATATCAGCCTTTGCCGAATTTGAGCGTGCTATAATTAGAGAACGAGTCAAGGCTGGGATGGAAAAAGCAAAAGTTCGTGGAGCTAAGATTGGAAGACCTAAAATACCACCATTTACCATCCAAAAAGTGCTTGAAATGGAAGAAAATGGCGTAAACTATAGGGAAATCATCAAGAAGCTCAAAATCTCAAAATCCACGTATTATTACATCTTGAAAAAAAATCTGCGTGGGACTTGATTTATAACTTTATAGCGCTATATTCTAAGTATACACTTACTTTTGCAAAAGAAAACTTTCCAAAACCACTCACCAAGACAACAGTAAAACACAAGAATTAAAGATTAGGGATGCTCTCGTTGAGGGCATTCCAGAATAAAAAATAGGAGAAGATGAAAATGCAAAAAAATTATTACACGAAAGACTTTTATGCTGCTGGGTTTCTACTTGCAGAAGGATTCAAACTTCTTTCACATTCACGTAATGGCAGAATAACCATTTTTGAATTTGAAGGAGATCAATCAGTAAGAGAAGCAGCAAATAAATATTTTTCGCTTAAGACGCTGGTCGAACCAGTAAAATATGGGAATGCGCTAAGGACATTAAAATCAATCCTGCATTCCTACGATAAATTAAATGCAGATGGAGATGTAAATAATTATGTCAAACAAAATAGGAGAAATAAATCTTAATCAGAATATAGACTTCCAGGCATACGAAGACGTAAAAGTATCTTGGGCAAAAGATGTATTCGAAACCGAATTTCAGATAACCAACCTAGGCCAGATTCTTCAGACAATCAGAGATAACGAAGGGATGAAGAATCGAATCGAAACTGTCCAAACAATAAAGAATAAAGAGAAGAGACAAATGAAGAAATCACAACTGTTACCATACTTTGTGATTGGACAATTTATTGACAACAAGCGAAAGAACGTAAATCTGATTTCAACTCAACACTTCATTTTTGATTATGATGGAATTGGTAATAAACTTAAAAGTAGCAAAGAGAAGTTAAGAGAAGATAATAGTGTAAATTTTTTCTTTACTTCACCAAGTGGAAATGGTCTGAAGGTTGGTTACAAGTTAGACAAACCGATAACAGCTTACGAAACTTTTTCTGCCATATATAAATACTATGCTAAAAAGTTGGGGATAGAACTTGGGGAGAAAGCTGACAAAACTTCAGCAGCTTCAAATCCTTGTTATTTTAGTTATGATTCAGTCCTTTATACTAATTCAGAATCGATATCTCTTTCTACTGATATTCCAGAAGAAGATCTTGAAGAGTTCAGAACTTATTCGAAGGTTAATTGGGAAGAAGTTAAAGTTGGACTGAATGGTCTGAGCAGTCCTGGGAGAACTCAACTAGCTAGTGAAATAATCGGAGTGATGATTGGCAGAAATGTCCCCCGTGAAATTACAATGGGATTGCTACAAGGATGGAATACACTAAACAAACCGCCTTTACCAGATAAGAAAATCATTTATCAGGTGAATGATATGTATGACAGATATGAGAAACAGATTGATACCGTTCCGATAAAATTTATTGACAAAGGGAACGCTTATTTCAAAAGAGTATACTGGAATAAAGAATGGCTGGAAATCCCAGTTACATCTTTCAGAATAATACCATCTGAATTACTTGTGTTAGAAGATAGTGACTGTCTTGTTTGTGATTTAGTAACAAATGCTGGATATCATTATAAGGATATAAAAATCGAAAATACCGACTGGCATACAAAACAAAAGTTTCTGAAAGCTGTTGCACATCAAGATTGTGGCTTTCACGGAACAGAACAGGAACTGCAAGCATTGTGTCAGTTCATTCAGCTATCAATTCCTGTAAGAAAAGAAGCGACAAAAGTTATAGGCTTGTATAAGAATGAAATCTGGGTCACGGAGAATTATAACATTACCAAAGAAACAATCAGCAAGGACCAGCTCATTGTTCCTTATGATAAAGGTAAAGACGCATTTTACCACGGTATAGATTACAAAGATCTTACTGATGATGAGTATAGAGATATGATAACTGTGTTTTATAAGAATGTATTACAATTAAATGAATCGGATAAAATTGCTTCATATTTAGGATGGTTATTCGCTACTCCAATAAAACCACATCTTATTGAAATTGCTGATGGATTTCCTCTGTTATTCAATCACGGCTCTCAGGGAGCTGGTAAGACAAGTCTTGCACAGTTGTTTATGAGATTAGTTGGATATAAAAACTCGGATCCAAAATCCTGCACGATGAAACTTTTCCCAATGTTGAAGATGCTTTCTAGCACTAATGCAATACCTCAATGGTATGATGAATTTAAGAAAGCTGATATGAAAGAAACTGATGTTGATAATTTGCTCAGGTATATGCGAAGAGCATATAAGGGTGAAGTGGAAGACAAAGGTCGTGCTGATCAGACAGTAGAAACATATAATATTACTGCTCCAATGGCTGTGATGGGCGAATGGAATATAAATCAGCCAGCAATAATGGAAAGAGTAATACTAATTCGTTTTAATGACTATGTAAAGAAGAAACAAGAATCGCAGGATGCATTCAGAGCACTAAAGCAAATTGACCTGGAAGCTTTTATGCCAAGGTATATTAAATATTGTCTGGATCAGAATGTAAATGAACTATACGATAATGCCAGAGAAATTGTGATAAATGAATTTGAGAACATCTCAGTTGCACTAAGAATAGTAACCAACCTTTCGATTCTGATTGTTGGTTTGGAATTATTCAAAGGATTTGCAGAAGTAAATCAAATAGAAGTTCCTGAACTCGATTACAAACAAATCTTAAACTATCAGCTTAAAGAAATTACGGGATCAAACAATGGTAGTGTCAGATCAGCAGTTGATCAGCTTATAGAGGAACTGGCAATTATGGCTGAGAAGGAAGAGATCAAGAGTCCTGATGATTATAAAAAAGTTAATACAAATAATTCTGTAAATGCTTTGGCAATTCGATTTAATAAAATATTCCCTGACTTTGTTGTATATGCTAAAAAAACTAGCTACGAAGGAGATCTACTTGATAAATCATCTTACATAAAATTGTTTGATGATTGCGATTATGTAATTCAGAAAAATATGACAGTAAAAATGGGTGACAAAGCACAGCGTTGTTTGGTATTGGATATTGATAAGATTAAAACAAAAGGATTGAGTATAGATGGACTTCTGGAGGCTGAGGAAAGACAAGCCACAATTGAAGGTAACACACTTACAATCAAATAGGATTAAAAGTTACACGTGGTTACATACGGTTACACCAGATTTGTAACCACAAATCTTAAGAAAAGAAAATAAAATCAGATAAATGATGAGTCGGTTACAAAGTTACTTAAATACAGATATACTAAATGTAAAATCAATAACTACTCTTATAAAGAAATATACTTATTTACCTAAGGTATTATAAGTTACTAGTAACAATGTAACTCCGTAACCAGGTCTGACACAAAAAGACAGAACAAAAAATATTAAAGTATGGTAGGGACGTTTACTATAACTCAATAAAACACTACGTTTTTGGAGGACTTAAAAAATGAGAGACACAAGTTACAGCACAACACAAAAGCTGATTAAAGAATTAGGAATTGAAGAAGTAGAAAAAGCCTGGATTGGTAAAGGTATGAATGCTTGGCAGGAACTAAGTGAAAAGATGGATGAATATGTTAGTCCGTATGTGCTTAGATATATGAGCAACAAATTCGACTGGAAGCGACCTGTAAATCCTAAATCGGCAATCTATGTTGGCGTTCAAAGAGGAACTGTCCCAGCATCATACTATAAACATTTAATATTTCCGGAGGAGATGAGAAGTGAGAAACAATTCGAATAAATCAATGGAAGATATTTTAAGAGACACGAAACATAACTCTAAAGCTCACGAAGTGTTTCTAAAGCTAATCGCAAAACAAAAGAAACCAGCCAACCCTTTTGACAGAGCAAGAGCACAGACCTGGAATCCATCGGGCGAAATTAAACCAGGAGAAATACTAAATGATACATTATAAAGGTGGGAATGGTTCAAGTAAACAAGAGTCAATAGTCATTCTTGGAGCTGCCAATGAGTCTGAAGGCATTGATGCCGAATACAAGTGGCTCGAAGTAAAGTTTGATAAACAAAATATTGATTGGGAATTGAGTTTTCAGGAGTTGGTTGATGAGGGAAATAAACAATACGATATATTAACAATTAAACTTACAACTAGTGAGATGAAAGAAACTTGGTTTGATATAACAGATTTTTATGGGAAGGAAGATGATGAATAGATATTTATACACCCTAGCCACCCTACTCGACTACAAATCAGAAGTAAAAAATAAATACACACCAGAGATAATCATCTCTGGTTTGTTTAATGATCACCTTACTGAAATAGATTGGATTCTTACTCTGTCTGAGCTTGAACTAGTTTATGGTTTTGAAATCCCGGGTGAATTATTCGATAGGACTGATATGTCACTTGGTGAATTTGCCAATGAACTTTCACAACTCCCAGTTATATCTGAAGAATTATATCCTGAATTTATGAACATAAAATTTAAGGTAATGGATCTAACGAAAAGATACATTGAGATGGAAGGGAAAGATGATGCAAAATCAATTCGTGAAATGAATAAGATCAATCAAAAGTTTGATGAACTTTCAGTTGAATTGAATTTGCTTCTGGAATACGAGAATAAAAATTACTTGTTGAACTAAGTCAAACCTAGTCTTGCCAAAAGGGTGGTAGGGTCCCATAACCCCCGTCATTTTATGAGATCTACTTCAAACTCATTCTTAGGTTTTTCTAATTCCTTGTTGAAAATTGGGTTTTGAACTTTTTATTTTTTATTTTGAGATTACTTATACAGATAATTTTTTTTATATACAATTACTTCTTTTTAGCAAGGATATCCAAATATAAATGGAGGAGTCTATGCCTAAAGTAATTCCTATTCCTTTAGCTATGAATTTTATTTCAGAAAAACTAGAAAAAAAAGAAAAGGCTCTTGGCAAGGATGAGGTTATAGGCATAAAAGTGTTGCCCCTAAATCTTCATAATAATTCTAGTAAACGTAATCATTGGTTGGCATTGGAATTTGATGCTGCAGCAAATATTACTCTTAATACTAATAAGAATCATATTATCCATCAAACTTGGGAACTAAAAGAAGAAATGTTATTAGAAAATGAAACTGAGGAACAAAAAAAGTATTTGGGTAGCGATTCTCGTGTGGATCATTTTTACAAATTTGAGTTTGTTGGCATGGATGAATATGGAACAATGGAATACGATGGAGAAATTATGATATTTCCAATGGGTGCTTTTCATAAACTTTTACAACTTTACGCGAATTACAGTAATGAATTTAGGAATAAATTTGAGCAAATTATAGGATTAGAATACTTACATCTTGTAACATTACCTGATGGATCAATAGGATTTATGTGGGAAGGAACAACTGACTTTTTTGAATCTAGTAAGTCTATAAAGGATGAATATGATAGTATAGATCTCTCACATTTGGAATTTCATTCTACTGATCACATTCGTTATGAAAAGGGTGAAAATGTATCCGGACATAATAGAGGTTGCGATAGAGTCATTGATATTTGGAAGGATGAAAATTCTGTTGATATTTTTTGGGTTACTATATATAACCTTTACGAAGATCAATCCACATGGGATAGCACCATGATAATGCAAACAAAAAGAATGAAAATATTTGAACAAAGTAAAGGAACAATTAAACTCAAAGGTTTTGGATCTGATGATTTTGGTAGTTCTTTTGAGGATTACGGTATTACTATACGATATGAATATAAAAAAGTCATTAAAATTATTTTGCACTTATTTGATCGTGCGGTAGATATTGAATATTTTAACTAGTCTTTTACTGACAGACAATTCACATTTGCTCATCCTTTAATTTTTAACTTATAAAACGCTAGCTGGTCTTCTACCTGTATTCAACTAGTGATAGTGAAACTCAATCTTGCTGGTCCCATCGGGTTCTCTGCATACCGCCTCAAAAATGTCTAATCATATTCTAAAACAACTGATGACTATTTCAATTATTTTATAATATAGATTCTAATAACCATTTATTATAATATTCATAAAAAAATCTGTTTAGAAAAGAAAGGTGCAGTTCCAATGCATTTTTGTCATCAACTATTTGCGCAATAAATCGACTGAAATTAAATATTAAATTATTTTCTGGCCCACCTGGAAATGGAAAGGAACCCCAATACTCAAAACGATTCTCAACAAAATCCATAAATTCCATATCGTCCCTGTTAACCTGGTTTGTTTTAATTAAATATTCTCCCATTGCTTTTCCAAAATATTCATCATCCAAAATTTCTACTCGCATTTCATGACCAAATTGCCTAAATACTTCTCGATCAATTAAACTTAAGTTGAGGCAAAATAATTCGTCAAGAATACTGAACTTTTTGTTTTTGAATTTTAGCAATGCCGTTGTGGATATAGTCTGATTAGAAAGTAATAACTCCAATTCTTGGATGCCACTCTTTAGACCTTTTGTAGATCTTGCTATATAGTCATTCTTCCATTCACTTATAGTTGAAGACATATCTACTAGATCAGAATAATCATCAAAATTAAATTCATCTGCTTCATTATTCCTAGATTTAACATCTTCTTTCTGAGTATTAAGAATCTTTTCGTCTTCTATTTTATTTTTTGTTTTCTTCTCTTTCTTTTCAGCTTTAGTATCACGTATAAAAATAGTAATAAACATTATAATCACTAGAAATATTGCAAATATTAAATACCAGGTTGGCCAATTCCCTGACATAAAATCAAATACCTTAATAATAAATATTTTTAACTATATAACAATACAATTTAAGTTATTTACATTGTATTTTACTATCTATCGAGATTATTAACTAAAGAGAGCCACTTAATTGCTCTCAGCTAATAAAATTATTAACCATCAGAAAACTGTAAAACATTTCTGATTTGATTCAAAAAAAGAGTCTTGTTCGTATACAAAAATCGAGATTCTGATTTTTTATTCGATAATTTTTTTGTCCTATAAGGCCAAAACAAAACCTTAATCTATAAGTTATAATATTGTCACGAGAAAATCATTAGTATTTATACTAATGACTTTTTCTGCCCATTGTATTAAAATGCTTTAGGATTTATAAAAAAAATGAGGGTAAAATGAAAAAGTGGGCAGATTATTTAATATCGGGGGTTAGGTATGATTCAAATTCTCAACACAAAGTTATTTCATACTTAAGAGTTCATATTGATAATGGAGACACAGTGGCTGAATGTCGAACCTGGGATAAAGATGAAGTGTTAAAAGCATTCTCAAATGGCTATAAATTTCTTACGATCATAAAAGATAATTATGGTAGGTGGTTAAAAGGTAAAGAGATAACTATATCACGACAGAATGACTCATTCATTATAACTGACTCAACTAATACTACTAATGACAGCTTACAAAATATTCTAGAGTTTTAGTTTTATTTGCAAATTGTTATACGCCATAAGGGATAGATTTTTAATCTAAAAGAGAACCAAGTGGTTCTCTTATAATTTTAATTCACTTAACTCTGAATCTTTTGATCAACATAACTGTAATTACTTCCAAAACTATTTTACCTGCCAGCTTTGCGGCTTCTACTACTTTTTTTCTGTTTATTCGCATTCGTGATCTTATCCTTTCCATTCAATTCTTCTTTTAATATTTCAATTATTGATTCCGTCAATCTCATTGCGATTCTTATAATCTGTTTACTTTGCATCTTTACCTCCATTTCTAAAAATTTTTAACCTAAAATCCTCAATCACAAATGTGATCAAGGATTAGCGAATTCCACCAGACAAAAATATTCCAGGAATTTTTCTTTTAGTTGCTTTATGATTTGTTTTACTTTGGTGTAGGTGAGATAAAGGACTTCAGCAATTTGCTTAATTGTGTATCCTTCAATTAGGTGAGTTAGTATGGTATGCTCATGTGTGGTCAGTGTTGTTTGCCAGTTCTTAAAGTCAACGTTAAATGACATCTGTGCTTCGACGGCTTCTTTCTTCCAGGGCTTACTAGTCATCCAATCATCATACTCAACAACTTCTGTTTCTATATCTGGTCTTCTTCTGTAGAATGACAATACGTCCATTGTGGATGTTCCACCATAACCTTTTTTGCAAATTGATCTGGTGTCCACTTCTTTCGCTCTCTGCGTAACAAAGCATTTGTAATCCTGCTTCTTAATTTCCTTATCGGCTGCTTTGTCTCGGATAAACTTTTCATAGCTCTGGCAAACTAACTCCTGGATTTTATCTTTTCGTCTGGGATCGTATCGAAGGACCGCATAGTAAGCTTGCTCCTTCACTATTGGGTAGAGTTCATCCCACGACAATAATTATTACTCCTGCAATAGTTGTTAATTATTACATAATTCTTATACCGAATTGCTGGGTGTTTTTGTGGCTTACTAAAGAGTAGCGAAGTGTAGCTTAGGTGTAGTTAAAAAAAGTTAAGGAAAATGATGTGGCTTAAGTCGCTAAATTATAATCGATTATGGCGACGACTTTTTTGACATAAAATTTTTATTTCTAAAATTCTTTACATCATCTCGAATAAGATTTAATTTTGTAGCACTTCCAATTCATTCTTTGAATGATGCGGAGGCCTTAGATAACTCATTTCTATAACAAACACAGGAGTCCGTTATGAAAACGGCGAATGGTTCTGGTTCTAATAACAACAAAGAGCGAAGGATATCTGATAAACGTTTAACGAAAGTTAGACAGGATATAACTTCCGGCACTAAACAACTCGCGACCTGGGAGAAGAAGGTTGAAATCGTTGATAACGAGATTAAATCTTTGAATTCCGATGCTTCGAATAGACCACTTATTATTAAGCTGGAAACTACGAAGACTTATTATGAATCTAAGGTCGATGGTATCTTGAAACGAGTAAACTCTTCACAGAGAACTCTTTCTGAATATATCGATAAAAACAATAGACTCGATGATAAGAGGTTCGGGATAGAATAACTTTGTTGTTCTGTTTGTGCGAAATGAGGCCTGTGTGATCTTCGGATTATGCAGGCTTCTAAGGTTATAGACGTTTTGTTCTTTTTACTGTCCAAAACCACTACCCCACCAATAAAAATACTCATTACGATATTACAGATACAATAATTTTATTCTGTTGTTTTCTTAGACTTAAGTAAAGCATTTGTTATTTTTACATATAGATTTATGGTTATGCCAAATACATTTCGATATTTTTATCAAAGAAAGTGCTTTTATGTTTCAGTAATAACTTCAATAACTAAACAAGTGGGTTATTATGGATAATGAAAAAAAAGTTTATTTAGATGATACTGATACTGAAGCTGATACTTGTAGAAAAAAAATAACTCCCCTTCTACACGATTGTGGGTGGGATGATGATAAAATTCTTGAGCAAAGGGTATTTACTGATGGTAAAATTATTGTAATAGGCAAGAAGCCGAAAAGAAAAAAGGCCAAAAAAGCCGATTATATATTAAGATACTCACAAAATTTCCCTATCGCTATTGTCGAAGCAAAAAGTATATATAAAAAGCCAGGTGATGGTTTACAGCAAGCAAAAAGATATGCTGAAATACTAAACCTGAAGTTTGCTTATGCAACTAATGGAGAAGGTATTGTTGAATATGATTTTATTACTGGTCTGGAAAATCCTATAGAAAAGTTTCCCTCACCTGAGGAATTATGGACTAGGCTACAAGCTACAACCCCTATCACTGATAATTCTAAAGAACTTTTATTAAAACCTTTTTTCCCAGTTCCTGATAAACCTGTCAGATATTATCAAACTCTTGCAATCAATAAAGCAATTGAAGCTATTCTGAATGGTGAAAAAAGAATTTTATTAACATTAGCTACTGGCACGGGAAAAACTACGATTGCTTTTCAGATCATTTACAAGCTTTGGAATAACAGATGGAGTTTGAAAGGAACTGGATTCAAACCAAAAATACTTTACTTATCAGATCGGAGTATCTTAGTAAGCGATCCGCATTCTAGAGAATTCTCTGAACTTGGATCTGCAAGATGTCTCGTCCCTGAAGATGGATTGGTTACAAGCAGAGAAGTGTTTTTTTCAACATATCAATCTCTTGCAGAAGATGAATCAAGAATAGGGGCATTCCGAGAATTCAAACGGGATCACTTTGATTTGATTGTTGTGGATGAGTGTCATAGAGGAAGTGCTTCTGATGAAAGTAATTGGAGAAATATACTTCAATATTTTGATTCAGCAGTTCAAATAGGTATGACAGCTACTCCATTGAGGGAGGATAATAAAGACACATATAAATATTTTGGCAACCCTGTTTATACATACAGCTTAAAACAAGGTATAGAAGATGGATTTCTAGCTCCATATATAGTTAGAAGAGTTGTTTCTGATGTTGATGCTATGGGATGGAGACCTCAAAAAGGACAAGTAGATGCCAAAGGGAAAAAAATTCCTGATGGAGTGTATACTACACCTGATTTTCAAGTTACATTATCGCATTTACCTCGAACGAGGGCTGTAGCTAAACATCTGACAGAATTTATGAAGAAGAATGGAAGGTTTGATAAGACAATCGTTTTCTGTGTTGACCAGGAACACGCTGATCATTTCAAAAGAGAATTTAATAATCTCAATAGTGATCTAACAAAAGCCAATTCTAATTATGTGGTGAGAATAGTATCTGAGGAAGGGGAAACGGGCAAAGGACATTTAAGCAATTTTATGGATGTTGATAAACAGATTCCTGTAGTAGTAACAACTAGTAGATTGCTAAGCACGGGAGTTGACATACCCACTTGCAAAAACATTGTAATTTTCAGAATGGTTAATTCGATCACTGAATTTAAGCAGATTGTTGGACGAGGAACAAGAGTAAGAGTAGATAAGGAAAAATATTATTTCAATATCCTTGACTATACTGGAAGTGCAACAAGAAATTTTGCTGATCCAGAGTTCGATGGTATGCCTCCTCTAATTACAAATGAGGAAATTGATGATGAAGGAAATACTAAAGAGAACACATACATAGAACAATTCCCAGAGTGGACAGGGAAAGAAGAAATAGATAGCGACGATGATGACACAGATATTCCCGATACAACCGATACTGAAAAGAACAAGAGAATCAAATACTATGTCGAAGCAGGTGAAGTTAGTATTGTTGCTGAGAAAATTCAGATCCTTGGTAGCGATGGAAAATTAAAGACAGTTGAATATTCTCAGTTTGCAAAAGAACAAATAAAAACACTGTTCCATACGATTGATGAATTAAAAAAATCTTGGAATGATATTGAACGACGAAAATTATTGATTGAAAATCTTGAAGATAGAGGATTATCACTTGATCAATTATATGAAATTACAAAACAGTTTGATGCAGATCCTTTTGATCTCCTTTGCTTTGTAGCTTACGACTTAAAACCAAAGACCAGGAAAGAAAGAGCCGAGTTACTTAGAAAAAACAAACCCGATTTATTTAACAATCTTTCAGAAAAAGCTAGAGAAGTATTAAACCTAATATTGGACAAGTATATAGAATTCGGATATCAACAAATTCAGCCCTCAATAATAAAGGTTGAACCCATTTCAAGAGTTGGAAATCCATTAGAAATAATTTCCGCTTTTGGTGGAATGGAGAATTTCAAAAAATCAATTACAGACGTTCAACAAATGCTCTATTTGAGCACAGAATAAATTATGGCAAAGCGAAAAAAAGTTGTAAAAAAAGAAACCACTGCACAGCGTTTGTCCAGCATTGTAAAATCCTGTCGTAAAATTATGCGTAAGGATAAAGGACTAAATGGTGATGCTGATAGATTGCCAATGCTAACCTGGCTAATGTTTCTAAAGTTTTTAGATGACACTGAATTACTATTGGAAACAGATGCTCAATTAAATGATATGAAGTTCATCCCAACAATTGAGCCTCCATATCGTTGGAGGGACTGGGCTAAGAATACAAACTTTACAGGCGATGATTTACTCTCGTTCATAAATAATGAAAACGCATTATTACCAAATGGAGGGAAAGGTCTAGGTTTATTCAAATATTTAAGATCACTCCAGAGTGAAAGTGGTAAGGAAAGAAAAGATGTTGTCAGGTTAATTTTCGGTGGTGTCGTTAACAGAATGATAGATGGGTATATGTTACGTGATGTTGTTGACAAAATTGATGGAATCCACTTTACAAATAATGAAGAAGTAAATACTCTCTCTCTTTTATATGAAAGTTTATTAAAAGAAATGCGTGATGCCGCTGGCGACGCAGGTGAATTTTATACTCCCCGCCCTGTAGTGAAATTTATGGTGGAAATGATAAATCCTAATCTGGGTGAAACTATACTTGATCCAGCTTGCGGGACAGGTGGATTTCTTGTTGAATCTTTTGAGCATTTAAGAAAACAAGCTAAGACAATAGAGCAAAACGAAGTATTACAAAAAAAATCTTTATTGGGAGGAGAAGCGAAACCTCTTCCATTCCTGCTGAGTCAAATGAATTTGTTGTTACACGGATTGGAATATCCAGATATTAAATTCGATAATTCACTCAAAGTTAAAATCACTGAACTAAGTGATAAGGATAGAGTAAATATTATCATAACAAATCCCCCATTTGGTGGTGAGGAAGAGAAAAGCGTTCAGAATTACTTTCCAGCAGATATGCAGACTTCAGAGACCGCCCTTCTGTTTCTTCAACTAATTATGAGAAAGTTAAATGAGAAGAAGGTTAATCAAGAAGGTGGTAGATCCGCAATCGTTGTTCCTAATGGGTTTTTATTTTTTCTTGGAGTTGCAGCGAAAATAAAGGAAGAGATGTTGGATAATTTTAATCTTCATACTATTGTAAGGCTAGGTGAAGGTGTGTTTGCACCATATACGGATATACATACAAATCTTCTCTTTTTTCATAAAGGGGAACCAACAAATGAAATATGGTTTTACGAACTTCCGATGCCAGAGGGTAAGAAAAAGTATAGTAAAACCAAGCCATTAAAAATCGAGGAATTTAATGTTTTAAGAAAATGGTGGTTTAAGAGGAAAGAAAATGGTAATGCCTGGAGAATTGATTTTCGCTCTTTACTTAATGAGGCATTAGAAAAAGCCGAGCCGCACCGATTAAATATTGAAAAGTGCAAACTGAAAATTGATGAACTAAAACAGGAAATTATAAATCTAAAAAACGACTTAAAGGAAAATGGTAAGAGTAATGGGAATGAGTTAAAAAACAAGATTGACGAATTAAACGCATCAATTAAATCTATGGGGGAGGACGCTAAAGCTTCACAGCAAAAATATGATGAGATAAAATATGCTATTTATAATCTTGATTTGAAAAATCCGAATAGAAAAGATGCCATTCAATATCGAGATCCAAAGGAGTTAATTTCGGAAATGTTGGAAAAGGAACATAAAGTATTAACCTATTTAGAAGAAATTAAAGGTTACATATAGCAAATGAAACAGGATTGGCCATTAGTCAACTTAGGTAGAGCATTATTCAACAGAAGTCAATTCGAAAGAATTGATGAGGAGAGAGAGTATACATTGTGTCGTGTTCAAACAGGAGCAAAAGGAGTAGTGGAGCGTGAAAAGAAATTTGGTTATGACATAAAAACAAAGACACAACAGTTTTGTAAAACTGGTGATTTCATTGTCGCTGAGCTTGATGCAAAATTTGGAGGTTATGGTATAATTCCAGATGAATTAAATGGTGCTATTGTAAGTAGTCATTACTTTTTGTTTGAAATAGATGAAAACCTATTAAATAGAAAATTTCTTGAGTATTATTCCAAAACAAATTGGTTTTTTGAACAAGTAAAAGCGCAGGGATCAACAAATTACTCAGCTGTAAGGCCCGTTCAAATATTAGATTATAAAATTCCATTACCTCCTTTAAATGAACAAAATAGAATAGTTGGAATAATAGACTCGATAAAGATAAAATCTGAAGCCACAGTTGATATAAAACAGGAACTATTAAATACTCACAGCATTTTTTCTTATAGCTACTTAGAAGATATTAGAAGAAAATACCCAGCAAATGATTTGGGCAAATACCTACATCCTAAAGAGATTTTGGTGAGTATCGATCCTATAAAAAATTATAAACAAGTAACAGCAAAATGGTGGAATAATGGTGTTGTTTTAAGAAAAGAATCTTTGGGTAGCGAGATGTCTTCCAAACAATACCTGGTTAATAAAGATGATTTTATTATTTCAAAGATAGACGCTAGACATGGTGCCTATGGAATTATCCCAGAAGATTTGGATGAAGCTGTTGTAACAGGAGATTTTCCAGTGTTTGAAATAAAAGGAATAAATCCTGATTATATAGATTTTGTAACTAAGTCGAACTACTTCTTAGAGGAATGTAAGAAAAATAGCCAAGGGACTACAAGGAGAGTAAGACTAAATATGGATAAATTTATTGAAATAAAAATTCCAGTGCCTCCGCTTGATGTTCAGGATAAGGTTGTAGAACTGGTTTCTAAAGTAAATAAAATTGAAAAGCAAAATGCAAAATTGGAGAATGAACTAAATGAATTACTTCCATCAGTGATTGATAAAGCATTTAAGGGGGAGTTGTAAATATTTGGAAAAGGAAACTATTTTTATCGCACACGCAGCGGAGGACACATACTTTGCTGTCTGGTTAAAAAATAAATTAGAATTATTAGGATACAAGACGTTCTGTGATGTTGAAGATTTAGGTTCTGGATCTTTTTGGAATGAAATAGACAGAATTCTATCTGATGAAACTTTGAAATTCCTTCCAGTAATTACTTCTTCCTACATATTAAAATCAAAGAATCCTGGCACTGGTGTAGGCAGAGAGCTAGCAAGGGTAATGACTCTATTAGCTTCAAGTCCAAAACTGGTAATTCCAGTCAGAATTGATAACTCAAATTGGAATGATTTTGATATAACTATAGTTGGATTCGAGGGTTCAGATTTTTCAGGTGGTTGGGCGGATGGCTTAAAAAAATTACTGGGTTTGTTAGAAAAAGATGAGATATTTCCAAAGCAGAATATAAATGATGCCAAACCAATTATAGATGATTGGTATAAAGCACTCAAGATAAGAGATAATATTCTTTCAAAAGATGAAAGATATTTTACCAATTGGTTTCCACTGAGTCTACCACAAAATATTTACATTTATGATTTGAAATTTGGATTTGACAATTCGCCAAATAAACTGCCATTCGTAAAAAAAGTTGAAAATAACTTAGTCATCACTTTTTGTCAGCCAGACGAAGTTCAAAATTATTTTGACTATGAATCACATCTAATACTTCCAACCAATAGTTTTTTTGAACATAAGCCTATCCAGTTTGATAATGAAAGAGTAATAAAGGTTCCAAATAAAAAATTAGTAGAAATATTAAACTTAGCGTTTTCGGATTATCTCAATTCTGAAATTAAGAAAACACGACTGTCTGGGAACAAAGAGATATTTTACTTTACTAAAAAGGATTTTGTTGATCTTAGACATTTAGGAAAAAATAGGAGACAATTATCAGGAAAAGAAAAAGATTATACTTGGCATTTCGCAATGGGGATAAATGCTTTTTTATTTCCATTACAAGCTTATTTTATTACTTCACATATTGTTTTTTCATCAGAGGATGGGAAACTGCTTCAAAATGATTTAATAAGACATAGATTAAGACGTAAGATCGCTCGAGATTGGTATAACAGAAAATGGTATGAAATACTATTGTCGGCGATGGCAACCATTTCTAATGTTGATGACAAAAGCAAAGTAATAATTAACTTGAGTAGCAGTTCGATTTTAACAATCGATGCGCTACCATTGGAATGGCATTCAAGTATAGGATATATGGAGCCAGAAAAGATTGATGAAGAATGAATAATAATTCTCTTTCCTACTTTAATGAACCAAAACTTACTTTTGGGTTCAAGCAAAAAATTGAAGATCCCAGAGATGGTTTAATTTTATTTGGTCCAAACGAATCCTTTTCAAAACATAGCGTTGAAGCTGGAGTAGTTGGGACACCAGTAGGCATAAACTATTATACAAGTTTTGTTGACAGGATAAAGCTCCCCATTTATTCCTCTTCAATAATGCGTCCAACCTTTCCTGGATTTGAAACCGTATTTGCAGTTCGTTGGGAGCCAATACCAATTTCTTCTAGAAGTATAAATCCAGAAATAATTGCCGAAAAACTTAATTCCAAATCCGCAAAGCAAAGAACTGTTGACGTAGTAAATCTGTATATTGAAAAAGTAAAAGATATTATACTAAATGATAATGCACGACCAAATATTTTCTTCATTATCGTCCCATTAAATATTTATCAAGCTTGTCGCCCTGGACGAAAAGGTGACAAATTAAATAAATCATTAGAGGATTTTGCATTTCATAAAAAAGCTGGACAAATCCGCTTGCCTTATGAAGACGATGAAGATTATGAACAATCAATGCTTGACTATATCAATGCCACTTCAAATTTTCATCACCTGTTAAAAGCAAGACTAATAAACGAAGGTGTCGATACGCCAATACAAATAATAGTAGAACCAACATTGAATTTTCGAGATAAAAGAAATTTTCCGTATAGCGAAAATATGCAGGCGTTCTTAGCTTGGTCAATTTCAACAACAGTATATTATAAGCTTGGAAAAATTCCTTGGAAACTAGGCGATATACGTCCAAAAGTATGTTACCTTGGATTAGTTTTCAAGAAACTCGAAACAATTGAAGAAAGTGGTCAGGTATGTAGTGCAGCTCAAATGTTTTTAGATTCAGGTGACGGAAGTGTTTTTAAGGGCACTGTTGGAAAGTTCAAATCAGAAAATAATGAATATCATCTTACCAAGCCCGCCGCCAGTTCCCTTCTCGAACTTGCACTGAATTATTATGAAAAAGATTATGGTGGGTTTCCAGATGAATTATTCATTCACGGGAGAGCAAGATTTACTGAGGATGAATGGAGTGGATTTCAGGATGCTATCAAGGCAAGAAACCAGAATATTAAACTAGTCGGAATTGTTATAAAAGACAGAACCGAAAAGTTAAAAATATACAGAGATGTAATTGGAGAGAAATGCAACTATGGAAGTTTAAGAGGATTGGCAATTAAAATAAGTGATACTGAAGGATATTTATGGACTCGTGGTTTCGTTCCCAGGTTGAATACCAGTCTTAGCAAAGAGATTCCCAATCCATTAAGAATAATATTAGATCGAGGGGAAGTTGATCTTGAGCAAGCTATGAAAGATATACTTGCTTTAACAAAATTAAATTACAACGCCTGTATATATGGTGATGGCCTTCCTGTCACTCTCCGATTTTCAGAAAATATAGGGAAAATTCTTACCGCTATTCCAAACTTTGAAACACGAGTTAGAAAATTTCAATATTATATATAACTACTTTTTTCTTCTATTGTAAGGACTCTGATTAGTGGGTTTTAGAGATACATTGAGTTCACTAGCCTTGCTTCTAATAGAATTTTCAGTTCTACCTATCTTAAATCCTATTACACGAGTTGGTGTGTTTTGTTTAGCAAGAGATTTCAGTTGTTGTTCTTGAGATTTAGTCCAGGGCTTGCCACTGTTTCTTGTTGATTTACTCATTTTAACTACTCCTTTAATTTTTAGACATTCCTAAAATAACCATTTTTGGAAAAATAGCTTTCCACTTCCTCAATTTTTATTTTTGTAACTAGATTTATAGTTGATACAATGAGTAAAACAAAACCAGAAAATGCAAAAATAAGGGCAGCCATTTATTGCAGAGTTTCTACAATTGGCCAGAGTGAAGCTGATTATAGTTCTTTGAATGCACAAAAAGATCAGCTTGAAGCATATTGTAAGGGTCGAGGTTGGGAAGTAATAAAAGAATATACCGAAACAAAGTCAGGTAAAGATCTTGAAAGGCCAGAACTTCAACAACTTTTACTAGATGCCGAAGACCAATTATTTGATGTTGTAGTCGCTACCAAAATAGATCGGTTCTCAAGAAGCATCTTAGATTTTTATAATTTTTCTAAACGGCTGAGTGATTTAGATGTCGATGTTGTCTCTGCTACACAGCAAGTGGATACTACTTCTTCTGGCGGAAAATTTATGCTGGCAATATTTCTTGCGTTTGCAGAGTTTGAGAGAAACATCATTTCTGAAAGAACCAAAGAAAGTAAGGAACAGAGAGCGAAACACGGTTTATTTAGTGGGGGCCATGTCATACTTGGTTACGATAATACAAACGGTAAGTTAACTGTTAATGAAACTGAAAAAGAATTAGTCAATAGAATTTATGAATACTACCTGATAGAAAAATCTGCTGGTGCTGTTGCTACAAGATTAAATAAAGAAGGTTATAGGGCCAAAACCAGACTTACAAAAAAAGGTGTTACGCAAGGCGGAGCTTTATTTACAAAAGCAACTATTCTAAGAACTTTGAGAAATAGATCTTACTTGGGTTATGTGCCTTACAAGGATAGATATTTTCAAGGGATTCACCAGCCGATTGTTGGTAAAAAAATATTTGATGAGGTTCAGGAGAGATTAGAAATTTCTAAAAATGATAAGCAAGTAAACCGCAGAGTAAAATCTCCTCTTACTCTACTTGGGATTACGAAATGTGGTTTGTGTGGAAAACAAATGACCTCACAAGCTGCAAAAAGTGGGGAATACTATTACTATAAGTGCACAAAAAAAATTAAGGGGGGTGCTGCACAATGTCCATCAAAAGATTTACCAGCTGAAGTTTTGGAAAATTGTATTTACGATTTAATTGGAACAATGCTAACGGAGGATGAATTTTTTGAAGCAATTTATGATCAGCTAAAATTTAACAATCAGGATGAGGTTGAAAAATTAGATAAGGATCTAAAAGATGCAAGAACAAATAAAACAAAACTCGAAACGCAGCGAACAAATTTACTGAATGCAATTAAAGAAGGGACTATGCTTGGTGCAATAAAATCAGTTGAAGAGGATTTGGAAAGAATAGGAAATGATTTAGAATTCCTTGCAATTAGAATTAAGAACCTTGAAAGAGATAGAGAACTATTAGCAGATCAAAAAATAAATAAACAAAGTTTTAGAAAAGTTTTATTCGATTACGCAAAAATTCATCCAGATTTAAGCTCAGAAGAAAAAATAAAATTTAACCAATTGATTTTCCAAGAAATCACATCAAATTTTAATAAAGACCAGGAAGACGGAACCATTATTATTAAGATAAGGGGGGACGGGAAACTTGAAAAAAGTTGGAATCAAATAAAAAATGCGAACCTGTTAAGTGAGGTTCGCACTATTGGAAGGGTCGGCTCCGCAGGTAGGACTTGAACCTACGACTCCCTGATTAACAGTCAGGTGCTCTAACCAACTGAGCTACTGCGGAATTCTTTGAAATTGAGGGACAAATTTAACGACTCATTTAACATATGTCAAGAATTCTTTTAGGTTGATTTCTTCGTGTATTCTGAATCAATTTTAAGTTTTTATTTTGTGACGTGCATTCACTTTTATTGAAAGATTCTTGATCCTGATTTTGTTAATAAAAATTTTGGGGGAGAAATATAAATAGCACTTTTTGATTTATGTTTTTTAAAAATATTCACGTCAATTTCGACGAGGTTTTTTCACAGAATTATTTTTCACCAAAATATTCTCTATCAAAAATTCTTCTTCGTAATATTTACAGGAAGGATTTATCATAACGACAATTCTATCATCTCATAATAAAACTTTTCTCAATAAATATTTTTCCTTTTCCAAATGAATTTGTGTACTCCGCCAAAACTGACTTTTTCAACTCGCTAAATGAGACAAAATTCTGTTAATACCCACCGATGGCATGTCAGTTGAGATAGGAAGAATAACTTTTACTTACAACTAATATTAAATGACAAATTAACTGCGGAAAAAATTTTAACTCTTCCTATCTCGACTCAACCACAACCACCATATACCGGCTTCGCTTGAAGCCGGTTTTTTTTGTTAATAATTAGTCCAAAAAAAATGCCCCGTTAAATTCCGGGGCAATTAGTTTTATTAAAATTCTATTCAGGATATTATCTTCGATTCCTTCAACCTTCTTGTCATCGCAATAAAGAAACCGATAACCATCACCACAACACCAACCCAAACGAGATTTATAAAAGGCTTTATGCTTGCTGAAACACTTAATACCTCTTCAGTCTGAACTTGCTGAGTTTGGTTTGCATTTTCATCACCGTCAAGAGATGACACAGCAATATCAATATTGCCTGCTGAAAGATTCTCTAATTCGATTTTTAAATTCATATCTTTTGATTCGAAAGAAGTAAATTCGACCTGACCATTAGTTAATTTTCTGATTAATTCAGTTTCTACCTTCTTTCCATCCTTTTCTATTTCTATTACTGCACCCATTTGGAAATCTTTTCCTTCACTCATTAATTGCATTGTTTCAGCAGCCATATCGAATTTTGTAAAAGTTATTTTTGTTCCGTCAAACTCCGTCGAGCCGCCTTTTTCGAGTGATATATGATTATGTGAGTGCTGGGTATTCATCTGGCTGCCATCATCATAACCAAGAGGAGCGAAATAAATATCTTTTGTAAGTAGAGTAAGAATTGCAGGTTCACGAACTATACTGTTATTGAAATCGCTTCTGTACATCACCGGAGCGATTGTATAAACTGAGTTATCTTTTCTGACATCTACGTTGAATGCATACTTTGTATTATTCTCAACGGGATAAATTTCAGTGAATGTTAATTCATAACCAAAAGCTGTCGAGGGTTTTCCTTTTACAAGATCTACTGTAACTTCCTGGCTGTAAACTGCCGAACCAATTACTCCAAGTATAAACAAAGCAATTCCGGTATGTGCAACATAAGCACCAAGCATTTTCATATTGCCTTTTACAATTTTTATTGCGATATCAAGATTCACAAAAAGTGCAAATGAAGTTGTGAGTGAAAGTATTATTATCATTATTTCACTGACTCCACCAAATATCACAAGCATCATCGTAAATAAAACAGCACCAACTGCTGCATAAGTCGATTTCTTTATAAGTTCATTTGCATCTGATCTCTGCCATTTGATCAGTAAACTAATTCCATTTAAGAACATTATTATAATTACTAGAGGAAGATGCATTTCGTTATAAAAGGCTGTATCGACTGAAGTCCCAAAAAGAGGTGCAGAAGTGCCGGCAAGAACAATTATTGCTGAAGCAATTAATACAATCATTGCAGTGAAAAGCGCGAGTTCACGGGAAAGAATACTTTCTTCATCTTTAATATTTTCGTTTAAAGTTTTCCATCTGTAAATAATCATACCAATTCCAAGAAACAAAAATGTTCCCATAAATAATACGAGGAAGAAATAAACGATCATTCCCGGATCAACAAAAGAATGAACAGAAGCATCACCGAGTACACCGCTTCTCGTTAAAAATGTGCTGTAAAGAACCAGTACATAAGTAAGTACGCATAAGAATAAATTAGTCTTTGCGTATTTACCAATTCCACCTTTTGCCTGACTTTTCTTTTGAACAAGTAAAGTATGAATTCCTGCAACACCAACAAGCCATGGAATCAAACTTGAATTTTCAACCGGATCCCATGCCCAATAACCACCCCAACCAAGCATTTCATAAGCCCAGTAACCACCAAGCATAATTCCTAAACCAAGTATTCCCATTCCAGCCAGCATCCATGGGAATGCTTGTCTTACCCAATCTCTGTAATCATTTTTCATCAATGCAGCAATTGCAAAAGCAAATGGAACAGTTGCCATTGAAAATCCTGCAAACAAAATGGGTGGATGAATCTGCATCCAGAAGTTTAATAGTTGAGGATTCAATCCTTTGCCATCTATGATGAATTGATTCATTGAGTATCCTGCTTGTGTTAGCAGTGAAGCAAATTGTGAATCAATTTTTATAAATCCCTGATTCGTACTTTGATCAGTAAAATAAAATTGCTGGATGAAAGGAAGATTAAAAAGGTTTGAATTGAGATGTTCAATTTTTATGAATGTCGGGTTCATCCAGATATATTCAAAAGGATTTTTAAACCAGGGTGAAACCATTACAAGCAAGAATGATGTTGCCAAAGTGAAAACAGCCATTACGCGTGGTTCGAGATCACCTCTTTTAGAAGTATATGACTGAAGAATTATTCCAACTATCGAAGTCATTAATAGCCATAACATAAAGCTCCCTTCCTGCCCTCCCCAAAATGAAGAAGCGAGCTGGAACAATCCAAGATTTCTCAGTGCATTATTGCTGTAACTGTAAATGTATTGATATTGATACTGGTGTGTTAAAATTGAATACCATAAAAACACGGAAGCAGAAATAACCAGAACAGCCATTCCGTGAAATGCGATTCTTCCATAATTAAGTGTGTTGGTATATCCACGATAATTCAGAAAATACATTATCATTGATATAATGCTGAATGCAAGCGCAAGTGTGAGTATTATACTTCCTACCATTGATTCCTCGATCTATGTTATATGCTGATTTTTAATTTAAGTTACCTGGTAAAATTATTATTACTACAAAATCTCAACTAATTCATCAATCGAAATTCTTGCCTGTCGTAAAATTGATTTTAGCGTGGTTGGATTTAAGTCCTTGTTATGAACGGGAACAGTAACGAGTAAATTTCCTTTCTTTAGCTGAACGTGGCTGCCCATTGTCTAATCACAATAAATTCAATTTTCTTAAGCGCTTTAATCAATCTTTCCGGTTTTACAACAGGAAGTTTAGGCATACGCCTTCACTGAGAAATTTATTTTAAGTGGAAATTTTTCAACAATTTTTTCGGGAGACTGTGATAATGGATTTCCTTCTATAGGAACAGGTCGCAGTACAGGTAAATTATTTTCAATGGCAGATTCAATATATAAAGATACAGCTTCAAACAAATTTTTCTTTGCTTCGGCTATATTCTTTCCTTCCGATGCAACATCAACCTCAATACATAGCGAACTGAATGCTGAACCATCCTTTAATACAATTCCTGTGAAAACAAATTTTGACTTTTCCATTTTAAACTTTTATAATGATGAGTTTGTTGTCTGCTCTTCATATTTACTTGGGCATTTTGTTAGAATGTCCTTTGCGTGAAAATAACCGTTTTGATATTTACCGGTTACAACAACACTTGTTGCACTTTCGAAGTTATTAGGAATTGTGCCTTCATAAACTACATTCATCTGGTTTCCATTGTGATCACTCATCACGAAAGAGAATGTTTTACTCTGATTGTTGATCTGATAATTCTTTTCTTTAACCCAGCTTCCTGTTGCTTTTACAGTTTTTTCTGTTGACATCACCTTGTTGAAATCATCAACGTACTCAATATTACTTTGAGTAAATAAATAACCCATCAACACAAGAAAAACCGCGATTATAATTCCGCCGAATACATATTTATTTTTCATTTTTTATCTCCGCTTAATTCTTTTTCAATATTTTTTAATCTTTTATCGAGTGTGAACATATAGAAAAATATTCCAACCCAAACTATAAGAACAATTATCATCACTATATAGATAGCGTTGTCCTGCAAAAAATTATATAGACCGTCCAAAATATCTCCTGATTAACTTGCTGATTGACCGGTTAATTGTTTATTAAGTTTATCTTTAATGATTATTGATCTGTAACCAACTCTCCACATCCAAAAGTATAAAACTGTAAACCCAATTAGTGACAAGAAAAATATTAACTGCATATTCGAATTCATTTTAAAATCTATTACCGGGCTAACTTGTTCTTCACCTGGATTTGTTGGTATTGATCCCGGATGAAGCCCTTTCATTATCCTCGGCATAATGAATATAAAAAATGGAACTGTTACAAAAGCTATCAATGAATAGACTGAAGAAAGTGTTGCTCTTTTATCTTCAGATTCAATTGAAGAACGTAGAGCAAACAAAGCTCCATAGATTAATAAAATCGCAAAGATACTTGTTTGTCTTGGATCCCAGCTCCAGAATTGTCCCCATGCAAATTTTGCCCAAACGGCTCCAGTAACAGTAGCTAGAATACAGAAAATCATACCGAGCTGAGCTGCTGAATATGCTTTTGCGTCTTCATCAAGATTTTTAGTTCTAAGATATCTGAAACTGAAGATTGTTGACATAAGAAAAGCAATTACAGTAAGCCAAGCAGTCGGAACGTGAAAGAATATAATTTTTGCGTTTTCTTCAAGCCCGGGAATGAATGGAAATTCGTACCACACACTCGGTTTCTCAACAATTGGAAATGCAATTCCTGCTATTGATACAAATGATAAAAGTAAGAATAATAGAATTTTCCAGATCATAATTTATTATTGCAAAAATCCTGTGAAATTGGTTAATCTTTCCATATAAAATCGAACAACATATAAGATGCGGTAAGCATAATTACATCGTAACCAACAACTATTGCTAATTCAAACTTAGATTCTTCAAAGCTTGTACCATCGATTGAGAACAAAGTTAATTGTACACAGGTAAGAATCAAAGGTAATAAAATCGGAAATGAGAGAACGGGATAAAGAGTTCCTTTTGCACCAGCTTTTGCAATAATTGCAGCAATAATAGTTGATGAAACAGCAAGTCCAATATTTCCAAGTATAAACGTTAGTAAGAAAAGAGGAAAATTTTGAATAACGAACTTTTCGAACAACGCTGAATAGAGAATGGCAATTACTAAGTTCATACAAAATACAAGAATCAGATTAAAAATCAGTTTGCCGGAAAATACTGTGGAAGGAGAAGCAATTAGTTGCAGTGTGAGAGTTGTTCCTCTTTCTTCCTCAGAAACAAAAGCTCTCGAAAGTCCGGACATTGCGGTGAAGAAAATTACAACCCAGAAAAGTCCGCCGGTTAAACTTTCAGTTATGGTTTCATTCCCGATGGCGAAAAGAATAACACTAATGGCAACAATGATAAACATCGCTAGCGAGTTTATCGCATAACGAGTTCTCATCTCTGAGTGAAAATCTTTTTTAAATAATGAGTATGGTTTCAATCTTGTATATTTTTTTAATTTTTAATAGAACGCAGATTACGCTGATTGAGCAGATCTGCGCTGATCTTTAAAATCTGCGTCACCTGCGTTCTATTGTTTTAAAATTTTCCAATAATATTTTTTCTTGACATAATTCCAGATCTCTTTCTTCATTTGAAGCGATTACAACGATTCTTGATTTTCCTTCTTCTCGAACAATATCGTACACAACTTTTTTTCCTTCTTCATCAAGATTGGAAGTTGGTTCATCAAAAATCAGAACTTCAGGAGAATGCATTAAAGCAAAAATGAATTTCAACCTCTGTTTCATTCCAGATGAGTAAGTTTTTACAAGATCACTTTTTCTTGAATCGAGCAAAAATTGTTTTAAATAAAATAATATTCGCTCCTCATTAAATGGAACTCCACGGATCTGTGAAAATATTTTCAAATTTTCCCACGCAGAAAATTCTTCGTATAAAACCAAATAGGGAGAAACAAAACCGATATGATTATGAATCTGTTCCGGAATTATTTCGCCAATTGAATTTTTATGAATCAGTTTGCCTGATGAAGCACTAATGAGTCCGGCAACAATTTTTACTAGAGTAGATTTTCCTGAACCATTTGGACCCGAGATCCCAAAGATTCCATTCTCCATCCAATTAAAATTTATATCTTTAAAAATTAATCTTCTTCCGAAAAGTTTGGAAAGATTTTGAGATTGGATAGAGTAGTTACTCATTGAAGATTACAACTTTTCCTTTTCCAACCTCATCCCCTTTTTTAATCACGTAAATATAAACACCTGACGCAAGCTTGCTGTTATTATCGTCCATTCCGTTCCAGCTAATTCCTTCCTGCCCGCCAGGAAGAATTTGAATAATTGTTTCCCGGGTGTAAATCAATTGCATATCGGTTGAATAAATATTTAAATCCACAGTTTCGCCAACATAAGCTTCAACCGGAATGAATACTGATGGCGAACTCAAAAAATTCGATTTATAGCTGAATGGATTTGGATATGCATAAGTAAGATTTTTTGCCGGAGGAACGATAAGACTATCTTCTCTTATTAATTGATTATTGAGAACTTCCGAAACTGCCCAATAACCAGAATTGCTTGCAGAAAAAGTTGAAGAGTATTCGGATGTTAATTCTCTTTGTCCGCTGTTGGGGTCATTAAATAGTGTGTACTGAAAATCAAATAATTGAGTAGGGTTTGCATTTGCTGCTGAGGCGTCTGCATTAGTTATTATCGCAACTAACGTGTCACTATTTGATGAGATATTAAATTTAACAAAGTTGTTGGCTGTCGGTGCTGACTTCATATCCGGTGGAGCAGACGGGAACTGAATTGTAAAAGTTGGTATGACCAATGGATAACTATTTCCTTCTTCGAATGCTTTTTGTGGATCAGGATTCCATCTGAAATTTGTAAAGTAAGTCCATACTCCAAATTTGTTCAACTCTCTTGGAAATGATGTTTCTGCTTCATTCAGACTTTGATTGATTGAAAGAATAGCTGCCATGTTCGGAATTAATTCCCATTGTCTTTTCAATATTCCAAATCCAGTTTCCTGTCCAAACATTTGAACTAAATACAGATTCCAGATGGCAATGTTATATCCATTCTGATTTGGGAGAGCAGTAAATGGTCTGCGGAAATATGAATCCATATAAGCGTAATAATCATTCACATCATCATAAACAAATTCTTCCATCGAGGTTGAAGTAAGTTCATAAAAAAATGTATCGGAAGATCTGTACGGATTTGTCCCATTATATACAGAATAATTTCCCAATTGAATTGAATGATGAAACTCGTGAGCAACTGTTACTTTCATTCCATTAAGTCCGGTTGAATAATATCCTGCATAATCATCATCAATAACCATAAACGAAATCCAGTTTACGGGACCGACTTTATTTTCCCATTCAGTGTAACCATAAACACTGTTGTCTTGATTAATTATATAAACATCATATTTCGAATCACCACCAGCATTGTTATCAGCAGGAGGAGGAAGGAAACCAAGATAATCAATTTGATATCTGTAAGCTGAATCAAGTGCGTTTGCAACTTCTGCAACATTTTGGTCAACTGTCAGTCCGCTTGAATAGTTTGGTCTGTTAGTTCCGCTTAAGTCATAATGAATTCTAAAAAAACCTGATGGTGAAACAACACTTGTTTGCAGAGTTGGTCTGGTTAGAAAAGTTTTTAATAGATTTTGCTGTTCAGTGGTGAAAAAATCAAAATTCGCTTTCACATCATTTACTACAATAAATCCGCATTTTCTATCTTCAAGTGTTAGCTCAGAAGTTTTTTCGGTTTGAGGTAATAATTCAGGCGCTCTCAACTGTAGAAATTTACGATAAAGTGAATCAAGCTGATTACGATCCAAATTTTGTGAATAAGAATTTGATGAAAAGAGAATAATAACTAATATTCCCAATAGAATTATTTTTTGAGTGATTTTATTGATATGCAGCCTTCTTTATTATTTGAATAAACTAAAAAATAATTTTTCTTATCGAGTCTTGCGAAAAAGTAATCAGACACATTTTCAGCTTTAATGATTTGTTTTAGTGAAAATGCTTTATCAATCTGCCGATAAATTAGTTTGTAAATATAATTATCATTAGAACTATTTACTGTAAAATTAATAATCCCTTTAATTGAGATTTCACCAAAAAATGCACGCCCAAATTTAAGTTTATTATTTCCATTAAATTCTCTTATTTGTTTGGATATATCCACACTGCCTGCGGTGACTACAATTAAATACTCTTCACTTTCACTTTGAACTACGCTTACTACGGATGGATATTCATTGTCGTAAAAATCTACTCCATACAGATCAACCTGAGTTTCACTTGTCTTTGGTACTATTAAATGCGTTTTAAATTCGTGCGGACCGGATTTGATTACAGCCGAATTAAATTCAAGCTTATCATTTTCGGATTTCCAATAGTAAACAACAGGTTCATCTGCTATGAAAAGTTCCGCGGCAATCACATTCCTGTCAATAAAAGGATATTCTTTGAAAGTTATACTTACATCACGATTTTCAAATTTTCCCAAATACATTTTTGCATTTTTCTCATACAATACATAAATATTCACGAAAGAACTGTCAATCCGCTGGAAAGCCACATCGAGCAATTCTCCCGGTGCATAAAGCTGCTTCCTGTTTAATTTATCAGTTCTGAAATTGTATCTGAACACTTCAAGCAGCGGAGCTTCTTTTGAATAGCAATAAAAAATTTTTCTGAAGCTGAAAAATTCATCAATAAGAATTTCACTGTGATCTTCGGCTAACGGAATTGAATAATATTTTGTTGGTACTGCAGCAGAATTGTTCAGGATTAACTTTAAAAGGTTATCATATTTATCAACTACTGCTATATCAGGGATACCATCATTTTCAAAATCAAATTTTTTTACTGTATTAGCTTCAATAGCAAAAAAAATATTCTGATCCTGCCCGTTAAAATATCCTGAACTGAAAAGGATAAGCTCTCCTTCCTGAGTTAAGCAGGCAATGTGATTTTTAGATTCAGATTTAAACCTTGTGAAAGCCAGTAATGAAGTTTCCTTTAACAAATGAATCGGTTCAAAAAATTCCAGACCATTTTTACCAATAGTTACATTCAAAATACCATTGGAAACTAAATAGATAATGCCAGGATATTTATCACCATTAAAATCACCAACTAATAATGAAACAGGTTTATCACCAAGTTTCAGAACTTTCTTCTGGTTAAAGGCAGATTGATAATCACCGTACAAAATTTCTAACTGATTATTTATTGCGTAAATAATTTCTGCAAAACCATCGTTGTTCAGATCATAACTTTCCAGCGATTTTATTTTTTCGGAGTACGGGATTGTACGCGTTGCACGAAAAACACCTTTCGTATTATTTAAAAAGAACCGAAGAGAATTATCAAGAATATCAAATGCAGCAACGTCCGGGTAGCCATCATCATTCAAATCAATAAAGACAGCTTCACTGAAACTTGTACCGGTTACAATTTTTCTTTCACCTATTCCATCTTCAGCTCTATAAAGTAGTGAAAGCCCATCAAACCCGCTTCCATAGACGAGAATCTCTTCAATGCCATTCAAATCAATATCACCTGTAACAATATTTTCAGGATATGAATCGAACGAAATCTCTGCCAGCTTTCCTGATATGGAGTCAACATAAATATTAACTACTGAAATTTTTCTTTGCTTGCGCTCTACAACAGCAAAAAGATTATTTGAGCCTGTTTTGTTTTTCAGATGCTTAAGTTGAAAGATTTCAAATTTTGTTTCCAATTCATTGAATACCGTGTCTTCAGGCATACCTGATAGTACACCAATATGTTTTTGTGCAGGTGAATACAGGATTAATTCACTTCTGCCATTTAAATTCAGATCAGCAGAAATAATTTGATTATAACCTTTGGGAATTGTGTAATCATTCCGAAAACAAAATCCATTAATCGGAACCTGGCTGAAGGATAGAGTTTGAAATAATAAAAAAAATAAAATGAAACTATTTTTCAACAGATCTGCTTTTGAGCCTATTTTCTCTCCTGATGAGCGCTTCATTAAATCGTCTTTTTTGTTCATTTGTTTCCGGTACAGCTTCTATTGCTTTAACAGGCTTACCTTGCTGATCAACATTTACAAAAGTCAGATAAGCTGAATTAGTATGCTTAACCGTACCCTCTTTGAAGTTTTGTGCAAATACTTTTACTCCGATTTCCAGCGAAGTATTAAAAACCCTGTTAACTGATGAAAGTAGTGTAACAGCATCGCCAAGTTTTACAGGATGAAGAAAATCTACTTTATCAACTGAAGCAGTAACGCAAACTCGTCCGGTAATTTTTTCGGCACTAAGTGAAGCACACATATCTATCCAATACATCAATTGTCCGCCGAACAGGGTTCCTAACTGATTAGTATGATGAGGAAGAACCAGCTCGGTCATCGTAATCTGAGATTCACTAACTTTCCTGACGTTCATTAATTCGTGGAAAAGCCTCCTTTAAGTTTCGCTTCGAGTGAATTTTTTAAATCATTCACTTCTTTGAAATGTTCATCATCAGGATACATACGAACAAACTTTCTCATCTCTTTCAAAGCTTCGTCTTCTCTCTCTCTGTCCATAAGTAATTTTATTTTGCGATAAAGTGCTAAAGGTGCATATTGTGTATCGTGGTAAACTTCAACGACTGCATCAAAATATTTTAGTGAAGCAGTATAGTAATCCATCTTCTCGTAAATACTTGCAATCGTAAATTCTTTGCGTGCGAGTTTATCATTCATTTCAGAAATTTTAGTTTCAGCCTGTGCAACTTTGTCATTCAACGGGAAGAAATCCACAAAAGCCTGATACTCTTCTATTGCTTTCTTAGTATATTTTTGATCGAGTGTATAATCCGGTGAAAGTTCATAATAACTTTCAGCAAGCATAAACTGAGCATCTGCGACTAACTCACTTGCTGGCATATTTTTTATCAGCTTGCTGAACTCATACGCAGAAAGTATATATTCTTCACGAAAAAATCTGCATAAGCCAAGATAATATTGAGCATCATCAACAATACTGCTTCCCGGATATTGAAGAAGCAGAGCTTCGAGTTCAGTAGCTGCGGTTTCGAAATCTTCTTCCTGATAAAGCTGCATAGCATATTTTAATCTGTCATCTGCTGACAGATTGCTAAGATCGCGGGTCGAACTACATCCCCAAACAATTGCTAAAAGTGTTATAAATAATAATGGATATTTTCTCATAAGTGTTTTGATTTCAAAAAATAACAGACAATATTAGCTATAATTGAAGTTGCTTCAAAGGTAAAATCATTCATTCACTTCTCACAGTGAAGAACAACACAATAACCGCAGCAGCAGTCCCGATTGCAATTAATGGTTCTGCAAATCCGGATAGAAATGGTTCTGATGGAATAGTTCCTTTTGTGAATGGAAAAGATTCGTTCTCAAGATATTTCAGATCTTCAACTTTTACAGTATCGAGTTTAGTAATTTCAAATTCTGTTTTTTTGCCTCCTGAGAAAGTATTAAAATAATTTCCGAAAATTGTGGAGTAGCGTTGAATGTAATGTGTACCAAACCAGCCATCTCTGATCATTTCACCGTATTCAACTCCAGCACCTTCCAATACAATATTAATTTCAGGATTGTCCAAATCACCGGATGAAAGTTGAAGAATTTCCTTTCCGTTTTCTCCGAATCTATCTTTTATGTTGTTTGAAAATAGGAAATAGCTTTGACCAAGATTTAATGTAAGAAGCAGATTTTTTTCTGACTGTGGAAGTTCAGAGCAGATTTTATCTACAAGCGAATCAGTTAATGTGTAAAAAATTTCCAGATTAGTTTTTTTTTGGGCAATTAGATTTAAAGAAGAAATCAGGATTGATAACAGGAAGGAAAATCGCACTATGCGAAGAAAATATTTATTCACAAACTTAATTTGCATTACGCTGCAAATATCCACAGAATGGCTAAGAGTTTCAAGACGTTCTTGATGCTGAATACTCGATACTTGTTTTTTGTATGAAATACAAAAGCTGTCAATCCAGCCCCGCCTGTTCGGCAGACAGGTCGTCCGGAATCTGACAGCTTTTAATTCTAAATTTGATCCTGAAACAAGTTCAGGTCAAGATTGTTAATTATACATTACCTAACCATTGCCTGCAATCTTTTAATTCTCTCTTCAGTTGGAGGATGAGTTGAAAACAATTTTGAAATTCCACCACCAGCTAACGGATTGATAATAAACATATGTGCCGTTGCCGGGTCCGAATGATTAACAGGCTTCATTTGATTTCCTCTTGAAATTTTTGTAAGTGCAGAAGCAAGTCCTAATGGATTTCCGGTGATCTCTGCTCCACCTCTGTCTGCAGAAAATTCACGTGAACGTGAAATAGCCATTTGTAGAAGCATTGCCATAATCGGAGATAAAATCAAAAGAACTAATCCTCCAAATCCTCCGCCTTCTCTGTCATCACTTCTGCCAAACATCATTGCCCATCCCGCCATTTGAGCAATGTAAGAAATCGAACCGACAAGTGTTGCTGCGATTGTACTGATCAATGTATCTCTGTTCTTCACGTGCGCAAGTTCGTGAGCCATTACTCCCGCAAGTTCATCGTTGCTTAATCCTTGTAGAATTCCAGTTGTAGCTGCGACTGCTGCTTTCTGCGGACTTCTTCCTGTTGCAAACGCATTCGGAGTTGGATCATTTATCAAATAAACTTTAGGCATCGGAAGATTAGCTTGCTGTGCTAATCTTTCAACCATATCATAAAACTTTGGTGCTGACTCACGATTGACTTCTTTTGCTCTGTACATCGCAAGAACAATTTTATCCGAAAACCAGAATGAACCGAAGTTCATAAGTAATGAAAATAATAAAGCGATGGTCATTCCCGTGTTACCGCCAAGATAATAGCCGATAAACAGGAAAAGAGCCATCATTAATGTCATTAAGAATACTGTTTTAACCGCGTTCAATTTTTCTCCTTTTTAAATGTGGAAACAAATCTAAGCTGTGAAAAGTTTCGTTTCAACATATTGTAAGATGACTATATTTATTATGGGTTTCATAATTCTTTGTGATACATTATAAATTATTACTTATCCATTCTTTCTCCCCTTGCCTTTATTTGCTATAATCCTTAAATAGACACAGCATTTTTCAAGGAGTTTAAATGAGATCCATACTTTCATCGCTTTTTATCATTTTTGTTTTAGCAGGCTCAATCGCTTTTGGGCAAGATACATACAGATTTATGAATATTGATATGAGCGCCCGAGCAGCAGCACTTGGCGGAAGCTTTTCTACAAATAACGATGATGTTGATGTTCTCTTCTACAATCCTGCTGGTATGAGCTTCCTTGAAAAAAATCCTGTTTCATTTTCCTTTGTAAAACACCTGATGGATATCAATCTTTTCAGCTTAGCTTACTCAACAGAATTTGAAAACATCGGCAGATTCGGAACTGCCGTTAAATATATCAACTATGGAACATTCGATGGTGCTGACGAATTCGGAAACAAGACTGGTGAGTTTGGCGCAGGTGAACTCGCTTTTATCCTTGGCTACACAAATGAATTCACTGAGAATTTTTATTATGGTGCAAATGCAAAAGTAATTTACTCGAGCATTGAGGATAAATCATCAAGTGCAATTGGTCTTGATTTCGGAGTTAATTATGAAATTCCAAACCAAAAAATGAATCTTGCAGCAACTGTACTCAATCTCGGAACACAGCTTTCTTCATACGTTGATACAAAAGAGGATCTTCCGCTTGATATCACAATTGGTGTTTCAAAAAGACTTGAGAATCTTCCGGTTCGTTTGTCACTTGATTTCCATCAGCTTAATAAAGACCGTGATCAACTTTACCAGCATCTGAAGGGTTTTACTGTTGGTGCGGAGTTCTACCTTAGTGAGATTTTTACTTTGAGATTTGGTTATGATAATGAAGCTCGTTCAGATTTGAAAGTTGGATCTTCTGCAGGTATTGCCGGATTCAACGGCGGACTTGGTGTTAAAATATCCGAATACATTTTTAACTACGGATACTCATCAATGGGTTCAATCGGTGCAATGCACAGGATAGGTTTGGCAACATCGATTTAATTATTCAACCAGATGTCATTCCAGCTTGTCCGGAATCTGTTCGATGTTCCTGATTGTGTGATTGTCATTCCAGCTTGTCCATAATCTGACACCACAATAAACCGACTTAATAAAGTTTATTTATTTCCCTGCTTCTCTGAATTTTTTATCCTATCGAGATAAGTTTCGGCAAGTGTGTGTGAGTTTTGAAACTCCCTCATATCAAGCACAGCGTTATAATATTTTTTTGCTTCATCATATTTTCCTCTGGTTTCCATAATATTTCCTGAATAAAGAGTTGCATTAATTCTGAAACCGGATGCTTTATCTTCGTCAATTTTTTTAGATTCTTCAATACATTTTTTATAATAAGAAAAAGCTTCAGTTAACTCACCTTTGTTCTTAAGAATATTACCAACATAATAATTCGCTTCTCTTCTTACCATTGGAGTGTTGTATCCAACCAGATTTTTATCGGCTTTATTAAGAACGTTTCTGAAGATTTTATCTACTGTTTCCCATTCAGCTTTTTTTACTGCTATTCTTCCCCGCCATCTCTCAAATACAGGATTATCAGGAAATAATTCAACAAGCTGTTTCGTATAAAGCTCCGCCGAGTTTGCATCGTTTTCAAAATAGTAAAAGAAAGTAACGAGTATGTATTTAGCTTCATAGCTTGAATACTTTCCATAGTTTGCTGCTTCTTTTAATTGCTTAAGTCCAAGTTCCTTGTTGCCTGTTGGAAAGAACATCATCACTGGTTTTATTATTGGATATTTATCTGGGATTACGGCAGCAAGATAATTGTAAATTCCGAAACCAAGCTTTACATCAACATTATCCGGATCGAGCTTGTGTGCAAGCTCAACTAAGGGTAAAGCTTCACGTCCATCATCAGCAGCAGCGAACCAGCTTTCGCGCATAACCCGTAACCTTCCCCTGAAACCAATCGCACCACCTTTGAAGAAAAGTGCGTCAACATTATTGGGATCTTTGTCAAGAATATCATCGCAGAAATCAACCGTCTCCTCGATCTTTTCGTAGAATCTTTCATCCTGCTCTTCATTTTCTTCTGAAAGAATTATTTTCCACCAGTCAATCATGGCAAAAAAGAATTTTCCCGCCGGATGTTTTGGATATTCTTTTTGTAAAAAGAGAAATGTTTTTTCTGCTTCAGTAAATTTTATACTGTAGATTTGATTTATGCCTGCTTTAACGAGTGAATCGTAATCTGGTTTTGGAAAAATAAAACAAGTAATTATGAAAATGAGGAATAGAATTTTTTTTAACATATGTAATAGATGCTTTTAATTTTGATAGGAAAGTTAAGAATATAAAATAAAAAACCCGATGCGAAGATCGGGTTTCATTTTAAAAAATAAGTTTAATTATTTCAGAAGGATCATCTTTTTGGCTTGTACAAAATTGTTTATTCTTAGTTGATAGAAATAAATTCCGCTTGTAAGTAATGTTCCGACAAACTCAACTTCATATTCGCCTGATGATTTTTCTTCGTTAATCAATGTCGTAATTTCATTTCCTAATACATCATATATTTTTATTGTAACCATACTTCTTTCCGGTATTCCATATTTAATCGTTGTAGCCGGGTTGAATGGATTTGGATAGTTTTGCGCCAAATAAAAACTTTCAGGATTAATATAGTTATTCTCTTCATTTACAGAAACTATTACTTCTCCTAAGTTCCCATATTTGCTTATTTGCTGGGCATAAATACCTCCCCAGGGTGGATCAATTCTCCAAACTATAATTGCACCGTTATTCCCATCGGTTATAACTTTAGATTCATCATAAGGACTATGAGACATAATCATTATATCATTATTATCCCATGATTTATTACCTAATTCATCTACTTTTTGTGCATACATTGCAGAGGAATCTCTTATTTCACCCCATACAATAATGTTTGAATTATTATCGCTTTGTACAATTCCAGCCGTACCTTTTGGAGAATTAAATTCACTTACTTTTAAATGTTCATTCCATATCTGTGCGCCATATAGAGTATAACGCTGCAAAAAAAGATCATCATTTGGAAACCACTGTGTATCCCAGAAAACACTTACAGTACTATCAGGATTTAAAAATACTTCTGCCGGATACCTTAAATTGTTGTTCACACTATCATCAACTATAATTCCGTCACCCCATAATTTCTCTCCTTCAGGAGAAATTCTGTTTATTATTAATTTTCTTGCCGGATAACTGTCAACCACTCCGCTGATTATTATTCCTCCATTGCCATCTTTTATTGCTATTGAATAATTTAGAGGAGCACTTAGAGTCCAATTTGAAATCCCTAATGAATCATATTTCTTGATATAATACTCAGTATTTTTCTTCCTATATAGAACATAAATTTCATTATAGTCATCTTCGACTATCCATAGGTCTAATGAACTGAAAATACTATCATCAATAAAAATCCCGTTTTCGCCCCAAAGCCTCTCACCATCTTTTGAGATATGCTGTATGAATAATGAATCATATAAAAAGGGAGGATATTTAAAATTCCAGAAAACAAACAAACCTCCATCCCCGTCATAACAAAAATCTATCCCGGATATTTCCTTTCCTGTAGAGTCGGCTCTTAATCTTATTCCATTCTCTCCCCATAATCTATTTCCATTGCTGTCTATCTTCTGCACATAAGGATCATATTCAAATCGAGGGATTGGATCAACATAGGTATATCCTGATCTGTGCCCGATTAATATTGTTCCATCGGGATTACGAAATATATCTATCACATAACTTCTTAGTCCCGGTCCATCTAATATCACCTTTGGTTCACTCCATTTAAGATACCCATATCTATCAATAACCTGCAAATACCCTTTAACTATATCAGCAAAATTATTAAAGGCAACGATAGCTCCGCCATTCCCATCGGATTCAACGTGTATATTTCCGCCGTGTACTGCTACCTGCAAATTTTCATAAGGGTTTGTGCTCCACTGTGAGTAAGAGTTAAAGCCAATAGAATACAGCATTAAAATTGTTAAGCATAAGGTTTTCATATTACTTCGCTTCGTTTTACTTCATCATTATAATCTTTTTAGAGCTAATAAAATCATTGCTTATCATCCTCAATAAATATACACCTGAAGCTAAATTGTTTCCATCAATTAAGAAATGATATCTACCTGAATCCAGTTCTCCATTAACCAGCGTTACAACCTCTTCACCTGTAATACTGTACAACTTTATTAATACTAAGGATTTTTCAGGTAAATCAAAAACTACTGTTGTGGAGGAATTAAATGGATTAGGATAATTTTGAAATAGGCGAAAAGATATAAAAGTTAAATCGGAATTTATTTTAATAATTTTTGAATACTCGAAGCTGCCGTTATAATCTATCTGTTTTAATCTATAGAACTGAACCCCACTTGCAATTTCATTATCAATAAAAAAATAATAATTTGATTCTGAGGAAGTTCCATTGCCTTCGACAAAACCTATGTTAAACCATCTTTCTTTATCAAAAGATTTCTCAACCTGAAATCCTCTGTTATTTAATTCAGATGCTGTTTGCCAGCTTAAAATAATTTTGTCGTTTTCAATTCTTCCATCAAAAGATACTAATTCTACAGGGACATAAGTAGAATCAAAATATCTTAATACTAAACCTAAAGAACCTACTGCGTAACCGAGATAATTAAGTGGTGCGGAAAATTTTATGAAAGCTGATGGTACGTCATTAGAAATATCAGTAAAGGTATTTCCTCCATCGTGTGTCTCATAAACGTATCCTCCAAAACCGTGAACAAGCCAATGATATTTATTCGGAAAGAATCCAAAGTTTCTTGGGCTATTTATTCCTGTAACTAATGACCAACTTAATCCACCATTAGTTGTTTTATTCAAGTCTTCAAAAAGATCAATAACCCATCCTGTATCGTTGTTAGTAAAATATACATCGTCTGTATTGTAAAAATTTAAATTGGCTTGTTGAATCCAATTCATTCCTCCGTCAGTTGTTTTATGTGGTCTTCTACTTGAATTCGCAGTCCATCCACATAAGGAATCAACAAAATGTATGCTTCGGAAAATCACATTAACGCCCGCATTCAACTGAGCAAACCAGTTTTCTCCTGCATTCGTGGTCTTCAGTATTCCGCCTCTTGTTGTTACTGCCCAGCCGGTTGTTGGATTTATAAAGTATATTCTGTTTATCAATCCAATTGTGTCTGTTAAGCCAGTCCTGTTTACTACATACCAGCTATTACCTGCATCTGTGGTCTTTACTATTCTTGCAGGCATACCACCTCCAAACCCTGTTAAGCTGTCTGTAAATATCACACACCTTAACGACCCGGTAAACGCATAAGAAGGAAAGTTTGGAAGCCCAAACCAGCTTAAGCCGCCGTCTGTGGTTTTGTATAATGGTCCGCCTGTCCATCTTCCATCTGCTGAATAGCCTGTAAGTTCATCTGTAAAGTAAACATCAACAAAGGCTGCATTAAGAAATAATCCGCCCCAGTTGTCATATCCGCTTGTGGTTTTGTTTATCATCAGGTTGCTTCCAACAGAGTAACCAACTCCATCAGGTAAAAGCTCAAGTTCCCATTCGCTTAAATTTCCTATCGGCGGGTTAAACCAGTTTTGTCCTCTGTTTGTTGTCTTTCTTATTCCCCAGCTTTCTCCCTGGTATGTGCCTATCGTATAGCCCGTATTTTCATCAATAAATCTTATGCTGTTCAGTTCATTATGCTGTAGCGCTGCATTCTGTACCCAGCTTAATCCGCCGTCACTACTGTAAACATTTTTTCCCAAATATCCTGCTGCTGTTATGTGTAGCGAGTCAATTATATCAATTGCATATAAATCACTTGCATCGCCCGCCTGTATCTGTACCCAATTATTTCCTCCGTCTGTTGTCCTTAAAACTTTTCCACCTCCGCAGGCTATTATTCCATATTGCTCATTAAGAAAATCCAAAGCCCAGTAATGAGCATTAAGTCCGGCAGCAATACTCTGCCAATTCAGTCCTGAGTCTGTAGTCCTTAGTAATGTTTGGTTTAGTCCGCAAACAAAACCAAGAGTATCATTCAACATCTGCACGCCCCACAGGTCACTTGTTGTTCCGCCTTGTATTTGTGTAAACGTTTCTCCTGCATCACTCGATCTAAGAATTAATCCATCAAATCCTGGTGCTACTACCACCTGTCCATTAAAGGAATGAACTTTAAGAATGAGAGTTGTTGTATTTGTTTCCGAGATTGTCCAGTCATCTCCTCCATTCATTGTTTTGATAACAGATCCCAAATCTCCAACTACGCAGCCAGTATCGGGATTAACAAAATGTACTCCAAAATATGTTACTCTTGGAACTCCCGGGTTTAGTTCTGTCCAGATCCCAGTACTTTGCAGAGGAAATAATCTTCGTTTTTCTTCATTGAGATTTTTGCCGGAGTATTTTTGTTCATAGGTTTGATAACCTTCCTGCAGTTCTATTCCCCGGCGGTATTGGACTGGTTTTTCTGCTGTGGAGTCAGTTCTAATATAGTTTACTTTTTGCTGTTCTAAGTGTTGGGTATAGTTCAAGGAAGGGAGTAATAGTAAAGCAAGCAGAAAAGATAGTAAAAAATTAACTTTCTGGGATTTTTTGTAAAACATCTAAATACCCTTAAAAATTGTTGTTAGAAATGTAGGAAAATTATTTGAGAAATGCAGGAAGGAAATTCTTTAAAATATAAAGGCGGTTAGATTACAGCCTTAAAGAATGAAAATTTTAGTTTATAATCTCAAACAGAATTAAGTTTATTCAACAGATAAACGGAAAGTTTTTCAATCCCAACTCTTTCCTGCACCATTGTATCTCTTTCACGGACGGTTACAGTTTGATCTTCGAGAGTTTGTGTGTCAACTGTAATACAAAAAGGAGTTCCGGCTTCATCTTGTCTGCGGTATCTTCTGCCGACAGCACCTTTATCATCATAAAAAACTCTGAAAGATTTTCTTAAATCGGTTTCAATCTTCCTTGCAATTTCAGGCATGCCATCTTTGTTAACAAGAGGAAATATTGCGGCTTTTATTGGTGCAAGTCTCGGATGGAATTTAAGAACGGAGCGTAGCTCTCCATTTACTTCTTCTTCATAATAAGCATCAACTAAAAATGCCATAAATGATCTGCTTGCACCTGCTGATGTTTCAATTATGAAAGGAATAAATTTTTCTTTCGTCTGCTCATCAAAATATTTTAATGATTTGCCGGAGAACTCTTCGTGTCTGCTTAAGTCATAATTTGTTCTGTTGTGAATTCCTTCAATCTCTCCCCATCCGAATGGAAATTCATATTCTATATCAACAGCTTCTTTTGCATAATGAGCAAGCTTATCAGCCGGATGATCGTGGTAACGTAATTTTGTTGGAGTCATTCCCATTCTTTTAAACCAATCAAGTCTTTCTGCTTTCCAGTAATCATAAAATTTTTTGTCTTCACCTTCTTTAACAAAGTATTGCATCTCCATCTGTTCAAACTCACGCGTACGGAAAAGAAAGTTTTTTGTATTTATCTCATTACGGAATGCTTTCCCAATCTGTGCAATTCCGAAAGGAAGTTTTTGTCGTGATGATCCTTGCACATTCAAAAAGTTTACAAAAATTCCTTGTGCAGTTTCCGGGCGGAGGTAAACAACGGCTGTACTATCTTCCATCGGTCCGATAAATGTTTTAAACATCAAATTGAATTTTCTTGCATCGGTGAATGTTCCTTTGTTTCCGCATTGAGGACAATTCAATTGTGCAAGAAGAAGTTTTGAAATCTCTGCATCTTCAAGTAAAAGAGTGAAAGGATTTTCCTGACCAGCATTACTGATTTTTTCATCAACTAATTTTAAAAGTCTTTCATCTGACTTTAAATTTTCTTTCAACTCCTGAATTGCTTTTTCTTTTTTCTTATCGGCATACGAATCGCCAAGTACATCAAGTCTGAATCGAGCTTTACATTGTTTGCAATCAATCATTGGGTCAGTAAAATTCTCAACGTGACCTGAAGCTTCCCAGACTCTCGGGTGCATTAAAATAGAAGCATCAATTCCTTCAATATCTTCGCGATAAGTCATTGCTTTCCACCACTCACTTTTAATGTTGTTCAGAAGTTCAACACCGAGCGGTCCGTAATCCCAGCAGCCGTTAAGTCCGCCGTAAATTTCACTTGACTGAAAAACAAATCCTCTTCTTTTCGACAAAGAAACGACTTTTTCTAATAAATTATCCTGGTTGTTATTCTTGTTAGAGATGATGTGATCCTTTAATAAATTGAAAAATTCGGGTTTGAATATAACAAAGAATCGTGAGAGAATTAATAAAATATTTACACTAAATTAAAAAATTCATTAGCAATTTATATGTGAATGAAAATATTTTAGTCATATCAAAAAAATGGATTTATTATGATCAAAGCCTTCCTGCCTAAAGAAGAAAAATATTATGACGATTTCAGAGAAATGATTTCACACATACAGCAAATGGCAAAATACACCGAGCAGCTTTTTGCTGATGAACTTATCGACAAAAATCACTATCTGAATATTAAACCATTAGAGCTAAGATGCGATGAAATTTCGTCAAGAATTGTTAAAAGGCTGAATAAAACTTTTATTACTCCATTCGATAGAGAAGATATCTTTGCTCTGGCAAAAAGAATGGATGATATAAGCGATATGCTGCTCGGAGTTGCCGCAAGAATTGAAACATTCAACATAACAAAAAAAATTCAGCATGCAGATATTCTCGCCGCTATTGTCCACAAACAAGTGCAGGAACTTGTCACAGCAATCCAGGATTTAAAAGAAAAACGGATTAATGAGATTAAAGCTGTAAAAGATCTGGAATCCGAAGCTGATCAGGTTTACCGGAATGCAATACAAGGTCTCTTCACTAATGAGAAAGATGCTATTGAACTCATAAAGAAAAAAGAAATACTTGATCTGCTGGAAAGAACTTCCGATCGCTGCCAATCGGTGGCTAACATCATTCTTTCAATTTTTATTAAGAACTCATAGAAAGCAGAAACATTAAAATTCTATCCTCACCAATACTCATAGAAAAAATTAATGCATGAAGTTGTTATCATAATTATTTTAGTGTTAATATTCGATTTCATTAACGGATTTCACGATGCTGCTAATTCAATTGCTACTGTAGTATCAACACGGGTGCTATCACCGCAAGTTGCAGTTGTCTGGGCTGCATTTTTTAACTTCATCGCTTTTTTAGTTCTGGGATTGCACATAGCAAATACAGTTGCAAAAGGAATTGTCAGACCAGAAGTTGTTGATCTGGTAGTAATCGGAAGCGGACTAATTGCATCAATTGGCTGGAACTTGTTAACCTGGTGGTGGGGAATTCCTTCAAGCTCTTCACACACGTTAGTTGGTGGTTTTGTTGGTGCAGCAATTGCAAAAGCCGGTATTGGTTCAATTTTTCTTCCGGAAGTAATAAAGATTATCGCATTTATTTTTATTGCTCCATTAGTTGGAATTGTAACTTCTGTTTTCTTTTCAATTATCACACTGCATCTCTGTAAAAATATGAATCCGTATTCGGTGGATAAATATTTCAGAAAACTTCAGCTAATATCGTCCGCTGCATATAGTCTTGGGCATGGTTCAAACGATGCACAAAAGATGATGGGAATTATTTTTGTTGCGCTTGTTTCCACCGGACATCTGAATGTTCATGATGAAATTCCGTTATGGATTGTTTTATCCTGCTATGCAGCAATTGCATTGGGAACGCTTTCGGGCGGATGGAGAATTGTAAAAACGATGGGACAAAAAATAACAAAGCTTCATCCCTTTGAAGGATTCAGCGCTGAAACAGCCGGAGCAGTTACTTTGTTTGGAACAGCATTAGCAGGCATTCCGGTAAGTACAACACATACAATTACGGGCTCTATTATCGGAGCCGGAATAACAAAAAGATTATCTGCAGTAAGATGGAAAGTAACTTATAAGCTAATCTGGGCGTGGGTACTAACGATTCCGGTATCAGCAGTTTTAGCGATGATTATTTATGAAATTGCTGTTTATTTTTTTCAATAGATTAAATCCAAACTAATAAAGTTTGTTCTTCAACAGCTTTTCAATCTTCCTGTGTTTCTCACTCAACTTGCCGTATTTTACTTTTACAACCTCCAGCAAATTAAGAGACTGAACAATATAATTTTTCCGAATCAATTTAAGTTTATCCTTGTTTTTTGCCTTTCTGATTTTAGCATCGAGTGTATCCAAATGTTTTTCTATTGTGTAAATATCACCACGATCTATCGGACCAGAAAGAGCTTTTGCAGGAGATAAATTGAAAACATTATCGAGAGCAGATTGAGTAGTTTTTCTGAGAATATTTTTTGGAAAATTATTTCCAGAAGTTATCAGAGAGAACGCATTAAATAAATTTCCAACAAGAAAATTTGAACTGTGAACTGCTGCAAGGTGATGGAAAACTTTTTCATCGGAATTTATTGAATGCGGTTTCAATTTTAATTTTTTACACATTTGAAGCAAAAAAGATTTTGCCTGTCTGTTTTCTGTTTCTATTGAAGCCGGTGAATTTCTGATATCAACAATATTTTTTGATGGGAATGGTCTGATTATATGGATTGAACCAATTGCACAACCTTTCTTGCGAAGTAAGTTCAGAACGGAAATATTTTCAACACCGGAAAAGTGAATGCAGATTGACTTACTAAAATCTCGTTTCAATTTTGATAACTTTTCAGCAGCTTTTTTTATCTCTCCATCAGGAACTGTCAAAAAGAAAACATTAACTTCGGCAGGAATGTTTTTTATAGAATTTGAGCAATGTGGAATCTTAAATTTTTCCGAAAGTACTCGGGCAGATGAAAGTTTTTTACTTACTACTATCTGAATATCGTATTTTGATTTTATAAGTGCGGAAACTATTGAATAAGCAAGTTTACCGGCTCCGATAATTGCAATTTTTTGTTTAGTCAATCCTGATTAATCTCCATAAAAAACTGCCGACAAATATCCAACAACTTCTTTATTATCACCTGTAACATCACCCGAATCGCTTCTGTTCAGAACCAATGAGTGTCTGACGTTTTTTAGGTCTGCTGATTTCATTAGTGCAACTATTGGTCCGCCGCCGCAAGCCTCACAAACATGAGTGTCAAGATCGGTTTGAAGGTTGTTAAAATCAAATTCTCTTATTCGCTTTTCAACAATTGAATCAAGTCTGTCAGCATGCGATTTGGAATAAAAGTGAGATAAATCAGAACTGGCAACAATCAAGGTTTCATCATCAGAAAGCTCAGCAAGTTTCTTTGCAAGTTTATCAACATTCAGTTTCGACTGATCACCCATTACTATTGGAACAATTTTAAAATTATTGAGTACGGATTGTAAAAATGGAAGCTGAACTTCTAATGCGTGCTCTCTTCTGTGACCTTCAAAACCTTTAAATATTAATTCATCATCGGTCAGAAACAGTTCACGAAATTCTTTATCAACTTTCAGAATACCGAGTGGCGTTTCATAAGCATCACCCTCAAAAATACAAATGCCAGGAAAATATTCTGAATGGCTCGGTGAAATTATAACAACTCGTTTATAATTTTTTCCGTTCAATAAATTATAAGCATGTGCTGCTGTTTTACCCGAATAAACATATCCGGCATGAGGTGATACAATTCCAAAAATATTATTAATACTATTTTTGGATTTAGTTACCTCAAGCATCAGCGAAATATCTTTTTTCAATTTATCTGGATTTGCAGGATAAAAATATCCGGCAACCTGGGCAGGTCTGACATAATTCATTTTTTACCTCCGATTTTTTCTTCAGAAAAAACAAGAGCAGTGAAGACTTTTATATTTAACATCCTTTCCTTCCAATAATTACCATATAATCCAGCTTTATGACAAAGGGCTGTCAGGAATTGAGATCGATTATAATTCTGTTCGATCGCAACCTGTGGAAGAAGAACTGCTCTCCCACCTTCTTCTAATAAAAGCCCATGCTTTCCTACTTCAATTTCATCATAACTTTTGATAGGTTCAAATGGTGAGAGAACTGAAATCTCTATTTTTATTTTATCAAATTCATCTCTGCTTAATTCATCAAACCTTGGATCACCAAAGGCTGAATGTTTTGCCGCATCCACAATAGTTTCGAATAAAGGTTTTTGTGCAATGATGTAACCAATACATCCACGAAGATGATTGTTAATATGCAAAGTAACAAAAGCACCTAATTGCATCTTAAGATTTGGAAAAGCTTTGTAATCAATCTTTGTCACATCACATTCACTGAATTCCTGCAGAATGGATTCTCTTGCAGCTTGCAGTAATATTTTTTTTTCATCAGTTGAAAGTTCCATAACAACACCCATCAGGATATAATATTATAAACTTCGAGCCTTGTTTTCCCGAACAATAAAAAAAGAAAATCATCTTTAACAAAGAAAGAATCAGTGTAAAACAGACTCGTATCTTTATTCAAAACTTCTTCTAAAATATACTTTCTTCCGGATAAATCAACTGCTTTGAAAATGTTATTTAATTTTCCTTTTTCATTAACTGTATGAAAGCTCATCATCAGAAGCCCGTTTTTCAGTAAATATTCAATTTTACCCGAAATCATAAAATCAGTCTTCAGTGAACTAATCAAATCGAATGTATTATTTTCAATCAATGAATCGGATGAGAAGACTTCCGGAAATAAATAGCCAGCCGGGATATTGTCAGCTATTGATTGGTCTCTGAGTTCATTAATCAACAGTGGGTTATCGCCGAGTTCATCTTCAACCGTTCCATTCTGCAGATTCAACGCAAAGAATTTTTTGCCTCCGAATTCTTCAACGTATGCATACATTTTATCACGAAACATAAATTGAAATGTCAGGTTGGAATTTTCCCAGAATATTTTTTTTGTTTTGATATCGAAGGCAAATATTCCTTTGTGTTTTGGCATATCTGGTTTTGCAAATTTATGAAAATAGATATAGTCATCTTTCACAGATTCAATTCCTACCCAGAATTTATCATCAAGTTGAAAATCCTGCAAAATCTTTTTACCTGATGTCAACTCAATACAATGGAAGTAAACTTGTTTCTGTTCAGATTCACGTTCTTCGATTATAAGTTTACCGGAGTTAGTTAGAATAATTCTCCATATCTGTCTCTTGTTATCAAACCGGTATTTTTTTTTGAGTTTCATAGTGATGACAAAACTTTTTGTTCCCTTGTGAAATCTCTGTGGCTCTCTGTATAATTCTTTTTAAGGGGGTTACACAGAGTTCACAAAGAACCGCAGAGAACCACGGAGAATTATTTAATAAATCGTCTTAACTGATCCGTCAATTTTAAAGTGTTGAAGTTCATTAAAAGACAAATTTTTTTATTAGCAAATTTTAAATGAGTCAGAATTTGCGCTTCGTGAACTGGGGTGAGAGCTTCAATTGCCTTTAATTCTACTATTACTATTTTCTCTACAAGGACATCAATTCTATATCCTGTATTAAGTTTTATTTCTTTATAAATGACTGGCACAGGAACTTGTCTTTCATAATTTAAACCGTGTAGAGATAATTCATAGCCCAAACATTCTTCATAAGCTGACTCTAACAAACCAGGTCCAAGCTGCTTATGAACTTCAATAGCACAACCGATAATTTTATGAGTTAAATCATTTAATTCGTTTAGTTCCATTTTTCTTATCCTTGATTGTTGTAAAGTTGTCTCTGTGGTTCTCAGTGAAATTTTTTTAAGGGGGTTACACAGAGTTCACAAAGAACCGCAGAGAACCACAAAGGATTATTTTAATTTTTAATAGGCGCAAACCTTGCTGTAAAATGACGAAGCATCGGTGCTTCATAAATAATTTTATATCCTTTGAGTTTATTGCGATTTTTGAAAACTTCCAGGATGATTTCAATAAGGTAATCCACGTGACTTTGTGTGTAAACTCTTCTCGGAATTGCGAGGCGAACTAATTCCATCATTGCAGGAATAAGTTTTCCATTCTTATCATACTTACCAAACATTACACTACCAATTTCAACGCCACGAACTCCGCCTTCCAGATAAAGTTCACAAACAACAGACTGACCCGGATATTGATCAGCCGGAATATTCGGAACAAACCTTTTTGCATCAATATAAATTGCATGACCACCCGGTGGTTCAATAATCGGAACACCAGCTGCAACCAATCTTTCTCCCAAATATTCAACGCTTCTGATTCTGTATTCAAGATAATGTTCATCAACAACTTCTTCCAAACCCTGTGCAACTGCTTCAAGATCTCTCCCGGCTAATCCTCCATAAGTTGGAAATCCTTCTGTTACAATAAGAAGGTTCCTGGATTGCATCGCAAGATTTTCGTCATTAAGAGCGAGAAATCCTCCTATATTTACAAGAGCATCTTTCTTTGCACTCATTGTTGCACCATCAGCATAGGAAAACATTTCCTGTGCAATTTCCAAAACAGATTTATCCTGATAACCTTTTTCTCTTTTCTTAATGAAGTAAGCATTCTCAGCAAACCGGCAGGCATCAAGAAAAAGAGGAATACCATATTTTTTACAGACATCTTTCACATCACGAATATTCTGCATTGAAACCGGTTGTCCACCACCGGAGTTATTTGTAACTGTTATCATACACAGTGGAATATTCTCTACACCTTTTTCCTTGATGAATTTTTCAAGTTTTTCAACATCCATATTTCCTTTAAAATCAGCCCGCTGTTCCGGATGCTTTCCAATTTCGTTTAGTAAGTCATCAGCTTCAGCACCTGTAAATTCAATATTGGCTCTTGTTGTATCGAAGTGAGTGTTGTTCGGAAAATATTTTCCCGGTCCTCCAACAATTGAAAATAAAATTTTCTCTGCTGCCCTGCCCTGATGAGTAGGAATAATAAATTTCATTCCAGTAATTTTTCTTACTGCATCCTCAAAACGGAAAAAACTTTTTGAACCGGCATAAGCTTCGTCGCCTTCCATTATTCCTGCCCATTGCTTTGCGCTCATTGCAGATGTACCACTGTCAGTCAATAAATCAATCAGCACATCATCGGCATGAATCATAAATGGATTGTAACCTGCTTTAGTTAGAATTTTCTCTCTTTCATCACGAGTGGTGAAACGGATTGGTTCAACTGATTTTATTTTGAATGGTTCGATGATTGTTTTTGGTTTCATATTCAATAATACCCCGTTATTAATATAAGTTTACGTTATAGTGTTTCTTGACGAAATCCAGAATAATGTCCAGAAAAGTTACAGCGTTATTTAACTGTTCTTCGGTTTCTTCTTTACTTACCATATAGAAGTCATCATAATCGCTGTCAAATCGCATTTCAAGTGCACTTGTTAACGTTGAATTCAGCTGGGAAGGAAGTAGCCCGGTTTTAATAAAATGATTATTAAATAAATGAATTACACCTTTATGAGTCTTGCTGTCCAATCCTTCAAATGCAAATAAAACTCTGGTAGAATAAAATATCGAGTAGTAAGAACTGTTTAAAGAAGTGCTCAGCAAATCATTTTCTAACAGCAATCTAGAGCTTTCAATTTTTTCCTTTGCCTTATATAGCCGGTACTTTGCAAGGTTTAATTTTGATTCATCCATACAATGCAATTCCCTCAGCAACTATATTCCGATAAAAAGGAATAACCTCCCTGTACTTCATAAAGTTATCATTCTTAACAATACGAATAGAGAGCAATATATCATGAGATTTAAGAAACCTGGTAATTATTTTAATCCGTTCTTTTCGATATTTCCTGAGATCATCATCATTGACCAAAACTAGTATATCTACATCAGATTCTTCATGATTTTCACCCCTCGCATACGACCCGAACAAAATAATCTTTATTACTTCTTCACCTAATGCTTCTTTAATTCTTGCTTTAATTTCAAGCAAAGGTAAATTCAGGTTTTTAGTCAAACTTTTCATTTTTACTCTGACTCTAAGAATAATTTTAATATAATGGCTAATTTACAAATCTTTAAGCACTAATGATTTTATACGAATATTTCACAAGTGTCAAGCAAAATTGACAATATGTAAAGTTTACTTTACATTTGAATTAGCAAAAATAGAAACACTTTGGAACTAAAAAATAACATTAAGCAGTTGAGATTTGAGAAAGGTCAAATCTCGCAGGAAGATTTAGCAAAAGCATTAAACGTAAGCCGTCAGACAATCAATGCAATTGAAAACGGCAGATTTAATCCGTCTGTTGTGCTTGCGTTTCAGATTGCAAAATTCTTTAAAAAAAAATTAGAGGAAATTTTTTCATTGGAGGATAAATAATGACATTCAGATTTTTATACGAAATATTTGTTGGGATTATCTCCTTATTTGCAATAATCATTTTTGGTGAAAAAGGGATGTCTGTATTCGCTTTGTTAGCTTTACTGCCAATAATAATGAGAATAAAAAAATTCAAAGCTGACGAAAGGGAAACATTTTTATTCTATAAAGGAACACAAATCATTTTTACAGCAATTGTGTTTTTTATTGTGATAGGATTTTTATTTACAGAACTGAAGTTTTCCGATTTGCTGGAAATAAAAAAGAAACCTGGTTTATTACTGCCTGTGTATTTATGATTCTGAATGGTTTATTACGCCTATACTTGTTGTATAGACACTGAAACCGATTATGATTAATCAAGCTGAACCGTTAATCATTTATTTGCGCCATCTGAATCTGTTTTTATTGCCTTTGGCTTAAAGATAGAATATGTTTTGTTTAACAATTTTTAATAATTAGTGAGGCTCGAAATGGATCTAAACGAAACTATAAACTCACCTGAACAAAAACAGGAAACCGGAGAACTAAGTCATTCCGATAAAATGATCGGAGTATTTACTGAGCCTGCAAGAATGTTTTCAGTCACTTCAAAGTTTGCTGCGAAGCACAAAGACTGGGTAATCCCAATTCTTATTTTCTTTGTTGTAGTATCTTTAGTAAGAATCCTTGCAATGACAAACGAGGAAGTATATTTTGAAGCTAAGAAACAAGGTATTGATCGGATTGAAAAGATGGTTGAAAGCGGAACACTAACCCGTGAACAAGCTGATCAGCAGATTGATGCAATGGACACATATATGAGAGGACCGATGAGCTGGATATTTACAGTCATTCCGATACTTTTATTTGGTTTCATCTTCTTCTTTATCATTACCGGAATTTATTTTCTGCTGATTAAATTTATTCTTAAAGGAGAAGGAACCTTTACCGGTGCATTAGTTGCCAATGGGTTAACAGCTTATATAAACATTCTTCAAATAGTAATCGCAGGTATTTTCACAATGCTAATAGGTAAGATAATGATGGATACGAGTGTTGCATCCTTTATAGGCAGCGATAAGAACACAATCACAGGATGGGTTTTATCAAAGATAGATCCGATAAGTATTTGGGCTTATGCGATTCTTGCGATTGGATTTGCAAAGATGAACAAATCCGAATCAACCGGGAAATATTATGCACTTGTTTTTGCTGTCTGGTTGATTGGTGCATTTATCTGGTTCCAGATAACACAAGCTGTTCCATTTTTACAAGGATTTAATCAGTAATTCTTTAAGTGAGACTCACCTTAGAGGTGAGTCTCACTTGTGTTTTTATTTTTTATTCCTTTCTAATTCCAGCAAATATTTATGCAATCCTTTAACTGCTCGTTTAATGGATTTATAATTTATAACATAAGATTCATAGCTGCTTGCATTATTGAAATATTTATTCCTTAATTTCAAATCTACCAGACTTCCGTTTCTCTTTTCAATCCATTCGAGATAATTTGAGAACTTCCAGTCCTCAATTTGCTCTACTAATCCATCATCAACCGGGTTTCTGTGAATATACCTGCATAGTTCAAGCAAATAATTGGCATATTCAACTTCTATTGACTTAAATGTTCCTTCAAACAAAGTTCCGGTTCTGTTATACCTTTTATTCACAGCTTTGGTATAACCATTGAATAAAAAAGCAATTGGAATATTCAGTGGAATATCACCATCCTGTCTTAACACAAAATGATAATGGTTTGGCATTAGACAATAAGCTAAAACTGAAAATTCATATTTTTTAACATAATGTTTTAGCTTTTTCAACAAGTAAACGTAATTTTCTTCTTCAAAGAAGATTTTCCTTTTATTAGCTCCACGATTAAAAATATGGTAACATCTTCCCTTTAAAAATTTTACGTTCCTTTTAGCCATATATTTTTATTTTAATGAGAAACTCACCCCATATGAGACTCACTTTTAAGGTGAGTCTCATTTCTGCTTTAAGTTTTTACTTCAGTTAAAAACTTAACATTCCGTTTACTCAGAATCCATTAGTAACTCACCTTACGCAAAATGGAGAGATGACATCTTTTTATAGATTAAATAAGCACTTAAATTGGAATGTCAATGTTACTTTTGTTTAAATATTTAATAAAAAATAAAGATGTCATCTCTTTGCTAATTGCTTTTCTGCGTAACATCAGTTAGTAATTAATTTAATAGTGACATTTCTAATGAGTTATATCAAATTCTATGTGAGACTCACCTTAGAGGTGAGTCTCACATTTCTTTATTGTGTTTTAGTTTTCACTAAATCACGCTCTGCGGATCTATATCATAAAACAAACGCACATCTTTGAATCTTGATTTCCTGTTAAACTCGACATAAGAATTTAAAATTGAATTTCTTAAAATCTTCCCGCCTGGATCAGTTTGTCTCGATGATTTGATTAATATCTGATAACGAAATAGCCCTTTGAGTCTGGCTATTATTGCAGGTGTAGGAGAGGATATTTTTAACCACTTTTTATATTTTTTTATTTCGTGATAGAAATCATTCATTGCACCCTTTGCTTTTTCATTGGATTGATCTTTTGCTTCGATCAACGCAATTCTTGTAAAAGGTGGAAATTCCAATTTTTCCCGATCTAAAATTTCTTTTTCATAAAATCCGTTGTAGTTATTGTTAAGAACCATCTGAAGTGCAAAGTGTTTTTCATTCTGAGTTTGAATGATTACTTCACCCGGATTTTTACTTCTGCCTGCTCTTCCTGAAACTTGTGTTAGAAGTTGAAAAGTTCTTTCATCAGCCCGGAAATCAGGAAGCCATAAAGTTGTTTCTGCCGAAATAACTCCAACAAGAGTTACTCTTGAAAAATCCAGACCTTTGGAAACCATTTGCGTCCCAACGAGTACATCAATATCTCCACTTCCAAAAGAAATTAATAACCTGCTTAATGCAGATTTTTTTGTAATTGAATCAGAATCAATTCTGCTCATCTTAACGTTGGGAAAATAAAACTCGAGTTCATCTTCAACTCTTTCAGTACCTGCTCCAAAATATTTTATTTGAATTGATCCGCAATGAGTACAAGCACCGGGAACATCTTTTATCAATCCACAATAATGACATTCGATAATATTTTTATTTATATGATAAACCATCGGAACCGAACAGTTATCACAAATTTCAACTTCACCACAATCAGTACAGTAAATTTGAGTTGAAAAACCTCGCCTGTTTTGGAGAATGATAACGCCTTCACCTTTTTTTAATCTGTCTTCAATTTTATCAAGCAGAGTTTTGGAAAAAATATTTTCCATTCGTTTCTTTTTTCTTTCCTTATTAACATCAACGAGAGTAATAACCGGAAGTTTTGCGTTATCAATTCTATCAGGAAGTTCAAGCAGAGTATATTTCCCTGTTTTAGCATTGTACATACTTTCGACAGAAGGAGTTGCTGATCCCAATAAAACCGGACAGTCAAGAATGCTTCCAAGCATTATTGCTGAATCGCGTGAATTATATTTTGGTATCATATCAGCTTGCTTATAGCTTGCATCGTGTTCTTCATCAATTACAATAAGTCCGATATTTTTTAACGGCGAGAACAATGCAGATCTTGCCCCAATTACCACTTTCGATTTTCCCTTGAATATTCTTTGCCACGAATCAAATCTTTCTCCGGGTGACATTCTGCTGTGAAGAACAGTAACTTCGTCACCAAACACGTTGAAGAAGCGTGAAGTAATCTGCGGTGTAAGAGAAATTTCAGGGACGAGAATTAATGCTGTTTTATTTTGATCAATTACTTTTTTTGTGAGTTCGATATAAACTTGCGTTTTACCGCTACCGGTAACACCGTGAAGCAAGTATGTTTTAAATTTTGATTCAGAAAATGTTTTCGCAACTTCTGCTATAACTTCAGATTGTTTATCGGAAAGTGAAAACTTAGTTTGCTCCTCCTTATAATGCTCAACATATCTGCGGTCAACTTCCTGTTCGTAAAGCTTTACTATTCCTTTTGCTGCAAGTGAATCAATAGAAGATTTTGAGGATGAAGTTTTGTGAAGCAATTCAGCAACAGGCAAACCTTTTCCTTTTGCATTAACTAATTCTAAAAGAATCTTAATTTGTTTTGGCGAACGTCTTTCAATTTCAGGAAACAGTGAATAAACTTCACCTGCCGTTTTATTCAACTTAACATAATTAACTGTTTTCGGTTTTACTTTTGCTTTCTGAATACTGTCAAGTAAAGTAATAACTCCATTTTCCTGAAGGGTTCTGAGAGTCGAGTATATATTTTTTTTCTTTACAATCTTCTGAAGCTGCTGAAGACTTATTTCTTCCTTCTCAGACAGGACTGTCAGAATTTTGGCTCTTGTAGAAGATTTATTCTTTTCTTTTAAAAGAAGATGCGCTGAAGCAGTTTTATCAGAAATGATTTTTCTTTTTGATTCAATATCGGAGCCGTACGGAACTGCAAGTTTTAACGCTTCTCCCAATGAGCAGAGATAATAATCAGCCAGCCATTCGTAAAATTTAAATCCATCTTTATCAACAATTGGTTTTTCATCGAGGATATCAATTACTTGTTTTATTTCTTCTTTGATGGAAACATCTTTTGGTTTGCTTATTATAAAACCGGTTAAAGTTCTTTTTCCAAATGGAGCAACAGCCCTCACTCCGACTTTTGCCTGGTTTTGAAGATCTTTCGGAACCTGATATGTAAAAGTTTTACGGAATGATAATGGAAATACTATTTCAGCATACATTCGTTTAGATCTTGGTTTTAAGTGAAATGGTTTTAGTTTTTCAATTTCTTGTTATTGACGACTGCAATAACCCAAAAATATTCCTGCAACCCGCTGATCAGAATTTTGCTAATAATGATTCGATATATTTTTAAAAAAAACCCGGGACGGATTAACCAGAACACATATCCAATTCACGATAAACAAAATTCTATCATTCCTCTTCAAGATACTGAGTAAGTTTAACAAGACTTCCCTTTTCAACATCAGTACTAAACATTTCAAACTTCAATGTTCTGATTGTATTATCCCACATTATTCTCTTATGACTTTCGGAAGTAATTATTTCACCATTTGTAGAAACAATACTGTCTTCAAGCGGAATTGTGATGAAGTAAAACGGTTCCTGGTAAACAATGCCTTCGACATTCGAAATATCGTCGAAAGAATAATTTAATTTACCTACAAGTTTACCATCTGAAATAAATAACTTTCGATCGGAAATAAATTTACCTTCAACATTCATCTGTTCAATAAAATCATCGCTCTTGAGAATAAAATTAAAGAGCTGATTTTTGTCTTCCTCAAGTTCAGAAGTATTCACCGCATCTGACCGGATATCAGAAATATTTAAAGTAACTGAGCCTGAATTTTCATCTTCAAGATTTATTTCATAAGAAACAGTATGAAATACAAGACATCCCTGCATTGCAAGAATTACAAAGAACAAAAGTGGAATTTTTTTTATGAGCATTTTATTCTCCCATTTTAAATCATATTAAGTATTCTTGTAAAGCTATGCTACAGACAATTAAAAGTAAAATTGAAACTAACAGGTTGTTGAAAAAGTAATTTTCAAATTTTTAATGAACGATTTAAATTTTATTGAACAGCAGGTTCCAATAATTTTAGCCTTTTAGTTTCTGTATTCAATTCTGCATATCCGCCGAAAGGAAGAGTAAACTTATCAGCAACGTGTCCGAATGAAAGTCCGTAGATAACCGGAATTCCAAGATTCCCAAGCCTATCCTGTAAAACTTCCATCAAAGAAAAAGATCCCTGAAAAGCCGGATTACTTTTATTTGGCTCACACAACTTGAAAACTCCAAGTGCAATTCCTGCTGCATTTTCGAATTTACCTGACTGTATCATCTGCGTGAGCATTCTGTCAACACGGTACGGTTCTTCAATAAACTCTTCGAGAAATACTATCTTATCCGAATAATCTATGTCGAATTCTGTTCCAATAAGTGAAACGCAAATTGATAAATTTCCTCCAATTAACTTACCTTCAGATTTGCCTTCTGAGATAACAGTAATTCCGTACGGATTATAATTATTTTCAGTTGTTGAATTCATAAGATCAAACTCAAAAGTTGGATTCATCAATACACTTTCAAAATTCTTAACACTAAAATTGCTGAAAGTTGAAATTGAAACCGGACCGTGAAATGTTAACAATCCGCTGTTTTTAAAAATTGCATATTGAAGTGCAGTAACATCGCTGAAACCAATCAGTGCTTTTGGATTATCTTCAATCAAATCATAATCAAGATAAGGTAATATTCTTGCACATCCGTAACCTCCGCGCGCACAGATTATTGCATGAACATCTTTCCGTTCAAACATATCATTCAGATCCTTCGCACGTTCTTCGTCATTCGCAGAGAAGTAACCATTTTTTTGCATCAGTCTGTCAGTGTAAACTACGTTAAACCCGAGACTTTGTAGGTTGATAATTGATTCTTGTTTTTCCTGATCAGTGATGTAACTGCCGGGAGTAACGAGTGCAATCGTATTTCCCTTCTTTAACCTTGCTGGCTTTTTAAGTTTTTTATTTGGCAGAATTCTGTCATCTTTTGCAGTAACAGGAAAGATTGAGCCAGCAATAGCTGCGGTGGAAATTGTTTTAATGAAGTTACGGCGTTTCACTTACAAAATTTTAACATTTGATTCTAATATCCACTGCAAAGATATTATTATCATCCGTAACTACAAGCGGATTAAGATCGCACTCGATTATTTCTCTATGATCGAGCATCATTTGAGCAACTGATTTTATAGTGCTTTTGATTCTATTCATATCAGCAGGAATTTCACCGCGCACACCTTGAATAATTTTTCCTATTTTCGTATTGTTTATCATTTCCTCAATATCATAATCACTCAGGTACGCAGATCGAATTGTTGTATCCTCGATAAACTCAACGTATTTACCACCGGAGCCAAACATTATCATTGGACCAAAGCTTGGATCTCGGAAACCGCCAACTAAAAGCTCAAACTTTGTATGGATGTACGGTTGTATGAGAAATGATTCTATACTTAATTTTTTTTGATTGAATGATTTAATCATTGATTCAGCAATATGTATCAACTCATTTTTATCTTTGATATTGAGTACGACACCTTTTAGTTCAGATTTGTGAATAATTTTTTCGCCGACGGCTTTAAGAACCACTGGAAATTTAAAATCTACTCTCTTCAAATCATTTAAACTCATCAGGTTTGTTTTAACGATTGGAATGTTGTAGTGCTCTGATATTTTAATTACTTCTTCCTGCGACAAAAATTTACCAGCTTCAAATTTCAATCCTTCAATATTTGTTTCGACAGGTATTAATCTGTTTTTGTTATCCGGTTTATTTTTGAACTTCAGCATATTTCCAATTACGACTGCAGGATCTTCAGATCTTTTGAAAAGTGATCGTTTTGTCTTTGATTCTTTTCTATACTGATCCCAAAATTCAGGTAAAGGCATTACAACCTGGAAAATTGGTTTAACATTTTTCCCAAAAGGATATTTCACTATTTCATTGATTCCTTCTATTACAGGAATTGCAGGAACCATAATTGGTTCAACAAAAACAGAAATAACTGCATCCACATTTTTATCTTCCACAAGAATTTCATTTACCTGTTTGAATTCTTCAGCTATACCACCGGGGAGTAAATCAACCGGATTGTTTACACTTCCCTGCGGGTGAACAATTTCTCTCAGCTTCAATTTTGTTTCTGATGATAACTCAGCAAGAGTTAAATTATTTTTTTCAAGAGTATCAACAGTGAGAATAGCCGGACCGCCAGCATTTGTTACAACAGCAATCCTGTTTCCTTTTGGCATCGGAAAATCTTCAAAACCTTTTGCTGTGTTAAACATATCATTTAAATCATCAGCACGGATGATTCCAAATTGGTGAAGTACAGCATCAACAACTTTATCGCTGCTTCCCATCGCACCGGTATGAGAAGACGCTGCTTTAATTCCGCTTGATGTTCTACCTCCTTTGAGGATAATTACAGGTTTGGTAATCTTTTCATCGATAAAATATTTTATAAATTTTTCTCCTGCTTCAAAACTTTCGAGGTAATATGTAATCACACTAACATTTTTATCGTTCTGCCAATATTCAAGCAAATCATTTTCCGTAACATCAGCTTTATTCCCTACACTTATAAATTGAGAGAATTTTATATCAGTTTCTCTTAATGAATTTAAAACTGCTGCGCCGATTGCTCCGCTCTGCGAACAGAAAGCCATCTTTCCGTTTTGTGGTTCTTCAGCAACGAAAGTAGCGTTCATTTTTATTTCATGAATTGTGTTGATAATTCCCATACAATTTGGACCAACTATTCTTGCGTCTGATTTCTTCACTAATTCTAAAATTCTTTTTTCTTCTTGTTCGCCCTGCTTACCTGTTTCTTTGAAACCCGCAGTAATAAGAATCAGAGCTTTTGTTCCTTTGTCAGTAAGCTGTTTAATTGATTCTTCAACAAATTGTTTTGGGACCATAATTATTGCAAGATCTATTTTTTCTTTGACTGATTCAATTGTTGGATAGCATTTATATCCAAGGATTTCATCAGATTTTGGATTGATCAGAAATAATTTCCCTGTATAGCCATATTGTTTTATTGATTTAGTTAATTCATAACCAAGTGATTTTGGTTTTGAAGATGCGCCAACTACACAGATTGATTTTGGATAGAAGTAATCATTGAAAACAGTAGTCATTTTTGTCCCTGAATTTTTAGAAAGTGTACCACAAATTTACGGCTTATTGAGGAAAGAATCTTTTTAATTTATATGTTATTAAATGGAGAACTAATATTTTCTGAACTAAATTTATGGTGTGAAAACTCGTCGGGCATTATCTATTTTTAAATCGAATAAAATATTTGTACACATTTTTAGGCTCCGCTGCAAATATGGAAGATGATATTTATCCACCCGTGGTATCAGCTTTCAGCAGACGGGGCTTTTTATTTCAAAGATTTTCAACAGATTATTACTAACCTTTTTTCTAATTTTACCTCAGTGAAATAAACTTTTTAAGGTGCTCTATGAAAATGTCTGGCGGTCCCGCATCGGTTAATCTGAAAATTGTGCTTTTGATAATTGCAGTTCTGATAGCAATTGGAACTCTTTACTATACGCAGACAGTTGTGCAAAAACTGCAGGATAAAGAACGACAGATAGTAGAACTTTACGCAAAAGGAATTGAATACCTGGCTAACACAACAAATCCGGATGTTGATATAACTTTCCTTTTTGATAATATCATAAAACCTATAGACTTCCCACTCATTCAATCAGATGCTGAGAATAATGTTTATAACAGAACGGATATTAGAAATATTGACATTGATTCGAATCTTACGGCTGAACAATTTAAAATTTTTATTGCAGAACAAATCGTTGAAATGGATGCTGCTCATCCTCCCATTGAAGTTAAATATGAGGGAATAATAATAAATAAAATTCACTATGGAGATTCCGAACATATTGAACAGTTGAGATATTATCCTTACATACAACTGATAATAGCCGCTTTGTTTATCGTTATTGGTTATATCAGTTTTAGCAGCATCAAGCGATCAGAACAAAGTAATATCTGGGTTGGGATGGCAAAGGAAACGGCTCATCAATTTGGAACTCCGATATCAAGTCTTATGGGATGGTTGGAAATGCTGAAAATTAATTATAAGGATCCGGATAAAGTGAATGATATTTCAGAAGAGATTAGTAGCGATGTTGAAAAGCTTAACCGAATCACTTACAGATTTTCAAAAATCGGGGCAAAACCTGAACTCGCAAAGCAAAATGTTATTGAGGAACTTAAACAGGTTATATCCTATTTTGAAAGACGACTTCCGCAAACAGGAAAATCCGTAGAACTTAAAATTTCCGGAGATGAAGACGCGTGCGCAGAATTAAACCCGGAATTATTCGGATGGGTAATTGAAAACCTGATTAAGAATGCTCTCGATGCAATCGAAGGAGTAACCGGCAAGATCGAAATTTTAGTTCATCAAACAAAAAATCATGTTGAAGTTGAAGTAAAAGACAGTGGTAAAGGTATTGAAATGAAACGGAGAAAGGACGTCTTCCGGCCAGGATATAGCACAAAAAGACGAGGCTGGGGATTGGGACTGAGTCTATCAAAAAGAATAATTGAGGGTTATCATAGTGGAAAAATTTTCGTTAAAAGTTCATTACCCGGAGAAGGAACTACATTCAAAATAATTCTTAGGCGTTGTTAGTTTCTCTATGGAATTCTTTTTATTAATATCTGCTATAAAATTAACATCTGCATATAGAATCCTATCGGCTTTTGATTACATATCTTCCCTCGCCATTTTAATAATGTCACCGACAAAAACTGCGATGCACTGTTTCGTGGATTGCTGATTCAAATGCGCTATTATCGTTTCGTTAACTTCTCTTTCTCTATACGGAATTTCTCGACCAGATCTGTCGTGGTTTCTATCTCTTAAATAACTAATCACTCCAACAAAGGTTCATTCGGAAATACGAATACCAATTTACAGGTAATTATTTCCTTGAAATCAATTTATCTACAGTTTGACGCAATAGAAGTATAAAATCAATATAAAAACCAGTGGCACTGATATTGAGAATTATAAAACGAAATAGTTTAAGCATAGCATCCCTCCAAATATGACACACAAAGCTGCCGGGTTTCGCCCTCACAATCCGGCAGTTGCCCTTTTAAACCAAATCTTTCTTTGTTTTCCTGATTGACTTTAACACTGAATTCTTATTTGCTTCCACATCAACTAATAATTCGCCAAAATTTTTAATCAAAACAAAACGATTCTTTCCGCCTTTATTCTTCTTATCATGTTGCATTGACCTGTAAATATCATTTTCATCGAAATCATTTATTTTTAATTCATCTTTGAACTTAAGTGGAAGTTCATTCATATTATCTAACTGCTTTTGGTTAATTAACCCCACTTCGTAAGAAAGATTCAATGCATTTAATATTCCGATAATAACAGCTTTACCATGTGGAATTTTATAATCTGAAATAGCCTCATATGCATGAGCGAAGGTGTGTCCAAAGTTCAGAATTTTCCGAAGTCCCGATTTTTCAAATTCATCCTGAGCCACAACTGCTGATTTAAATTTTATACACTCTAAAATTACTTCATTAAGAAAATTTTCAGTCGGATTATTTAATAAGCGTGGTGCGGAAAGAAGCTTATCGTAAAACCACTTGTCTGTCAGATATGAATATTTAATAACTTCACCAAATCCTGAAATCATTTCTTCATCAGTGAGCGTTTTAAGAAAGTTCGTATCACTGACTACAATGTCAGGCTGATAAAAAGTACCAATTAAGTTTTTTGTTGATCTGAAATTCACACCTGTTTTGCCACCAATTGAACTATCAACAATAGAAAGCAACGTAGTTGGTATATGAATTAATGAAACTCCGCGCATAAAAGTGGAAGCAATAAATCCCGCAAGGTCTCCAATTGTTCCGCCGCCTATTGCAATCAAAAGTGTATCTTTTCCGAATTGTTCCTTGTAAAGTGCAGAATAAATTTTTGAAGCTTCTTCAAGAGATTTTGTTTTTTCAGAAGCTGTAAGGACTCTGAAATGAATTTTATCAGGGATAGTTTCAAAAATCTCTTTTATTTCGTATTTAAAAAGCTTGTTAACCTTTCTATCAATTATTACAAATATTTTTCCCTTGAGACTATATTTAATAATTAATTCAAGCAGCAAATCAAACGAATTATTACCGATGTAAACCGGACAATTCTTAATACTTGATTTGACAAATACTTTTTTCAAGATCGTGTGAAAATTTATTTATGATTGATTCATAATGTATTTTGCCAGGATATCAACAGTTTTACCAACCGTTTGATTATCGGTATCGATGATAAAATCGGCTTGCTCATAATATTTTTTTCGTTCATCGAGCAGTTTATTAATTCGCTCAATAAATTGTTCTTTTGAAGGAACTTCCTCACCTTCAAAAATAAATGAAGGACGGTCTCTTTTAAACCTCAATCGTTGATATGCCATTTCGGGTGATGATTTCAAATAAATAATTTTTCCGGATGATTTTATGATTCTAAAGTTTTCATCGGATGAAATTGCTCCGCCGCCAAGAGAAATGATCGCTTCAGTTTTTTCAGATAATTTTTTTAAAAGCCCGGATTCCGCTTTCCTGAAATAATTTTCACCTTTTGCTTCAAATATTTCAACTACTTTCATTTTTTCCTGAGATTCAACTTCTCTATCGAGATCATAAAAATTCCATCCAAGTGTATTCGCGAGTATTGGTCCTATTGTGCTTTTACCGGCAGCCATAAATCCAGTCAGATAATACATTTTTTTATTCATAAGAATTAAACCAAAAATATATTTTATTATTTGAATAATAAAAGTATGAAGATCTGTGAAATCAAATGCTGATTACAAATCCCAGAATAAATGTGAGTCCGTCAATATCAACTTTTGTATCGAATGCATTTTCTGGAAGATCGATTACATTACCCTGGTAGATAACCTGAGGTGATGAATATTTACTTGCGACTGTGTATTGAGGGTCCCGAAATTTCATTTCAAATCTTGCAGAAATATTTTTATATAATACGTAATCAATTGATACTGTTACATGCATTCCAAGTGCAAATTTTTGCTGAGTGACTTCAAGTTCGACGTCTTGAAATTTTCTAATGAATTCACCAATGTAATATCCAAGTCCACCACCCATCATAAATTTGAAATCTTCAGTTGAAAATGGAAAATGATAGTAAGCTGTAAGTTCAATTGGAATTACAGTGAAGCCATCTTCAACTTCAAAAACGAAAACCTGATTTCCTATAAATGCAGTCAGGTTAGGTAAGACCGAAGTCGTATTGATGTATTCAACATTTAAACCCAATAAAAATTCACTTGAAAATCTGTAACGAACATCCAAAGCATAGCTCCAGATATCTTCAAAAGTTGTAGATTTATTTCTTACTTCAGGATTTGATGAATTGGGATTCAAAAATACTTCAGCCGAAGTTGTATAAACAGCATTGACTGCGATTCCAATACTGGCTGAATCCAATTGAGCATACACAGGTAACACCCAATTCAATATTAATGACAGAATGAAAAATGATTTAATCATTTAAAAAAAGTTTAATGATACCTGAAAGAACATCTAAAAATTTCTTTAAAAAAGAAAACCCTCTTTTCATCCTTTTGAACAGAAAAGAGGGTTGGCAAAAGATATAATAGTTTAATATCCGAAGAACATATACCTGTTATCTACAATATCTGCATTTTCTTTAATCTTGGTTAACCACGTATTTAATGCAACAGATTTTTTCTCCTGAAAGATAGAATTTCTAAGAGTTGCACTTTGATTATTGAATGCTGTTGAATCGAAAGCCGTTTTTTCGTTCAGATGAAATGCAACATAACCTCGTAATCCCTTTATTGGTTCAGAAGTTTCACCAGGTTTCATAGACAACGCTGTGAAAATTACGGCATTGTCTTTTCCAAGAAGTGGAATTGAACTCGCTGCATTGAATTTACCAGTATTAACTACCTGGATTCTGGGATCTATCTGGTTAACATTGTCAATATTATTATTAGCTTTTTTCATCACGTTCAAAGCAAGTTCGCGGGATTTTTCAAATTGTTTTTCTACAACATAAAGCTGCCTGATTTTTGGCTGCTGATCTTCAAATTTTTCAAGACCTTCGGCAATTACTTCTGAAACCTTTGCTACTATAAACCCGTTGGGTAATTTGTAAACCTCACTAATAGAATTCAATCCATTTTCAAATGCAAATGTAACAAGGCGTTTATTAGCTCCGATACCAGGGATTGATGGACTATTTATAGTAAAGCTTCCACTTTCCTGGATTGTATAACTCATTAATTCTGCTTCTTTTTCAAAACCATTCTTTTTTGCAAGATAAGAAAAATCCGTTGCAGCCGTAGATTTTGCATCGCGTGTAACTGCAGATTCGGTAACTGAATTTGTAATCTTCTCTACCACATATTTACTGTTTGATTCATCAGTTACAAGTATTATATGATAGCCAAAGGAACTTTTAACTGGTTTTTGAACAACTCCGACTTTGGCTCCAAAACTTGCATCTTCAAATTCTTTAACCATCATTCCTTTCCCGAACCAGCCAAGATCACCACCATTTTTTGCGGAACCAGGATCTTTTGAATCTTTCATAGCCATCTGTTTAAAATCAGCACCATTAATTAATTCCTGATAGATACGATTTGCTTCAGCTAAATTTGCAGCATCATCTCCCATTTGTGAAATTAAAATATGTGAAGCTCTTACAAACTTATCCTTTGATGGAATTATATTCACGAGATGATAAAGTGCATAACCACCAGTCTTTGAAGGAACCGGTCCTACTATCGAACCAATCTTTGCATGCTTTAATTCATTTATAGCTTCATCTGATAAACCGGATGCTGTTAATGTGTCTATTGAATAAGGTGTTTCAGAATAAATATCTGCAAAATATTTGAAATCTGATGTGTCGTTCTCAGCAGTTTTTTTAACATTTTCAAGATTCTTTATTACCAACATGCTATCTGCATGCGAAGGTTCGTGACGGAAGAGAACATAAGAGAGTTTTCTTTGCGCATTTATTTTAAACTTATCAGGGTTCTCATCATAAAACTTTCTCAAATCATTATCAGTGGGTTTGAATGTCGAATCCGGAAATAATGCATTTGGGAATAATGCAAACTTACCTTCCATTGAAATATTCTGCTCAATGAATTTTCTTTTTACTTCATCTTCACTAACCGTAATGCCGGCTTCAAGTAAACTTTGCAGTTTTTTTCTATACTGCATTTGCCTTACAGATTCTTCAGCCTGCAATAGAACCTGTTTGTTCTGTGGATCAAATATTGCTTGTTCGTATAATTCGCGATTAAACTGACCGAGTGAATCAATAAAATTCTGTTTGAGGAAAGCCGGAGGATCATCACCCAAAATGATATCTTTAATTTCTTCGTCACTAACAGTAATTCCTAATCTCTTAACTTCCTGATCAATAAGTTTTTCAGTAACCAGGGATTCCCATACCTGATCTCTGAACTGATCAAATTGTTCTTCGGGAATGTCATTGCCAGTTTGTTGTTTTTGTTGTTCTCTTTGTCGCTCAACTGCTGCTTGAAACTCCTGGTAAGAAATATCAATTCCATTTACTGAGCCAACATCGTTCGTTCTGCCGCCAATAGCTTCTAGTACGTTCGAATCAGAAATCACCATAAAGAGGACAAACAATGCACCAACTGTAATTATGAAAACGGGTGCAAGGTTTCTCATTTTAGCCATCATTCCCATTACTTAAAAATCTCCGTTTTTAATTCAAAAATAAGGATACAAACATAGACACAGGCTTGTTAAAAATCAATTTAATCCTGAAGAACTTATTGGATTTTTCTACCTGTCTATTCTTCATTTTCAGCTTCGATCCAGCTTCGTATAAGTGATAGTTTATTTGATTTTCAGAGCGGCTAAACCTATTTTAGCCTGTCATCAATTAAGAAAAAGTTGAATTAAAATTGGAAAAAACTGAATTTCTAAAGAGTGTTCCTATCTTTTCTGAATTAAAAGATGAAACGCTTTTACAACTAACCCACTCGGGTTCTGTTCAAAACTTCTCAAAAGATTCTATAATATTGTCTGAAAAGGAAGCTGGTACAGCGTTATTTATTATCATCTCCGGTAAAGTTAAAATTTCCAGAATTAGTTCAGAGGATAATGACAAAGAAGTAATCCTTTCCATTCTTAATCCATCAGATTTTTTTGGTGAAATGTCTCTTCTTGATGGACTTGAAAGATCAGCCACAGCCACGGCAATGGAAGATTCCAAAATTTTTATAATCCAAAGAAATGATTTCCTGAAGCTGTTAGAAGATAATCCTGAAGTTTCAATTGCACTTTTGCAGGAATTGACACAAAGATTAAGAGTTGCGGGTATGAAAATTAAAGCACTTTCACTAAAGGATGCTGAGGGAAAAGTGGCTACGGTTCTGCTTCAACTTGCCGATGATATTGGGAAAATAAAACAAGGTGTAGTAGAAATTGAGAAACTTCCATTTCAACATGAGTTAGCAAATATGGCAGGAACTTCAAGGGAAACAATATCACGGACACTTCATTCTTTTGCTAAGAAAGGATTGATTGAGCTTGAAGGTTCAAAACTAAGAATAGTGGAATATGAAAAGTTTAAAACTCTTTATGGACTCTGATAAAAATGGCTGTTGAAAAAACTGATTTACATATGCATACTTTTTATTCTGATGGTTATCATTCACCAGAACAATTAGTTGATAAAGCTAATAAGCAGGGAATAAATATTCTTAGTATTACTGACCACGATAGTGTTAACGCAATAAATGAAGCAATAAGTCACGCAAAAAAATATGGTATTGAAGTAATTCCCGGGCTCGAAATCAGCACCGATATCAGAGATACAGAGGTTCACATACTTGGTTACTTTGTTGAGCCCAAAAACAAAGATCTTGAACACTATCTTAGTTTCTTCAGAGAAGAGAGATTGAAGCGTGCAATTAGAATGGTTAAAAAGTTAAACATCCTCGGTCTTGATATCACAATTGATGACGTTCTTGTATTCGCAAAAAATTCTGCTATCGGCAGACCTCATATTGCGCAAGCATTGCTTGCCAAGGGACAGATCAAATCTTTTTTTGAAGCATTCTATAAATATATCGGTAATCATGCCCCTGCTTACGAAAAGAAAGTTCATTTGTCTCCGCAGAGTGCATTTAAAATTATTAATGATGCTGGAGGATTATCTTTTATTGCACATCCGGGAAATATGCCCGAAATCCTGATAAAAGAGTTGATAGATGCTGGAGTTGATGGTATTGAAGTTGTCCATCCATCACATTCACCTGAGCAGGTTAGATTTTACCGGGGAATTGTAAATGAATACTTTCTGCTCGAGTCAGGTGGCTCAGATTTTCATGGTGGAAAAAGAGAGGACGATGAAAATCTTGGCAGGTTTTATACTTCTGCTAAAGTGGTTGACACTATGAGAACCCGCCTTGTCGGCAATATTGAATGAAACCAGAGCTATTTTTTTAGACTTTCAAACCAGATTTTTTTTTATAACATTTAATCACAAATACATAAATATTTTGAAGGTACGATTAGCACGTTTCTACGTTTAACTCACAATCGAGAGATAGAAAATGAAAATTTTATTTTTTTTGTTAATCGTTTATTTCTGTACTGCTACTGCCCTGCCTCAGCAATTCATTAATTGGAAGAATTATACCGCACTCAAAAATGTTCAGGACGTTGCAATAAGCGGCAATCAAATCTGGAGTGCAGCAACTGGCGGAGCATTTCAATTTACACCCGAATCAAACACGTTTATAACTTTGCATAAATCAGAAGGATTGAAGGGAAATTCTCTAACATCAGTTATTGAAGATAACTCAGGCAGAATCTGGTTTGGCAGTGCTGAAGGAATAATTGATATCTACAACGAAGATACAGGTAGTCTTGAGGTAATTCTGGATATCTTTAATTCAAATCAAATCAACAAAAGAATAAACGACTTTTCTATAACAGGTGATACTATAATAGTAGCTTCGGACTTTGGAGTTTCATTAATTAATTCCGGTAGCTTACTTTTCTTCGATACATTCTTCAAGTTTGGAACATTCGCTTCAAACACAAAAGTCAATTGTGCTGTAAAGAATAGTTTATTTTATGTCTGCACCGATCAGGGCGTTGCAATTCAAAAACCAGGTGCAACGAACCTTTCAGCGCCTGAATCATGGAATGTTTATTCAAGTAGTAACGGACTGCCATCAAATAAAACTTTTAAACCAGGATTATTCCAGGGAAATTTAATCGTCAGTACTGATAAAGGTTTCTCGAAGTTCGAAAATAATATCTGGAATAATTTCATTACTGAATTAGCCAATATAAATATTAATGATTTTCAAATCAGCGGCGATTCAATAATTATTCTCGCACAGAAGAATATATATCTTTACTATAATCAAACTCTTACCGTACTTTACAACTCTGCGGTATCAATTTCTAAAATTGAATTCGGAAAAAATCTTGGATATGTATGCGCAAGTACAAACGGTACACTATTTCTCAACACTTTAATGATCGGTGATTTTGTATCACCGAATGCACCACCGGCTAATCAATTCCCTTCAATGAGTGTTGATGATAACAGTAAACTTTGGTCTGCAAGCGGTAAAGACGTAACCGGGATTGGATATTATACTTACGAGAATGAAAACTGGAATTATTTTAATGCTTCAAACACTCCTGAGTTACCAACAAATGCTGTTTATCATGCTTTCACGTCAGGAACAACCGCATATCTTGGCGGCTGGGGTTATGGGTTTCTCGAAGTCAATGGTGATAACAAAAAACTTTTTAACAGAGCAAATACCGGTATGCAGGGAATACCAAGCAATCCGGATTTTGTTGTAGTCACCGGATTCGGGAAAGACTCGCGAAATAATTTATGGGCACTGAATTATTGGGCAGTTGACAGAAATACTTTATCAATGAGAACGCCGGATAGTGTCTGGTATCATTTTACAATTCCTGCTGCTCAGGGTAGAACATTATTAGGCATTGAGAATCTTGCAATCGATCCATACGACACAAAGTGGTATAGCTGTACTGACGGATCAAACTCAAGATTTGGAGTATTCTACTTCAATGAAAATAAAACTTATGAAGATCCAGCGGATGATAGGTCAGATTTCCTGACTACATCTGATGGATTAAATCAAAACGATATCCGTGATGTTGTGGTTGACAGGAGAGGCGATGTTTGGGTTGGAACAAGTCTCGGAGTGAATATTATAACAAATACCAGTGCAATCCCGACTTCAGGTAGTTCTGCGCTTAGAATATCGAATGTGTTTGTTCTTCGACAGCAATCAATAAATGCAATTGCAGTTGATCCACTGAATCAAAAATGGATTGGTACAAATGAAGGATTGCTTTTAGTAAATTCAGATGGTTCAAGATTGATTACAACGTTCACTGCACAGAACAGTGCTTTGCTCTCCAATATTATCAGAAGTATTGCAATTGATGAAAACAAAGGAATAGTTTACGTCGGTACTGATGAAGGTTTAACTTCATTTGAAACGCCATATATAAAACCATTGGAAAGCTTTAATGAACTTTTCGTTTATCCAAATCCATATAAAATAAAAAGTGGAAATAATCTTTTAACTATTGATGGTTTAATCCGTGATACAGAAATTAAAATTCTGACTATAGACGGAATTCTTGTCAGTCAATTTTTTTCTCCCGGTGGAAGAACCGCTTACTGGGATGGAAAAAACAAAAATGGTGAATTAGTAAATACTGGCGTTTATATAATTGTTGCTTTTAATGCTGATGGCAATGAAGTTGTAACTGGTAAAGTTGCTGTTCTGAGAGAATAATGGCCCCACCCTGCCCTCCCCAAAGGGGAGGGTTCATATGACTTAGCCAGATACATTTTTTTTGAAGTTGAAAAGTATACGATTGTATATTAGTAGAGTAATTTGTTTCAATAGATTCTAGATGATTGATCTTCAAAATATTTCCCTCCAGTTTACAGGTGAATACCTTTTCCAGAATGTTAATTTAAAAATCAGTTCCGGTGATAAGATTTGTCTTGTTGGTTCAAACGGAACAGGTAAATCTTCTCTTCTGAAAATGCTTGTAGGACAAATTGAACCTGAAAACGGATCAATCAATAAACAAAAAAATATTACGATCGGTTATCTCCCGCAGGATCAGGTTGTTCATCGCGGAAAAACTTTAATTGATGAAGTCTTCACTGCACTTTCGGATATCAAATCCCTTCATCAAAAAGAAAAAGAAATTATCGCACAACTTGAATCATCATCGAGCGACGAAGAAAAGGAAGATCTCGTTAATCAACTTGGTGAAGTTCATCTTCGTTTGGAAGAACTCGAATCTTACAGTATAGAATATAAAATTGAAAAAATCTTAACCGGACTTGGCTTTGAAGAAAAAGATTTTAAAAGACTTACGGATGAATTCTCGGGTGGATGGCAAATGCGAATAGCAATGGCAAAGCTTCTCATCGCTCAAAATGATCTTCTTCTATTTGATGAACCAACAAACCATCTCGATCTTGATTCGCTTCAATGGCTAATCGGTTATATTCAAAGCTTCAAAGGATCGATGATAATTGTTTCGCACGATAAAAATTTTGTGAATCTCACCACAAACCGAACATGGGAAATATTCTTAAGAAAAATAAATCCATACAACGGCAAGCTGAATGATTACCTGAAATACAAAGAAGAACGCGACCAGATGCTGATTAATCAAAGGGAAATTCAGCAGAAAAAAATTAAAGACACTCAAAAGTTTATCGAGCGCTTTCGTTATAAAGCGACAAAAGCCCGACAAGTGCAAAGCAGAATAAAGCAGCTTGAAAAGGTTGAACTGATTGAAATTCCCGATGATGAAGAAACTGTAAACATTCGGTTTCCAAATCCACCACCATGTGGAGTTTTTAACGTTGAACTGAAAGGAATTCAGAAATCTTTCGGCGAGATGAAGCTGTTTGACGGAATTGATTTCAGAGTGAATCGCGGAGATAAAATTGCATTTGTCGGGCCAAATGGTGCTGGCAAAACTACTCTCTCCAAAATCATAGCTGGAAAAATTGATTTCAATAAAGGTGAAAAAATATCTGGTCACAATAACATTATTTCCTATTATTCGCAGGATGTTGCTGATTCTCTCAATCCAGAAATTGATCTGATTGAAACTTTAGACTCCGTAGGTTCTGCGAAGACAATCGGACAGCTTCGATCACTTCTTGGTGCATTTCTTTTTTCCGGTGATGATGTTTTCAAGAAGGTTGGAGTTCTTTCCGGAGGAGAAAAAAGCAGACTGGCACTTGCAAAAATTTTGCTCTCTCCTTCCAATTTTATAATCCTCGATGAACCGACAAACCATCTCGATTATTCATCCAAAAAAGTTTTACAGCAGGCATTAGTTAATTTTTCCGGTTCGCTGATACTTGTTTCCCACGATGTGGAATTTCTAAAACCAATTGCGAACAGAGTTGTTGATATTCGTCCTGCCTACCGGCAGGCAGGGCAGAGCAATTTAAAAATTTACGAAGGTGATATTGAATATTATCTCTACAAGAGAAACGAAGAAACAGAACAAGTTTCATCTACAAAAAAAGAACATCCAACCGAAACATCTTCCCACAAAGAACAGAAACGTATTGAAGCCGAGAAACGCAATCAGAGATACAAAGCCACAAAAGATTTGAAGGAACGGCTTGCAAAGCTTGAAAAAGAGATCCACAAGCTTGAGCAGGAGCTTAAAAAAATAAACGCAGTTCTTATTAATCCCGACACATATAACAATCACTCTCAGATACGCGAGCTTAATGAAAAGCTCAAAGAATTGAAATTATCGCTTGATGAAAAAGTTAAAGAATGGGAAGAAGTGAGTTTGAGTTTGGAGGAGGTTGAGAGGGAGTTTAGCTAATGTTTCATTCCCTTAAATATCACTTCAATTGATCGAATGTGTATAAATATTTATTCCTATTTTTAATTAATTTAAGAGTATCAGAAAATTTTCCTTTTATAATCGTGTCCCCTTTTTCCGCTAAATGATCAAAAATTCTATTTTTATTTAGCTCACTCGTTCGAGGATAAAAGATAAACATCTTTGAATTTCCTTTAATTCTAAAAACAACACCATGTGATGCGAGTGCAACGTATTCTAATTCTCCAATAATATTGGTCGTATCGAAATCTATAAAGTTATTCTTAAATCTATTGCTCTCATACTTTTCACGAACAGCAAAAAATATTATTATAAATAATAAAACTACTAGAGTACTAGCAATTACTTTTACTTTTTTTGTTAGCATTTTATCAGACTTTATATAATTGTTATTTTCAAATTATTTCAAACAAACCGATTTCAACTAAACCCTCACGCCCAAAAACTCTTCAGCAAGTGCAATACCACCGTAAACTGCGGCATCATCGGCAAGTCTGCTGGCAACAATTTTCAAACCTCTGGCAGAATCATTAAGCACGTGTTCAGAAAAAGATTTTTTTATTAATGGAAGCATATAAAAATCCAGCGCTTCAATCATCCCTCCGCCGAGAACGATCATATCGAGATTCAAAAGATTTGCAATACTTGCAAGAGTATCTCCAATTACTTCGCATCCTTCTTTTATTCTTCTTCGGACAACTTTATCACCGGACTTTACTGCATTAGACAGTGACTTGCTTCTTATTCTCTCTCCCGATTTTACCAACTTCGATAGCTTACTTCGTTTACCTGATTTAATATCTTTTATAATTTTATTTACGATTGCAGTTCTGCTTGCAATCGCTTCAAAGCAGCCTTTTCTACCGCAGCCGCATTTTGGTCCGTTCTTTTCGACAAGCATATGTCCGATTTCACCCGCGACATAATTTGAGCCGCGGTACATCTTTTCGTCAATTATCAATCCTCCGCCGATCCCGGTTCCAACAAAAACTGCAAGCATATTTTTTGATTTCTTCCCAACACCAAAAGTTTTTATCCCAAGTGCACCGAGGTTAACATCATTCTCAATTAAAACAGGAAAAGGAATTTCAGCTTCCAGCATTTTTTTAATGTTGAAATTTTTCAATCCAAGATTTGGTGCTAAACCAATTATTCCTGTTAATGGATTAACAGTTCCCGGAACTCCGAGACAAACGGCTTTTATTTTTTTCTTGCTGATTTGCGTTTCTTCAATCAGCTCGTAAACTGCTTCAGCGAGCTGGTAAACATATTTTTTTCTTGTAGCTGTTGGATCCGTTGGCTTTTTTACGCGGGCGATTATTCCATCTTTTGAATTTACAACACAGCCGAGAACTTTCGTTCCGCCCATATCAATGCTGATTACTGAATCTCTGTGCATTTAGAATAAATCCTATTTTGTTTTTGAAAAACTAAAGAGAAAATGATTTTTATCAAAAAGTTATGAGTTTGTCATCCTGAATTTACCTGCCTGCCGGCAAGGCAGGTTTCAGGATCTACGATTATTGTTTAAGATGCTGAAACAAGTTCAGCATGACGGCTGGATAGAATTTCTTATTTTTGTCACAATGAAAATCCATAACAAACCCAAAAAACGATTCGGTCAGAACTTTCTGCTGGATGAAAACATCCTGAATAAAATTGTAAAGGAAATAAATCCACAGAATGATGAGCTGATAGTTGAGATCGGTCCTGGTTATGGTGCTTTAACTCAGAAATTACTTTCAGTAACCGAAAATATAATTGCAGTTGAAATTGATAATAAACTTGCCGGTGATTTGAAAGAAAAATTTCCACAGCTTCAACTCATCAATGAGGATTTTTTAGAAACTGATATATCTGCATTAGTTTCATCAGGGAAAAAATTTCGTGTCGTTGGAAACATTCCATACAACATAACATCGCCAATACTTTTTAAGTTGATTGAAAATAATAATTTAATACACGATGCGGTATTTATGGTTCAGCTTGAAGTTGCAAAACGAATGATTGCAAATAAAGGAACAAAAGATTACGGCATCCTGGCTGTTGTGTTAAAATTCTTTACTGAAACAAAATTATGTTTCAAAATCTCACCTAATGTTTTCTATCCGAAACCAAATGTTTATTCAGCATTAGTTCACATTAACTTCAAAGATATCAGCAATTCAGAAGAAGAGAAAAAATTATTCATCCAAATTGTAAAAGCATCGTTTGGAAACAGAAGAAAAATCCTAAAAAATTCATTTGGTAATAGTATATTTCACGAAATTGATTTTACAAATTCGGGTATTGACCTTTCACTCCGTGCTGAGAATCTGGTTGTTGATGATTTCATACAACTTGCAAAGTATGTCAAGAAAATTTCACCCGGATTTACCCGAAAGTAATCCCTGTAATATTCTGAATGGATAAATTCAAACAGTTCGTTAAACATCTTAAAGCTTTCGACGTTGTTGTTATAGTCTTCTACATCATTCTATCAGTAGTACATTTAATCTATCGTGACAGAATTGAAACCTGGGAATTTTGGATAGCAGTAAACTTGTTCATTATTTTAATTTCATTTTTATTTGCATACCTTGAATCGAAATATGATAATGAATTCTGGAACGCAGCTCATTACTGGTACATCGTTCCGGTTGTTCTGATTACTTTCAAGCAGCTTTATTTCATGATCCAGCCTATCAGAATTTACGATCATGACGAGATGTTTATTCTCATCGACAGAATATTATTTTTCGGAAATGACCCGACACAACTGCTCTGGAAAATCTCAACTCCATTGCTAACTGAAATTTTACAAATTGTGTATGGAATTTTTTATCTGCTTCCGATTTTACTTGGATTATTCCTCTTGCGCAAGAAGCGTTATGTCGCAATGGATTTTTCAGTTTTTGTTGTCATCTACGGATTTTACCTGTCATATCTCGGATATTTTATCTGGCCGGGAATCGGTCCAAGATTTACACTACACAATTTCGATACAATAAATCAGGAATTGCCAGGACTTCTATTAACAAACTTTTTACGTGAAATCGTAAATACAGGTGAATCGATTCCTGCCGGTACACCAAATCCCGCAGAAGTTGTTCAGCGTGATATTTTTCCCAGCGGACATACAATGATTACACTGATCGTGATGTATTTATCCTATCGTTTAAAAAGCAGGTCAAGATTTTTCTTTATTCCGGTTGGAGCTCTACTAATTTTTTCAACCGTTTATCTGTGGTATCATTATGTGATAGATTTAATTGGCGGATTAACATTTATGATATTCGCAGTTTGGTCAGGTAAATACATTTTCAACTGGTGGCAAAGAAAGATTGGCAAACCGGAATTTGAGTACGGAAAATACTAGCACAATGTCAGGATTATTTTAGTTGTCAATTTCATACAAATATATAGCTCGAACATTCATACAAGATTGCGTGCATGTTTGCATAGATGTATGATCAATCGGTATTAAATATTATGCAGGATAAAAAGAACAAGGTTAAAAACATATTTGATTCAATTGCTTTCAGATATGATTTTCTGAATCATCTATTAAGTTTTGGCGTTGACAAATACTGGAGAAGAAAAGCTCTGAAACTTAGCAAAGTCGGCAGTGAAAGTTTTTTGCTTGATGTTGCCTGTGGTACTGGTGATGTTGCAATTGAAGCTTACAAACAGGGTGTGAGAAAAATTATTGGTGCTGATTTCTCTCAAAATATGCTTCAGCTTTTCTCAAAAAAAAGTGATTGGATAAAGGGGAAAACAGTTCAAACGACTGCAGAGCAAATGCCATTCACTGACAATACTTTCACAAATATAACTGTTGCATTTGGAGTCAGAAACTTTTATGATATTCAGGAAGGATTTAAATCGTTCTATCGGGTTATGAAATCAAATGGTAAAGCAACTGTCATTGAATTTCAGATGCCGCAAAATATAATTTTCAAAACACTGTATAAATTTTATTTTAAAAGAATACTTCCTTTTATTGGTGGAATTATTTCCAAAAATAAAACTGCATATCAATACCTGCCGAATTCAGTTGAAGAATTTGATGAAAAAATTTACCTGGTTGATATGCTGAAACAAGCCGGATTCAAATCTGTAAAAAAATTCAGACTTACTTTTGGAATCGTTCAGATTGTGATTGCGGAAAAGTGATTGCTTTGAGTCTTAGTGTCTTTGTGGCTATAAATATTTTTTTGCCACTAAGGCACAAAGTCACTAAGCGTAACCTTCACTCAGAAATACTGTAATCGATCAATTCTTGAGTGAGGATATTTGAAGAAGGTTCAAAAGAAATTCCACCTTCACCGATATTCACAATAAACTGATTGCCTTCAAATTTTATTAAGCCCATATCTTCTACATACCACATAAATGCAGAGTAAGTCTGAGGTGGAGATCCAATCCCGGAAAATAATTCCAGAGTGTATTTTACTTTTTGAGCAGTAACATTAATAGTTCCTGAAATTAAATTTAAATCAACCTGTTCAGCTTTATCAAAACTTGAAATCACATCAAGAATTTTAATTTCAACACCGGGTTGAATTTCCGCAGTTATTCTGTACAAACTCCAGCTACTGCCTGTTGTAAGTGGATAAAACAATAACTGCATTTCATTCCGAAGTGTTACGTATTGTTTTAATGTGTCCGGAATTAGTTGCGAAACCTGGCTCGTATCAACTGCATAAAAAATACCAGTTTCAGATTTACGAACTAAATAAGAACTCACCGAACTTTGACTTTCAAAATTCAATGAATCTGTCTGAGTCGTATAATTTATTCCATTATAAATTGTTGAACCGGAAAAGAAAATATTTCTTGTGCCGGATTGAACAATGTTGCCGTTTGAATCTTCTTCAGTAACTGAATACTTGAAAGATGACCCGATAGTAATTGGATAATATTCAGGAAAATTTTGTTTGGGAGGTTCGATCGGCGTATTCTCTTCACAACTCCAAAAAATTGCGATTGAAATTAAACCGGTTAAAAATATTTGCAGATAAAAATTCAATTAAAGTTATATTAAATATTTTTTCAATTGATTGAATGCCCTGAACCTGTGACTTATTTTATTTTTTATTTCCGACGGAAGTTCGGCTGTTGTTTTATCGTATCCATCCGGAAGAAATAACGGATCGTAACCAAATCCATTCGTACCGCGAGCTTCTTTAATTATCTGACCGTTAATTTCGCCCATTGTTATTTTAAAATCAGTCCCAAAATAATAGACCGCTGCACAAACAAATTTTGCTCTGTGAGGTTGGGGAAAAGATTTTAACTTTTCAAGAAGCTTGATATTATTTTCATTGTCTGTTGCATTCTCGCCGGCATATCTTGCAGAATAAACTCCGGGTTCATTTCCCAATTGTTCTGCAATTATTCCTGAATCGTCAGCAATTGTTGGAAGTTTATATTTATTATAAATGGTTTCGGCTTTTATCTTTGCATTGCCTTCGAAAGTGTCGGCTGATTCGTGAATTTCATCTGTGTAACCGACATCATTCAAAGAAAGTATTTCAGCATTAATTCCATTCAGGATGTGCCGGACTTCTTTTACTTTTCCTTCGTTTTTTGATGCGAAAATAATCTTCTTTCCCGCAAGGCGGGATTTCGTTTCACTCAACATCAAATTCTTTTTAATAACATTTTTAATTCTTCTTTACCATCTGCAATTAATTTCTGCTGGTCATAAATACTTGATTTTCGATCTTTAACTAACCACTTGCCATCAACCATCACACTTTTTACATTCTCAGTTGATGATGAAAAAACTATATCCGAATAAACTGAATCATCCGAATCAGAATATGAGTTTGAATATGAATTGAGATCGATTAAAACCAAATCTGCTTTCTTACCAACCTCAATACTTCCAACTTCATTTTCGAGATGAAGAGCTTTCGCGCCATCTATCGTTGCCATTTTGAAAATTGTTTTTGCATTCATTACTTCAGCACCATGAATCGGTTTTTGGATCAGAGAAGCCAATCTCATTTCGTTAAATATGCTGAAATTATTATTACACGCTGCACCATCCGCACCAAATGAAACTGAAATTCCTTCCTTCAAATATTGTGGAATTGGTGCAACACCTGAACCAAGTTTTAAATTGGACGATGGGCAATGCGCGATTTTTGTATTTCTGTCCTTTAACATTTTTCTTTCGTTATCAGAAGTGTAAATACAATGAGCTAAAACAGTACGATCATCCAGCACATCAATTGAATTAAAGTATTCAACATTTTCTTTTTGAAATCTTTTCCGCACTTCATTAATCTCATCAATACTTTCCGATGAATGTGTATGATAAATACTTCCCGGAAAATCTTTCATTATCTCTTTTGATTCTTTAAGAAGTTTTTCGGTACACGATAAAACAAATCTCGGTGAGAAAGAATATTTAATTCTTCCATCAGCTGAATTATGAAATTGTTTTGCAAGGCTTGTAATCTGCTTTACTTCATTGTTTGTTGAAGATTTAAAATCAGGATAAAGGTCGTTCAGATCAATCAGACATTTACCGGAAAAGCCTCGAATCCCTGAATTGATCATCTCCTGTAAAACGATTTCACCAAAACGCAAAGTTCCCATATCAAGCAGCGTTGTTGTTCCGGACATCAAAAGTTCATTGATGCTAAGTCGTGCTGTTGTTTGCAGAGAATTTTCGTCATGTGCATTTTCAAATGGAAATATTTTTAATCGAAGCCAATCGAGAAGCGGCAATTCATCAGCTAATCCTCTGAAAAGCGTTTGACTGAGATGAACGTGGGTTTGTATAAATCCCGGAATAAGAGTCAGATTCCGTGCATCATATACTTCATCAAAATTTTGCTTTTCAATTTTTTCGACCGGAATGAATGCAGAAATTTTGTTATCAATGATTTCAACAGCCTGATTTTTAATAATTAAATCTTTTTTGTCGGCTGTTACTATTTTTTTTGGAATGATTAGAATATTTTTTTTCTTCTTCATTTTCTTACTCCTGCCTGCCGGCAGGCAGGCTTATTCATACTCTTACTCTTTCTCAGATTTCTCCACGTAAATCTCTTCCATCACTTCAAAAGCATATCGAAGATGTGGAATCACAATTGAACCTCCGACAATCAGTGCAATGTTGAATGCTTCGTGTAATTCTTCCTTTGTTGCGCCTTCAGAAATTGAACGATCGATATGATAAAAAATGCAATCATTACACCGAAGTACCATAGAACCGACAAGTCCCATCAGTTCTTTCATCTTTACAGGTAATGCACCTTCGATGTAGGCTTTGTTATCAAGCGCGAAAAATTTATTAAAATCTCTGAAACCTGAGTTAAGAATTTTATCGTTCATCTCAAGTCTGTATTTTCTTGTTTCGGGTACACTCTTTTTCATTTTACTCCTCTTAATTATTGTAGAAAAAAGATGACATCTTTTTTCGTGAACAAACTATATCCTGTAAATTATTTTCATAGAAAAATTATTAGAGCTGAATTTGCTGCACAAAGATGTCATCTCTAATCTTGAATGTTAATTTATTAATCAAATTTATTTTTTTCAGGATCGTATGACACTTCAAGATCTTTAACGTTGAAATCATCAGGTTCATCTTCCCAATCATATTTCTGTTTTGGAGGATCAATTTTTCTAAAAAGATAGGCTGCTATCAGTCCAGTAATTCCTCCAAACAGGTGCGACTCCCATGATATTCCTTCCAAACCGGGAATTATTCCCCAAACTAACCCACCATATAAAAATGTTACAATAAGTGACAGTGCAATAGATATATTATCCTTCCTGAATAATCCACTGAAAAATAAGAAGCTTACAAAACCATACACAATTCCGCTTGCACCTATGTGATAAGCTTGTCGTGCAAAAATCCAAACAAGTAAACCAGTAATTAAATAAATAAATACAAAAAGCAGGTAGGAAACTTTTCTGTAAAAAGTAAATATTATCCATCCAAGAATAATCAACGGAATTGTGTTCGAAATCAGATGTGCAAAATCAGCATGTATAAGTGGAGAAGTAATTATTCCTAATAAACCAGCTAAGTTTCTCGGCAATAAACCAAGTTTGCTCAGATCCTCATTAAATAATAATGAGACAAGATGAACAATCCATAATACCATCGGAAAAAATAGCGGTGTTAGTAATCTGGAAACATCTGGTTTCTGTTCGATTGAATTGTTGTCGTTCATTGATTAGATTATTTATCATTCAACAACAAATATAATTATATGTTGAAGATATCTTTGTATATAAAAAACGGGGACAATCCGCCTCAGATGGAACAGCTTGTCCCCGCAATGTTGAACAGAATAAAATTTAGATTTAATTATCGGCCAACTGACTTAAAGTGTTATTAATTCTCTGGTGTTGACTTTCAGGAGACATACCAAGTGCTTTGGTATAATACTGAATTGCCTGCTGTTTATCTCCTTTGTTCATATAACCTTCTGCAAGACTATCCCAAACATTCCAGCTTTCAGGAAATAGTTCTGTGTTTTTTTGAAAGACTTCGAGAGCGTCATTAATTTTTCCGCCGTTCATAAGTTGATAACCCAGATTATTTATTTCAGCTTCTGTTGCTATACTGAAAGCTTCATTTTTAATTTCAGCAGCTTCATCCGTTTTATTCAGATCTGTTAATATCAATGATTTAGTAAAAAGATTTGTTGCGTTTTTGTTTATTCCGATTGAATGATCTGCCCATTTTAATCCCTGTTCAAGGGATAATCCATTAATGTAACAGTAGTTAGCTGCCTGATTCCATCCTTGCCAGAAAAATCCGGGAATACCAGTAAGCTGAATTGCCATCTCATCAAGCATTTGTTTATGCAAATCAATTTCAATTTTAAAAGGAACTTTAAGTTTTTCCCAATTTAATGATACAATAGCTGAATTAGGAGAAACTTCATCAAATGTGTATGTCAACCATTCCTGAAAATCAGATGCTACTGGTCTTATATTAAATCTCATAAGATCATTTTCTTCTTTGTAGAAAAAACTTCCCCAAGCACGATAGTCTTTGTTAAGAATTATTGTCCAATCATTTTCAGTCGGTATTGTATGCAGCCCATAAATTCCTGCTGGAACATTTTTTCCATCGATCAATACATCTTTTGAAAATGAAATAGTAGTATTCTCATTTGCACCGGCTCTCCAAACCTGATTATAAGGAACTAATTTACCCCAGACTTCTCGTTCTTTCACACCAGGACGATGATAGTCGATTTTAATTTCGCACATACCTATTTGCTGTACAACTACTGCATGTTGACTTGCATCAGGAAGAGTTAAATCTTGTTGTGCAGATAGTGAAAGTGTGAAGAAAAAGAAAAGAAAAATTGCCCCAATTAATAACTGTACCTGATTTTTCATTTGAACCTCCGAATAATTAAAAATTGATGTTAAAGGAAATTAAGAAATGTAATCCAAAACATTATTTTTATTTGATTAGCGGTTGATAAAGTTTCTAACTGGTAAACAACAAACCCCTATCGAAAAATATTGATAGGGGTTTGATTTGAGAAGATAAGTTTTTTTACTTCATTAAAATTAATTTTTTAGTTTGTGTAAAACTTCCGGCTTGCAATGTGTAGAAATAAATTCCACTTGAGAGACCTTGCCTACCGGCAGGCAGGTTCTGACCTTCGTCAGAATGACTGTTGAATTCCACTTCATAACTTCCTGGTGGTTTTTCTTCATTAACTAAAACAGCAACTTCATTACCTAACACATCATAAACTTTCAATGATACAAAACCGGTTACCGGCAACTGATAACTGATTACCGTACTTGGATTGAATGGATTGGGGTAGTTCTGTTCCAAACTGAATTCTTCCGGTAATGTTAGATATACAGTTAACTCTCCAACAACTTCTTGTGTACCATCAAAGTCAATCTGATTAAGTCTGTAATTGTAAATACCCGACTGAAGATTTTTATCAATGAAAGAATAATTTTGAGTTTCAGTTGTTGTACCCTTACCTTCAACAAATGCAATCTTATTTCCATTGCGGTAAATTTCAAAACCCTGGTTGTTTATTTCTGTTGCAGTCTGCCAGTTGAGTTGTATATTATTCCCAATTACTGATGAGTTGAAACTAATTAATTCAACAGGGATGGTGCAGGATGAGGGATCAGTAACCCATTTATAAATTAAATTATTCATTCCGCCAGCCCATCCTGTATTGCAATCGGAAAATGCAGCCGGACCTAATAGGATATGATCGACTTGTGTCCAGGTATATACATTAGTATCACTATATGCAGTGCCGGGTTGCATTTGATTTCCTCCAAGATTAGTTTGTGAAGTTATCACATAAGAGTCATTTATTTCTCTATACACAATAAAAAGTGAAGATATTGAATCTAGCCCCGAAGGGTATGGAACTATAGGTACCCATGTTTCACCACCATCGGTAGTTTTTGTAATGACACTATTAGGATAAAAATCAGCCGCTAAGCCATTCAAGTCATCTTTGAATGCAAATCCAAAACCAATTTGACTGGGTCCGCCGGTAACACTATCTGCGACTGTCCACGTATAACCCTGATCAGTTGTTCTGTATAGTCTGTTTCTAAGAGTTGGAAACCAGAAATAAGTTGCCCCTGAATAAACCATTGAGTTTTCTATTCCCAATTCACCGGCTAAGGGAGGAGGAATATTTGATGAGGGAACTGGTATCCAGTTTGTACCACCATTTGTAGTAGTATAAATTTCCCAATATCCACCTCTCGGATTTCCAACGCATACGCCATTATTTGGATCGAAAAAATAAATTACGTTTGGACGGCCCCCGGCTAAGGGAAAAGCTGTTATTTGTTTTGTCCATGTCGAACCGCCATCGGCCGTTTTAAAAATACCACCGCTTGTTGCATTGGAAGGATCATTCATTGCAATCCATGCAGTATTAGCGTCGAAAGCAGAAATGCTTGAACCTTCTAATCCGGCAGCACCATTAACGGTTGAAACAGTCCAATTATCTCCACCATCAGTTGTTCGCAGAAATTGTGAGTTGTTGCTGTTTTTTCCCCAGCAAACATTATCATCACCATCTATAGGTGAAAAAATAACCTGTGGCTGAGGAAAATTAGGCAATCCGGGTGCAGTTTGTTGAACCCACTGAGACATTGTTGCAGTTGAAAGAAATGCAACAAACAATAGAACGAAAAAGAATGAAAAGTTTTTCATAAGAACCTCCATAAATTATTTGTGAAAAAAAATTACGGAGGCAAATAAATAAAAAATCAGAGGGGGGTAGTTATAAGCTATGTCCCAAAAGTTTGAAATTTTATCCCATTTTATATTAAATCGCTTGGAGGGAACCCAAATTCTTCTTTGAAACATTTTGAAAAATAAGACAGGCTGGAAAAACCTACAGAATAGGCAATCTCTGAAATATTTCCTGTCTTCCCTTCAATCATTTTTTTAGCTCTGGATAATCGTACGGATCGTAAATATATACTGGCTGGTTTTCCTGTTATGGCTATAAATTTTCTGTGGAACTGAGATCTACTCATCCCAACTTCTTTCCCAAATTCCTCAATACTGAATTCTTCTTCAGAGATATGTTTCTCTATCACTTCATTTACTTTGATAAGAAATTTCTCATCAAGACTTTGGAGTTTCAATCCTGTAACTACAGGAAAATCATTTTCAATTTTGCTGAACTTCTCCTGTAATTTTCTTCGAATGTTTATAAGATTTTTAATTCTTATCTGAAGTTCTTTTATATCGAATGGTTTCGTAAGATAATCATCCGCACCAATCTCAAGTCCTTCAAGTTTATTTTCTTGTCCTGCTTTTGCTGTAAGTAATATTATTGGAATGTGACTTGTCTTTTCATCGTTCTTCAATATTCTCACTAATTCGTTTCCATCCATCTTCGGCATCATCATATCACTGATAATTAAATCGGGAATAATTTTCTCTGCTTTGCGTACACCTTGCTCTCCGTTGACTGCCTCTTCAATCAAATAATTTCCGTCAAGCGATTCTCTGATGTACTGTCTCATATCATAATTGTCCTCAACAACAAGAATGATTGTTTTGTCCTCGTTTACTTCGTTGTCATTCTGAGGAATCCGGCTACTGGCGGACGATGCTTGCCCGACATTTTGGCGGGAAGAATCTATTCTCTGGTTTTTATTTAAAACTTCTTCCGGGAGATTCTTCGCCCCGACTTTGTCGGGACTCAGAATGACACCGGACTCAGCCATTCTTTCTTCAATGATTTCTTCATCTTTCTCCGATAGGAGTCCTTCGGACAAATGATCTCTACCAAGAGGAAATAGCAAAGTGAATTCTATCCAGCCTGTCCCGACTTTGTCGGGAATTCCTTTTTCACTTTCAACATTTATTCTTCCGAGATGTAATTCTACTAATTCTTTTGTAAGAGCAAGTCCAATTCCTGTTCCTTCGTATTCTCTTGTATGCGAACTATCTACCTGGTAAAACCTGTCGAACAGTTTTGGAATTTCTTCCTGAGCTATTCCGATTCCGGTATCTCTGATTTTGATTTCAACTATGTTGTCATTCCGAACTCGTTTCGGGATCTCCTTGTTAGTTGAAAGAGATTTCTCGGTCGATGACTCCCTCGAAATGACACTACTCAATTTATTCTCTTTAATCGAAACCGTAATCATTCCCTCCTCGCGTGTAAACTTGAATGCATTCGATAAAATGTTCGTCAATATCTTCATCATTTTCTCTTTATCGAAATACATTTCAATAAATTCTTTTTCAGAATGTATCTTTAAGCTTATGTCTTTAGATTCAGCTAATGATTCAAATGATAAAGCAACTCCTTTTACAAATGAAACGATATTTCCTTTCGAGACTTCAAGCTTTAACTTACCTGACTCCAGCTTTGATAAATCTAATAATTGATTGATCAATTGGAGTAATCGTCTTGAGTTTCTTTTAATAATGTTCGCATCTTTAATAACATCATCTGAAGTTTTAGAACTTATTTTTTCTGCCGGACCGAGAATTAATGTTAGAGGAGTACGAAACTCATGAGAAATGTTTGCAAAGAATCTCGATTTCATTTTATCGGTTTCTTCTTTTTCCTGAAGGACAGCTTCATCCAGTTTTATCCTGTCTTTTAATTTTAACCTGTTCATTTCATATCGTCTGATACTGAATAAAGTAAAAATGAAAATGGCTGCATAAGTTGAATAAGCCCACCAGGTTTTCCACCACGGTGGGGAAATAATTATTATCACTGAAGTTCCTGTTTCATTCCAGACTCCATCACTGTTTGAACCTTTAACTCTGAAAATATATTCTCCCGGATCGAGATTCGGATAGGAAGCAAATCTTCTGGTTCCAGAACAAACCCAATCCTCATTCACGCCTTCCATCATATAAGCATATTGATTTTTTTCCGGATGAATAAAACTAAGTGCAGAGAACTCAAAGGAGATAAAATTTTCGTTATATGGTAATTGAATCTCTTTCCCGAATGGAAATTGTTTTTCATATTTTTTGAATGAAGTAATTACAACAGGAGGGACGAAGCTATTATTAAAAATATTATCAGGATTAATTCTGGTTATACTCTGCTTCTCGGTGAGGAAAGTAGCGGAAACAAAATATAGTTCACCGTTCCGCGCTTTATAACTCCAGGAGAGGTTAATGTCGTTATACTTAGTAACTTCTTTTGTAAATGGATTATATTTAAATGCCCCACTTGCACTGCTCATCCAAAGATTTCCTTTATTATCATCAATTAAAGTCATTGCATTATTAGGAAAGCCTTCTTTCCCTTTCCATCGTATCCATTTTTGATTTATTCTGTCAAATTTATTTGGACTGCTGTTTGCCAGACACCATAAAATTCCCTGACCATCTTCACAAAAATTAAATACTTGATTCCCGGTTAATGTCAAAGAATCCTTGGGATCAGAAATGTATCTTGTAGAAATTTTATTAATTGGATTATAACTTATAACACCAGCATCATAAGTACCTATCCACAACAATCCTTCTTTATCTTCATATAAACCTGTTATAGAGTTATCAAACTTTGCAATTTGTTCAATTCTTTTTTTGGTTTGATTTAATTTTAAAATTTCCCCGCCGTCAGTTCCAATCCATATACTTCCATCTTTGCAATTAGCCATACCAGAAACTGAATTATAAAAAGGTTTCCCATCAGAATAGAAGAATTGTTTTATTTCATTTTCTTTATCATTCTTATAATAAAGAGTCCTATTGGTCGTGCTGTACATCCAAAGAGCTCCTTCTTCATCCACTAATAATCCTGTTATTGTTTTATTAAATAATTCTTCTTTAAATATTTCTTTATCTGGATCAAAACTTATAAGCCCTATATCTGTTCCAATCCAAATCTTACCTTCATTATCCTCAACTAAGTCCCCAGAGCCAGCGTTTAATATTTCTGCTTTTTCCAGAAAATATTTTTTAACGTACTGGTTCGGTTGAATATATTTGTTTATGCCTCTGCCATAAGTTGAAATCCAGATTGTTCCGGATTTTTCAACAAGAATATTTGACACACCATCATCACTTAAACTATTAGAATCAAACTTATCATGAGTATGGTGAGTAAATTTTTTAGTATGCTTATTTAAAATGTCGACACCATTTGTAGCAAGCCATAAATTTCCATTTAAATCTTCGTTGATTGAAAAGATATCATTAACAGCTAAGCTCTGCGGATCTTTTGGATCATTCTGGTAAATAGTGAAGGCATTATTTTCTTTTTTAAATTCTACTAATCCTGCCCAGGTTCCGAGCCAGATGATACCATCACTATCCTCAAAAATTGAAAGGATTGAATAAATACCACCATCCTGTTTTGACGAATTTATTTTTTCATTCCAGACGTGAAGAAATTTATTTCCGGAACTATCCAATTTATCCAGTCCTCCTCCTGTACCAAACCAAACCGATCCAGAACGATCTTCGTAGATTACAGCAACTGTATTATTAATAATACTGTTAACATCTGAGCTATCGTGAATTATTCTTTTAAAAGTTTGTGTGTTCTGATCGAAGAGATATAGACCATCACCAGTTCCGGCCCATAATTTTCCTTCTCGGTCTTCAAGCAAAGAAAGGACATGATTACTCCAGTCAGTTACAGGCATTAGTGGATTAAGTATGAAATGTTTTACTTCATCTGTTGTCGGATCGAGTCTGTCGAGTCCCTGAACATGTCCAATCCAGATATTACCTTCATTGTCATCACAGATAGCCTGAGCTTCTGCGTTAGTAAGATTAGAAGTGTTCTCCTTAAAAGTTGTATAATCTTTAAATGAGTAACCATCATATCTGAATACACCATGACTCGAGCCAAACCACAAATAACCAGTCCGATCCTGGAAAGCACATGTAGCCTTTGGATGTAATCCCAAATGCTCAAACGTAATTTTTGATTGCTGTGCAAGCAAATATCGACTTGCTAATATCAGAGCAAATAAAATAAAAATGGCGATTAGTCTTTTCAATTCAGATTAATAAATGAATAATGAAAACTGCATCCACGCTTAAGGTCTGAATCATACTGAATATTTTAAGGAATAGTTTAGTTAGAACTATATGCCCTTCCTAATAGTGCGGAAGATTCTTTACGGTGAACATCAAATAATTTTTAATTAAAAGCAAGTTGTTGTCTATTGACTCCAGCAAATAAAAAATCCCACCCAACTTAATTGAGTGGGATTGCAGAATAAGTGCTCGTGTTACTTCAACAACAACATTTTCTTTGTTTCAATAAAATTTCCTACCTGTAATTTGTAGAAATAAATCCCGCTCGTCAAAGCCGAGCCTTGACGGCTTGATAAGGACAAGTCTCGACTTGTCCCTACATTAAACTTTACCGCATAATTTCCAGCAGGCTTTTCTTCATTAACCAAAGTTGCAACTTCGTTTCCCAACACATCATAAACTTTCAGTGTTACAAATTCCGACGTTGGAATTGAATATTTAATAGTTGTTGAAGAATTGAATGGGTTGGGATAGTTTTGCTCAAGAATAAAATCACTTGGTGATCCATTTGTTGTCTCTTCTATACTTGTAATTATTTCTGATAATGGTCTTCTCCAAACCGATGTACCCCATGTTCCGGCAAAAATGTAATCAGATGATAATGCTAGTGATAGAATTCTTTCGTTCCCTATCCCTTCATTTATTTGAGACCAGGTATCGCCGAAATCGGTAGAAAGATATACGCCAGAATCCCAGGTGCCTGCAAAAACGTTTGAACTGCTTGCTGTAAGCGCATTAACATCTATATTATTTAATGGAGTCTGTGTCCAGTTTTGACCATTATCTGTTGAAAGAGTTACACCATCACCAGTTCCAACAAAAACATATGAACCACTGATGGCAAGTGAATTAACATTCTGATTACTCAATGAAAGCGACCAGCTCTGACCATTATCCGTAGAACGGTAAACACCACTATATGTTTGAGCAAAAATATTTGAACCACTGCCAGCGAGTTCATAAACATCTTGATTATTTAATGTAGTCTGAGTCCAGCTCAGACCATCATCCGTAGAACGAAATACACCATCACTTGTTCCAGTAAAAACAATAGAACCACTTACCTCAACCGAATAAACATAGATTGAAAATGAAGTTTGTGACCAATTTAGACCGCTATCCGTAGAAATAAATAAAATAGCGTATTCATCACCCTGATGAATGGGATCACAGGTATAACAATAGGTTACAGCAAAAACATTTGAATCGTTGATTGCAATTGATGCAATACCTAAGTTAACATATTGAATCATCAATGAAGTTTGTGTCCAGATCTGCCCATTATCTGTAGAACGATATAAACCAGAATCCCAGGTTCCGGCAAAAACATTTGAACCGCTGGTAGCAAGTGAAATAACAGTTAGAAAATTCGATGCGGTCTGTTTCCAGTTAAGATATACACCAGAATTAGTACCAGCAAAAATATTTGATCCGCTGACCGCAAGTGAAGAAACATACTGATCTTGTATTGAAGTCTGCGTCCAGGTCTGCCCATTATCTGTGGACATGAATACGCCATCATTCAAAGTTCCTGCAAATACATTTGAACCACTGATGGCAATTGCATTAACATATAAAAAATTCGAGGTCTGCATCCAGGTCTGACCATTATCTGTAGAACAAAATACACCACCAAAACGAGTTCCAGCAAAAACATTTGATTCGCTTACGGCAAGGGAAGTTACATCCTGATTGTTTAATCCAGTCTGTGTCCAGGATTGACCTTCATTAGTAGAACGATATACACCAAGATTATTACCAGCGTATGATACTCCTGCAAAAACATTCAAGCCGCTATTAGCAAGTGAAGAAATACATTGAGAACCAAATGCAATGTGCGATCAGTTTTGTCCACCATCAGTAGAGCGATATAATCCGGAATATGTTGTCCCGGCAAATACTTGTGAATCGCGGACGGCAAGCGACTGAACAATATCATAATTCATCGCAGTCTGTGTCCAGTTCTGCCCGTTATCTGTAGAACGATATACACCTTGAGGGTATGACATAAATCCTCCTATCCCTGCAAAAACATTTGAATCGTTGACAGCTAATGAACGAACTACATTCATTGATGTTTCTACCCAACTCTGACCATTATTTGTAGAACTGTATACACCATATGCAGTGCCTGCATAAATGTTCGAACCATTTACAGCAAGTGAAAGAACTCTTCCACCAGGTGGTCCTATTTGCATCCATTGTGCGTTTAGTGAAATTGAAAATGCAGCAATAATAATAACCAGGTAATAAAAAATATTTTTCATAAATCCTCCATAGTGAAAGGTGAGGCTCACTTATAAAGTTAACCTCACGTTAATAAATTTATTTCATTAAAATTAATTTTTTAGTTTGAGTAAAATTCCCTGCTTGAAGTTGATAGAAATAAATTCCGCTTGCTATGTCAGGACTGGAGTCCTGACCTACTGAAAATTCTACTTCATAACTTCCAGCAGGTTTTTCTTCGTTAACTAAAGTTGAAACTTCATTTCCAAGCACATCATAAACTTTAAGCGTTACAAAACCCGTTACTGGCAACTGATAACGGATTACGGTACTTGGGTTGAATGGATTGGGGTAGTTTTGCGAAAGCATAAAAACATTTGGTGTAAAATCATTTTCATCTTCATTAATGAAAGTAACTCCACCATTTGTCGTTCTAAGAATAGTACCATTTGCCCCAACAACGGTTCCTGTATTTACATTCGTAAAGTAAACTCCGGACAAGCCATTTGTTGTTCCGCTCAATTGTTCCATCCAGGATGTTCCACCATCTGTGGTTCTAAGAATAACACCTCCGTTATATCCCCATCCTACAGCAGTTCCATTATTTATATCTGTAAACCAAACATCATTTAGCAAATATTCTGATCCAATTGACTGAGTTGTCCAGGTACTTCCACCGTTTGTGGTTTTAAGAATTATACTCCACCAAGTGCCAGCACCCTCAAAATCCCATCCACCACCAACAGCTATACCATTATTGGCATCAATAAAATAGACACCGTATAAATCATCTAATGTTCCGCTTGATTGCCATAACCAGTTTGATCCACCATTAGTAGTCTTGAGGATCGTTCCATAAGTGCCCACAACTATTCCAAGGTTATCATTAATGAATTGAACTCTCCATAAGAAGACAGTTGTCCCACTTGATTGAGGTGTCCAGTTTAATCCACTGTCAGTAGTTCTTAAAATTGTACCGTTCTCACCTACAACCGTTCCAAAATTTTTATCGGTAAAGTAAACAGAATATAACCAGTTAGTTGTATTACTCGATTGATTAGTCCACGTCGTTCCGCCATCTGTCGTCCTGAGAATTGTTCCATCTCTGCCAACAACTGTCCCATCATTACTATCAGTGAATGAAACTCCAGAATAAGATGTAGTTCCGCTTAATTTAGTTTCCCAGGTGTTTCCTCCATTAGTGGTTGTGAGAATTATCCCCGAAGATGAACTGCCACCCGCGATATAATCACCACCAACAGCTATCCCTATATTCTGATCAGTAAAGCAAACATCAGATAACGAAAATGTTGCTCCGGTTGACTGTGATGCCCAGGTTGTCCCACCATTCGTTGAGGTAAGGATTGTGCCTATTGTACCCACTGCTGTCAAATTGTTTGTATCAGTAAAAGAGACACCATATAAATGTGATGATGTTCCAATAGCTTTAGTTGTCCAGGTATTTCCACCATCCAATGTTTTAAGAATAATATTACTCCCATTAGGAACATCCCATGTGCCACCTACTATTACACCATTATTTGAGTCTGTAAAGGAGATGCTATTTAAGTGACGATTCGTTCCGCTTGATTGGGGTGTCCAAGTTACACCACGATTTGTGGTCCTGAAAATTTCACCAAAATCGCCAACGATCGTTCCATTATTTGAATCTGTAAAATAGACTCCATTAAAATCCCGTGTTCCGATTGATTGTGATGTCCATTCTGTTCCGCCGTTTGTGGTTCTAAGGATTATACCCTCTTGGTTTCCCGAATTCCAACGACTTCCGACAGCAACACCATTATTCGCATCAGTAAAATAGACTGCTTTCAATTTATAGTACCCTGTACCTAAAGGATGTTCGAACCAGCTATTTCCTCCATCAGTAGTCCTTAAAATTGTGTTACCAACGGTAGTTCCATTATTTGTATCTGTGAAATAGACCCCATAAAGATAATTATATGTTCCACTTGATTGAACAAACCATGTATTACCTCCATTAGTTGTCTTGATAATCGTACCATATTTTCCTACTGCCGTTCCATGATTATCATCAGAAAAATAAATTCCATACAAATTATTTATTGTGCCACTTGATTGCAGTTCCCATGTAGTACCACTATCAGTTGTTTTCAAGATTGTGCCTCGGTCACCAACCGACCATCCAACTAACGGTGAAATGAATTTTATGCTTCTGAGAGTATTACCTTGCGGTAATGGATTCTGCCAAAACCATTGGGCTTGTGCAAAAACTGCGACCGTTAACAAAATGATAATTGTTTTCATTTTAATATTCCTTTCATTTCATTAAAATTAATTTTTTAGTTTGTGTATAACTTCCTGCTTGCAATGTGTAGAAATAAATTCCGCTTGATAATTTTGCAGCATTGAACTCAACTTCATAACTTCCTGCAGGTTTTTCTTCATTAATCAAAGTTGCAACTTCACTTCCCAACACATCATAAACTTTCAATGATACGAAACCGGTTACTGGCAACTGATAACTGATTACCGTACTTGGATTGAACGGATTGGGATAGTTCTGCATAAGAACAAATGAATTAGGTAAAATACTTTCGTCTTGAACTCCCACGGTACTGTCCGGGAAGAAAAACTCCAATGCATTATCCAGATGTGCACCCCAATTTAGCCAACTATGTCCTTCATGCCATTCATTATATCTAAAGTCATATCCTTTATCTTGAATAATATCACGGAAGTTTTGAGTTAGTGTCAGGAATCCAGGTAAATCATATGTGCCCGCATCTATATAAATCTTCAGGGATTCTTTAATCCCGGTTTCAAATGCAGATGAAGTAGTGTATTGAATATTACCTGAATATGACCCTGTTAATCCAAAAACATTTGGATAATTGTATGCAATCCATAGAGCTATATTCCCACCATTGGAAATGCCAACAGTAGCACGTTTATCAGCGTTTAGCATTGTTCGATATCTAACATCAATATATGGTATTAATTCTTCAGCAATAAACGCTGCAAATTGATTTTGTAATGAACCAACATATTCCTCGTCTCTATTTACTGGTGGGACGAATACTCCAATAAGTGGTTGAATCCTGTTCTGTGAAATTAAATAATCAAGCACATTATTAGCATAAGCCTCTGCAATGTAAGCCAAACCATCATGAAAGACTACCAATGGATAGCTCTCAGATGTACTGTATCCTGGTGGTAAGTAAACACGAATTGGTCTAGAATTACCAAGATTAGTACTGTAAAAGGTAGTATCGTACAGTATACCATGTGGAATATTTGGATAATAGAGAAGTTCAGCGGGCTGAATGTATGCAGGCATTCGTAATTCAGAATTTTCGTATCCTCCGACAATTCTAGGATTCCGCGGATCTGTAATCCATAAAGTTCCGTCTATAACAAACTTATACTCCAAGCGTGCATCCGGTTCAAAAATTTCTGAACGATACCAGAGATCAGTTGTAGAGAGTACATCCATTGGAAAACCATTGACAGCCCAATCGTTCGCATCTCCGGGAACACTAACACTTGTTGCATTTCCACGATAAATAAATTGGCATATAGAGTCTTGCTCAGTAAAAGGCATTACAGGATTTGCATTCCAAAAACTATCAACAATTGCTGTTCTTTCCTGAACAGGTGCATTATTTACTCTATTGTAAAATGCATGGAACTGATTCCCAAATAGAATTCCATGTCCAGTTAAGAATATATTAATATCGGAATTAAAGTTTGTTGATATGATAATATCACCACTCTCAGTTCCGTGAAAAGCTGGAACAAAAACGACTTTGAAAATGACCGAATCTCCTGGAAATACTTTTTTTGGAAATGAAGGTAAGTCCGATAATACATAAGAAAGACGATTTGTAGTTATGGAATTTATGGTAAATGATTGCGACCCAGTGTTTGATATTAAAATTGATTTTATATCACTTGAATCTCCAATAATGACACTTTCAAAATCAATATTATATGGATCGATAAATATGCTTGGATAAACTACAAATGAATCTGTTGAAATTTTATAAACTATATCATTAATTCCTCCGCTCCATGAATAACCATCCTTTGACCAAGCCGGACCATGAATAAGATCATCAATAACATGCCATGAGTCTCCACCATCTATAGTGTATGCGGAACCAGGATTAGTCGGTGAACCAACAGTACCTCTAGCAGTTACTAAATAAATATCTTCCGAAACATGGTTGAGGAAGTAATAGGAAGGTAGCCCCGGAAAAGTTGTAGGGTAAGACCAATTTAACCCACCATCAGATGTTTTGTAAACACGATTAATAAGATCTCCAGTATAAGTAACTGCAATACCATTCAGAGGATCTTTAAAAGCTATATCAACACCGCAAAAGCCTCCCGATGGTTCATAAAAAGCATTCTGAACAACAGACCAGTTTAAACCTCTGTTGGTTGTTCTAAATAAATCACGTCCACAAGTGCCAAACCAATAACTATTTCCTGATCCTGCCGAAGTAGTTGTGAAAGTTACATCATCACCGACATTCGGAATATTTGATTGAGAAACTTGCACCCAGTTTACCCCTCCATCAGATGTCGTATAAATTTCCCAATAACCAAAGCTTGATGGATTACCAATACAAAGTCCATTGTTATTATCAAAGAAATAAATTTGCCTTGGATGTCTGTTTGAACCCAAAAAAGCAGAGGTGTGTTTCTCCCAGCTTGTTCCGCTGTTAGTGGTTTTATAAATACCGCTGTTTGAACCAGCAGGATCATCTACTGCTATATAAGCTGTAGTTGCATTTACAGCATAAATAGATTGTACAGTATGTCCTTGAGGAATTTGAACGTCAGCTAAACTCCAATTACCACCGCCATTTGTTGTAAGAATGAATTTGGGATTACCTACTCCCTGATCGGTTGATTGAATTCCCCACACTGTATCTGAATTTACTGGCGCAAATATAAGAGTGGAATTAGCGGAATTCGGCAATCCTGGAATATGTTGAATTTCCCATTCTTGAGCTAAAATTGATAACGGTAACATCATAAACAAAAAGAAAACAAAAAAGAATGAAAAGATTTTCATAATAACCACCTTTAATTATTAGTGAAAAAAAATTACGGCGGTAAATAAATAAAAACCAGTAGGAGGTGCATATCAATATTGTTCCGAAAAGTTATACTATTGTTCCAAATAATCACGTAAATCTGAACTCATCCTAATCCTTCTCTTAAAAAGAGAAGGATTTATTCTCATTGTTTACTTTTTCTTGAATGTCTTGACATGACAAAATAATAAACTGATTTGGTTATAATAATTCCCTCTCTAATAAGAGAGGGATAAGGGTGAGTTACTTTTTAACTGAGTGAAATATCTTAATTTATTTTTTCACATCACTCGGCGGGTAACCAAATTCTTCTTTGAAACATTTGGAAAAATAAGCTGGGCTGGAAAATCCCAAAGCGTAGGCAACTTCCGAAATATTTCCCGTCTGATCAGCTATCATTTTCCTGGCTTTTTCTAATTTAACAGATCTTACATAAATACTTGCAGATTTTCCGGTTAATGCTTTGAGTTTTCTGTGAAGCTGTGTTCTGCTCATTCCGATTTCACGACAAAATTCTTCTATATCAAACTCCTCCTCTGAAATATGTTTATCAATTACTTCTCCAACTCTTATCATAAATTTTTCATCAAGACTGCTTAGCTTTTGCTTATTTATTTCAGGTATTTGAGTTGCAATTTTGCTGAACTTTTCTTGAAGCTTTTTCCTGATGCTTATCAGGTTTTTAATTCTTACTTGAAGTTCTTTTATGTCGAATGGCTTTGTAAGATAATCATCCGCACCAATCTCAAGTCCTTCTAGTTTATTTTCTTGTCCCGCTTTTGCTGTTAAAAGAATAATGGGGATGTGACTTGTTTTTTCGTCGTTCTTTAATATTCTGACCAATTCGTTCCCATCCATCTTCGGCATCATCATATCACTGATTATTAAATCGGGAATAATTTTTTCTGCTTTTCTAACTCCTTGTTCTCCATTTACAGCTTCTTCAATTAAATAATTTCCGTCGAGAGATTCTCTTATGTATTGCCTCATATCGTAATTGTCCTCAACAACAAGGATGATTGTTTTGTCTTCATTCATCACATTGTCATTCTGAGGAGTCCGGCTGCTGAAGGACGACGAAGAATCTAACGCAGCCTCATTACTTTGATAATTACTATTACTTAAAGAGAGATTCTTCCTTCCGATTTCATCGGGATTCAGAATGACATCACTCTTAATTTCTTTTTCTTCGATGATCTCCTCGTCCTTTAGATGATCTCTGCCAATTGGAAATTGCAAAGTGAATTCTGTCCAACTTCCTTTTTCACTTTCAACAATTATTCTTCCGTGATGCAATTCAACTAATTCTTTTGTAAGAGCAAGTCCAATTCCTGTTCCTTCATATTCTCTTGTGTGCGAGCTGTCAACCTGGTAAAATCTGTCAAAGAGTTTTGGAATTTCTTCCTGAGCTATTCCGATTCCGGTATCTCTGATTTTTATTTCAACTATGTTGTCATCCCGAACTTGTTTCGGGATCTCCAGCTTTGAATGAGATGCTGAAATAAATTCAGCATTTTGTACGGCTACCGAAACCGTAATTTTTCCTTCTTCCGAAGTAAACTTGAATGCATTCGATAAAATGTTCGTCAATATCTTCATCATTTTCTCTTTATCGAAATACATTTCAATAAATTCTTTTTCAGAATGTATCTTTAAGCTTATGTCTTTAGATTCAGCTAATGATTCAAATGATAAAGCAACTCCTTTTACAAACGAAACGATATTTCCTTTCGAGACTTCAAGCTTTAACTTACCTGACTCCAGCTTTGATAGATCTAATAATTGATTGATCAATTGGAGTAATCGTCTTGAGTTTCTTTTAATAATGTTCGCATCTTTTACGACATCATCTGAAGTCTTTGAACTGATTTTTTCTGCTGGTCCAAGAATTAATGTAAGCGGTGTTCTAAACTCGTGGGAGATATTTGCAAAGAAACTCGATTTCATTTTATCCGTTTCTTCTTTTTCTTTAAGCACAGCTTCATCCAGCTTTATCTTATCTTTCAGTTTTAATCTGTTCATCTCGTATCGTCTGATTCCGTAAAGAGTGAATGCAAAAATCAAAGCATACGAAGAATATGCCCACCACGTTTTCCACCACGGCGGTGAAATAATTATAGCAACTGAAGTTCCTTCTTCATTCCAAACACCATCGCTGTTTGAACCTTTTACCCTGAAGATATATTCTCCGGGATTCAAATTCGGATATGAGGCATATCTTCTTGAGCCTGAATTAATCCAATCCTTATCCACTCCTTCCATTTTGTATGCATATTGATTTTTTTCGGGATTAATAAAACTTAATGCTGCAAATTCAAAAGAAATAAAATTTTCATCATATGTTAATTGAATCTCTCTCCCGAATGGAAATTGTTTTTCAAATTTTTTAAATGAAGTAATTACAACAGGAGGGACGAAGCTATTATTAAAAATATTATCAGGATTTATTCTCTGTAAACTTTGTTTCTCATTAAAGAAAGTGGTTGAAACAAAATACAATTCTCCGTTCTTAACTTTATAGCTCATACCAAGCTTAATGTCCTGGTATTTTGTCAGCTCTTTGGTCACCGGATTAAATTTGACCGCTCCACTTCCCGTACTCATCCAGAGGTTTCCGGAATCATCATCTATCAGGCTAAATGCATCTTGGGGAAATCCTTCTTTTCCACCCCATCTTATAAATTTCTGACTGATTTTGTCAAACTTGTTTGGCTTGCTGTTTGTCACAGCCCATAGTGTTCCCGATCCATCTTCACACAAATCATAAACCTGATTTGAGCTTAAAGTTAGCGAGTCTTTCGGATCAGAGATAAATCTTGAAAAAGTTTTTAGGGCAGGATTATAACCGATTATACCTGCATCAAAAGTTCCGATCCAGAGTAACCCTTCTCTGTCTTCATATACAGCAGTTATCTCACTCTCATACTTTTTAATTTGTTCAACATTTTTTTTATGCTGATCAAATTTCAAAATTTTACCATCGTGTGTTCCTATCCATATCGTTCCGTCTCTGCAGTTATCCATACTGTACACAAACTCATAAAATGGCTTACCATCTGATAAATAAAATTGTTTTAATTTTTCTTCTTTATCTTTTTTATAATAAAGAGCTCCGGTATTTGTGTTATGTATCCAAAGTGTTCCATTTCTATCGGTGAAAATCGTTTCAATTTTTTCTTTCAGCAATTCTTCTTTAAACAATTCTTTCTCGGGATTAAAGCTTATCAATTTTTTTTCTGTTCCAAGCCAAATTTTTCCAGAATTATCCTCTGCGAAATTTTGCCATCCAATAGTTCCTATATCTTTCTTTTCTAAAAAATATTTTTTAACATATTTATTTGGGGGTGTATATTTATTAACACCTCCACCATATGTCGTGATCCAGATTGTTCCGGATTTATCCAGCAGAATTTTAGAGACTCGATTATGGCTAAGACCACCTGGTTCTGATTCGTTATAAAAATAATGAGTAAATTTTTTTGATTGCTTATTAAAAACGTCAATACCGTCTGTACCCAACCATAAATTCCCATTCAAATCTTCGCAGATCGAACTGACATAATTAGTAGATAAACTCTGTGGATCTTTTGGATTATTCTGGTAAACTGTGAAGGAATTATTTTCCTTTTTAAATTCTACTAATCCTGCCCACGTACCAAGCCAGAGAACACCATCACTATCCTCAAAGATTGAAAGGATCGAATAAATGCCGCCATCCTGTTTTGAAGAATTTATTTTTTCGTTCCAGCAGTGAATAAATTTTTCATCCGAATTATCTAATCTATCAAGACCACCTCCCGTACCAAACCAAACATTACCAGTGCTATCTTCATAAATTGCATCGACTGTATTATTAATAATGCTATTAACTTCTGAGCTATCGTGAATTATCCGTTTGAAAGTTTGTGCGGTTTCATTAAATAGATATAATCCATCACCTGTTCCGACCCATAGCCTGCTTTTACTATCCTCAAGTACAGCCAGCACATGATTGCTCCAATCTGTAAGAGGCATTTCAGGATTAAGAATGTAATGTGTAACAGCGTCAGTTTCAGGATTAAGTTTATCAATTCCCCTGATGTGCCCAATCCAGATGTTTCCTTCACTATCTTCACAGATTGCATCAACTTCTTCATCAGTCACATCTGAAGAGATTTCCATAAAATCTATGTACGGTTTAAAAGTATATCCATCGTATCTGTAAACACCGTGGTATGAACCAAACCATAAATATCCTGTCCGATCCTGATATACGCATGGAACATTCGGGCGAATGCCTTCTTCCAATCCAAAATGCTCAAAAGAAATATTTGATTGCTGAGCGATGCAAAGCGAATATCCAAATGCTAAAATGACAAACGTTATTTTGAACAAAGATTTCATTTAAAAATTTATTTCCATACCTAAACGCATAGACATAGATGGCTGGTATCTGAATGCCTGACCGTAGGTTGGATTTGGAGCGGTTGGATTTCCATTTTCATCATAAGCTAAGTAACGTCGCTGATCTATATCAACAGGCTGCTGACTATTAATATGGAATACTTCAACACTAAGCCGTGACCGTAATAAATTTATTAAAGGTAGTTCATAAGTAAAGCGGAAAGCCAGACTCCAGATAGTAGGGGTTCTGCCGGCAGAACCTCGTGGTGAAAGAAATCTGATTCCGGTGCCGAAACTTCCAACCATATATTCACTCAACGGTGTTCCACTTTCCAAGATGAAATTAGTTCCTAAGCTCAATCCAAATAAAAACCTGTACGATCCGGAAAATTTAAAAACGTGTGTTCGGTCATTCGGTACGAGTCCATTCATATTATCAAATATAAAAGCATTATCGAAGCTTAAATTCAGATTTGGAAATGCACTGTGATAGAATGCATCATACAATCCTTCATAATTTCCGTAATCTCTTGAAAGCACATACGAAGCAAGAAAATTAAAATGCTCATCACCACGCCGTTCAAAACTGATAATTAGTGCTGCGTAGTCTCTTATCGCTTCAGGACGATCCTGCAAAGGATATTTGCCAGGATTGGCTGTAACAAATCTTTCTTCAGATAGGCTATAACCATCATCAATAGCCTGACCTAGAGTTCTGTATAATCCCTGAATACCTATCTTAAAGTTGTTCCAGATTATTTTTTCGTATCCTAGACTGAATTCATCATAATACTGAGCTTGTAGGATTTCTACTTCGGGTGCGATAGAAAAATGATCACTCCGGCGCGTAACGTATTCACCTTCCCTGGAAATTCTTGGATCTTGAGGATAGATAAATGTAGAATCATATCCCTGATCGGAATATACCATACCTGTGCCCAGATTAAGTTCCTGAACGTACCGACCATACGAACCAAAAATTTTAACAGAACCATCTTGACTTGGTGAGAATATAAGACCGAGACGAGGCTGTAATGGAACATCAATAGTCTGTGCAAGTTTATCATCTGAGCCGATCACGTACTGCCCATCCCATCTTACCCCAACATTGAATCGAAGTGTTGGAAAAATTTGCCAGGCATCCTGAATAAAAAAAGATGGAAGTATCTGCTGTACGGTTTGAAAGCCCTCATAAATGTGTCGCATGTAAATCGTATCATTTCGAATTCCGTAATCATGAAAAATAAAATTGCCGAAGTATCTGTTATCCGTTCCATTAACTCTGTACTCAACTCCAGAACTAAGATTGTGAGTGTTGAAGGGATGAGTTACAGATAATCTTGCTATTGTATTATAGCGGTATGAATCATACCAGCCACCAGTACCGCCAGATTGAGTATGTGTTATATAATCATAAAAATATGCAGCATTTCCTGCTTCTGTTGCTGGCTCTCCGGTATCGTGTCTGATTACTCTGGCAATGGATACATTCATTAATAGATCTGAACTGACTGTATAAATACCTTTAACTGATGCACTGTACATACCGCCTGTGTGATATTCAAGATGCAAGTCTGAATTAGATGATGAATCTGTTGGATTACCTGGCCAGACGTAGTCTTCAGTAAAAGGATCTCCATTAGCAGAAAAAATAAGTTGTAATTTTTGTGAGATACCCCAGTTAAGCTTCGAGGCGAAAGAATGCCTTATTAATTTATTTTCATAGATTCCAAAAACCGGTATTTCAACATCCTGATATTCAAATGTAGGGTTGTAAGCAATATTGAACCAGAGTTTGTCAATTATAATTGGTCCGTTAAGTGTGAAACCAATGTTTTCTTTGGTAAAATCTTCCTGTGTTGGATCAAGCAATCCAATTTTTGGATTACTGCTAAGGTTACTATTGGTGTAAAACCCAAAGACAGATCCATGAAAATTATTAGTTCCGGAATAAGTTACAGTATTAACAAGCCCACCCAGAGCACTAATATATTCAGCTTCATACCCACCAGCTTTTAATTCAACCTCCTGGATAAAATTATATGGAAGATTCATTCCACTTGTTCCGAATAACGGATCAGTTACATCCACACCGTCAACAAAATATTTATTTTCAAATCCAGTTGCACCCCCGATATTAGTTCCGTCACCGTAAAAACTGGTATTCGCTTGAGGAAGCAGAGATATCATATTTTTATAATCGCTGCTTACGGGTAATAAATCAAAATATGTTGGCTGAAGATTTCCACCGTAGGTCGTTGCTGTAGGATCGATGATATTTCTTTCTTCTGAGACAGTTATCTCGGGAAGATTAATTGCTTCAGGAGATAATTTCAGATTACCCAGATAGGTCGTTTTACCAAGCCTGACTTGAACATTTTCAACAACTAAATCTCTGAAACCGATCATACTTATTTTTACTTTGTAACTGCCAACAGGAAGGTAGAAGATTCCGAAATATCCTTTCTGGTTTGTAGCCGTACCTTTTAGCCCTTGAAGATTATCACTTTGCACTGTGATATTCACTCCTGGTAAAGGATTACCAAGAGAATCTGTTACTATCCCCTCAAGATTGCCAGATATATCCTGAGCAAATGAAATAGTAGTAAGTGAGATTATCAATAACAATAAGATTAGTCGAGACAACATTCAATCCTCCAATATTTTTCCAATAATTAAATTGTTTATCAATGAATTCAAAGAATTTGAAAAAACAGAACGCAAATACAGAACCGAAGCACTGCATCCACGCTTAGGACTGAATGATGCTGAGTAATTTAGGGGATAGTTTATCTAGGACTATATGACCTTCCTAAAAGTGTAGATGTTTTCTTGTCAGCTAACATCAAATATTTTTTGATTAAAAACAATAGCCTGTGAGTTGTCTGAGGGCAAAAAAAATCCCACCTAGTTAACAGGTGGGATTGAAGATAGATAATTTGATTTTGCACTATTTCATTAGTATCCCCGCAAAGCGGGATTTCTGCCCTGTCTGCCGACAGGCAGGTTAAGTGACATATCACTTAAGCATCAACATCTTCTTCGTTTCGACAAAACCTTGTCCTGAACTTGTTTCAGGACCTCCAACTCTTAACTGATAAAAGTACACACCACTCGTGAGATTCTGTCCGCCGTTGGCGGATTCGTCAGAATGACCATTGAATTCTACTTCATAATTTCCTGCAGGTTTTTCTTCATTAACGAGTGTTGCGACTTCATTTCCCAATACATCATAAACTTTAAGCGTTACAAAAGACCCTTCGACTCCGCTCAGGGTGACAGGAATTGTGAATTTTATTATTGTACTTGGATTGAATGGGTTGGGGTAGTTTTGTTCTAAACTGAATTCTTCTGGTAATGATAGATATACTGTTAACTCTCCAACAACTTCCTGTGTACCATCAAAGTCAATCTGGTTTAGTCTGTAATTGTAAATACCGGACTGAAGATTTTGATCCACAAAAGAATAATCCTGCGTTTCAGTTGTTGTTCCTCTGCCTTCAACAAATGCAATCTTATTTCCATTACGGTAAATCTCAAAACCCTGGTTGTTTATTTCTGTTGCAGTTTGCCAGGTGAGTTGAATACTATTTCCAACTACCGAAGAGTTGAAACTTATTAATTCAACCGGGACTGTTGGTGGTATCCACTTGTATATTATATCATTTAAACCACCACTCCACCCGGATCCATCATTTGCAAACGATGCCGGTCCATGCGGCAGATTATCAATTTGTGTCCAATTCGTTCCATCTGCTGAACGCATCGATCCTGGAAATGTAGCTACGGGCAATCCGATATTGCTATTAGATGTAACAACATACCCAACCGAATCATCATTGGAATATGAAATAAAATAAGTTGAAGGTATTGCTGGTATACCCGAAAGATTATTCCAGTTTAATCCTCCATTTATGGTTTTTGAAACCCGGTTCCCTAAACCCCCAAAACAATTCGAAGTTAATCCATTCATTTCATCTTTAAACGCAATGCAGAATGAAACGCTTCCTGCTCCAGTTGATCTTGTCCAGGTGTATCCCCGATCAGTTGATCTATAAATGGCGAACGAATCTCCAAAAGTGCCAAACCAGATATTATCATCCACACTTGAATAACCACCTCCTGTGAATTCGTTACCAAATGGGGCAGGAATATTCGTTACCTGCGTCCATTGGGTTCCACCATCTGTTGTTGTATAGATTTCCCAATTCCCGTTATGAGGGTTGCCAATAGCAACACCATCATTCGCATCAAAGAAATGTACATACACTGGAAATCCGCCAGAGCCAAGAAATGCAGAATCTTGTTTAGTCCAGGATGAGCCGCCATTTGTAGTTTTAAATATTCCACCGCTTGTTGTACCTGAAGGATCATTCATTGCTGCGTAGGCAGTACTGCTATCAATTGCAAAGATACAGGACCCATACAATCCATTCGCTCCTGTAATAGTAGAAACCAACCAGTTGATTCCTCCATCTGTGGTTCTGATAAACTGGGAATTTTCAAAATTAACTCCCCAGCAGATATTTGAATCCACGGCTGACAAGGTCATTAATGGATTCACTGAGTTCGGCAATCCATTTGCATGCTGTTCTAACCACGATTGAGCTGTAACTTTAATAGAAACGAATGCAACGAGCAAGAAAGCAAGAGAGAATGTGAAATTTTTCATAAGAACCTCCTATAATTATTTGTGAATAAAAAAAATTACGGAGGCAAATAAATAAAAAATGGAGGGGGGTTACATAGCAGTATTGTTTCCGATTATTTCACTATTGTTCGTTCTTATTAGAATAATAAACAAACCTTATAAAAAGAGCAGATTTACACGTCAGCAACTCTGGTCTGAGATATTAATCCAGCTCTATTTATTTACTTCACTTGGCGGATAACCAAATTCCTCTTTGAAACATCTTGTAAAGTAAGCCGGACTGGAAAAACCTAATGAGTACGCTATCTCAGAAATATTCCCTGACTGATCTTCAATCATTTTTTTTGCTTTCACCATTTTAACTGATCTGACATACAAACTCGCTGATTTTCCGGTCAATGCTTTAAGTTTTTTATGTAGGTGAGATCTGCTCATTGCAACTTCTTTGCAGAATTCCTCTATATCAAATTCTTCTTCGGAAATGTGTTTCTCAATTACTTCTCCTACCCGAAACATAAATTTTTCATCTATGCTGCTTAATTTTTTCTCATTGATTTCAGATGTTCTGCTTCCAATTTTGCTGAACTTATCCTGAAGCTTCTGCCTGATAGTTATCAGGTTCTTTATCCTTACCTGAAGTTCTTTTATATCAAATGGTTTTGTAAGATAATCATCTGCACCTGTTTCCAAACCCTCAAGTTTATTTTCCTGTCCCGCTTTTGCAGTGAGTAATATTATTGGAATGTGACTTGTCTTTTCATCGTTCTTTAATATTCTTACCAACTCATTACCATCCATTTTTGGCATCATCATATCACTGATAATTAAATCAGGAATTATCTTCTCTGCTTTTCTAACTCCTTGCTCTCCGTTTACAGCTTCTTCAATTAAATAATTTCCGTTGAGAGATTCTCTGATGTACTGTCTCATATCGTAATTGTCCTCTACAACAAGTATGATTGTTTTGTCCTCGTTTACTTCGTTGTCATTCTGAGGAGCCCGGCTACTGACGGACGATGCTTGCCCGACATTTTGGTGGGAAGAATTTATTCTCTGGTTTTTATTTAAAACTTCTCCCGGGAGATTCTTCGTCCCGACTTTGTCGGGACTCAGAATGACACCGGACTCAGCCATTCTTTCTTCGATAATCTCTTCATCTTTTAAATTGTTTTTGCCAAGAGGAAATTGCAAAGTGAATTCTGTATAACTTCCTTTTTCACTTTCAACACTTATTCTTCCGTTATGCAATTCAACTAATTCTTTTGTAAGAGCAAGTCCAATTCCTGTTCCCTCATATTCTCTTGTGTGTGAGCTGTCAACCTGGTAAAACCTGTCAAAGAGTTTTGGAATTTCTTCATGAGGTATCCCGATTCCAGTGTCTCTGATTTTTATTTCAACTACGTTGTCATCCCGAACTTGTTTCGGGATCTCCAGCTTTGAATAAGATGCTGAAACAAGCCTGCCTGACGGCAAGGCAGGTTCAGCATGGCATTCTTTCACCGAAACTATAATATTTCCTTCCTCCGGTGTAAACTTAAATGCATTCGATAAAATGTTCGTTAGTATCTTCATCATCTTTTCTTTATCAAAATACATCTCGATAAAATCTTTCTCCGAATTAATCTTCAGACTTATGTCCTTTGATTCAGCGAGAGATTCGAATGATAATGCTACACCTTTTACAAACGAAACTATATTTCCTTTTGATGCTTCAAGCTTTAGTTTTCCTGCTTCTAATTTTGAAAGATCAAGCAGTTGATTTATCAGTTGTAATAATCTTCTCGAGTTTCTTCTTATTATATCAGCATCTTTAATATGATTATCAGATGTGTTTGAATATATCTTTTCTGCAGGTCCGAGAATCAGAGTAAGCGGTGTTCTGAATTCGTGAGAAATGTTTGCGAAGAAACTTGATTTCATTTTATCCGTTTCTTCTTTTTCTTTAAGCACCGCTTCATCCAGCTTAATCTTATCTTTCATTTTTAATCTGTTCATCTCATATCTTCTTATTCCGTAAAGAGTGAATGCAAAAATCAAAGCATACGAAGAATAAGCCCACCATGTTTTCCACCAGGGAGGAGAAATAATTATTGCCAACGAAGTCCCTTCCTCGTTCCATACTCCTTCGTTGTTTGAACCTTTTACTCTGAAAACATATTCTCCCGGATCTAAATTCGGATATGAGGCATATCTTCTTGAACCGGAATTAATCCAATCCTTATCCACTCCTTCCATTTTATAAGAATACTGATTTTTTTCAGGATTGATAAAACTAAGAGCTGCAAATTCAAAAGAGATATAGTTTTCATTATATGGTAGTTGAATTTCTTTTCCGAAGGAATGAGATTTTTCAAACAACCTGAAATCTGTAATAACGATTGGTGCGATGAATTCATTGTTTCGAAGACTATCAGGATTAAACCTTATTAACGACTGAGTTTTACTAAATAGGAGTGATTCTATTATAAAAAACTCCCCATTTCTCATCCTATAAGGTAAACCAAATTTAACACCCGTAAATACTTTAGTTGTCTTTGTAACAGATTATATTTACTCGCATCACCAGTAAAAATCCAGAGATTTCCATTTAAGTCCGATTCCAGCTCGAAGCCTCCGATTGGCAATCCATCTTTTCCACTCGAACGGATACATTTTTGAGTTTTCCTGTCAAATTTATTCAGGGTACTGTTTGCAGTAATCCACAAGTTCCCGAATTCATCTTCGCAAATATCCCCAACGGCGTTACCACCAATAGTTAACGAATCATTAGGATCATAAGAGAATCTGGTGGAGGTTTTACTTTCGAGGTTATAGCAAATCAAACCTACATCGGTACCTATCCATAATAAACCAAATTTATCTTCGTGAATACGGTAAATCCAATTATCAAACTTTACGATTTGCTCGACTTCTTTTCTGTCAGGAAATAATTTTAAAACTTTATCATAGCTTGCAATCCAGATATTTCCATCACTGCTATTATACATAAATGAGATTGCTTCAGAAAAAACTTTTCCTTGCGAATCAATAAACTGATTAATTTTTTCTTCTCCATTCTCTTTAAAGAATAGATTTCCTGTCGCACGGCTGCTTATCCAGAGAGTACCTGTTTTATCAATTATTAATCCTGAAATATCTGTTTTAAGATTTTCCTCTTTAAATACTTCATTAACCCGGTCAAAACTTATAAGTCCTTTATCTGTTCCAATCCATATTTTATCCTGATTATCCTCTGCTAGATTCCACATAGGATCAGGTAATCCACCGTACTTACCTAATGGATATTCCTTAACAAAGCGCTTCTCTGGAGTAAATTTATTTAAGCCGCGTCCATAAGTTGTAATCCAAATCGCACCTGATCTATCACGAAAAATTTTTGCAACTTCATTACCGCTGATACTCCCGGGATCATTTGGATCATTCTTAAGATGAGTAAATTTTTTAGTGTGCTTATTGAAAATGTCAACACCATCCGCAGCGATCCATAAATTTCCATCCAGGTCTTCACAAATAGATTTAACCGCATATCCCCCTAAACTTTCAGGATTTTTAGAATCATGTTTATAAAGCGTATACGAATCAGTTTTTTTATTGAATTCAATTAATCCCGAGGAGGTTCCAATCCACATTAAACCATCACTATCCTCGAATACAGATAAAACCCAGCGAGAAAAACCATTCTCCCACGAATCAGGATTTTTGACATCAGTACAGTGATGAGTAAATTTTCCAGTATTATCTAACTTATCTAAACCTCCTCCCGTACCGAACCATACATTTACGGATCTGTCCTCATAGATTGCATTCACAGAATTATGGATGAGACTTTGTGCGTCAGTGCTGTCATGTCTTATCCATTTAAAAGTTTCAGTTTTTTTATCGAAGAGATATAATCCATCGCCGGTTCCAATCCAAAGATTTCTATTCCGATCTTCAAGCAAAGATAATACATGATTGCTCCAGTCAGTTACAGCTGACTTTGGATTTAGCCTATAATGTGTTACAACATTCGTCACAGGATTTAATTTTTCCAATCCCTGCGAATGGCCAGCCCAAATGTTTCCGTCTTTATCTCCGCAAATAGCTTCTATTATTAAGTTGGGAATGTCGGTTACAACCTGTTTTGAAATTACATCAGTATCATCATCATACGGTACGTAGCATTTTAAAGAATATGGATCATATCTGCTAATACCCCAATAAGTTCCACACCAGATATAACCAGCCTGATCCTGAAAAATGCAAGGTATATTGGGAACACTATTTAAATGCTCGAAAGTAATTTTTGATTGTTGAGCCGACGAATATTGGCCTGCAAATAATAGAGCGGATAAAATTAATATGTTACTCGATTTTTTCAATTCAGATAAAAAATGAATAATGAAATTTGCATCCACGCTTAAGGACTGGATAGTGTCGAATGGTTTAGTTAGAACTAAATGCACTTCCTAAAAGTGTGGATAAATCTTTGGGTGAACTTCAAATAATTTTTAATGAAAAGCAAGTTGTTGTCTTTTGACTCCAGCAAATAAAAAAATCCCACCTGCTTTTAACCAAGTGGGATTGAATAAACAATAATTTATCTCTTATTTCATCAGAATTAATTTTTTAGTCTGACTATAACTCCCTGCTTGCAAAGTGCAGAGATACACTCCACTTGAGAGACCTTGCCTACCGGCAGGCAGGTTCTGACCTTCGTCAGAATGACTATTGAACTCAACTTCATAACTACCTGCTGGTTTTTCTTCGTTAACAGATTGAGGCCTCACCCCGTCCCTCTCCAAAAGAGAGGGTGGATGGTTTTACGAATTTCATTTTAACAAAACTAATTTTTTCGTATCAGTGAATCCACCTGCAGTTAATCTATAAATATATATTCCACTTGAAAGTTTACTGCCATCTAAATCTACTTCATAAATACCAGGATCTTTTTCCTCATTAACTAAAACTGCAACTTCATTACCTAACACATCATAAACTTTAAGAGTTACAAAAGACCCTTCGCCTCCGCTCAGGGTGACAGGAATTGTGAATTTTATTATTGTACTTGGATTGAATGGGTTGGGGTAGTTCTGATAAAGTATAAAAGATACTGGATTTGTTTTATCATCGGGAACTGAGACTACAATTTCATCAGTTAGTTTTGTTTCAAGTCCCGGAATGTAAAACGGCGGAATACCAAGCAGCGAAAGATCAACAGGATTTGAGGGAATAATATCCTGAACAATCCAGTTATCTGGAGCAATCCAAATCGTATCATTTGTTGCAATTAATTCAACTGGTGGAAATGGAGGCGGCAGCAATCTGTATGAAACCTTCCACTGCAAAAGAAATTTTTTACAATCAAAATTGCCTAAGACTGTTGAAATGGTTTCATCGTCTATTCTCATTCCAAGATATTCGAAAAGAAGAGGATAAATACCAACAGTCGTATCAACAGAAATCAATGTATATTCTGTGTTAATATTTGAAGCGAATCTATAAGTTGAATACCAATCCTGCAGCGAAGTAAAAAAATCAAGGAAACTAAAATTGGGATCTATCCCCATCGAATCGAGCTCGATTAGGAATTCTTCAATTCTGCTAATGCTGAAATATTCAAAACCATTTGTTCCTTCCATATTGTAAAACAGCGAATCAAGGAATGGCTGATATCGAATTGTTGATAGTGGACCAGTTTTAGTCGGGACTATATTTGCTAATCTCCCCTCATAATTTGCAACTGATGCAAATGAATCTATCCTGAATGCTGCCAAAGAAGGGACCGGGTTATTTAATGAATCCAGTGGAGTTTGTTTGAACTTCCATTCAAATCCTGTTTGCGATGGGAAAAATTCACTTGCCTGCTGTGCAATAGAATTGTTGAGCAAAGCAAAACTAAATAATAAAGTAAATATATTTTTCATTTCATACCTCTATGCTTAAATGTTCTTTGGAAACTAACTTACTTTTTAACTTTAGTTAAGTTTCAAATTTAGATTGAGAAATGCAAGCGAAAGGAATTTGTATAGAATTAAATCACCAGGTTTATTCCGATCGAATAATTCCTGATTTTTCTCAAATTACCAATAAGTTCAACATAATTATAATTGAAGAGGTTTTTGATATTTAAATAAATATTTAACGGAAATCTCATTGCAATAAAATTGTAGCCAAAGTTCAGGTCAGTTGTATAAACAGGAACACGAATGTTGCCATCAATCACAATACCAAGATCAACAAGTTCATCATCAATTTCTTCAACTCTGCTTGTGTATCGGAAGTTAATTCCTAAATCAAAATTCCATTTTCTGAAATCCAATGCAGAATAAAAAATGTGTCTTGGACGATAACGTAGTGCAATTCCGTTTTGCAGGTCTCTTGCCCATAGATAAGTATAATTACAAGAAAAAGAAAATTCGTTCGGTATCAAATCAAAATAAATTCCTGCTTCCATCCCCTGAATTCTCGCTCTGATAAGATTACTGAAATACACCAAACCATCCGAAGGATCTACTCCGGGTTCAATCATATCATAATATTCATTCTGAAAAAATGCCACATCCAGATTTATAAAACTGAGGGGTGTGAAGTTTAGACCAAACTCAAAAGATAAATTATGCTCTGATTTAATATTTGGATTAGGCTTTACTGTTATTCCACCGGTTGAAGTTGATGTAAATGCTTCTGCTGTTGTCGGTGCACGAAATCCCGTTCCAAGTGAAGCTCTTAGAATAATTTCTTTTGTGAGTTTATAATTCAATCCGATCTTTGGAGAAATTGCACCTGCGCCTTCGAGAGAGTCAAGCTTGCTGTAATCATATCTCACTCCCAGACTTGCAATCAGGGGAAAATCAAATGATATATCTCCGACAGTGTAAGCTCCGATAGTGAAAGCATCCGGGTTACCAAATAAACTGGAATTAACTTGTGAGAAAGTTCCCTCAACTCCGCTTGTTAATACTATATCATCCAAAATATTTTTATTTATCTGAACTTCACCGCGGTAAAGATGTGAAGTTGATTCGTTTGGAATCGTTTCATTATCCTTAAAATAATTTCTGTAATAACTTGTTTTGATATTCAGAATTATGTTATTCGCAATAATGCTTTTGTAGATAAGCCCGAACAGATAACGATTTGTTTCAATTCTGTCATTGAGATTCTGATCCGGTGGAACAAGAGCATTTCGTGAATCTTTCCAATATAGAAACTGCCCTGCTCTTTTATTGAATGTGTTTGCTAAAAATGTAATCGAAGAAATCGGGGTAAAATTATAAACTGTCTTCAGGAAACCAATATATTTTTTAGAATCATCATCCTTCCGATAGCTTAATTCTTCAAGTCTTGTAAGTGAAACATTGAATCCAAAATTTCCCAGAGTATTTGAGTGAGAAAGTGTTAATCCGTTGAATGGTCTTCTCTCTCCCGACCAATCCCATTCATTATAATAAGGTTTATCATAAACTCCATAAAATCCGTTAAACATTGTCAGTGGTTTTTCTGAAATATCTTTTGTTATACTATTTATCACACCGCCAATTGCAGATGAACCATAAAGTGAACTTGAAGCACCTTTAATAATTTCTACTCTCTGAATTTCCAGAGTGGGAATCATCTCCCATACAATTTCTCCGGAATCGCCTGTATAAAATGGAAGACCATCAATTGCTAATAATGCTCTTGAGCCCGTACCTCTGCTATATCCGCTTGAACCTCGAATACTAATCTGATCTTCTGTCATATTTACACCGGGAACATATCTCATAGCGCTTTCCAGGTTACTGAAGTTTCTTTCAGAAAATTTACTGCCAGAAATAATTTCTGTACTTACCGTCAGGTCAGATTTTTTTTGTTCATACTTTCCTGCTGTAATCAGAACTTCATCCGTTTGAATTACTGATTCAATCAATGTTACATCAAGAATAATTAGTTCATCTTTAATAACAACATTATCTTTTCTGAATTTCTGATAACCGATCGCTGAAAATTCAATTGTGTAATTACCTGTGGGAAGATTTGATATTTCGTATGTTCCATCAGCATCAGTTGCAGCCCCAAACTCTGTATTTAAAAGCACTACATTAACACCCGGAATCGGTTTTGATTTTGGATCAACTATTTTACCCCTGATTGAATATGATTGTGCAAAAATTATTTCAGTAAATAGAAAGACAATGATTGGAATAAAGATTAACCGCTGCGCCGCACAGGATAATTTTTTTTCGAACAGGAACTTCAATTCCCACCCGGCGGTTGTGATGGTGGATTGTTAAAATCAACTTTGATATTTATGTTTTCGACAAATGTGCTGTCAGGTATAATCATCTTTGCTGGCTTTGTAGTATCACTATTTGTATAATAAATACCTGATACAAACCAATCTTTACGCGCAAGTGATATTTCATCTGTTGATTGCTGTACGACTGCTACATAAGAATATGTCCCCGATGGAAATGAACCGGGAGTTGCTGGTATGTATGCTGAATCCAGAGAACTAAAATGATGATTTTGGACTCCGAGAGGAATTTCTCTGCTTAAATATTTCAAATTTAAAATTGTAAAATCAGTATCTGAAAGCAGCGGATCCTCAAATACAACAAGAAAAGATCTTTTAACACTATCTGGCCAGGGACTAATGAATGTAATAGACCCGCTAAATCCCGAAGATTCAAGTGGTGCTGGTTCTAATCCATGGTCACAAGAAATTATCGTGAATACAAATAAAAGAATTATTAGTGATGATTTTAATTTCCCCTTTTCAAAATTTAATAATGAATGGAGAAACCTAATCATTATGCTGAGCAGGTGGAATTTTTTCTGCGCCCTTCAACTTTCCTATAAGCTGCTCAGGATGGTGGATCAGCAGCGGAAGACAATGCGAACATATATATGCTGGTTTAGTTGAATAGCTAAGTGTAACAAGCGGAATTTCATTCTCTGTTCTGTTACAGTTCAAACAATTTTTTAATATTTCTTTATTCATTATTAGACCTACATTATTTGTTGATTCTCAAGATATTCAGTTTTGAATATTTTCCATTTACCGTTTTCTTTTTTCATATAATGAATTCCTGTTGCCCTTGTTGGGGCAAATCCTTCACCTTTGATTGCGCGAGTGGTTTGTTCATAATAAACCTTTGCATCATCGCCAGTCACCTCGAGAACTTCTACCTTTTCAAGCTCAAATTTCATATCGAAGTTTGCAAATACAAAATCCATCCCGTTTATAGTAGATTTTCTCTGTGGTGAATCTTTGTGAATCGTTTTCAACACACGCTCCTTATCTTCTGCTTCAGTGGCAGCAATATTCTCTTTTACCGCTGCGATAATATCTTCAGCTACTTTGGGATCAATGCCTGTCTGTTTCTGAATTGGAATCTGCTTCTGTTCCTGCGTTGGTGGTAGAACATATTGCTGACCCTGCATCTGCTTTGGTGCGGGTTTCTGTTCTTCAGATTTGCAGCCGATAAAAAATAACAACAGCATCAGATAGATAATATTTATCATTGATTTCATTTCATTACTCATTTACTGATAATATTTTATTAAGTTCTTCTTTATTCACATTTAATAATCCGATCGGGACTAATCTTGGTGTTAGAATTTTCCAGTTTTGATTTTTGGAAAAAACCTCCTTGAAAAGCGGAAGTGAACCTTCAATATCTCCGTTATTGGCAAGTGTTGTTGCATGCCAGAACTTCATTTCTTCATTATCCGGAAACATTTTTTCTGCGGCTGAATACTCCTTCATCGCAAGTTCCATATCACCGTGCTCAATCGCAAGATCTCCCGCATTCATATAATTATAAGCACGATGGATTTTTATTAATCTCTCAAGTTTTTCCAGAGGATATGGATCGTCTTCAACTCTCAGATCAATTAACCTGTCCTCCCAAACTTTGCCTGTTGATTTTCCTTTAACAATTAAAATAGCTGCCGATTGTTTACCGCGAATATCTCCGCCAACTTTTTCAGCAGCAAAAAGTGCTGTCATCATTCTGTCAGCAAGCGTTCCTTTTGATTCTACAAATGCTTTTGACATTGCAGCCGGCACTTTATCATTCAGCATAAGGTTAGCCTGAACTGAATAATTATCGCCAACAATATTTCCCGCACCGGGAATACAATTTTTCCCTGTATAACTTTTTACGTTTCCGTTCACATCAATTATTGCAAGCTGACGGACATCTCTGCCTTCATCTTCTGCGATAAGTTTATCAACAACCTGTTCGGCAGTCATTCCTGATTTTAATAATGCAAGTCCATCCGGACCAAACGCAGGATTAACAAAAGACTGCGTTGCAACAACTCCAACACCTGCTTCTCCCCACGATACTATTGATCCAACAGAAAACCAATGAGATTGAACTGCAACTCCCATTTCTCCTGTTTCCGGATCTCGTGCAACTATTGAATATGTTGCTACAAGTGGATTTTCAGAATAAAATGATTGAGCATAATTAATATTCCCAAATAAAATAATTGTTGCAATCTGAATTATTAAAAATTTTTTCATTTGTGTTCCATTTTTGAAGAAGAAAAAAATCATAACTGCCAGTAAAAATAGAGTAAGATAAATTACATTTCAACGTCACTGGTTGAATTCAACTTTTAGAAACTTCCCTGTAACGCTTTTTGAATTTTTAATTATATCTTCCGGTGTTCCTTCTGCGATAATTATTCACCGCTATAAACTCTAAAACTAGTCATAAAATGATAAAAAATATTTTTTCTAAAACTTCAATTGTTTAACTATAGTTAAATAAATATATTGATATATAAAAATTAAATAATAAATCATAATCTTATGGATACTGTAATAGTCATTGAAGATATAATTAAGGAAATTAATATCATATTAACAAAAAAATATAAAGATTTTCGAGGAAGTTATTTCTTTGGTTCGCGAAAAAAGGGCAGCCATAATATTGATTCAGATTATGATATTGTGTTTGTATTTGATAGAAAGATTGACTGGGTATTTAAAAAAGAAATAATAAAAATTATCTATGATATTGAACTGAAGTATGACATTTTCATTGACGCTAAAATTTATAACACCACTGAAATTTCTGAACCCACAACACCTTTTAGACATACAGTGCTAACAGAGGGTATTTTTTATGCCGGTTGATACAGAAGCTCTCATTAAGCATCGGATACAAAGAGCAAAAGATACAATAAAAGAAGCTGAAGATGATATTTCAAAAAACTTTTTACATAGTGCAGAAAACAGAATTTATTATGCCATTTTTTACTCTGCTTTAGCTTTGGGAGTTAAATATGGATTTTCTACTTCTAAACATAATCAGCTTTTAGGATGGTTCAATAAAAATTTTGTTAAATCCAAAAAGATTGAAAAAGAATTTGGAGATATTTACAGAAATGCTTTGGAAAACAGGATGGAGAGTGATTATGAAGACTTTAAAACCTTTTCTTTTGAAGAAGCAACCGTTGATTTCAAAAATATGCAGAGATTTGTTGATAGAATAGAGAAGCTGTTAACCGAATAAATGATATTATGATTTCCCATCTGTTTATTGTCCTCCAATTATAATTCACGCTTCAGATATTCTCCAGTCAAGCAGTTTTTCATTTTAACTATCTGTTCAGGAGTTCCTTCGGCAATAATTTTTCCACCAAATTCACCGCCGCCGGGACCAAGATCAATTATCCAATCAGCCATCTTTATCACATCCATATTGTGTTCAACTACAACAACTGTATTTCCTTTATCAACAAGTTTGTTCAGAACATCGAGAAGGATTCTTACATCCTCAAAATGAAGACCGGTTGTTGGTTCATCAAGAACATACAAAGTTTTTCCGGTAGAAACTTTACTTAATTCAGTTGCAAGTTTTACTCTTTGAGCTTCACCACCGGATAGTGTTGTTGCCTGCTGACCAAGAGTTATGTAACCTAATCCAACATCATTAAGAGCTTTTATTTTTCTTTTGATTCGCGGGAGATCTTCAAAAAATTCAAGCGCTTCTGAAACGCGCATTCCCAATACATCAGCAATGGATTTAGTTTTGTAAAGAACTTCGAGAGTTTCTCTGTTATATCTTTTTCCTTTACAAGAATCGCAGTGAACATAAACATCAGGAAGAAAATTCATTTCAATTTTTTTCAAACCATCGCCGCCGCATTCCTCACATCTTCCGCCAGCAACATTAAAACTGAATCTTCCGGTTTTATATCCTCTCATTTTTGCTTCAGGAAGTTCTGCAAACAAATCACGTATGAAAGTGAATAGTCCGGTATAAGTTGCAGAATTCGATCTTGGTGTTCTGCCAATGGGTGATTGATCAATTTCAATAATCTTATCAATATTCTCTAATCCATCAATTTTACTGTATGGAAGAGGAACTGATTTAGAATTGTAAAGTTTGTTCATCAGAATTTTTACAAGTGTTTCATTCAACACTGATGATTTGCCTGAACCGCTCACACCTGTAATTAGTGTCAATGTACCAAGAGGAATTCTCAGATTCACATTCTGCAGATTATTTCCTTTTGCACCTTTAAGCGTGATAAATTTTCCATTTCCTTTTCTTCTTTCATCAGGTATTTTAATTTTTTGTCTGCATCGCAAATAAGAAAGAGTCATAGAATCGTAACCGTTATCAGAATTCAAAAGTTTTTTTGTATCACCTTCCATTACCACATTTCCACCATGCTCACCTGCACCGGGACCGAGATCAACCATATAATCCGAACTCTCGATTGTTTCCCTGTCGTGTTCAACAACAACGATTGTGTTTCCTAAATCGCGAAGATTTTTTAACGAATTAATAAGCTTGATGTTGTCGCTCTGATGCAGTCCGATCGAAGGTTCATCAAGAACATAAAGTACACCGGCAAGCTGAGTTCCGATTTGTGTTGCAAGTCTGATTCGTTGTGATTCTCCGCCCGATAAAGTTCTCGCTGAACGACCAAGCGTTAAATAATCTAAACCAACATTATGAAGAAATTCTAATCGTTCATTTACTTCTTTCAAAATTGGTTTGGCAATCAATGCTTCGTTGCCTTTTAGCTTGACACTTTTAAAAAATTCAATCGCTCTTAAAATTGAAAGTGAGGTTATCTCGCTTATATTCTTTCCATTGAATTTTACCGCAAGAGATTCTTTCCTCAATCTTCCACCATTACAAGTTGCACAGGGAATAGTATTCATATATGATTCAACCCATTCACGAATGCTGTTCGATGCAGTTGAATCAAAATAATGTTTTAAGTATTTGACAACTCCTGAAAAACGATGCATATATTGAACCGGTCTTCCATTGTTGTAAGTATATGTGAACGGGATTCTCTCTTTACTCCCGTTTATTATCACTTCTTTCTGAGCATCAGATAATTTTTTTAGCGGAGTATAGAAATTAAACTTGTAGGTTTTTGCAACTGCTTCAAGCTGAGTGAAAAACCAGATCTTTCGCGGTTTACCGAGTGGCGCGAGTCCTTCATCATTAATCGATTTATCCCAATCAGGAATAATCAGGTTGATGTCAAGTTCTTTCTTTTCGCCAAGTCCTTCGCAATCCGGGCAGGATCCGTATGGTGAATTGAACGAAAATGAATTCGGTGCAAGTTCACGATAACTGATTCCGCAATCGAGACAGGCTAGCTGTCTGCTGTAAATATGATCTTCTTTCCCATCATTAACGATGATACTTCCTTCGCCATAATTCAAAGCAACATCAACTGATTCTGCTATTCTTGTTCTTGCTGAATCATTAACACTGAATCTATCAACAACTATTTCGATATTATGAATTTTATAACGATCAATTTGCAATCCCTTTGTAATCTCAACAATCTCACCATCAACTCTTACTCTTAGAAATCCATCCGACGAAACTTCTTCAAATAATTCTTTGTAATGACCTTTCCTTCCTCTGATTAATGGCGAGAGAATAGAGATTTTTTTGTTCCTGAATGTTGAAATGATTGAATCAATTATCTGATTTGAGGTTTGCTTTTTTACAGGTTTGCCGCAATTATAGCAGTGAGGTATTCCAACCCGTGCAAATAAAAGCCTGAGATAATCATAAATCTCTGTAACTGTTCCAACAGTTGAACGTGGATTACCTGTTGTTGATTTTTGTTCAATTGAAATTGCAGGACTTAAACCTTCAATGAGATCTACATCCGGTTTTTCAAGCATATCGAGGAACTGACGTGCGTAAGCTGAAAGAGATTCGATATAACGGCGCTGACCTTCAGCATAAATTGTATCGAAGGCAAGCGAAGATTTTCCTGATCCAGAAAGTCCGGTGATTACAGTAAACGTATCTCTCGGAATTTCGAGATCGATATTTTTCAAATTGTGCTCTCTGGCACCTTTAATTATTATGTATTCTTTTTCCAAGGAAAGGCAAATAAAATTTTAATTATCTATATTAGCTATTGATGATTTGATAATCAATTTAAAATGTTTTGCACTGAATTACTTTTCCACTATGAATCTTCCCGATAAAATAAAAACAATAGGAAAAACTAAAGAAATAACAACTACGATAAATAAATCCCGTTTTATTGCACAAGTTTATCCTGTTGAATCCGAAGAAGCAGTAAAGGATTATCTTACAAAAACGAAAAAGAAATATCACGATGCTTCTCATCACTGTTATGCATACAAACTTGCAAACGGAAAATTTCATTACTCAGATGCAGGCGAACCGAATGGAACTGCAGGAATAAGAATTCTGAATGCGATTGAGCATTTCAAACTATCCAATCAACTGGTAATTGTTTCAAGAATATTTGGTGGAATAAAGCTAGGTGTTGGTCCGCTTGGAAAGGCATATTATGAATCAGCGTTTCAAATTCTGAATGAATCGAAAATTATATCGAAATATTTATACAGGAAAGTTTGTATTACAGCAGAATTCAATCTGGTCAGCTTGGTTCACCGGATTTTAACTCATTATAACTCAATAATTCTATCAACAGATTATGCGGAATCTGTAAGTTTAAACTGTCTTATTATGCCGGGAACGATTGATCAGATACAGAGAATTCTTGAAGAATCAGGGAAAAACAATATAAAATTTACCAATGAAGCTGATTTCATTTACAAATGAAAGTTTTATTTGATTAGAAACAATTGTCCAAAAAAAACTATTGTTGTTACTTGATTCAAATATCTCTATTGATGATATTTGTTATAGACAATATTTCAATTTACACAAAACATTGGGGGTACAATGAACTCGAATCAAACCGCTGAACATCTCGCCAACCTAACCTTCAATCTACTTGCAAACTGCCAGGAAAAGGAAGTTAGATTAGCTTCAATTCATAATCTTACTCAGGCTGAATTCAGATGTTTAAGATTATTCGGCACTGACGAAAGTATTAATAACAAATCAATCGCTGAGAGAATGAACTTAAGCCCAAGCCGGTTAACAAGAATTATTGACGGACTTGTTGAGAAGGAATATATTATCAGAGAAATTGACTCCAACGATAGAAGAAATATGCGGGTGATGCTTTCCAGAAGAGGTAAATATCTTGTTAACCAGCTTAACAAAGCTTACGTTCAGATTCACCAGGAAATTTTACAGGATATCGATCAAGTTCAACACGAACCATTAATAATCGCAATGCAGCATTTACTGGAAGCCTTAGAAAACTGGCTGAAGAAACCCGAAAAGTAAATTCAGGTTTTCCTTTTAAGATAATTGAGATATTTTTTTACTGATTCCAAATCAGAAAAAAGATTTGACAGGTCATTGAAGCTTTCAGCAGTAAGCTTTAAATATGTCTCCCCGAAATAGCTTTTATCATTTTCATTAAATGAAGAAATTATTTGCTTTAACTGTTCAATTCCTTTTTTCAAATTTATATTGAGATCATTTTTAATATGCTCAACGCTATTTACTTCAGGAATAGTTTGAGCATTTTTCATTACACGCATCAAACCACAAATATATTTTGCTGTGAAAGTAAGTTCAGCGAAATCTTTTTCTCTGTTATCAGTTACAACTACATTAATTATTTTTTTAATGTCATCTTTTTTAAAAAGTAAACTGCCGGTATAGTTTTCTATTTCAGTTAAGAAGGAATTATCAGCGAAATTTATTTTCAACGTCGTTCTTCAGCTAAATTTTTACACCGATTCCGAGTCCATCACCAATCGGGATTATTGATGATTTCAAATTCGGCTGATTCATAAATAATAAATTAAACTCACGAATGTGACGGGTTGATTCTTTGTAGTTTAGTGGAACTCTGTTAGAAGCAGCATAACCATGCCACAACAAGTTATCTACAACCAGAACTCCTCCCTTTCTAAGTAACACAAGTGAATAATCAAAAAGTCGTTTGTAGTCTTCTTTATCTGCATCAAGAAAAACTATATCATATTTCTTTTTTAACTGCGGCATAACGTTCATTGCGTTACCTTCAAGCAATTTTATTTTATTACCCAATCCGGACTTAGCAATGAAATCTTTTGCGATGGCAATATTATCAACACTTTTTTCAATTGAATGAACAACTGACTTGCCCTGAAGCATCCGGGCAATCCTGATGGTTGAATAAGCTATAGCTGTACCGAGTTCAAGAACTCTTTTCGGCTCTTTTAAAAGAACTAATTGCTCAAGAAAATCTGCTGATTGCCAGGATAAAATCGGAACATTATGTTCCTTTGCATAAGTTTCCATTTCCTCAATCAGCGTATCAACCTGCTTTCTGAAAGAGGACAAATATTCCAATTGCGATGATAGTATAATTTTTTCCATATCTTTAAATGAAATGTGAGTAGGTGGTAGGAAAATTAAGGAAAATTTTAATAAAGTGTACTTACTATTTAGATAAGCTTGTAGAGACAGTCCGACCTTGGTGGAGCGATCTGTCTCTACTTACATTTTTAATTAAGCAAAATCCGACTAAAGTTGACTTAACGAAGAAGTATCATCTTCTTCGAACTAATATATTTTTCCGTAACGAGCTGATAAATATAAACACCGCTTGAAAGATCACTTGCATCGAACTGAACTTCATACCTTCCTGCTTGCTGAATTTCATTAACCAACACTTTAACTCTTCTGCCAAGTATGTCATAAATTACAAGATTCACTAAAGTCCCTCCTTTGGAGGGATTTAGGGAGGCAGGCAGATCATACTTTATTGTTGTAACTGGATTGAAAGGGTTAGGAAAATTTTGAAATAGTTCATACTCTAAAGGAACTGAAAAATAAATTTCTATTTCTTCGCTATAATTATATGTACCGTCAAAGTCTGTTTGCTTTAGTCTGTAAAAATAAACTCCTGATTCAGTTAAAATATTCTTGTATGAATAGAAATTAATTTCCGTAGAGTTTCCTTTACCTTCAATAAAATTTAAATCAATCCATTCCTGCTCATTCGCTTTTTTTCTTTGTATGTAAAAACCTCTGTTATTAGTTTCGGTAGCAGTAGTCCATTGCAAATATGTTTCATTTTCATTTAACCAACCCTCAAAGTTTATT
>WBZY01000060.1_pt1 | contig 123797 bp, 108 predicted proteins | sample 5204191 | NCBI WGS metagenome assembly WBZY01 (sample SAMN12344363, study PRJNA552823) | activated sludge metagenome | biome: Activated sludge suspended growth; feature: Anammox Sidestream; material: Wastewater; isolation source: activated sludge from anammox sidestream of wastewater treatment... | reverse complement strand
AGCGCCGCCGCGCGCGCTCGGCGCAGCCGCTCCGGGCCCGGGTACGCGCAGTCCTCGCGGCCGCCACGGCCCCGCGCATCGGCATCGCAGGCTGCCAGGAAGTCCTCGAAGCGTTCCCCCTGGCGCAGCGCATCCAGGTCTTCGAGCAGCGTGAGCAGCGTCGCCGCGCGCATCTCCGCGGCACGGTGGCAACGCGTATGGTGCAGGCACACCAGCACCGCCAGCTCGCGCCACGCGGACGGAACGCGCAGCCGCGCGCACAGCGCGCGTACCGCCTGCGCCCCCAGCTGCTCGTGCCCCGTGTGTGAAGGCCAACCCGCGCGCGGCGTCAGCGCCTTGCCGAGATCGTGCACCAGCACCGCGAAACACGCGGGCGTGGACAGCGCGCGCTGCGCGGCCATTCGCAGCGCGAGCAGCACGTGCTCGCCGGTGTCGATCTCGGGGTGATGAACCGCCGGTTGCGGCACGCCGAACAGCGCGTCCACCTCGGGCAGCACCGCGGCGAGCGCTCCGCAGGCGCGCAGCGTACGCACGAATTCCTGCGGCGCGGCCTCGGCCAGCGCGCGCCGCGTCTCGGCCCACACGCGCTCGGCGACCAGGTGCCCCAGTTCGCCGCTGGCCACGATCTCGCGCATCAGCGCCAGCGTCTGTGGATGCACGCTGAAACCGAGCGGTGCGAAGCGCGCCATGAAGCGCGCCACGCGCAGCACGCGCAGCGGGTCTTCGGTGAACGCCGCCGACACGTGGCGCAGCACGCGTGCGCGCAGGTCGCGCTCGCCGCCCCACGGATCGATCAGGTGGCCGTCGGCGTCCATCGCCATCGCATTGATGCTGAGGTCGCGCCGCGCCAGGTCCTCCTCGAGCGACACCGAACCGTCGGTCTCGACGCTGAAACCGCGGTAGCCGTGGCCGCTCTTGCGTTCGCGGCGCGCCAGTGCGTATTCCTCGGCGGTCTGCGGATGCAGGAACACCGGAAAATCGCGGCCGACGCGGCGGTAGCCGCGCGCGAGCATCTGCTCCGCGGTCGCGCCGACGACCACCCAGTCGCGTTCGCCGACCGGAAGGCCGAGCAGGGAGTCGCGGACCGCGCCGCCGACCAGGTACACGCGCACGCTTGCCGCCCGTGGATCGAAGGAGAAACCCCGACAGTCTAGCAAGTCGCCCCGGGGCGCCGGGGCTCAGCAGTCGCAGTGGAACAGCCGGTCGTCGTCGAGGCGCAGCGCACGCAGCCTTCCGCCCCAGACGCAGCCGGTATCGAGGGCGTGCACCCCGGGCACTCCCGGCTCGCCTTCCAGCGCGGCCCAGTGGCCGAAGACGACCGGGGTGGCGGCGCTGCGCCGCCCGGCATAGGTGAACCATGGCGCGAAGCCCGGATTGGCGTCCTCCGGCTTGCCCTTGTTGTCGAGGTCGAGCCGGCCGTCGGGCGAGCAGAAGCGCATGCGCGTGAGGTAGTTCGTGATCAGGCGCAAGCGCTCGACGCCCGTCAGCGTTTCGTCCCAGGTGTCGGGGACGTTGCCGTACATGTGGTGCAGGAACTCCCCGTAGCGCGGTCCGCGCAGCGTGCACTCCACTTCCTGCGCCAGCGCCACCGCCTGGTCGGCGTCCCACTGCGGCGGGATGCCCGCGTGCACCATCAGGTGCGGGTAGACCGGTTCACGATGCACCAGCGGGCAGGCGCGCAGCCACGCGAGCAGCGGTTCGCGGTCCGGCGCCTCGAGGATGGCATTCAGCGAATCCTTGCGCGTGGGCTTGCGCACGCCATCGGCCACCGCGAGCAGGTGCAGGTCGTGGTTGCCGAGCACGGTGACCGCGCGCTCGCCCAGACCGTGCACGAAGCGCAGCACCGCGAGCGAGTCGGGGCCACGGTTGACCAGGTCGCCGGCGAACCAGAGGCGGTCCGCGGCCGGGTCGAAGCGCAGTGTTTCGAGCAGGCGCTGCAGCGGCTCGAAGCAGCCCTGCACGTCGCCGATCGCGTAGGTGGCCATCAGGCGTACTCCGGCGCGGCGCGCGAGGCCGCGTTCGCAATGGCGACGAACTCCGCGACGTGCAGTGTTTCCGGCCGTCGTGACGGGTCGATTCCCAGCTGCTGCAGCGCGGCGGCATCGAGCACGGCCGACAGCGCGTTGCGCAGCGTCTTGCGGCGCTGGCCGAAGGCTTCCCTGACCACCTTCGCGAGCATCCGGTAGTCGTCGGCGCGCCCATGCACGAACGGCTGCGGCAGCAGCCGCACCACCGCCGAGACCACGCGCGGCGGCGGGTCGAAGGCGTGCGGGGGCACGTCGAACAGCGGTTGCACGAGGCAGCGGTACTGCACCATCACGCCGAGGCGGCCGTAGTCGGCCGATCCCGGCTCCGCCGCCAGCCGTGCCACCACCTCGCGCTGCAGCATGAAGTGCATGTCGTGGATGCAGTCGTCCTGCGCGAGCAGGTGGAACAGCAGCGGGGTCGAGATGTTGTACGGCAGGTTGCCGACGATGCGCAGCCCACCGGACTGCGGCGCCAGCGCGCGGAAGTCGAAGTCGAGCGCGTCGGCCGCGTGCACCGCGAGCCGCTCGCCGGCCTGCGCCTGCCAGCGCGCGACGAGGTCGCGGTCGAGTTCGACCAGGTGCAGGTGCGCCCCGCTGGCGATCAGCGGGCGCGTCAGCGCGCCGAGGCCGGGGCCGATCTCGGCGATGGTCTCGGTGGCGCGCGGGTCGATCGCGCGCACGATGCGGTCGATCATGTGCCGGTCGACCAGGAAGTTCTGGCCGAAGCGCTTGCGCGGCCGGTGCGCCCGGCCGGGGTGGCGCATCAGCGTGCGCCCGCGGCGCGCGCGCGCACCATCTCGCGCGCGGTGCGCAGCGCGCAGCGCAGGCTGCCTGCATCGGCCGTGCCGCTGCCCGCGCGATCGAGCGCGGTGCCGTGATCGACCGAGGTGCGCACGATCGGCAGCCCGAGCGTGATGTTCACGGACTGGCCGAAGCCGAGGTGTTTCAGCACCGGCAGGCCCTGGTCGTGGTACATCGCGAGCACCGCGTCGGCCGTGCGCAGCTGCACGGGCGTGAACAGCGTGTCGGCGGGCAGGGGGCCCGCGAGGTCCATGCCCTGGGCGCACAGCGCCTCCAGCACCGGCGTGATCACCTCGATCTCCTCGCGCCCCAGGTGCCCGCCCTCGCCGGCGTGCGGGTTCAGCCCCGTGACCAGCACGCGCGGGTGTGCGATCCCGAACTGCTGACGCAGGTCGTGGTGCAGGATGCGCAGCACCTCCTCGAGCAGGGCGCGCGTGATCAGCGCCGGCACCGCACGCAGCGGTACGTGCGTGGTCGCCAGCGCCACGCGCAATTCGGGCGTGGCCAGCATCATCACCACGCGCGGCGTGCCGGTTGCGGCCGCCAGGAACTCGGTGTGGCCAGTGAACGCGATGCCGGCCTCGTTGATCACGCCCTTGTGCACCGGGCCGGTCACCAGCGCCGCGAAGCGTCCCTGCACACAGCCGTCTACCGCGGCCTGCAATGTGGCGACGACGCCGGCGGCATTGGCCGGATCCAGCCGACCGGGCGTGACCGGGCGCGCCAGCGGCACCGGCAGCACGCGCAGCGTGCGTGGCGGCGAGGGCAGGGGGTCGGGGGGCAGCAGTTCGAGCGGCAGGCCGAGCAGGCGTGCGCGCTCGGCGAGCATCCCCGGGTCGGCGATCGCGACCAGCGGGAAGTCGAATCCTTCCTGCGCCAGCGCCAGCACGAGTTCCGGCCCGACCCCGGCCGGCTCGCCCGGGGTCAGCGCGATCGGCAGTGCGTCCTGCTCAGATCTTGATCTCGACAAAGGCCTCGTCCCGGATCTTCTGCAACCAGCTGTTCAGCTCGTCGTCGTACTTCTGGCCGAAGAGGATGTTGCGCGCCTGGTTGCGGCGCATCTCGTCGCTGAGATCCTCGGTGCGCCGCTCCTCGACGCGCAATACGTGCCAGCCGAAATTGCTGCGAAACGGCGCGCTGAGCTCGCCGGCGCCGGTCTGGTCCATGACCTGCTCGAACTCCGGCACCATCTGGCCCGGGTTGGTCCAGCCCAGGTCGCCGCCCTCGAGCGCCGACCCGATGTCCTCGGAGAACTCGCGCGCGAGCCTGGCGAAGTCCTCCCCCGCGGCGGCCCGCTCGCGCAGGCTCTGCGCGAGTTCGCGCGCCTGCTCGTCGCTGCGGATCTCCGACGGCTTGACCAGGATGTGACGCACGCGGGTCTGTTGCGTCATCTGTTCGCCGCCGCCACGCTTCTCGAACAGCTTGACGAGGTGCAGTCCACTGGGGCTGCGCACCGGCTCGGAGATCGCGCCGACGGTGAGCGCCGGCACGGTGTCGCTGAACACGCTCGGCAGGTCGCTCGCGAGGCGCCAGCCGAGGTCGCCGCCGGTCAGCGCGTGACGCGAGGTGTCGGGTGCGCGCACGAAGCGCTCGAAGGCGTCGCCGCCGGTGAGCCGCTCGCGCAGGCTCTGCATGTACGTGCTCGCGGCCTGCTCGTCCTCGAGCGTGGCGTCCTTGCCCAGCGGCAGCAGCAGGTGTCCGATGTGGTAGACCGCCGCGGTGCGCTTCTGGCCTTCCTCGGAGGCGAGGAAATCGTCGACTTCGCGCTCCGTTACCTGCACCCGGCTGCGCACGTTGCCCTGCTGCACGCGCGAGAGGATCATCTCCTGGCGCACCTGCTCGCGCACCGCCGTGTAGGAGCCGCCGTCCGCCTCGACGCGCGCGCGGAACTGCTCCAGGCTCATGCCGTTCTGGCTCGCCATGCCGTTCATCGCCTCGTTCAGCTGCTCGTCGCTGATGCGCACGCCGGCGCGCTCGCCCATGCGCAGCTGGATGTGCTCGAGCACCAGGCGGTCGAGCACCTGCCGCGCCACGACTTCCTGCGGCGGCTGCTCGATGTTCTGCCGCGCGATGTTCTCCATCACCTGGCGCAGCCGGTTCTGGTACTCGCTGGCGAGGATGATGTCGTCGTCGACGATCGCGACCACCCGATCCAGCGGCTGCACCTGCGCCAGTGCGCCCGCACTCGCGCCCAGCCAGCACAGCAGCACCGCCAGCGCCGCGCCCAGCCGCTTCGTTCCCGAGTTCGTGTCAGTACGCAAGACCGCCTGCCTCCCGTCGTTCGCCAAAACCGAAGATGCTGTTCTGCAGCAGCTGGTCGATGTCCTTGCCCAGTCCGCCCAGCCCGCGCAGCACGAACTGGAGGTAGAAGCCGTAGTCGCGCCCCTCGTCCCAGTCGAGCCCTTCCTGGTAGACCATGCGCACGGCCCAGCAGCACGCGCTGTACTCTAGCCCCGCCAGCGCTTCCAGGTTCTGGTCGTTCGTGAAATCGTACTGGTAACGCGCGAAGACCCGCCAGTTGCCGGCCACCGGCAACGCGGCCGACACGTCGGCCTGGTCGATGTTCTCGTCGATCGGGCGGCCCGCGAGGTCGAAGGACTGCTGTTCGCGCCGGTAGCGGTAGCCGACGTTGAAAACGGTGTCCGCGAGCGGGCTCCAGTGCATCAGCACGCCACCCTCGTCGATGCGGTCGCTGCGGGTGTCCAGCAGCGTGGTACCGCTCAGCCACAGCGCCTGCGAGGGCCGCACCTGCACCTCGGCGGCGACCTGCGAGCTCGAGGCGAGCGGGTCGGCCACCGGGTGGCGGTTTACCGGCAGCACGCCGGGCAGCGGTTGCGGGCCGCGGCAGCCGGGCTTGTCGCTGGTGCGCACCGAGCCGTCGCAGACCGTCACGCGACGGTCCTCGAAATAGAAGATCTGGCCGATGCTGGCGGTCAGCAGTTCGCGGCCGTCGTCGGCGGCGATCAGCCGCGAGGTCACGCTGAGCGATGCCTGGTCGGCGTCGGCGATGCGGTCGTGGCCGCTGAAGCGCGTGTGGCGGAACAGCTGGTTGAAGGTGAACGTCAGGTCGGAGGAGTCGAAATTCGGCACGTCGCCGTGGTCCTCGTGGTCCACCCACAGGTAGAAGACGCGCGGTTCCAGCGTCTGCAGGAAGCCGCGGCCGAACAGCTGCGTGTCGCGCTCGAGGAAATAGCCGCTGTCGAGGCTCGCCATCGGCGCCGCCACCGCCGGCGAATCGCCGCCGTAGGCCTGCTCGTCGAGTCGGTAACCGATCATCTGGTAGCCGAGCGTGGGGCGCAGGAACAACGCTGTCCACTCCATCGGGAACGCGATGCGCGGTTCGAGGTACAGGCGCTCGCCGGTCAGCGCGCTCGGGTCCTGGTGGTCGAACACGGTCATCTCGCCGCTGAGACCGTAGTCGAACGCGAACGGTTCACCGCTCGGCGCGCGGTCGAGCTGCAGCCGCGGACGCATGCGGTAGGGCTCTGCCAGTTCGGGGTCGAGCAGCTGGTATTGCTGCACGGTCGCGCCGAGCAGCCAGCGATCGCCGGCGCGATAGGCGAGCTGGGCCGCCTGCGACAGGTGCGTCGAGCGTTTGACGTCGAGGCCGGTCGAGCTCAGGTCGCGCAGGTAGTCCTCATCGCTCACCTCGGTGTAGCTGATGCGCGTCGCCATCCCCGGCAGCGGGGAGCCGGCATGCTCCAGCCCCGCGATCCAGCGGTCGCGGTCGGCCTGGTCGTCGTTGCCGAGGAAGGCGCCGTTGGCGCTCCACTGGCTCCAGCGGTTCAGGTAGCGGACTTCGCCACCTAGCAGCGTGCCTCGATCGGCCGTGTAGCGTGGCACCAGCGTGGCATCGTAGTTCGGCGCGAGGTTGAAGTAGTACGGTACCGTGAAGTCGAGCCCGTTGCGCGAGGAACTCGTCACCGACGGCCACAGCAGGCCGCTCATGCGGCGGTCGTCGATCGGGAAGCGCAGGTACGGCGTGTACAGCACCGGGATTCCGCCCACCTCGAGGCGCGCGTTGCGCGCCGTGCCCAGGCCGCGCTCGCGGTCGAGGTGCAGCGTGTCGGCCGCGAGCTGCCAGTCGTCGCGCCCGGGCTCGCACTGCGTGTAGACGGTTTCGGTGAGGTCGAGGCTGCCGTCGGTGTTGCGCCGCGCGAGCGCCGCCTCGCCGCGCGCGTGCTCGGCGTGCATCACGAAGCGCGCCGCGCGCACTTCGCCGGCGTTGCGCGCGGTGTCCAGCGAGGCCGAATCGCCGCGCACCAGCAGCCCCGGCTCGCGGTACTGCACGTTGCCGCTGATGTCGATGCGCTCTTCGGCGCGCAGGTACGTCGCGCGGTCGGCCCGCATGCGCCGCTCGTCCTGGCGCAGCGAGACGTCGCCCGCGAAGCTGGCCGTCTCGGGGTTCTGCAGCAGTTCGGATTCGGCCGCGTAGGCGTGGATCGTGCCGAGTACCGTCGTGTCCTGCCCGGCGTCTTCGACCGGCGGCTCCACGTAGGCACCCGCGCACTGGGCCGAGAGCGCCGAGCGCTGTTCGGGGCTGAGGCGTTCGAAGCGGACCCAGTCCATCGATTGCGCGAGCGTGCCGGCATCGGCGGCCGCGGGCAGATCGGGCGCTGCGGCGGTCCCGGTCGTGCGCGATGCCGCCGGCAGGCGGGTGCCCGTCGCCCCCGCAGCGGCGGGCACGCAGTGCCAGCCACCGCCGGCGTCCGCGCCGCAGTTCCACTCGCCGTCGCCCGCGCTCGCCGCCCCGGCGGCGAGCGCGGCGCAGATTCCCGCGATCACGCAGGGCAGGAGGAGAAGACGCTGGTTCTGCATTCGGTCGGGATCCGGTCCTCGGAGGGATTGGCCGCCGCATCGCGGACCTTTTCGTTTGCGGCATGGCGTGGATAATGCACCACGCCCCGGCCAAGGCCCGCATTATAGCGGCATCGCGCCGCGTGGATCGACTGGCGGCACGCGCCCGGCGCGGCGGCCGCCCCCCCTGTGGTGAACTGCGGAGAAGCGGATCGGCGATGGATGCCTTGCTGCGCTGGTGCGCGAATCGGGTCGAGGCGCTGCCGGGCGAAACCCTGCGGCTGGTTCCGGTGGCCGGGGACGCGAGCTTCCGCCGCTATTTCCGCCTCGCGGGCTGTGCGCCGACGCGCATCGCGGTGTTCGCCCCGCCCGACAAGGAGCGCAACCTCGAGTTCACGCACATCGCCGCACTGCTGCGCGCCTCCGGCGTGCACGCCCCGCAGGTGCTGGCGCACACGGAAGCCGAGGGTTTCCTGCTGCTCGAGGACCTCGGTGACACGCTGCTGCTCGGCGCGCTCGACGAGGCCAGTGTCGATGCGCTCTATGCACGCGCGCTGGACACCCTGCTGCACGTGCAGGCGGCCGCCACCACGCACGCGGGCTGGCCGCTGCCGCCGTATTCGGCGGCGCTGCTGGAACAGGAACTGGCGCTGTTTGCGCACTGGTACCTGGAAAATCTGCTCGGCATCACCCCGGACGCCGCCGAAGCGGCCCTGCTGCGCGCGCTGTTCGACCGCCTGATCGCCAGCGCGCTCGAGCAGCCGCAGGTCTTCGTGCACCGCGATTACCACTCGCGCAACCTGATGTTGCTGCCCGGGGCGGGGATCGGGGTGATCGACTTCCAGGACGCGGTGGTCGGTCCGCTGACCTACGACCTGGTATCGCTGCTGCGCGACTGTTACGTGGCGTGGCCCCCCGAACGCGTGACGGGCTGGGCGCGGGATTTCGCGGTGCGCGCGCGCGCTGCCGGCACGCTGCCGGAGGCGGTCGGCACGGACACCTTCCTGCGCTGGTTCGACTGGATGGGGCTGCAGCGGCACATCAAGGTGCTCGGCATCTTCGCGCGGTTGTGGCTGCGTGACGGCAAGCCCGCCTACCTGCGCGACCTGCCGCTGGTGATGCGCTACACGCTCGGGGTGGCGCTGGCGCATCCGGCGACGGCCGATTTCGGGCGCTGGTTCGCCGCGCGCGTGCTGCCGGTGGCGCGCACGCAGGACTGGTACCGCGACGCATGAAGGCGATGATCCTCGCCGCCGGACTCGGCACGCGGCTGCGCCCGCTCACCGAGCGCACGCCGAAGCCGCTGCTGGCGCTCGCCGGCAAGCCGATGATCGGCTACCACGTCGAGGCGCTGGTGGCCGCCGGCGTGCGCGAGCTGGTGATCAACGTCTCGTGGCTCGGCGACCAGATCGAACAGGTGCTCGGCGACGGCAGCGCGTTCGGTGCGCGCATCGCCTACAGCCGTGAGCCGGGCACGCCGCTCGACACCGGCGGCGGCATCCGCCGTGCGTTGCCGCTGCTCGGCACCGATCCGTTCCTGCTCGTCGCCGGAGACATCTGGACCGACTACCCGCTGCAGCGCCTGGCGGGGATCCGGCTGGGGCCGTCCAGCCTCGGGCACCTGGTGCTGGTGCCCAACCCGCCGCAGCATGCCGCGGGCGATTTCAGTCTCGATGCGACCGGCCGGGTCGGGCTGGCCGCCGACGCGAGGCGCTGCACCTACGCGGGCGTCGCGCTGCTGTCGCCGGCGTTGCTCGACGGCTGGGACGAGGACGTGTTCCCGCTGCGCGAACCGCTGCGGCGCGCGGCCGGCGCCGGGCGCCTGGGTGGCGAGCTGTGGAGCGGCGACTGGGAGGACGTGGGTACCCCCGAGCGCTACGAGGCGCTCAATCGGCGTCTGCTGCGGCAGCGGGCACAGGCGCCAGCGTAGCGAGCCAGCCGCGCACGCGCCGCGTGAGCAGCGTCTCGACGCCGAACGGTTCGCTGCTCGCCACATCGATCACCAGCCGGCGATACGGCGCCGACCCGGTGCCGGCGGGCGCCGCGGGCGGCGGCCGCCGGGCGGCGAGCGCCGGGCGCAGGATCTCCATCACCGGAACCGGCAGCGGTGCGGGCCACGCCGGCGCCAGTTCGGCAAACTCCACCGGATCGATCAGCAGCGCCGCCGACGCGGCGGGCAGTGCGCGCGCCAGCAGTGCGGCACCCGGCCCGGCCGCCGCGAGCACCGTCACGGGGTGCGCCGCGCGCGCGGCCGTCAGCGCGGCGTCGATGCGCTCGCCGGCATCCGCGGCCCAGCGTTGCAACTCGGCCGCGCGTTCGGCGTCGGGAGCGGGCGGGGCTTCTGCGGCGGGGGCGTCGGGAGCCGGCGACGCTGCTTCGGCGAGGGCGTCGGGAGCGGGCGGGGCTGCTTCGGCAGGAGCGTCGGTGCCGAGGCGTCCGGCGTGGATGCGCGGCGGTGGTTCCAGCACGAGCAGCCAGCTGCTCCAGCCGTGCGCGGGAAGGTCACGGCGCAGGCGTTCCAGCGCGGCGCTCGCGCCGGGATGCGCGCCGTCGGGGGGCAGCAGCACCAGCGCCCCGTGTTGCTGTGCTCCGCGTGCTGCGCGCACGATCACGCTGAACTGCTGCGCGCCGGCGCGCAGCGTGCGCGTCTCGTCCGCCGGCGCTGCCGGCCGTGGCTCCGTCGCAGGCGCGGCGGCCGGTGCCTCGATCGGTGCCGGCGCGGATTGCGCCCCAGCGCGCGTGACGCCGCCGCCCGCGCACAGCAGGCATCCCAGGGCGAGCGCAAGGAAACGGAGTGGACTGCGCATGCGGCGAGTATAGGGGCGGCGGCGTGCGTCGTCGCGTGGCGGCGGCGGGTATTCGGCGGCACCATCCGGTAGAATCGCCGCCCAACCCGAGCGCCTGTGGAACCGCGGCGATGAACGACTTCCAGATTGCCCCCTCGATCCTGTCGGCCGATTTCGCGCGACTCGGCGCCGAGGTCGACGCGGTGCTCGCGGCCGGCGCCGACATCGTGCATTTCGACGTGATGGACAACCACTACGTGCCGAACCTCACCATCGGCCCCATGGTGTGCAAGGCGCTGCGCGATCACGGCGTGCGCGCACCGATCGACGTGCACCTGATGGTCACGCCGGTGGATGCGCTGGCCACGGCCTTCGCCGAGGCCGGTGCCACCTACATCACCTTCCATCCGGAGGCGAGCGCGCACGTGGACCGCACGCTGCAGCTCATCCGTGACGCCGGCTGCAAGGCGGGCCTGGTGTTCAACCCGGCCAGCGGCCTCGAGGCCGCGCGCTACGTGATGGACAAGCTCGACATGATCCTGCTGATGTCGGTCAATCCCGGCTTCGGTGGCCAGAAGTTCATCCCGTCCACGCTCGCGAAGCTGCGCGAGGCGCGGGCGTTGATCGACGCCGCCGGCTGCCCGATCCGCCTCGAGGTCGATGGCGGCGTCGGTGTCGGCAACATCCGGCAGATCGCCGAGGCGGGCGCCGATACCTTCGTCGCCGGCTCGGCGATCTTCGGCGCGCCGGACTACGCTGCGGCGATCGCCGCGATGCGCGCCGAGCTCGCGCACGTGCGCCGCGGCTGAGAACCGTGCCCCTGGACCGCCTGCGCGGCCTGCTCGCCGGCCGCCTGCCCGTGCTCGCGCTGCTCGACCTGGACGGCACGCTGGTCGACAGCGCACCGGACATCGCGCGCGCGCTCGACGCGGCGCTGGCGGCGGCCGGCCACGCTCCGGTCGGGGAGGCACGGGTGCGCGCCTGGGTAGGGCGCGGCTCGCGCACGCTGGTGCAGCAGGCGCTGGCGCACCAGCGCGGGGCCACCGCACCCGGGCACGAGGTCGAGGCGCTGCTCGCGGCGTACCTGCAACGCTACTGCGCGGACTGCGTCGCGCTGACCGGTGCGATGCCCGGTGCGCCGGCGCTGCTGGCGGCGCTCGCCGCGCACGGCGTGCGGCTGGCCTGCGTGACCAACAAGCCCGAGGGCATCGCCGCCCGCGTGCTCGCGCACGTGTTCCCGGCCGTTCGTTTCGAGTTGCTGGTCGGCGGCGATTCGGGCGCCGGCGTGAAACCCGCGCCGGGTCCGCTGCAGGCGGTGCTGGGGCAACTCGGCGTGGCGCCGGGGGACGCGCTGATGATCGGCGACTCGCGCCACGACGTGCACGCCGCGCGCGCTGCGGGGGTCGCGGTGGCCTGCGTCGCGAACGGCTACAACCACGGCGAGGACGTGCGCGACGAGCATCCGGACCTGGTGGTCGACAGCCTCCTCGAATTGCTTTGAACGCCGCTTGCAGTAGAATCCGACACGCAATTTCCGCTTCGGGAGCCGACATGAGGACGATCCGGCGCTGGCGATGGTGACGCCTGGACCGCAGCGAGCGCGTGCGCGTCTCGCGTCGTTTTTCGTCAGCTTTGCGGAGTCCTCATGAGCCCCACCGATCTCGAACAGCTCGCCCGCCAGGGCTATACCCGCGTGCCTCTGGTACGCCGCCTGCTCGCCGACCTCGACACCCCGCTCGGCGCCTACCTGCGCTTCGCCGGCCCGTACAGCTTCCTGTTCGAGTCGGTCGAGGGCGGCGAGAAGTGGGGGCGCTACTCGATCATCGGCCTGCCGTGCCGGCGCCGCATCGTGGTGCGCGGACGCGAGATCACGCTGCACGACGGCGCGAGCGTGCAAGGCTTCACGCACCCCGACCCGCTCGCCTTCGTCGAGGAGACGATCGCGCGCGAACGGGTCTGCGAACACGCGGACCTGCCGATGTTCTCCGGCGGGCTGGTCGGCTATTTCGGTTACGACTGCGTGCGCCTCGTCGAGCCGCGGCTCGCCGCGACGGCGCCTCCGGACGCCCTCGGCACGCCCGACATCCTGCTGATGGACGCCGAGGAATTCCTCGTGTTCGACAACCTGGCGGGCGCCATCCTGCTGGTGGTCACGGTCGACCCGCGCGCCGCCGGTGCGGCCGCCGCGGCCACGGCGCGGCTCGATGCGCTGCAGCGCCGGCTCGAGGAGCCCGCACCGCGCCTGCCGCCGGTGGACATCGACGCCGGCCGGCGCGACAGCGAGCGCGTGCGCGCGCTCGAGACCGCGTTCGTGTCGGAGTTCGGTCGCGGCCGCTTCGAGGACGCGGTGGCGCGGATCCGCGAGTACATCCTGGCCGGTGACGTGATGCAGGTGGTGCCCTCGCAGCGGCTCAGCGCACCGTTCGACGGCCATCCGCTCAACCTCTACCGCGCGCTGCGCAACCTCAATCCCTCGCCGTACCTGTACTTCCTGGACCTGGCCGATTTCCATATCGTCGGGTCCTCGCCCGAAATCCTCTCGCGCCTGCAGGGCGGCGAGGTCACGGTGCGCCCGATCGCCGGCACGCGCCGCCGCGGCGCGACGCGCGCGGAGGATCTGGCGCTCGAGGCCGAGCTGCTCGCGGACCCGAAGGAGATCGCCGAGCATCTGATGCTGATCGACCTGGGTCGCAACGACGTCGGGCGCGTGGCACGCATCGGCAGCGTCGCCGTGACCGAGCGCATGATCGTCGAGCGCTACTCGCACGTGATGCACATCGTCTCCAACGTGACCGGGCAACTGCGCGAGGGGCTGACGGCGATCGACGTGCTGCGCGCGACGCTGCCCGCCGGCACGCTGTCGGGTGCGCCGAAGATCCGCGCCATGGAGATCATCGACGAGCTGGAACCCTCGCGGCGCGGCATCTACGGCGGCGCGGTGGGGTATCTTTCGTGGCACGGCGAGATGGACACCGCGATCGCGATCCGCACCGCCGTGATCAAGGACGGCCGGCTGCACGTGCAGGCCGGTGCCGGCGTGGTCGCGGACTCGGTACCGGCGCTGGAATGGGAGGAGACGATGAACAAGGCGCGCGCGATGTTCCGCGCGGCGGCGATGCTCGGCGGCTCATGACCACGGCGCTGCATGCCGGTGCGGTCGTGGACTGGCTGGCGATCGCCGGCACGGTCGCGTTCGCGCTGAGCGGCGCGCTGCTCGCCGCGCGGCACCGTCTGGACGTGATCGGTTTCCTGTTCGTCGCCTGCATGACCGGCGTCGGCGGCGGCACCGTGCGTGACCTGCTGCTCGATGCGCCGGTGTTCTGGGTGCACGACGCGAGCCACATCGCGCTGTGCAGCGCGGCGGCGCTGCTGGTGTGGCTGGCGGCGCAGTGGATCGACCGCCTGCAGCAGGCGCTGTTGTGGGCCGATGCGGCCGGCATCGCGCTGTTCGCGGTGCTCGGCGCGCAGAAGGCACTGCACGCGGGAGTGGGCGCCGGCGTGGCCGTGATGATGGGCGTGTTCACGGCCTGCTTCGGCGGCATCATCCGCGACGTCACGCTGAACGATGCCCCGATCATCATGCGCCGCGAGATCTACATCACGGCCACGCTCGCCGGTGCCATCGCCTACGTGCTGCTCGCCAGCTGGCGCGGCAGCGAGGACGCGCTGGCGATGATCGGCGGCGTCGCGATCGGTTTCGTGGTGCGCGCGCTGGCGATCGTCACCGGGCTGGGGCTGCCGTCGCACCGCGGTCTTGCGTCGGCAGAGGCAAGGGAGCGCGAACGATGAAACGCGCGCACCGCGCCGGGCCGGGCTCAGCGCAGCGCGGGCAGGCGGACCGGTTTTTCCTCGCCGCCGTAGATCCCCACCCGTGCACGGCCGTCGGATCCCACGGTGCCACGGTACATGCCGCGCGTGTTGAAGCGCATCGCGAAGTCGCCGTGCGCGTCGAGCACGATCAGTCCGCCGTCGCCGCCGATCTCCGCGACCTCGGCCAGGGTGGCGTCCGCGGCCTGCGCCGGAGACATCCCGGCGAGGCCCACCAGCGCGGCGACCTGGTGCGCTGCGGCGCTGCGGATGAACATCTCGCCGGTGCCGGTGGCCGACACCGCGACCGTGCGGTTGTCGGCCCAGGTGCCGGCGCCGATCACCGGCGAGTCCCCGATGCGACCCCAGCGCTTGTTCGTGAGGCCGCCGGTCGAGGTGCCGGCGGCGAGGTTGCCGTGGCGGTCGAGCGCGACCGCACCGACCGTGCCGCGCTTGTCGTCGGGCGCGTACGCTGCGACGGGGCCGGCGTCGTGGTCGCGCAGCACGCGTTGCGCCGCGCGCGCCTTCTGCAACTGGCGCCAGCGTTCCTCGGTGCGGAACCAGGACGGATCGACGATCTCGAGACCCTGCGCGCGCGCGAATTCCTCGGCGCCGGCGCCGAGCAGCATCACGTGCACGCCGTCGCGCATCACGGCGGTGGCGGCCCGGACCGGATTGCGGATCGTGCGCACCGCCGCGACCGCGCCGGCGGCGCGGTTGGCGCCGTCCATGATCGAGGCGTCGAGTTCGTTGTGCCCCTCGTGGCTGAACACGGCGCCGCGCCCGGCGTTGAACAGCGGCGAGTCTTCCATGACCGCGATCGCGGCGACCACCGCGTCCACGCTGGAGCCACCGCCGGCGAGCACCGCGTGCCCGGCGGCGAGCGCGGCGGCCAGCGCCTGCTCGTAGCCGGCGTCGATGCGCGGCGAGGAGCGCGCCGGATCCAGCGTGCCGGCGCCGCCGTGGATCACCAGTCGGGTCACGGCGGTCGCGGGTGCGGCGGCCAGGGTGTGGTTCGTCATCAGGCAGCAGACCAGGGCGAACAGCAGTACGCGCATCGTAGTGTTCCGGAACCGGCGCGGCAAAACCCGCGGGACGCCGGTGTGGACGAAGGTCGGGGCATGATGCCCGGCGCGGCGCGGTGGCACAATCGCCCGGGGGGCGTGCGATGAGCCGCTGGCGCGTGCTGTTGGTGCACCAGAATTTTCCTGGCCAGTTCCGTCACCTCGCGCCATTCCTCGCCGCCGCCGGCCACGAGGTGGTCGCCCTCGGTGACGCGGCGAACCTGGGCACGCAGCAGCGCACGCTGCCGTACCGGCTGGTCGGCTATCGCAGCCGGGCGCAGCAGCCGTCCGCGGCGCACCACTACCTGCATTCCTTCGAAACCGCGGTGCGTCGCGGGCAGGACGTGGCGCGTGCGTGCATGGCGCTGCGTCGCGGCGGCTTCGAGCCGGACCTGGTGGTGGGCCACCCCGCGTGGGGCGAACTGCTGTTCGTCCGCGACGTGTTCCCGCGCGCGCGCCTGGTGCCGTACTTCGAGTATTTCTACCGTGCGCACGGCGGTGACGTGGGCTTCGACCCCGAGTTTCCGCCGCAGCTCGACACGCTGTTCAAGCTGCGCATCCGCAACAGCGCGCAACTGCACGCGCTGAGCGAATGCGACGCCGGCATCAGCCCGACCGCCTGGCAGCGCAGCACCTATCCGGCGCGCGAACAACCGCTGATCCGGGTGATCCATGAAGGCGTCGATACCGTGCGGCTGGCGCCGGACGACGCAGCCGTGTTCCGCCTGCCCGACGGCCGCGTGCTCGACCGCACCACGCCGGTGGTCACGTTCGCCAGCCGCGATCTGGAACCGTACCGAGGCTTCCACGTGTTCATGCGCGCATTGCCCGAGTTGCAGCGCCGCTTGCCGCGCGCGCAGTTCGTGATCGTCGGCGGCGACGGCGTCAGCTATGGCACGCCGCCGCCGGCGCCGCACCGCAACTGGCGCGAGCAGTTGCTCGCGGAGGTCGGTGCCGGGCTCGACGCGACGCGCACGCACCTCGTGGGCCGGCTCGGCTACGCCGATTTCGTGCACCTGCTGCAGCTCAGCCGGCTGCACGTGTACCTCAGCTACCCGTTCGTGCTGTCGTGGTCGATGCTCGAGGCGATGGCCTGCGGCGCCCCGGTGCTGGGGTCGGCGACCGCGCCGGTGCGCGAGCTGATCGACGACGGCGTGGACGGACTGCTGTTCGATTTCTTCGACCGCGAGCAACTGCTCGCGCAGGCCGAACGTGCGTTCGCCACGGATCTCACGGCGCTGCGCGAGGCCGCGCGCACGAAGATCGTCGAGCGCTTTTCGTTCGAACGCAACAGCGCGCCGGCGTACCTGCGGCTGTTCGACGCCTTGCTCGCGGATGCGGCGCCCGCGAGCGCGCATTCACCTGCGCCGGCGGGCGCAGCGTCCGTGGCGCAAGCCATGACCCATCCAGCGGAAGACTTCCCATGAACCGGACCGGAACCACCGCGATCGAAGCGGCACTGCGCGAGCACCTGCGGGTTGCCGAAACCCTGTGTGAATCAGCGACGCTGCGCTCCGAGTTGGCACTCGCGGCGGCGGCCTGCACGCGGTGCCTGCGTGCCGGCGGCAAGATCCTGCTGGCCGGCAACGGCGGCAGCGCGGCCGACGCGCAGCACATCGCCGCCGAACTGGTGGGACGCTTCGGCTTCGACCGCCCGGGGCTGGCGGCGATCGCGCTGACCGTCGATACCTCGATCCTCACCGCGGTCGCCAACGACTACGGCTACGAGGCGGTGTTCGCGCGCCAGGTGCAGGCGCTCGGCGCCGCGGGCGACGTGCTCATCGGGTATTCCACGTCCGGCCGCTCGCCGAACATCCTGCGCGCGCTCGCCGAGGCGCGCACACGCGGCATGGCCACCATCGGCTTGTGCGGCGAGGACGGCGCCGGCATGCGTGCGCTGTGCGATCACCTGCTGTGCGTGCCCTCGCGCGCCACGCCGCGCATCCAGGAGGCGCACCTCCTGCTCGGGCACACGCTGTGCGAACTGGTCGAGCGCGAAGCATTCCCCGCGGGCGGCTGAGCCCTCACTGCTCGCGGAAACCGCGCAGCAGCGAATCGGTGATCGGGCGCATCAGGTACTGCATCGCGGTGCGCGCTTGCGTCTGGATGTAGATCTCGGCCGCCATGCCGGGCTCGAGCGTGCTGATCCGCGCCTCGGCCAGCGAGTCCGCATCCGGCCTCACGTGCACCTGGTAGAAGGCGCGGCCCTCGGCGTCGGCCACCGCGTCGGCCGAGATGTAGCTCACCTGGCCGCTCACCAGTGGCGTGGTGCGGAACGGCAGCGCGTTGAAGCGGATGTCGGCGTGCTGGCCCAGATGCAGCTGCTTGATCGCATCGAGCGGCGCCTGCGCCTCGATCAGCAGGTTCTCGTTCTCGGGCACGATCTCCATCAGCGGATCGCGCGGTCCGATCGTCGCGCCCTCGGTGTGCACCCGCAGCGCCAGCACCCGGCCGCTCACCGGGGCGGTGATCGCCTGGCGGCGCAGCGCGTCCAGCGAGGGTTGCAGGCGCTCGCGCAGTTCGCCGACCGCCACCCCGGATTCCTTCAGCTCGCCGGCGGCGCGGGTGACGTACTCGTCGCGCAGCGAGGCGCTGCGCAGTTCGAGATCGGTGATGCGCTGGCGCGCGCGCGCGGCCTCGGCGTCGCGTTCCTCGGTGCGCGCCTTGTATTCGGCGACGAGGCGCTTCTGCGCCAGGATACGCACCTCGGCCACGTATTGCTTGTCGAGCAACTTCTCGTAGCTCGTCAGTTCCTCTTCGGCGAGCGCCTGCGCCACGGCGTCGGTGCCGCGTTGCTGGTCGAGCGCGACCATCTCGCGGCGTATCTCCCGGATCTGGGTGTCGATCAGCCGCAGTTGTTCGTCGAGCGCCTCGCGACGCGTCTGGAACAACGGGCCCTCGCGCGCCAGCAGTTCCGCGACGGCGGGTTCCGCGGTGCGCTCGGTGAGCTCCGCGGGCCATTCGATCCGTGCAGCCATGGTCGCTTCCGCGTGCAGGCGCGCCTGGCGTGCGAGCTGCGCGTCGAGCGCGCCGCGCACGATGCCGTACTGCGCCGCGACGCCCGGGTCCTCGAGCTGGATCAGCGTCTGGCCGCGCTCGACGCGGTCGCCGTCGCGCACCAGCACCCGCTTCACGGTGCCACCCTCGGCGTGCTGCACGATCTTGCGGTTGGACTCCACCTTCACGATGCCGCCGACGACCACCGCGCCGTGCAGCGGTGCCGTCAGCAACCAGATCCCGAGGCCGCCGAACACCGCGACGATGGTCAGCAGGCCGGCGCGCGTGATACGCGGAACATCGATTGCCATGGATTGCTTTCCGTTGCCTGTGGGCTTACTGCTGCGCCTGCTGGGCCGGCTGGACGGGCCTGACGGGCAGCACGCGGGCCAGGACTTCGGCGCGCGGGCCGAAGGAGTCCATCAGGCCGTCGCGCATCACCAGTACCTTGTCGATGCTCTCGAGCAGCGAGGGCCGGTGCGTGACCAGCACCAGCGTGATCTTGTCCTGGCGCAGGCGCCGAACCACGTGGTGCAGGCTGGTTTCGCCCTCGGCGTCGAGGTTGGCGTTCGGTTCGTCGAGCACCACCAGTCGCGGCTGGCCGTAGAGCGCGCGTGCGATGCCCACGCGCTGCATCTGCCCGCCGGAGAGCGTCACGCCGCCGGCGCCGATCGGCGTGTCGTAGCCCTGCGGCAGGCGCAGGATCATCTCGTGCGCCATCGCGTACTGCGCCGCCGCGACCACCGCGGCCGAGTCGACCGGCCCCAGGCGCGCGATGTTCTCGGCCACCGTGCCCGGAAACAGCTCCACGTCCTGCGGCAGGTAGCCGAGATACGGTCCGATGTGTGCGCGATCGAGCCGCGCGATGTCGGCGCCGTCGAGGCGGACCGCGCCGCTCGAGGGACTCCAGACACCGATGATCAGCCGCGCCAGGCTCGATTTGCCGGACGCGCTGGGGCCGATCACCGCCAGCGATTCGCCGGCGGCCAGCTCGAAGGCCACGCCGCGGATGATCGGGCGGTCGGGGGTGGCGCCGGCGAGCGTGACGCGCTCGACGCTGAGCTTGCCCTCGGGAGCCGGCAGGCGGGTGGGTCCCTGCGTGTCGCGCTGCCCGAGGTGCGGGCGCAGCCGCTCGAAGGCCGCGCGTGCCTGCACCAGGTTGTTCCAGTTTGCAATCAGGCTTTCGAACGGCGCCAGCGCGCGGCCGAGGATGATGGTCGCCGCGAGCATGATGCCGGGCGTCATGTGCGCCCCGACCACCAGCCAGGCGCCGGCCGCCATCATCATGATCTGCACCAGCTGGCGCACCACCTTGCTGAGGCTGTTGATCCGCCCCATGCGCCGCCCGGTGTCTTCCTGGCCCTCGAGCACCGGGGTGTTCATGCGCTCCCAGCGGGTCACGAAGCCGTGACCCATGCCGAGCCCGTTCAGCACGTCGGCGTTGCGCATGCCCTGGTCGATGAACTGCCCGGCGCGGCGCGCGTCGATCTGCACCTTCTCGAGCGGGCCGCGGTTGGTCTTCTCGTTGATCCAGGTCAGCGCGAACAGCACCGCGACGCTGACCAGCGCGATCAGTCCCATCAGCGGATGGAACAGGAAGATGAACAGCACGAAGAACAGGCCCCACGGCAGGTCGAACAGCGCGATGATGCTGGCGCCGCCGAGGAAGTTGCGCAGCAGCGCCACGTCGCGCAGCCCGTGCACGTACTCGGTGCGGTTCACGCGCGAGGCGTTTTCGATCAGCGCGGCGATCACGCGCTCGCCGAGCAGGCGGTCGATCGCGGCACCCGCGCCGAGCAGCAGCAGGCCGCGCAGGTAGTCGAGCACCATCATCACCCCCAGCATGCCGACTGCCGCGATGGTCAGCATGACCAGCGTCTCGACGCTGCGGCTCACCAGCACGCGATCGAAGACCTGGATCATGAACAGCGGGGGAACCAGCAGCACCAGATTGATGAAGAAGCTGAACAGGCCCGCGTAGACCAGGTGGGTGCGGAACTGGCGGAAGAAGCTCATCGGGCATGCTCATCGAGTGGTGCCGGGTCTCTGGAGGCCCGGCGCGGTGACGGCAGTATAGAGAGTGTCGCAGCGGGCTGCGAGGCGAGGAGTCGCGTGCGGCGGCGGTTTTGCACCGGTGGGCGTACGCCGCAGGGATGCGGCGTTCGAGCCTGCAGGGATGTATTCACGGCGTCCCACGGGTGTGAAACCGCCGCCGCACGCTGGCACGCGGCACGATTACTGCGCAGGCGCCGGGCCGGCGCACTTGGTACACTGGCCACCGGCCAGATCGGTGGCCGCAACGGGAGGCGACGGGTGCGCGGGCGATGAGCATTCTGATGATCGACAACTACGATTCCTTCACTTGGAACGTGGTGCAGTACCTCGGGGAGCTCGGCGCGGGCGTCACCGTGGTGCGCAACGACGAGATCACCGCCGCCGGGGTCGCGGCGATCGCGCCGCACAAGATCGTGATCTCGCCGGGCCCCTGCACGCCCGACGAAGCCGGCATCTCGCTCGAGGTGATCCGCCGTTACGCTGGCCGCATCCCGATCCTCGGCATCTGTCTCGGCCACCAGTGCATCGGCCAGGCCTTCGGCGGACGCATCGTGCGCGCGCGCGAGGTGATGCACGGCAAGACCTCGCCGATCCACCACCGGGGCGCCGGCGTGTTCGCCGGGCTGCCCGATCCCTTCGTCGCGACCCGTTACCACTCGCTGGTCATCGAGCGTGCGAGCTGTCCTCCCTGCCTCGAGGTCACGGCGTGGACTGCGGGCGCGGACGGCGGCGTCGACGAGATCATGGGCGTGCGTCACCGCGAGCTGGCGGTCGAGGGGGTGCAGTTCCATCCCGAATCGATACTCACCGAGCACGGTCACGCGCTGCTCGCCAATTTCCTCGGAGTGCCGCGACCCGCGCTCGCGGCGGCAGGCTGACGCATGGACATCAGGACGGCACTGGAGCGGGTGGTCGAGCGCATCGACCTCGAACGCGAGGAGATGCGTTCGGTGATGCAGACGGTGATGACCGGAGGCTGCACCGACGCACAGATCGGCGCCCTGCTGGCGGCGCTGCGCATGAAGGGCGAGTCGATCGACGAGATCACCGCGGCCGCCGAGGTGATGCGCGAGCTGGCGGTGCCGGTCGAGGTCGGCGTGGCCCCGCTGGTCGACATCGTCGGCACCGGCGGCGACGGCGCCAGCCTGTTCAACGTCTCGAGCGCCGCGGCGTTCGTGGTCGCCGCGGCCGGCGGGCACGTCGCCAAGCACGGCAACCGTGGGGTATCCAGTTCCAGCGGCAGCGCGGACGCGCTGGAGCACCTGGGGGTCAAGCTCGGTCTGGCACCGGCGGTGGTGGCACGCGGGATCCGCGAGCTCGGCATCGGCTTCATGTTCGCACCGGCGCATCATGGCGCGATGCGCCATGCGGTCGGCCCGCGACGCGAACTCGGCCTGCGCACGCTGTTCAACATCCTGGGGCCGCTGACCAACCCGGCCGGCGCGCGCCGGTTGCTGGTCGGCACCTTCAGCCGCGCGTTGTGCCGCCCGATGGCCGAGGTGCTGCAGCAGCTGGGTGCCGAGCACGTGCTGGTGGTGCACGCCGACGACGGACTCGACGAGATCAGCCTCGCGACGCGCACGCATGCGGTCGAACTGCGCGAGGGGACTCTCGCCGAGCACGGCTGGTCGCCGGAGGATCTCGGCATCGCGAGCCAGAGCCTGATCGGCCTCGAAGTGGGCTCGGGCGCGGAGTCGGCGGCGCTGATCCGCGATGCGCTGGGCCGGCGGCAGGGGCCGCACGCGGCGAAGGCCGCCGACCTGATCGCGCTCAACGCCGGCGCCGCGATCCATCTGTGCGGGATCACCGACACCGTGGCCCGCGGCGTCGCGCTGGCGCAGGACATCATCCACTCGGGGCTCGCGCTCGAGCGCATCGAGGCGCTCGCCGGCTTCTGTTCGTGCCTGGACGAGGAATGAGCACGCCGACGATCCTGCGCCGCATCCTGGCGCGCAAGCACGAGGAAGTCGCCGAGCGCAGCCGTGCCCGCCCGCTGCCGGAGCTGCGTGCCGCGCTGGCCGACGCTCCCCCCGTGCGCGGTTTCGCCGACGCGCTGGCGCGTCGCCTCGCGAGCGGGGCCAACGCGGTGATCGCCGAGATCAAGAAAGCCTCGCCGAGCCGCGGCCTGATCCGCGCCGACTTCGACCCGCCGGCGCTCGCACGCTCCTACGAGCGCGGCGGTGCGGCCTGCCTGTCGGTGCTGACCGACGTGGATTTCTTCCAGGGCGCCGACGCCTACCTGCAGGCGGCGCGTGCCGCGGTCGCGCTGCCGGTGCTGCGCAAGGACTTCACGGTCGATGCCTACCAGGTGGTCGAGGCGCGCGTGCTCGGCGCCGACTGCGTGCTGCTGATCGCGGCGGCGTTCCGCGAGCAACCGGCGCTGATGGGCGAACTCGCCGCGCTCGCGGCCGGGATCGGGCTCGACGTGCTGATCGAGGTGCACGACGCCGCCGAGCTGGAACTGGCGCTGGCGGTGCCCGGGCGGCTGATCGGCATCAACAACCGCGACCTGCACACCTTCGAGACCTCGCTGGACACCACCTACGGCTTGCTGGCACGGATCCCCGCCGACCGCATCGTGGTCACCGAGAGCGGCATCGGCAGCGCTGCCGACGTGGCCGCGATGCGCGCCCACGGGGTGCGTGCGTTCCTCGTCGGCGAGAGCCTGATGCGCGCCCCGGACCCCGGCGCGCGCCTGCGCGAGCTCTTCACCCCGTAGGTCCGGGCTGTGCCCGGACATGCCCGGTCGTGGCATTGTTCGGCCACAGGCCGAACCTGCGCGTTGTACGCCCTGCTCAACGCGTGCCGAACACCACCATCGTCTTGCCCTTGACGTGCACCAGGCCCTGTTCCTCTAGCGTTTTCAGCACGCGGCCGACCATCTCGCGCGAACAGCCCACGATGCGCCCGATCTCCTGGCGCGTGATGCGGATCTGCATGCCGTCGGGGTGTGTCATTGCGTCGGGCTGGCGGCACAGGTCGAGCAGCGTGCGCGCGACGCGGCCGGTCACGTCGAGGAACGCGAGGTCACCGACCTTGCGCGTCGTCGTGCGCAGGCGGGTCGCGAGCTGGCTCGCGAGTTCGAACAGCACCTCGGGATGGCGCTCGGTGAATTCGCGAAAACGCGCGTGGCTGATCTCCGCGACGTGGCACTCGGTCTTCGCGCGCACCCAGGCGCTGCGGTTCCCCTCGGCGTCGAACAGCCCCATCTCGCCGAAGAAATCGCCCTTGTTCAGGTAGGCGACGATCATCTCCTTGCCGTCGTCGTCCTCGATCAGCACCGTCACCGATCCCTTGACGATGTAGAACAGGCTCTCGCCACGCTCCCCGGCGTGGATGATCGTGCTGCGCGCCGGGAAGCGGCGCATATGGCACTGCGCGAGGAAAGTGTCGAGATTGCGGATGCGCGGGACGGGCGGGACGATCGGCACGGTGCTCACCTCGGCTCAGTGGGGCGTGGCGCTGGCGAACCAATGATAGTACGTGCGCGTGCGGCTGCGCGCAGCGCCGATCGCGGGACTTCTGGGCAGGGTGCCGCTTGTGCTCTGGGCGCCGGCGGGCGGGCTTGCTACCCTGCGCGCCTTTCGTCGTACACAGTCGGGGCGCGGGCTGCCGCGCACCGCAGGGGAGACCGGGAATGAAGGGTACCGTTACGTGGCTGAGTGGCCGCGCGTTCGTCGCCGAATCCGGCAGCGGGCACGCGGTGGTGATGGACGGACCGCCGGATGGCGGCGGGCGCAACATCGGGCTGCGTCCGATGGAGATGGTGCTGCTCGGGGTGGGCGGCTGTTCGGCCTACGACGTGGTCACGATCCTCGAGAAATCGCGCCAGAAGGTCAGCGACTGCCGCGTCGAGCTGAGCGCCGAGCGCGCCGACGCGATCCCGGCCGTGTTCACGCGTATCCACCTGCACTTCGTGGTCACCGGCGAGGATCTCAACCCGAAGCAGGTCGAGCGCGCGGTCCATCTCTCGGCCGAGAAGTACTGCTCGGCCTCGATCATGCTCGCCAGGGCCGGCGCCGAGATCACGCACGACTTCGAGATCGTCTGATCCCGCGGCCGGTTCAGATCCGGTAGCTGGTCGCGGTCATCACGCGCGAGACCAGCGTCATGGCCTCGCGTACCGGCGCCGGGAATTCGCTGGCGCCGTGTGCGCGCGCCTGCGTTGCGTGCTGCGCCTCGTCCGCGAGCATCTGCTGCACGATCGCGCGCGAGCGTTGGTCGGCGGCCGGCAGACGGGCGAGGTGCTCGCGCAGGTGCCGGCAGACCTGGTCCTCGGTCGCCGCGACGAAGCCCAGGCTCCAGCGGTCGCCGGCGGCCCCGGCCAGCGCGCCGATGCCGAACGACAGCGCGTAGAACAGCGGGTTCAGCACGCTGGTGTGGCTACCCATCTCGTGCACGCGCTCGGCGCACCAGCCCAGATGGTCGATTTCCTCCCCGGCCGCGTGCGTCATCGCCTCGCGCACGCCGTCGAGTCGCGCGGTGAGCGCCTGCCCCTGGTAGAGCGCCTGCGCGCAGACCTCGCCGGTGTGGTTCACACGCATCAGTCCCGCGACGTGGCTCCGTTCGGCGGCGTCCAGCGCGGCCTCGGCATGCGCGTGCGCGGGACTGTGGCGCACCGGCGGCGGCGCCTCGCCGGTGGCGTGGCGCCGGGCGCGATCGAGTCCGATCACGAGGCGGTCGAGCATGGAAAGTCGGCGCTGCATGGAACGGGCACTGGCGGACGGTGGCGGAAATTCTATAGTGTCGGCGTGCAGGGTCGATACCACCCCCGGCGCCGGGCTCCGCATGGCGGTGCGCGGCGGCGGGGCGAGGACAACAACGGAGCCATACGATGACGGTACCTTCGCAGCCGCACGGCTGCCCGACCATCACCCCGTACCTGGGCGTGCGCGGAGCCGCGGCGGCGATCGAGTTCTACCGGCGGGCCTTCGGCGCCGAGGAAGTGCTGCGGCTCGCATCCGCGGCCGGACTGGTCGCGTACGCGCAGATCCGCATCGGCGACTCGATGGTGCTGCTGTCCGACGAGATGGCCGGCAGTCCGCAGCGCAGCCCGTCCTCGCTGGCCGGCACCTCGGTTGCGGTGCGCGTCTACGTGGACGACGTGGACGCCTGCTTCGCGCGGGCGCTGGCGGCCGGCGCGGTGCAGTTGCGCGGCGTGGCGGACCAGTTCTACGGCGATCGCAACGGCGCGCTGCGCGATCCCTTCGGTCACGTCTGGATCGTCTCCACCCACATCGAGGATCTCACACCCGAGCAGATCGCCGCGCGGCTGCAGAGCCTCCATGCCGTCAACACGATCGGCATCGCATGAGCACGCCCGAACCCGAGAACGGCAACGACTTCCGCGACCTGCAGCTGCTGATCCGTTCGCACGTGCCGATCCTGGTCGTGGAGACGCACGACGAGAACCGCGCGCGCGAGATGATGACCCGGCTGGCGATCCGCGAGACGCTGCCGCTGTTCGTCTGGACGGTCACCGAGGGACTGCAGCGCCTGGGCTTCGGCGAACTGCCCGCAGCCGAGGCGCTGCTCGAGCCCGAGGCGATGCTGAAGGCGATCAAGGCGCAGCGCGAGCGGGGACTCTACGTGCTGTGCGACCTGCACCCGTACCTGTCCGAGCCACGGCTGGTGCGCCTGCTGAAGGATGTGGCGCTGCGCTACCGCGAGCTGGGGCACACGCTGGTGCTGCTGAGCCACCGGCTGGACATTCCGCCGGAGCTGACGCGGCTCGCGGCGCGCGTCGCGCTCTCGCTGCCGGACGAGGAAGAGATCATGGCGATCGTGCGCGAGGAGGCGCGGCGCTGGCAGGAGGCCAACGGCGGGCGCCGCGTGCGCACCGACAACCGCACGCTGGCGCAGCTCACGCGCAGCCTGCGCGGACTCACGCACGCCGACTGCCGCCGTCTGGTGCGCAACGCGATCTTCGACGACGGCAGCATCACCGAGTCGGCGCTGCCGGAGATGAACCGCGCCAAGTTCGAGCTGATGGACCTCGACGGGGTGCTGAGCTTCGAGTACCGCACCGAGCAGTTCGCCGACGTGGCCGGCGTGAGCCGCCTGCGCGCCTGGCTGGAACAGCGCCGCGAGGCGGCGACCGCCACCGCCACGCCGGAGGTCGACCGCCCGCGCGGCGTGCTGTTGCTCGGTGTGCAGGGCGCGGGCAAGAGCCTCAGCGCGCGGGCCATCGCCGGTGCCTGGGGGCTGCCGCTGCTGCGCCTCGACATGGGCGCGCTGTACAACAAGTACATCGGCGAGACCGAACGCAACCTGCGCGAATCGCTGCGTTCGGCCGAGCTGATGGCCCCCTGCGTGCTGTGGCTGGACGAGATCGAGAAAGGCATCGGCACGGCCGAGTCCGACGAGGGTGTGTCGCGCCGCGTGCTCGGCAGCCTGCTCACCTGGATGGCCGAGCAGCGCGGCGGGGTGTTCGTGGTCGCCACCGCGAACGACATCTCGCTGCTGCCGCCGGAGTTGCTGCGCAAGGGCCGCTTCGACGAGATCTTCTTCGTCGACCTGCCCGACGAGGACACGCGCGCCGAGATCTTCCGCATCCACCTGCGCCGCCGCGGGGTGGCCAGCGAGGGAATCGACGTCGGTGCGCTCGCGGCGGCCAGCGAGGGCTTCGCGGGCGCCGAGATCGAGCAGGTGGTGGTCAGCGCGCGCTACCGCGCCGCGGCCGCGCAGCAGCCGCTCGACAGCGCGCACCTCGCCACCGAGATCCGCGCCACCGTGCCGCTGTCGGTCACCATGGCGGAACGGATGGATGCGCTGCGCCGCTGGGCGGCCGGGCGCACCGTGCCGGCGAACTGAGCCGTGCACACGCCGGGCGCCGAACCGCACGCGCTGAGCCGCGCGCAGAGCGCGTACCTGTGGCTCGCGATGGTGTTCATCGCCTCGCTGCTGGTGGCCGACATCGTCGGCATAAAGCTGTTCCGCATCCCGCTGCCGTTCCCCGTGCTCGGTTTCGATGCGATCGAGCACACCTGCGGGATGCTGACCTTCCCGGTCACCTTCCTGCTGACCGACCTCGTGAACGAGTACTACGGCGCGCGCGCCGCGCGGCGCCTCACCTACCTCGGCCTCGCCGCGGCGCTGTTCGTGTTCGCGGTGATCAACCTCGCGCAGGCGCTGCCGTACCTGGATGCGCCGTACAACGTGCGGCGCGAGGAATTCGACGCGATCTTCGGTTCGGCGAAGATCATGTACATCGCCTCGCTGTGCGCGTACCTGGTGGGGCAGTTGAGCGATATCGCGATGTTCGGTTTCCTCAAGCGCCTGAGCGGCGGCCGTCTGGTATGGCTGCGTGCCACCGGCAGCACGGTCGTCTCGCAGTTCATCGACTCCTTCGTCGTGAGCTACCTGGCCTTCTCGCTCGGCCGGCAGCTGTTCGCCGATCCCGCCAACCCGCCTGCGCCGCCGTCGGCGATCCCCGCGATCGCGGTGACCGGCTACACGCTGAAGTTCGTGATCGCGATCGCGATCACGCCGCTGATCTACGCCGGGCGCGCCGCGATGCGGCGCTGGATCGGGGTGGAGCCGATCGGCACACCGCCGCGCTGAACCCGGCTCAGCCGGCGCGCTCGCGCGCGATCGCGCGGTGGCCGATGTCGTGACGGAAGAAACAGCCTTCCCAGCGGATGCCGGCACACACCGCGTAGGCGTGCGCCTGCGCCGCGGCGACCGTCTCGCCGAGCGCGGTCACGCACAGCACACGTCCGCCGCTGGTGCGCACGCGGCCGTCGGCGCCGAGCGTGGTTCCGGCATGGAACACGTGCGCCAGGTCGTCGGTGTCCGCGGGCAGCCCGTCGATGGCGTCGCCCTTGCGGTACGTCTCGGGGTAGCCGCCGGCGGCCATCACCACGCCGAGGGCGGCACGCGGGTCCCACTCGGCCTCGACGGCGTCGAGCTGCCCGTCGATCGCGGCGTCGCAGAGCGCGGTCAGATCGGAGCGCAGCCGCATGAGGATCGGCTGTGTCTCCGGGTCGCCGAAACGGCAGTTGTACTCCAGCACCTTCGGCGTGCCGTCGGCTCCGATCATCAGTCCCGCGTACAGGAAGCCGGTGTAGACGTTGCCCTCGAGCGCCATGCCGCGCACGGTGGGCAGGATCACCTCGCGCATCACGCGCGCGTGGATCGCCGGCGTCACCACCGGTGCCGGCGAGTACGCGCCCATGCCGCCGGTGTTCGGTCCGCGGTCGCCGTCGTCGCGTGCCTTGTGGTCCTGGCTGGTCGCCAGCGGCAGCACGTTGCGGCCGTCGACCATCACGATGAAGCTCGCCTCCTCGCCGACCAGGAACTCCTCGATCACCACCCGGTGCCCGGCTTCGCCGAAGGCGTTGCCGGCCAGCATGTCGCGCACGGCAGCGATGGCGGTCTCCTCGTCGTCGGCGAGGATCACGCCCTTGCCGGCCGCGAGTCCGTCGGCCTTCACCACGATCGGTGCGCCGCGTTCGCGGATGTACGCTTCCGCCTCCGGCACCGAGGTGAAGCTGCGGTAGGCGGCGGTCGGGATGCCGTGGCGCGCGAGGAAATCCTTCGTGAACGCCTTCGAACCCTCGAGTTGCGCGGCGCCGCGCGACGGGCCGAAGCAGCGCAGGCCGGCGGCGCGGAAGTGATCGACGATCCCCGCCACCAGCGGCGCCTCGGGGCCGACGATGGTCAGCCCCACCGCGTGCTCGCGCGCGAAGCGCTCCAGCGCCGCGAAGTCCATCACGTCGATGGGAACGTTGCACACGCCGGGTTCGCGCGCGGTGCCGCCGTTGCCGGGCGCCACGAACACCGTGTCGACCCGATAACTCTGCGCCGCCTTCCAGGCCAGCGCGTGCTCGCGCCCGCCGCTGCCGATGATCAGAACATTCATCCTGCGGTCGTCTCCGTTCAGTGGCGGAAGTGGCGCATGCCGGTGAACACCATCGCCATGTCGTGCGCGTCGGCGGCGGCGATGACTTCCTCGTCGCGCATCGATCCGCCCGGCTGGATCACCGCGCGGATGCCGGCCGCGGCCGCGTTGTCGATGCCGTCGCGGAACGGGAAGAACGCATCGGAGGCCATCACCGCGCCGGCGACCGCGAGCCCCGCGTGCTCGGCCTTGATCGCGGCGATGCGCGCCGAGTTGACGCGGCTCATCTGGCCGGCGCCGACGCCGATCGTGCGGTTGTCGCGCGCATAGACGATCGCGTTCGATTTCACGAACTTCGCCACCCGCCAGGCGAACAGCAGGTCGCGCAGTTCCGCCTCGGAGGGCTGGCGGCGGCTCACGACGCGCAGCTCCCCGTACAGCGCGAGGTCCGCGTCCTGCACCAGCAGGCCGCCGGTGACGCGCTTGTAGTCGAGCCGCGGCGCGCTTTCCTGCGGCAGCTCGCCGCAGACCAGCAGGCGCACGTTCTTCTTCGCCGCCACCACCTCGACCGCGGCGGCGCTCGCCGACGGCGCGACGATCACCTCGACGAACTGCCGCTCGACGATCAGCGCGGCGGTCTCGCCGTCGAGTTCGCGGTTGAACGCGATGATGCCGCCGAACGCCGATTCGGTGTCGGTTCCCCACGCGAGCTCGTAAGCCTCGCGTTGGGTCGCCGCGAGCGCGACGCCGCAGGGGTTGGCGTGCTTCACGATCACGCAGGCCGGCGCGTCGTGGAACTGCTTCACGCACTCCAGCGCGGCGTCGGTGTCGGCGATGTTGTTGTACGACAGCTCCTTGCCCTGCAACTGGCAGGCGCTGGCGACGCTCGCCTCGCCGCGGGCGTGCTCGACGTAGAACGCCGCCGACTGGTGCGGATTCTCGCCGTAGCGCATCTCCTGCGCCTTCGTGAACTGCATGCTGAAGGTGCGCGGGAAGCTGCCGCGCGTACCGTCGGCATCCAGCGCGCCGAGGTAGTTGGCGATCGCGCCGTCGTAGCGTGCCGTGTGCTCGAAGGCCTTCACCGCCAGGTCGAAGCGCGTGGCAGGGCGCGTGCCGCCGTGATCGCGCAGTTCGGCGAGCACACGCGGGTAGTCGGCCGCGTCGACCACGATGCCGACGTGGCGATGGTTCTTGGCCGCCGAACGCACCATCGTCGGTCCGCCGATGTCGATGTTCTCGATCGCGGTGGCGAGGTCGCAACCGGGTCGTGCCACGGTCTGCTCGAACGGGTAGAGGTTCACGACCACGAGGTCGATCGGTGCGATGCCGTGCGCGGCCATCACCGCCTCGTCCTCGCCGCGGCGCCCGAGGATGCCGCCGTGCACGCGCGGGTGCAGCGTCTTCACGCGCCCGTCCATCATCTCTGGGAAGCCGGTGTAGTCCGACACCTCGCGCACCGCGATGCCGGCGTCGGCCAGCAGCCGCCGGGTGCCGCCGGTGGACAGGATCTCGACGCCGAGCGCGGCGAGTTCGCGTGCGAACTCGACCACGCCGGTCTTGTCCGAGACGCTGATCAGGGCGCGGCGGACCGCGACGGTAGCGCAAGCATTGTTCATGGGCAGGGATCCGATCGGGGTGGTGGTTGGGTCCGCGCGCCGGGCGCGGCGCGGGTGTTCAGAGCAGGCCGTGGCGCCTGAGCTTCTTGCGCAGCGTGCCGCGGTTGAGACCGAGCACGCTGGCGGCGAGCGTCTGGTTGTCGCGCGTGTACTCGAGCACGGCCTGCAGCAGCGGCGCCTCGACCTCGGCCAGCACCATCTCGTAGACGCCGCTGACCATCTGGCCGTCGAGCTGCGCAAAGTAGTTGTGCAGCGCGATCTCCACGCAGTGGCGCAGCGAGTGGCCGCCGTCGGCAATCCCCGCGCCACTGGCCTCGGTGGGTTGCTCGCACTGTCTGCACGCGCCGTGCCCGCTCCGGTTCATGCTGCCCTCGCTTCTTTATGGTTGTCCTTGCAGGCCGCGCTGAAGTGTTCGCGCACCGCGGCCAGTTGCCCGTGTGCGCTGTCCAGCTGGTTGAAATCGCGCCGGAACCCGCGCTCGCCGCCGCGGGCGTCCAGGTACCAGCCGACGTGCTTGCGCGCGATGCGTACACCGGCCGCCTCGCCGTAGAAGGCGTGCAGCGCCTCCAGGTGCCCGGCCACGATCGTGGCCAGTTCCCCGCCCCGCGGCTCCGTTGCCACGGGGCCGCCGGCCAGCGCGGCGTCGATCGCGCCGCACAGCCACGGACGGCCCTGCGCGGCGCGGCCGACCATCACCGCGGCGGCGCCGGTGTCGGCGAGCACCGCGCGGGCCTGCGCCGGCGTTGCGATGTCCCCGTTGGCGATCACCGGCACCGATACCGCGCCCGCGATGTCGCGGATCGTGTCGTACTCGGCCGCACCCTCGAAGCGGCAGGCGCGCGTGCGCCCGTGCACGCTGAGCAGGCGGATGCCGCAGTCCTCGGCGATGCGCGCGATGCGCACGCCGTTGCGCTCGGCGGGGCTCCAGCCGGTGCGCATCTTCAGCGTGACCGGCACCCCGGGCACGGCGGCCACCACGGCCGCGAGGATCGCGCCGACCAGTCGCTCGTCGCGCAGCAGCGCCGAGCCGGCGGCGCGGCTGCAGACCTTCTTCGCCGGGCAACCCATGTTGATGTCGATGATCGCGGCGCCCAGGTCCGCCTGCCGGCGCGCACCTTCGGCCATCGTGCGCGGCTCGTTGCCTACGATCTGCACCCAGCACGGCAGGCCGGCATCGGGCTGGCGCAGCCGCAGCTGCGTGCGGCGCGTCTCCCACAGCCTGGCGTCGGCGGCCACCATCTCCGCAATCGCGAGCCGCGTGCCGAGCCGCGCGCACAACGCCCGGTACGGCAGGTCGGTCACGCCGACCATCGGCGCCAGCACGACGCGCGTGTCGAAGCGATAGGGTCCGATGCGCAGCACGTGACGCCTCTCTGGACGGTAGAAACCGGGAAACCCCGCAGGGGGGCGAAATGATACCGGGGGGCGGCGGGTGATTAAAGGGTGGCGGTCGTGGTTCTTGCCGCTCCCGGGCACGGATTCGCCCGTCGGCGCCCGACGTCAACGTTGCGCGGTGCGGGTGTTCGAGCGTTCGCTGGAGCGTTTTGCCGGCTCTCCCCGGTAGTGATCCGCATACGTATCCAGGAGACGGCGGATCATCCTCTGGTAGGAGGTGTGATTGCGCTCGGCGGCTTCCTTGAAGAACTCCACGCTTCGCCGGCTCAACGAGATGGTCACTTTTACCCCTTCCTCGCCGGCCACGAGCTGATCCGGCGGTGGAAGGAAATCGCGAACCACCTCTGCCCGGACCGGTTCATCCGAGTACTTGATTTTCCCGTTCATAGATACGCTTGCCCTTGCGCCAGTAACCGGCGCCGATGATGCGAATCACCCGGCTTCGATAGGTGAACCGCGCCGTAAGTATTCCGTCGCCCACCGCCCCGAAGCAGTAGAAGCGTTCTTCCTTTCCGCTGTGTGCAAGGTCGCGGGCAATCACACGCTTCGTATCGAGGAACGCCTGCTGCGCAAGGTAAAAACCCACGCCGTGCTTGCGCTGGTTCTCCGCATCCTTGTCGGGATCCCATTCGAAGCAGGCAGTCATGGGGGAACACTAGCACTGATATGGGCTGATTGCCATACGTTTGTCTGTACGAGGCGAACGTATAGCGCTCAGCGCGCGCCCGGCGGTGCCAGGATGTCCATACGGTAGCCGGAGGCGTGTTCGCCGGGGTCGCGCAGTTCGAGGTGCACCGCGATCGCCGGGCCGGCCGGCATCGGCTCGCGCGGCGCCTCGGGCAGGTAGTCGGCGGCGCCGAACACGCGGCCGGCGACGGTGCGCCCGCGCGCGTCCTGGAAGCTGATGGCGAGCCCGGGCCACGGTTGCGGGTACGCGCCGCGGTTGCTGATCAGCGCGTCGAGCAGCAGCACGCCGTCACGCCCGGGCGCCGGGCGGATCACCAGTGCGTCGCTGCGGATCGCCTGCGGCGCCGGTGGGCGTGGCAGCGCGCAGCCGAGTGGCGCGCAGGCGCGCTCCAGCCACGGGCGCAGCGTGCGGTGCTGCAGCAGGCGATCGCGTTCGTACCACCCGTACTGCGCCGCCAGCGCGAGCGCCGCGAACACGCATCCCAGCGCCCAGCCGGCGCTCGGCGCCCGCCCCGGCCGCGGGGCCGCGTCGATCTCGATCGGGGGCGGCGTGAAGGCCGGGACCGGCACCAGTTCCCCGGGCGGGGCCGCGTCGGTCGCGGCGCGCGCGGGGTCTTCGATCATCGATCCTGCTGCGCTGACGGCAACGATTTTCGCCTGGAGGTCGGTTGTCTGCGGTGCGTGGTCGAGCGCCGGGTAGGTCGCTTCGCCCGTGGGTTCCCCTTCGGCCAGCATCTCGTGAACGTAGCTCTCCTCGATGCCGCTGTCGGCCGGGGGCTGTGCGTCGGGTTGCCACCCGGGGACCGGTTCGTCGTCGACGAGGTACAGCTCGGCGCGGAACACGCGCGCGCATACGCCGCAGCGCACCAGTCCCTCGGCCGCGGCGCGCTGCGCGGCGCTGACGCGAAAGGCGGTCTGGCAGCCCGGGCAGCGCGCGATCATCGCGCTCACGCCGCCGCGCTCCGCGTGCGGCGCAGTTCGATCCGGCACCAGCTGTCGCGCTCCACGGTGGCCACGTGCGCGAACCACGGCGCCCACGCCGCGCACACGGCCGCGGCCTGTTCGCGCAACACGCCCGACAGCACCGCGCACCCGTCGGTGCGCACCAGGCCCGCGAGCCGCGGCGCGAGTTCGACCAGCGGTCCGGCCAGGATGTTGGCGAGCAGCAATTCGACCGCTGCACGGCCGTCGAGCAGTGCCGGCGGGCCCACCTCGAGCGCGTCGTCATCGAGCGCATTGCGCGTGGCGTTGTCGCGCGTGGCGAGCAGCGCCTGCGGGTCGATGTCCACCGCCGCGACGCGCGCCGCGCCGAGCACCAGTGCGGCGATCGCGAGGATCCCGGAGCCGCAGCCGTAGTCGATCACGGTCGCGCCCGTGGGCGGGTGCGTGGCCAGCCATTCGAGGCACAGCGCGGTGGTGGGGTGGGTGCCGGTGCCGAAAGCGAGCCCCGGATCGAGGTGCACCACGGTGGCGGCGGGGTCGGGGACGCTCATGCCTCCGGGGCAGACCCAGAGGTGGTCACCGAAGCGCAGCGGCTCGAAATGCTGCAGCCACTCGCGTTCCCACGCGCGGTCTTCGAGGTGCTCCCACGACAGCGCGCGCGCGGCCGCGCCCAGCGTGGCGGCCAGCGCCGCGGTGACATGGCCGCGCTCGGTGTCTTCCTCGAACAGCGCGGTCAGGTCCACTTCGGGCCACAGCGGCGTCTCGCCCACGCCGGGCTCGAGGATCGGTACGTCGCGGTGGTCGCCCAGCGTCACCGCCAGCGCGCCGGCCGCAAGGAGCGCGTCCTCGAGCGCCTCGACGCGATCGGCGGTTGTGGTCAGGCGCAGTTGCAGCCAGCCCACGGCAGCCTCAGGTTTGCAGCTTCTTTTCGAGGTAGTGGATGTTCACGCCCCCGCGCAGGAAGGCTTCGTCGCGCACCAGCTGCTGGTGCAGCGGGATATTCGTGCGGATGCCGTCGACGACGATCTCGTCGAGCGCGTTGCGCATGCGCGCCAGCGCGGCGTGGCGGTCGTCGGCCCAGGTGATGACCTTGCCGATCAGCGAATCGTAGTACGGCGGCACCGTGTAGCCGCTGTAGAGGTGCGAGTCCACGCGCACGCCGTTGCCGCCCGGCGCGTGGAAGCGGTTCACCTTGCCGGGGCACGGTGCGAAGGTCCGCGGGTCCTCGGCGTTGATGCGGCATTCGAAGGCGTGGCCGCGGAAGTGCACATCCTCCTGGCGGATCGACAGCGGCTGGCCGCTCGCGATCAGCAGTTGCTCGCGCACGATGTCGATGCCGGTGATCGCCTCGGTCACCGGATGTTCGACCTGCACGCGGGTGTTCATCTCGATAAAGAAGAACTGGCCGTTCTCGTACAGGAACTCGAAGGTGCCGGCGCCGCGGTAGCCGATCTGCCGGCAGGCATGCACGCAGCTCTCGGCGACCGCGCGCTTGATGGCGTCCGGGATGCCCGGCGCCGGCGCCTCTTCCAGCACCTTCTGGTGGCGGCGCTGCAGCGAGCAGTCGCGATCGCCGAGGTGGATCGCGTTGCCCTTGCCGTCGCACAGCACCTGGATCTCCACGTGGCGCGGGTTCTCGAGGTACTTCTCGAGGTAGACGGTGCCGTCGCCGAAGGCGGCCTGCGCCTCGTTGCGGGTCACGAACACCGAGTTCAGCAGCGCCGCCTCGCTGTGCACCACGCGCATGCCGCGTCCGCCACCGCCGGCGGCGGCCTTGATGATCACCGGATAGCCGACCGCACGCGCCATCGCGAGGATCTCGTCGCTGTCCTCGGGCAGCGGGCCGTCGGAGCCGGGCACCGTGGGCACGCCGGCGGCTTTCATCGCGTCCTTGGCGCGCACCTTGTCGCCCATCAGACGGATCACGTCGGGCGTCGGCCCGATGAACACGAAGCCGCTCTTCTCGACCTGCTCGGCGAAGTTCGCGTTCTCGGCCAGGAAGCCGTAGCCGGGGTGGATCGCGACGGCGTCGGTGATCTCGGCGGCGCTGATGATCGACGGTACGTTCAGGTAGCTCTGCGCCGAGGGGTTCGGGCCGATGCAGACTGCCTCGTCGGCGAGGCGCACGTGCATCAGGTCGCGGTCGACCTGCGAGTGCACGGCGACGGTGCGGATGCCGAGTTCGCGGCAGGCGCGCAGGATGCGCAGCGCGATCTCGCCGCGGTTCGCAATGACGACTTTCTCGAGCATGGGCGGGAATCCTGTGCGCGACGGTTGCTGTGCTTCAGACGATGCTCACCAGCGGCTGGTCGAACTCGACCGGCTGGCCGTCCTCGACCAGGATCGCCCCGATCACACCGGCCTTGTCGGCCTCGATGTGGTTCATCATCTTCATCGCCTCGACGATGCAGATCACCTCGCCGGCCTTCACGCTCTGCCCGACCTCGACGAACACCTTGGCGCCCGGGGATGGCGAGCGGTAGAAGGTGCCTACCATCGGCGAGCGCACCAGGTGTCCGGCCGGTTCGGCCGGCGCCGCCGCGGGTGCCGGGGCGGCCGCTGCCGGCGCGGTGGCGGCCGGTGCGCTCGTGGCGGCGGACGCCGCGTGTGTCATCATCGGCGCGCTGTGGTACACGGTGGCAGTGTGCCCGCGGCTGATGCGTACCGACTCCTCGCCCTCGCAGATCTCGATCTCGGTGATGTCGGTGCCGTCCAGCAGTTCGATGAGCGTCTTGATCTTGCGGATGTCCATGTGCGTGTCCCCGGGTGATTTTCAGTCGTTCTGGATGCGCGTGATCGCCGCCTGCAGTGCGAGTTCGTAACCGAGCGGGCCCAGCCCGCAGATCACGCCGGCGGCGATGTCGGAAAAGTACGAGTGCCGGCGGAACGGCTCGCGCGCGTGCACGTTGGAGAGATGAACTTCGAAAAAGGGCACCGCGACCGCGAGCAGCGCGTCGCGCAGCGCGACGCTGGTGTGCGTGAAGCCGCCGGGGTTGAATACGATGCAGCCGATGCCCTCGGAGCGCGCCGCGTGGATGCGCTCGATCAGTTCGTGTTCGGCGTTGCTTTGCAGTGTTTGCAGGTGGTGTCCTGCCGCCACCGCGATCGCCGCCAGCCGCTGGTTGATCTGCTCCAGCGTCACCGCACCGTAGGTCTGGGGTTCGCGGGTGCCGAGCAGGTTCAGGTTGGGGCCATGGAGTACCAGGATGGTCGGCATGTCGTGTCTCGCTGGCAGGCTTCCAGGCTCGCGGCGTGCGCCGCGGAGGGGCCTGCCGGATGGTGCGCGGATTCTGAACGAAATCGCCGGAGCCGTCCATAGATCGGCACAGTTCGAACACGATGGCGGCAGGATGGAAACAGTTTGCCGTTTCCACCGGCGCCGGGCGAAGTCCGCGGGAACGCCTGCGTTACGCCGGCCCCAGCGCCTCGAGCACGATTGCGGGTGTCAGCAGTTGCGGCAGGATGCGCGCCTCGGCGCCATCGCCGGGCGGGTAGTACAGGTACAGCGGCACGCCGCTGCGCCCGTGCACCTGCAGCAGCCGCGTGAGCACCGGGTCGCTGTTGGTCCAGTCGCCCTTGAGGTAGACGATGCCCTCGCTCGCGAAGGCCGCGCGCACCGCCGCGGAGGACAGCGCGAAACGCTCGTTCGCGAGGCAGGTGATGCACCAGTCGGCGGTCACGTTGATGAACACCGGTGCACCGCGCGCGCGCAGCTCCTCGAAGCGGTGCGGGCTGTAGGGCTCCCAGCCGTCCCGGGCGGCCACCGCCGGCCCGGCGCTGCGCGGTTCCATGACCGGGGTGGCCAGCACCGCCAGCACCGCCGCGGCGGCCAGCGTGGCCAGTGCGCGCGGCAGCAGCGGCCGGCGCGCGAGTTTCGCGCGCTCCAGGCACCACAGGGAGAGGGCCAGCAGCACGCTGCCGCCGGCGACCGCCGCCATCGCGTTCACGCCGCTCTGGTTGCCGAGCACCCACAGCAGCCACACCGCCGCCGCGTAGAGCGGAAACGCCAGCAACTGCTTGAAGCCGTCCATCCAGGCGCCCGGGCGCGGCAGGCGCGCGAGCAGCGCCGGACTCAGCGTCAGCGCCACGAACGGGGCGGCCATGCCGGCGCCCAGCGCGGCGAACACGGTGAGCGCGCGCGCGGTGTCCTGCGTCATCGCCCAGCCGAGCGCGCTGCCCATGAACGGCGCGGTGCACGGGCTGGCGACCACCGTCGCCAGCACGCCGGTGAAGAACGAGCCCGCGTAACCGCCGCTGCGCGTCAGCGCATCACCGCGGCCCATCAGGCCGGAACCGAGGTTGCTGAGGCCCGACAGCCCCAGTCCCATCGCGACGAACAGGTACACCAGCGCGGCGACGAACGGCGGCGACTGCAGGTGGAAGCCCCAGCCGATCGCCTCGCCGGCGCCGCGCAGCGCGAGCAGCAACGCCGCGATCGCCACGAAACTCGTGACCACGCCGGCGGCGTACAGCCCGCCATGCAGCGCCTTGCCGCCGGGGGCCCCGCCCTTGGCCGCGACCGCCAGCACCTTCAGCGACAGCACCGGAAACACGCAGGGCATCAGGTTCAGGATCATGCCGCCGAGCGCCGCCAGCACGATCGCCCACAGCAGCCCGCCTCCGGTCTGCCCGGGCAGCGGTGCGGGTGCGGGGAGCGTGTTCGCGGTCGCGCGCCGCGACGGGGCGGCGATCTCGGCGACGCTGCCCGCGGCGCGATCGATCAGGAAGCGCTGCGTGCGCGGCGGGTAGCACAGGCCCGCGTCGGCGCAGCCCTGCGATTTCACCTCCAGCAGCGTGGTCCGGGCGTCCGGCGCCAGCACGATGTCCAGCGTGCCGCGATAGACCTCGGTGTGACCGAGGAACGCGTCCTCGTACGGCTCTCCCGGCGGCAGTGCCAGCGCAACCGGCTCCGTGCCGGCCTCGCCGCCCAGCGCGAAGCGCATCTTCTCGCGGTACAGGTAGTAGCCATCGGCGATCCGCCAGCGCAGCAGCAGCCGCTCGCCGGCCAGCTCCGGTGTCACCGCGTAGGCGCGCTCCACCGGCAGGAAGTCCGGCTCTTCGGTGAGCAGTGCACCCGGCTGCGGGATCGGCAATGCCGATCCCGCCCCCGCGAGCGCGTGCGCCGCGAACGGGAGCCACAGGCAGGCGAGCAGTAATGAAAGGATGCGTGACATGCTCCGATCCGTGATGAGGCACGCTGGTGTTCGGGCCAGCATTCTAGCCAGTGCCGGCCGACCCTATCGAGCGCGATTAATTACCAGCCGTGGCCTGGCGGACGCTGTGGCAGAATACGGGCAGGCACCCCCCGGAGGATCTGTCCCGATGCATCGCACGCGTTTTTCGCTCGTCGCGCTGCTGCTCATGCTGGCGGGCGCCGCCGCCGAGGCCTCCGGCGGTGCGCTGGAGATCGTCGAACCGTGGCTGAACGAGCCACCGCCCGGACGGCCGGTCGCGGCCGTCTACATGGAACTGCGCAACCGGGGCGCCGAGCCGCTCGCGGTGGTCGGTGCGCGCACCGACGCGGCCGCCAGCGCTGCGGTACACGGCCATCGCGCGGAGGCAGGGACGATGCACATGTACGCGGTCGAGCGGCTGGAGGTTCCGGCCGGAGGCAGCGTGGCGCTGCGCCCGGGCGGTTACCATCTGATGCTGGGCGAGGTGCGCGGGACGCTGGCGCGCGGAGCGCTGCTGCCGTTCTGCCTGCGCCTGGACGGGGGCGAGGAAGTCTGCGCCGAGGCGCGGGTCAGGAAATTCGGGGAGTAGCGCTCATGGACAGCGGGCAAGGCACGGTCACGGACCTGGAGAAGGGCAGGCTGCGGGCGCTCGGCAAGACGCTGGTGCCGGGCGGACGGCTGGCGAGCGCGGTCGCGGCGGTCGTGGCGGCGCTGGCGGTGATCGACATCGTGCTCGCGCTGCTGTGGTCGAACGAGCCCGATGCCTTCGACGTGCAGCAGAACGCGGCCGGCTACGCCAGTGATCTGGGCCGGCCCGTGGTGGTCGGGTCGACGACCACGGCGGCGCTGATCCGCGTCGCCGAGACGCTGCTCGAGAAGCCGGGCGGCTACCTCGGCAACGATGTGCTGCCACCGGGCGTGCTGCTCGACAACATGCCGAACTGGGAATTCGGCGCGCTGGTGCAGGTGCGTGACCTGGCGAAGGCGATGCGCGAGACGCTGAGCCGCTCGCAGTCGCAGTCGAAGGAGGACCCCGACCTCGTGGTCGCCGAGCCGCAGTTCAATTTCGACAGCGAGTCGTGGATCCTGCCGGCGACCGAATCGGAGTACACCGCCGGGATCGCGCGCCTGCGCGCCTATGCGCGCCGGCTGGCCGACGGCGACAGTCCCGAGGCCCAGTTCTACGCGCGCGCCGACAACCTGCGCTACTGGCTGGGCACCGCGCAGTCGCGCCTCGGCAGCCTGTCGCAGCGCCTCAGCGCCAGCGTCGGCAAGGCGCCGCTGAATACCGCGCTGGCCGGCGACCCGGCGGCGCGCCAGTCGACCCCTGCGCACGGCTTCGAGTCGAAGACGCCCTGGTACGAGATCGACGACGTGTTCTACGAGGCGCGCGGCTCGACCTGGGCGCTGATCCATTTCCTGAAGGCCGTCGAGATCGACTTCGCCGACGTGCTGGCGCGCAAGAACGCGGCGGTCAGCCTGCGCCAGATCATCCGCGAGCTCGAGGGCACCCAGGAGCCGATGTGGAGCCCGGTGATCCTCAACGGTTCGGGCTTCGGGCCGCTGGCGAACCACTCGCTGGTGATGGCCTCGTACATCTCGCGCGCCAACGCCGGCGTGATCGATCTGCGCGAGCTGCTGGCGCAGGGCTGAAGGCGACGCTCAGTCCGCGCGCAGGAACTCCTCGAGCAGCCGCCGGTGCAGCGGCGCCGGCAGCCGTGGCCCGTAGTGCATGACCAGTTCGCCCGCCGCGCGGCTCGCGAAGCGCGCGGCGTTGGCGGCGTCCCAGCCCTGCGTGATCCCGTGCAGGTAGGCACCGGCGAACATGTCGCCGGCACCGTTGGTGTCCAGCGGCGTGACCGGATGCGGCGCGATGCGGTGGTACCTGCGCCCGTCGAACACCAGCGCGCCGTCGCCGCCCAGCGTGATCGCGAACGAGCGCGCGATCGCGCGCAGCGCGTCGGCGGCGTCTTCCAGCCGCTCGCGCCCGCTCCATTCGCTGGCCTCGGCGCGGTTGCAGAACAGCAGGTCCACCTGCGTGCCCAGCATTTCGCCGAGGCCGTCGCGGAAGTGCGCGACGATGCCGGGGTCGGAGAAGCTGAGCGCCGTGCGCACGCCGTGGCGCTCGGCGAGTTCGCGCCCGGCGATCGCCGCGGCGCGCCCGGTCGGCGAGGTCACCAGGTAGCCTTCGAGATACAGGTAGTCCGAGTCCGCGAGCGCGGCCTCGTCGACGTTGTGGGGCGCCAGCGTCGAGCTGATGCCGAGGAAGGTGTTCATCGTGCGCTCGGCGTCGGGCGTGATCAGCACCAGGCACTTGCCGGTGGTGCCGGCGCCGGTGCCCGCGCAGGCGTTGCAGTCCACGCCGGCGCGCGCCATGTCTGCCAGGTAGAAGCGCCCGTTGTCGTCGTCCGCGACCTTGCACGAATAGAACGCGCGGCCGCCGAAGTAACTGGTGGCGATCACCGAGTTCGCGGCCGATCCGCCGCTCGCACGTCGCGAGGCGACCAGGTGCGTCTGCAGCAGTTCCAGCAGCTGTTGCTGGCGCGCTTCGTCGACCAGCGTCATCAGACCCTTGTCGATGCCTGCGCTGGCGAGAAACGCGTCGTCGACCTCGATCTCGGTGTCGACCAGCGCCGCGCCCATGCCGTAGACCCGATATGTCCTGCCCATCCGTCGTCCCTGTGTGCCGCTCGCCCGTGGCGCGCGATTATCACGGGGTGTGGCGGGGTGCTCAATGTGAAAACCTGCATTTGATTGTGGCTCGCGGGGGCAGTCACTAGACTTGCGCGCCATGCCGTCCCTATCCGATCGTAGCCCGCAACGCGGCCTCGCCCACACCTCGGAGCGCCGCGGTGCAGAGCGGGCGGCTCGCCAGCCGGCACCCGCCCCGTCACGCAGGAAGCCCTCGCGCCCGCCCGCACCGCCGCGCCGCCGGCGCTGGCCGTGGCTGCTCGCGCGTGCCGCGGTCGCGCTGGCGGTGATCGCGGCGCTCGGCTTCATGTACCTCGATGCACGCATCCAGCGCCAGTTCTCCGGCAAGAAGTGGGCGGTGCCTGCCGTGGTCTACGCGCGCCCGCTCGAGCTGTACGCGGGTGCCGCGCTCGGCCAGCGTGCGCTGCTCGATGAGCTCGAGGCGCTCGGCTATCGCCCGGGGTCGGGCGCCGTTTCGGGAACCTTCGCGGTGAGCGGTGCGACGGTCGCGCTGGCCACGCGCGGCTTCCGCTTCTGGGACGGCGAGGAACCGCCGCGGCGTCTGCGCGTGGGTTTCACCGGTGACGCGGTCGGCGCGGTGCGCGACGTCGGCGGCGCCGAGGTCGCGCTGGCGCGGCTCGAACCGGTGCACATCGGCGGCATCTACCCGGCGCACAACGAAGACCGCATCCTGGTACGGGCGGATGAGGTGCCGCCGTTGCTGGTCGCCACGCTGATGGCGGTCGAGGACCAGAACTTCTTCGATCACCACGGTGTTTCGCTGAAGGGCATCGCGCGTGCGTTGTGGGTGAACGTGAGCAGCGGGGCACTCGAGCAGGGCGGCAGCACGCTGACCCAGCAACTGGTGAAGAACTTCTTCCTCACCCGCGAGCGCACGATCTCGCGCAAGCTGCTCGAGCTCGCGATGGCGATCGTGCTCGAGATCCGCTACGAAAAGGAGGAGATCCTCGAGGCCTACCTGAACGAGATCTACCTCGGGCAGGACGGGCATCGCGCGATCCACGGCTTCGGGCTCGCCAGCCACTATTACTTCAATCGCCCGATCACGGAACTCGACGCGGCACAGGTCGCGCTGCTGGTCGGACTGGTGCGCGGCCCCTCGTACTACGACCCGTGGCGCCACCCCGAGCGCAGCCGCGCGCGCCGTGACACCGTGCTCGGGCTGATGGTCGAGGAGGGCGTGATCGACGAGGCCGCTGCCGGGCGCATCCGCGCGCAGCCGGTGGGCGTGGGCGATCGCGACCGTTCGCGTTCGCGTTTCTACCCCGCGTACCTCGATCTGGTGCGCCGCCAGCTGCGCCGTGATTACCCCGAGGAGGTGCTCGCGTCCGAGGGGCTGCGCGTGTTCACCGGCCTGGACCCCGCGGTGCAGCGCGCCGCCGAGCAGGCGTTGCAGCAGACGCTGGCGCGCATCGAGCGCGATTTCAGCGCGCGCGGCAAGCCGCAGAAATCGCTCGAGGGCGCGGTGATCGTGACCCGCGTCGACAGCGGCGAGGTGCTGGCGGTGGTGGGCGGTCGCAATTCGCGCGTCGCCGGCTTCAACCGCGCGCTGGACGCGGAGCGTCCGATCGGTTCGTTGATGAAGCCGGCGGTCTACCTCGCGGCGCTGGAGAGCGGGCGTTACACGCTGATGAGCCCGCTCGATGACGGTCCGGTCGCGTTCAAGGGGGCCAACGGGCAGATCTGGCGCCCGCGCAACTACGATCGCGAGGATCATGGCATGGTGCGGCTGTACCGCGCGCTCGCGCAGTCGTACAACCAGTCCACCGCGCGGCTGGGGCTCGACATCGGCATCGACCGCGTGGTCGACGTGGTGCATCGGCTGGGCGTGCAGCGCGACGTGCCGGCGCTGCCGTCGGTGTCGCTCGGCGCCGTCGCGCTGACGCCGATCGAGGTCGCCCTCATGTACCAGACGATCGCCTCGGGGGGCTTCGCCTCGCCGCTCAGTTCGATTCGCGAGGTCATGGACGACTCGAACCAGCCACTGACGCGCTATCCTGTGGCGGTGCAGCAGCGGGTCCGCCAGTCGGCGGTGTACCTGCTCGAATATGCGCTGAAGGAAGTGATGCGTTCCGGCACTGCGCGTGCGGCCGCCGCGCGGCTGCCGGCCGGGCTGGTGGTCGCGGGCAAGACCGGCACCACCGACGACCAGCGCGACAGCTGGTTTGCCGGCTATGCGGGCGATCTGCTGGCGGTGGTGTGGATCGGGCGTGACGACAACGGCGTGACCGCGTTGACCGGAGCGACGGGTGCGTTGCCGGCGTGGACCGATCTGATGGCTGCGGCGAGCCGCGAGCCGCGCCGCGCCGAGGCGCCGGAAGGCGTGAACGAAGTGTGGATCGACAGCGCCGGCGGCGGGTTGAGCGCCGAGGGATGTCCCGCCGCGCGCCGCATGCCGTTCCTGGCCGGCACCGAGCCGGCCTACGAGGCCTCGTGCGGCGGCCGTCCGGCGTGGCCCGGCAGCGCGGAACCGCCGCCGGCCACGCGCGACGGGGCGGCGCCGCCGGCACCGCCGGGGCAGCCGGCCCAACCGCCGCGGCAGCGCTGGTGGAAACGCTGGTTCGGCGGCAACCGTTGAACCGCAACAACGGATGGGACCGGTCGTGTGCCGGGACGCCGCGGTCGGTGACAGTTGAACTGGCAGCGAGGAGCGCCGACGAAATGAATACGAACTCCCGCCGCCGCGCGCGCGGCGCGTTGCTCGCGCTGGTGCTCCTGCTGGCGGGCTGCGCCACGTCGATCGATACTGCCACCCGCTCGCCGCCACGGGTCGACGTTCCCGAACCCGGCGGTGCACGCACTGCGACACGTTCGCCGGTGACGGCGCCTGGCGCGCGGGCTTCGGCGGCCCGACCGGCAGGCGGGGCGAGCGCGTATCCTGCGAGCGGCGCGACCACGTATCCGGCCACGGGATCCACGCCGCCGGCGACGGTCGCGAGCCCGGCGCTGCCGTCCACCCCTGCCGGTCCTGCTTACCCGGAAGTGCCGTCCGCGCCGCCCGGATCGGCTTACCCGGCAACGGGCGTACCGCCGCTCGCCCCGGGTGCGGCGCCGGTCGCGGGCGACAGCCCGGCGGCGTCGGAAGACAGCTTCACGATCGAAATGCCCGCCGCGCTGCCCGCGGACGCAGCGACCGGGGCCGCGGTGCCCGGCACGGTGACGGCGGCACCACCGCAGAGCGCCAACCGCGCGGTCAACATCCTGCTCGCACAGGCCGACACCGCACAGCGTGAGGGCAAGCCCGATGCGGCGATTGCCGCCGCCGAGCGCGCGCTGCGCATCGCACCCTCCGATCCGGCGGCGTACTGCCAGCTCGCCGAACTGCGTCTCGCGCGCGGTGAACGCGCGCAGGCCGAGCAACTCGCACGCAAGGGTTTGAGCCACCGCCCGGATCCGGCGCTGCGCGCACGCCTGGAAGCCGTACTCGCCCGCAGCCGCCCGTAGGTTCGGCCTGTGGCCGAACAGGCGTCGGCGAACACATGTCCGGGCGCAGCCCGGACCTACGCGAACGGGGTGTGCCGACCAAGTCCGGGCGCAGCCCGGCCCTACGCGAACACGGCGTTCGAAATGTCCGGGCACAGCCCGGACAGCGGACAAAAGTCCTTTGTGACATCCAGACTAACGATGATAAGGTAACGGTGCGTGCCACTGGCGCGACGAACAACTCAGCTCTTCCATGGCGTGCGTACGCGGGGTGGTCCGCTGACGCGTAGACAGAGAGAGGGCCCGGACCGATGGTCAAGCTCACGCGACGAAACCTGCTCGCCGGCGCAGGCGGTGCGGGGGTGCTGGCACTGCTGAACCTGCGTTTCTGCACCGATCGTGGCGTCAAGGTGCAGACCGTTGCACCCGAGCAGGTCAGGAAGGTCGTCTACGGCGACTACTCGGACATCTACCGCGACAAGTGGACCTGGGACAAGGTGGTCCCGGGCACGCACTATTCCAACTGCGGTTACCAGCGCTGCGCCTGGAACGTCTACGTCAAGGACGGCATCGTCTGGCGTGAGGAACAGGCGGCGAACTACGAACCCGTGCGCGCCGACCTGCCCGACTTCAACCCGCGCGGCTGCCAGAAAGGCGCCTGTTACAGCCTGCGCATGTACGACGAAGGGCGTCTGACGGTGCCGCTTAAGCGCATCGGCGAGCGCGGTGAAGGCAAGTGGAAGCGGGTAAGCTGGGACGAGGCGCTCGGCGACATCGCCGATCGCATGATCGATGCGATGACCTCGGAACAGCATGGTCCGGGTTCCATCTACTGGGATATAGGTTCCTCATCCAGCAACGGGTGTCATGCGCTGGGGGTGACCCGCACCGGCTATCTGCTCGATACGCCGATCCTGGAAAACACCACCGAAATGGGGGATCACGCACCCGGTGTCACGACGACGACCGGCAAGCTGATCTTCACCAGTTCGATGGACGATCTGTGCAACAGCGATCTGATCCTGATCTGGGGCGGCAATCCCAACTTCACCCATATCCCGAACGCGCACTTCATTTACGAGGCGCGTTACAAGGGCGCCTACCTGGTGACCATCGCGCCCGACTTCAGCCCCTCGTCCTGCCACGCGGACGAGTGGATGAACGTCAATATCGGCACCGACGCCGCGCTGGCGCTGGCGATGTGCAAGGTCATCGTCGACGAGCAGCTCTACAAGCCCGGCTTCATGGTCGAGCAGACCGACATGCCGTTGCTGGTCAGGCTCGACAACCGGCAGTTCCTGCGCGAACAGGATCTGGATGGCGATGGCGCGGACGATCGCTTCTATGTCTACGACACGGTGCGGAACCAGGTCGTGCAGGCGCCGAGGAGCACGCTGGAACTCGATGGCATACAGCCGGCGCTCGACGGTGAATACGACGTCGACACGCTGGGCGGCAAGGTCAGGTGCACCACCGTCTTCGCCCGCGTCAGGCAGGTGCTGGAAAGCTACACCCCCGAGCAGACCGAATCGATCACCGGCATCCATCCGCAGAACGTGCGTGATCTGGCCCGACGCATCGGCAAGGCCAGGGCCTGCTCCAACATCACGCAATCCAACCTCGGCAAGTTCTACCACGGCATGTGTGCCGAGCGGGCCATGCTGATGCTGTTCGCCATGACCGGTCATATCGGTCGCAACGGCGCCAACTACAACGCGATTCCCGTGCTGTCCATTTCGGGCGCCGAACCCTTCACCATGGCCAGTGGGCGCTACTCGCCCAAGGTCGCGCTCGGGCTGCTCACCGCAGAGATGGCGCCCGAGATCATCCGTCTGAAGATGGACGGCTACACGCACGAGATGATGATGACCCACTTCGCCCGCGAGGACTTCAAGCGCGGCAATCTCATCGCCTCCGCGCTGCTCTACTACGAACACGGTGGCCTGAAGGAAACCTACAGCAAGTGCGAGGAGTGGGATCCCTACCTCAAGCGCGAGTTCCGGGAGTACATGGAGGAAGCCGTCGCCAACGGCTGGCAGTTCATCCCCGAAAAGGCGCCGCGCATCCTGTTCGCCGCCGGCGGCAACATGTTTCGCCGCGCACGCAGCTACCACAAGATCATGGAGCACATGCTCCCCCGGCTCGACCTGCTGGTGACCACCGACTTCCGGATGAGCAACACGGCCCTGCACAGTGACTATGTGCTGCCGGCCGCGGGTTATTACGAGCGCGACGACATCGCCTGGGGCCACGGTACCGCGCCTTACAGCACCGCGTGCACGGAAGCGGTCAAGCCGATCGGCGACTCCAAGACCGACTGGGCGATCCACTGCCTGATCGTGAAGAAGATACAGGAGCGCGCCATCGCGCGCGGCATCACGACCTTCGTCGATCGTCACGGCGGCGAACGGCGGCTCGACCGGGTCTACGACGACTTCACGTTCGGCGGGCGTTTCACCGAGGACAATCCCGAAGACCTGCTCAGCGCCATGCTGGAGATCAACGACAACCTCGACGGCATGAGCTGGCAGGAGCTGAAGGTGGCCGGTCACAAGCGCTTCAGTGGTGTGGGTACGGGTGCGGTGCATGTCTCCAACGCCGGTGACATCGAACCCGATGCGCCGCTGGTGGCCAACAGCTGGCATGTCCAGAAGAAAATGCCCTGGCCCACCCTCACGCGCCGCATGCAGTTCTACATCGATCACCCGCTGCACATCGAGCTGGAGGAAATACTGCCGGTCTACAAGGAGGAGCCGCATATCGGCGGCGACTATCCGCTGCGCCTGACCGGAGGACACAATCGCTGGTCGATCCATGCCGCCCAGCGCGACCAGAAACCCATGCTGCGCCTGCAGCGGGGCGAGCCGGTGATGTACGTCAACGACCGCGACGCCAGCGCGCGGGGCGTGGTCGACGGCAGCAAGGTGCGGGTCTTCAACGACCTGGCCGATTGCGAGATCCACGCCATGGTCACGCCGCTGGTGAGGCCCGGCCAGGTCGTCATCTATCACGCCTGGGAGCAGTTCCAGTTCAAGGACGGCAAGGCGCCGCAGCATCTGACGCCCAGCCCCCTGAATCCGATCCAGCTCTCGGGCGGTTACTTCCACCTGCAGCCGCGGGCGCTGCAGCAATCACCCGGTTGCACCGACCGGGGAACGCGGGTCGATTTCGAACCGGCGAACGTGCCGGTGAGCAGGAGCTGAACCATGAGCAAGAGACAGCTCGCGATGGTGATGGACCTGAACAAATGTCTGGGTTGTCACACCTGTACCATGGCCTGCAAGACCCAGTGGACGCGTGACGAAGGCCAGGAGTACATGTGGTGGAACTCCGTCAACACGATGCCGGGCAAGGGCACGCCCAAGGGCTGGGAGGAGATGGGCGGTGGCTTCGAGGACGGCGAGGCCAGGCCCGGGCAGATGCCGACCAGGCAGCAATTCGGTGAGGCCTGGGAGTTCAATTACAAGGAGGTCTTCGAAGGCGGGCAGGGCAAGCAGACGCACCTGCAGGTGAAGGACGGTGAGCCGGACTGGGGGCCCAACTGGGACGAGGATCAGGGCGGGGGAGAGTACCCGAACTCCTATTTCTTCTATCTGCCCCGGATTTGCAATCACTGCTCCGAACCCGCCTGCGTGGCGGCCTGCCCGCGCAAGGCGATCGGGAAACGCGACGAGGACGGTATCGTAGTCGTCGACGAGGACCGCTGTCGTGGTCTGCGGTTCTGCATGGAAGCCTGCCCCTACAAGAAGATCTACTTCAACGACGTCATCGCCAAGGCGCAGAAGTGCATCCTCTGTTATCCACGGCTGGAGCACGGAGTCGCTCCCGCCTGCGCGCGTCAATGTCCCGGTCGCCTTCGCCATGTCGGCTTTCTGGACGACGAAAGCAGTTCCGTCCACAAGCTGGTCCGCAAATGGAAGGTCGCGGTACCCCTGCATCCCGAGTACGGCACCGCCCCGAATGTTTTCTACGTACCGCCCACCAATCCGAAACGGCTGGCGGCGGACGGGCGGCTGGACCAGAGCGCGCCGCGCATTCCGGCCGCCTACCTGCGCTCCCTGTTCGGGCAGGCCGGCCTCGATGCGCTGGCGATCGTCGAAGAGGAAATGCAGAAAGTGCGCGACGGCGGCACGTCGGAGCTGATCGATCTGCTGGTGGTGTACAAGTGGTCCGGGATGTTCGGCGGCTTCGACCAGGACCCGGCAACGCTCAGGTGGGTGTAGGCCGGATAGCGGCATTCGTCCGGGCACAGCCCGGACCTAGTGCCGAACATTCGTCCGCGCAGGTTCGGCCTGTGGCCGAACACGTCTCGCGCGCATCACCGGCACGGGCGTTCAATCCACCAGTGTGAAGCCGCCCTCCGCGGCGCGCCGGAACTCGACGCGGCGCGTGATGCAGCGCGGCATCTCGTCGCTCTCGTGGCTCACGTACAGCAGTTGCGTGCGCGTCTCCTGGCCGATGCGGTCGATCAGTTCGAGCACGCGTGTGCGGTTCGCTTCGTCGAGGCCTGAACACGGTTCGTCGAGGATCAGCAGCGGGGGATTCTTCACCATCGCGCGTGCGATCAGCATCATGCGCTGCTCGCCGAAGGACAGCGAATCGAAGCGTGCTTCGGCGCGCGCTGCCAGCCCCAGCACCGCGAGCCAGGCCGCCACCAGGCGGTTCTGCAGCGGGCCGCAGGTGTCGTAGAGCCCCAGCGTGTCGAAGAAACCGCTGGCCACCACGTCGCGCGCGCGGGTGCGCGGCGGATAGTCCAGATGCAGCTGGTTGCCGACGATGCCGAAGCGGCGCTTGATGTCCCACACCGACTCACCGCTGCCGCGCTCGCGCCCGAACAGCGTCACGTGTTGCCCGTAGGCGCGCGGATTGTCGCCGCAGAGCAGCGCCAGCAGGGTCGACTTGCCGCAACCGTTGGGGCCCGCGATGCACAGGTGTTCGCCGGGATCGAGGCGCAGGTTCACGCCGCGGAACACCACCTGTTCGCCGTAATGCGCGTGCACGTCCTCGAGCGCGATGAGGGGGCCACCGGTCTGCGCGTTGTGCAGCGCATCGTCGGTCCCCGTGGGCAGCGGTGCCGAGCCGAGTCCAGGGGCACGGCCGTGCCGCGCCGCGAACACGGTGCCTCCGAGCACCCCGGCGCGCGGGCCGGCGTCGAGCACGGCGCCGTGGTCGAGCAGCAGCACGTGCGTACAACCTGGCGCGATGTCCTGCGCGCGGCGCGTCAGCAGCAGCACGTGCACGGGGCCGGCGAGCAGTTCCTCGACGCAGGCGCGCAGCACGCCGCGCGATGCCGCATCCACGCCTTCGTAGGGATTGTCCAGCACCAGCAGGCGCGGCTCGCTCAGCAGGGCGCGCGCGAAGAGCGTGCGCCGGGCCTCGCCGCTCGACAGGAAGCGCAGGCCGCGCTCGAGCAGCGTCTCGATGCCGAGCCGCTCGCAGACGGGCCGGATGCGCCGCGGATCGCGCGCCGAGGTGGCGAGCAGCGCGCGCACGGTGGTCCCGGGGTCCACCGCATCCTCGAGGAAGTCCGCGATGTCGTGGCGGGCGTCGTCGGCACACAGCGCACGCTGGGCCTCGAACGACACCCATGCCGTCGTGTGCGCCGTGATGCCCGGCGCGAGCCGCAGCGCGCCGCTCGCCGGGTGGAGTTCGCCACCGATCAACTGCGCGAGCACGGTCTTGCCGGAGCCGTTCGGACCCAGCACCGCCCACTGCTCGCCGTCGCGTGCGCGCCAGTCGAAGTCACGCAGGAACAGCTTCCCGCCCAGGCGCAGCGATACCTTCTCCAGCACGAGCCAGTCGCCGCGTGCGGCGTCGTGATCGTTCATGCGATGAAAAACCTCCGCTGATCGGCTATTGTCCGGACCGAGGGGCGTGCAGCAAGGTCGTTACGCACGCATTCCGGGGATCGCGATGAGGAATACGCAAAAGGAACAGGAAAACGCCGCGCTGCTCGACGCGGGGCTGGCGGTGCGGCTGCTCACGGCGCACCAGCCGCGGCGGCGGATGCTGCGCCGCGTGCTTGCACGCTCGGCGGTCGCGCTGTTTCTCGCCGACCATCTGCCCGACGGACTCGCGGTGCTGATGATCAAGCGCGCCGAGCGCGAGGGCGACCCGTGGTCGGGACACATGGCGTTCCCCGGCGGGCGCAAGGACCCGGTCGACCGCAACAGCCTCGCCACCGCGAAGCGCGAGACGGCCGAGGAGATCGGGTTCGAGGTCGAACACCATGCCCGGCTGATCACGCGCCTGTCGGACGTGATCACGCATCCGCGGCTGCGTGGCGGGCCGATGGTGATCACGCCGTACGTGTTCCAGTTGCGTTCGCTGCCGGAGCTGGCACCGAACCACGAGGTCGCCGCGACCGTGTGGGTGCCGCTGGCGTTCCTGGCCGAGCGCGCCAACCGGCAGAAAATGCGCTGGGCGCCGAACGGGGTGCCGATCGAGCTGCCGTGCTACCTCTACGGCGAATACCGCATCTGGGGGCTGTCGCTGCTGATGCTCGACGAACTGCTCGACGTGCTGGTCTGAACGCGGCCGATGATGCTAGAGTCGCGCCCCGCTCGCGGGCGCCCCGTCGTATCGGCCCGCACCGGGAACAGATCCGCACGATGACCTACCGATTGCCGGGACACGGCGTGCAGCCGCTGCTCGTACTGCCCTGGCACAGCCTGCTGCTGATCCTCGGGGTCGTGCTGATCGTGGCGGCCGGCGTCCGGTTGCCGCAACCCGCCTCCGCAGCGCTGCCGGACGTGGCCAGCGCGGGCGGCGCCGCGCCGCCAGCCGACGCGCTGGCCGAACGCTTCGGAGCGCAGCGCACGCTGCTGCTCGGCTACCGTCCGTTCGACGCCGACCTGCTGTCCGAGACCGTGCTCGCGCGCGTCGCCGCGCTGCGCGATGCGCTGGCCGCGCTGCCCGGCGTGCAGACCGTGACCACGCTGCTCGACGTGCCGCTGCTGTTCAGCCCGCAGATCCGTCCGGCCGACCTCGGCGGGGAGCTGCTGCGCGTGGCTGACGCCGGGGTGGACATCGAGCTGGCGCGCGAGGAACTGCGCACCAGTCCGCTGTATCGCCGGCTGTTGCTGGCCGCCGACGGGCAGCAGACGGCGTTGCGCATCGCGCTCGCCCCGCAGGCCGAACGCGCGGCGGTGGTCGCGGCAGTGCAGCAGGCGTTGGCGCCGTACACGACCGACGCCACGCTGACGCTGGCGGCGCCGGAGTTCGCACAGGCGGCGGCCGCGACGCGCCAACGCGACGATCTGCCGCGCTACGCGCTCGCCGCGCTCGGGCTCGCGGTGCCGGTGTTCGCGCTGCTGCTCGGCGGCATCGCCCGTGGCGTGGTGGTGCCGCTGGCCGCCGCGGCGAGCGCCCTGCTGCTGTGCGGGCTGCTCGGCTGGGCAGGACGTGCGCTCGACGAGGCCGCATTGACCGCAGCCGCGGTCGCGGCGGCAACCGCCGGCGCGCTGGCATGGCGTTTCGCGCTCGCCTGCCGCGCGGCGGTCGGGGCGGACTCGCAGGCGCGGCTGCTGCAGGCGCTCGCCGCCACGCTGCCGGCGCTGGGGCTGGCGGTGGCGGTCGCCGCCAGCGGCTTCCTCGCGCTCGGCGCGCTTCCCCGCCATGGTGCGCTTGGCGTTAGCTGTGCGCTTGGCGTGGTGCTCGGTGCGCTGGTCACGCTGCTGGTGTCCGCCCCTGCCCTGCGTATCGCGACCGACGTGCCGGGCTTGCTGGCGCCCTGGCTGCGTTTGCCCGCCGGCGCGCTCGTGCTGGTGCTCGGCGCGCTCGGGATGGGGCAACTGCTGTTCGCCGACGGACCGCTCGCTCCCGAGCGGCGCGGCACGCCCGAACAGCTGGCGCTGGCGTCGATGGCGCACGAGTTCGGCGGCATCGAGACGGTGCGCGTGGTGTTGCGCGACCCCTCCGGGCGCGCGGGCGCGGGCAGCGCCAACCCCTGGTTCAGCGTCGCCGGCCTGCAGCGCGTGCGGCAGGTGCACGATGCGTTGCAGGCGCTGGACGGCGTGGCCGGCGTGCGCTCGCTGGCGCTGCTGCAGCAGACGCTGGAGTCGTTGCACGGCCACCCGCCGGAGGAGCGCGAACTCGCCGCGCTGTGGCAGCGGCTGCCGCGGCAGCGGCGCGAGCGCATGATCGGCGCCTACCTGTCGGAAGCGGGCCCCGAGACCTTGCTGATCGCCGGCTGGCGGGCATCGGCGGACGACGCGCCCGCGGTGCGCGAATACGCGCGCCGTATCGAGCGGCAGCTGGTCGCTGAACTCGGCTTCGCGCCGCAGCAGATCGAGGTCCACACCGACGTCGTGCCGGCGCGCAGCGCACGCGAGCCGGCCAACGCGGCCCTGTCGCTCGGGCTGGGTGCCGCCGCCGGCGCGTTGTTCCTGCTGCTGCTCGCGCAGCGCCGGGCCCCGCGCGAGGCGGCGGTCGCCGTGCTCGTGCCGCTGCTCGCGGCGATTGCAGCCTTCGTGGGTGTACATCTGATGGTGCCGCTCGCGGCGCCGGCCGCGGCGGCAGCGGCCGTGGTGGTATTCGCGCTGGTGGTGTTGGGCGGCGCGCGTGATGCCGCATCGCGGGACGCTGGCCAGCCGCGGATCGTGTAGAGTGGGCCGCGACTCACTCCGCGCGGGAACGTCGCATGCGAACCGAATTCTGCCGCCGTCTGGGCATCGAGTACCCGATCTTCGCGTTCAGCCACTGCCGTGACGTGGTCGCCGCCGTCTCCCGGGCCGGCGGCATCGGCGTGTTCGGGCTGAACGCGTACACCGACCCCACCGAGATCCGTGCGCAGCTCGACTGGCTCGATGCCCACATCGGGGATCGACCCTACGGCATCGACGTGGTGATCCCGCAGAAGCACGAAGGCAAGGGGTCGGGTGTGACCGACATCGCCGCCTTCGAGGCCCTGCTGGCGAAGATGATCCCGGAGGGACACAAGGCGTTCCGGGACCGGGTGCTCGCGGAGAACGGCGTTCCCGAACTGCCGCCGGACGCCGAACGGATGGGCTTGCTGGGCTGGACCGAGACCAGTGCGGCGCCCGCGCTCGCGGAGGCGCTGCGGCGCGAGAAATGCGTGCTGGTGGCCAATGCGCTGGGAACGCCGCCGGCCGAGGTGGTGCGACGCCTGCAGGAGAGCGGCAAGCTGGTCGGTGCGCTGTGCGGCAAGGTGGGGCAGGCGGTGCGCCACCGTGAAGCGGGGCTCGATTTCGTGGTGGCGCAAGGGTCCGAAGGCGGCGGGCACACCGGCGAGACCGGTTCGATCGTCGCGTGGCCGCAGATCATCGATGCGGTGGCCCCGTTGCCGGTGCTGTGCGCGGGCGGGATCGCCAACGGGCGCCAGGTGCTCGCGGCGCTAGGCATGGGCGCGGCCGGAGTGTGGACCGGATCGCTGTGGCTGACGGCGGTCGAGGCGGCCGCGCAGCCGGCCGAGAAGGCGCTGTATTTCAACGCGAGCAGCGAGGACACCGTGCGCTCGCGCGCCTGGACCGGCAAGAAGGCGCGCGTGCTGAGGAACGCCTGGACCGACGCCTGGGAACGCCCCGATGCGCCGGAGCCGCTCGGCATGCCGCTGCAGGGCTTGCTCACCATGGAGGCGATGCAGCGCACCGGTCGCTGCATCGACCGCCCCGGTGCGCAGCGCTGCGCGTTCGCGCCGGTGGGGCAGGTCGTCGGGATGCTCGAGCGCGAGGAGAGTTGCCGGGACATCGTGGCGCGCCTGGTCCACGAGTACCTCGACGCCCACGAGCGGCTGCAGGGACTGCTGGACGCCGGGCGCTGAGCGTCGCATTCAGGCGCGCGCGAGCGCCTGTTCCACCAGCACCAGGCGGTCGTTGCCGAAGTACATGTCGTCGCCGTCGACGAACAGCGTCGGCGTGCCGAAGCCGCCGCGCTCGATCAGTTCGTCGGTGTTGCGGCGCAGCCGTGCGCGGATCTGCGGATCCTCGATGCGTTGCAGGAAGTCGGCGGGGTCGAAGCCGGTGGCTTGCGCGATCCCGGCGATGACCTCGGGTTGCGAGATGTCGGCCAGATCGCCCCAGTAGCGCCGGAACACCGCGCGTGCGTACGGCACCAGCCGCCCGGCGTCGAGCGCCACCAGCGCGCCGCGCATCGCCTTCACGCTGTTGACCGGGAACACCGGCGGGAAGCCGATCTGCAGTCCGTAGTGACGCGCCCAGTCCATCAGGTCCTTGTGCATGTACGCGAAGCGGCGCGGATTGGGGTGCGCACGCGCCTCGTACACCTCGGGGTTCACGGCGTTGAACACGCCGCCGACCAGGATCGGCCGCCAGTCGATCGCCACGTCGTGGCGTTCGGCGATCGGCTGCACACCCTCGAACGCGAGGTAGGTCCACGGGCTGGAACAGTCGAAGAAGAACTCGAGTTTCATCGCGCACTCTCCTTTGTCCGGTCGTTGGCACTTTCGCACGGCAGGGGGGGTGCGCGACAGCCTCCTGCGGTCCCACCTGTGTTCGTGCAGGTCCGGGCCGTGCCCGGACCTGTTCGGCCACAGGCCGAACCTGCGCGGACATATGCTCGTTCGGCCACAGGCCGAACCTACGCGGACATATGCTCGTTCGGCCACAGGCCGAACCTACGAGGGCACGTCCGACGGCATGCGCGCTGCGTAGATCCGGGCTGTGCCCGGACATTTGTGCAAACCACGTTCGGCCACAGGCCGAACCTACGTGCGGGTGCGGCGGCGGATCCACCAGACCAGGCCGCCGGCAGCCGCCAGCGACACCAGCACACCGGCCACGATCTCCGGCGCCGCGAGACGCGTCTCGACGGCGGCACCGAGCACATGCCCCGGCGCGATGTAGACCGGCGCCCAGACCAGCGCCGACAGCACGTTGATCAGGAAGAAGGTCGGCGTGTGCATGTTCGCCATGCCCGCTACCAGTGGTATCACCGGCCGGATCGGCCCGACAAACCGCCCGATCGCGACACTCATCGGACCGTGGCGCGCGAAGAAACGCTCGCTGTTCGCAATCCAGTCCGGGTGCGTGCGGAACGGCCAGGCGCGCTTGATGTCCTGGTGGAACACCCGTCCGAGCAGGAAACTGACGCCGTCGCCGACCACTGCGCCGGCGAAGGCCGCGCCGAGGCTGGCCGGCAAACTCAGGGTGCCGGTACCGGCGACGAACGAGGCCGCTCCGAGCAGTGCCACCCCGGGCACCGCGATGCCGACGATCGCGACGCTCTCGGCGAAGGCGATCAGCGCGATCGCCGCCGCGACCCAGGCAGGATTCTGCAGCAGCCAGTGCTGCAGTGCGGCGGCGTCGGCGAAGGGAAACGGCATCGGGCGGGCAGCGGATCCGGTGATGGTGCATTGGCATTTCCCCACCGCGGCCGCGGGTGCGGTCGGCGGGGGGCGTCGATATAATGCCATGCGAGCGCGCCGCCGCCGGCGCGCGGGATTTTTCCACACCGCAGCGGGACAGCGCATGGATATCGGGTCGTACATGGCCGAAGTGGGCCGCGAGGCGCGCGCCGCCTCGCGGCTGATGGCGCGTGCCACCACGCAGGCCAGGAACACCGCGCTCGCCGGGGCCGCGGCGGCGATCGCGGCGCAGCGTGGCGCCATCGCGGCCGCCAATGCCGACGACATGGAGCGCGCCGCCGCGCAGGGGCTGGATGCGGCGGCGCTCGATCGCCTGCAACTAACCGACGCGCGCATCGACGCGATGATCGAGGGGCTCGGCCAGGTCGCGGCGTTGCCGGACCCGGTCGGTGCGATCACCGACCTCGCATTCCGGCCGAGCGGCATCCAGGTCGGGCGCATGCGCGTGCCGCTCGGCGTGGTCGGCATCATCTACGAATCGCGCCCCAACGTGACGGCCGATGCCGCCAGCCTGTGCCTGAAGTCGGGCAACGCGGCGATCCTGCGCGGGGGCTCCGAGTCGCTGGAATCGAACCGCGCGATCGCCGCCTGCATGCACGCCGGCCTGCGCGCGGCGGGCCTGCCGGAGCGCGCGCTGCAGGTGATCGCCACGCCGGACCGGGCGGCGGTGGGCCACCTGATCACGATGCCGGAATACGTCGACGTGATCGTGCCGCGGGGCGGCAAGGGGCTGATCGAGCGCATCTCGGCCGAGGCGCGCATCCCGGTCATCAAGCACCTCGACGGCATCTGCCACGTGTACATCGACGACGCCGCGGATCCGGACAAGGCCTTCGCGGTGGCACTCAACGCGAAGACGCAGCGCTACGGCACCTGCAACACGATGGAGACGCTGCTGGTCGCCGCGGGTGCGCCGGCCGGGATCCTCGAGCGCCTCGCGGCCGCGTATCGCGAGCGCGGCGTCGAACTGCGCGGGTGCCCGCGCGCACTCGAGCGGTTGCCGGAGGCGGTTCCCGCCAGCGAGGAGGACTGGGCGACCGAATACCTCGCGCCGATCCTCTCGGTGCGCCTGGTCGACGGCCTCGACGAGGCGATCGAACACATCGCGCGCTACGGCTCGCAGCACACCGACGCGATCGTGACCGAGGACTACTCGCGTGCGATGCGTTTCCTGCGCGAGGTCGACTCGAGCTCGGTGATGGTCAACGCCTCGACGCGCTTCGCCGACGGTTTCGAGTACGGCCTCGGCGCCGAGGTGGGCATTTCCACCGACAAGTTCCACGCGCGTGGACCGGTGGGCCTCGAGGGGCTCACCTCGCAGAAGTTCGTCGTGCTGGGCAGCGGGCATGTGCGAGGCTGAGGCCGTGCGGAGCACGGCATGAGTGCTGCCGCGTTCCGTCGCATCGGCGTCTTCGGCGGTACCTTCGACCCGGTCCACAACGGGCACCTGCGCACCGCGCTCGAGGTGGGCGAGCTGCTCGCGCTCGACGAGCTGCGCCTGGTCCCGGCCAGCGTGCCGCCGCATCGTGACGCGCCGGTAGCCACCGGCGCCGAGCGGCTGCGCATGCTGCAACTCGCCGCCGACGCCAATCCGGGTTTCGTCGTCGACGACCTCGAACTGGTGCGTGGCGGCGCCTCGTACACCATCGAGACGCTGCGCGCGGTGCGCGCCGAGGCGGGGCCGCAGGCACGGCTGTGCCTGGTCGTCGGCCTGGACGCGTTCGCGCAGATCCACACCTGGAAGGACTGGCCGCAACTCACCGACCACGCGCACGTCGTCGTCGTGCAGCGCCCCGGTGCCGCGCTGGGGCTGACGGGAGACGCAGCGGACTGGGCGGCGCAGCGCCTCGCGACCGACCCGCTGAGCGTGCTCGCGGCGGCGCCGTGCGGTGCGGTGCTCAGACTCGAGCTCACGCAGCTCGCGATCTCGGCCACGCAGATCCGCGCGCTGCTCGCCGAGCACCGCTCGCCGCGTTACCTGCTGCCCGACGCGGTACTCGACTACATCCGCGAAAACCGCATCTACGACTGCGTCGACACGCACCCGGGAGACCGATGAGCACACTGGATTCCGCCGCGCTGGCGCAGATCGCCGTGCGCGCGATCGAGGACCTGAAGGGCCGCGACATCGTCGAACTCGATGTGCGTGCGCTCACCGACGTGATGGACCGGATCGTGATCGCCACCGGCACCTCGTCGCGCCACGTGAAGTCGATCGCCGACAACGTGCGCGAGGAGATGCGCAAGGCCGGGGAGCGACCGATCGGCGTCGAGGGCATCGATGTCGGCGAGTGGGTGCTGCTCGACTTCGGTGCGCTGGTGGTGCACGTGATGGGTGCCGAGCCGCGGCGTTTCTACGCGCTGGAGAAACTCTGGTCGGAACTCGCGGAGCCGCGCTGATGGCCGCGCGCCTGCGCATCCTCGCGGTCGGGACCCGCATGCCCGGCTGGGTCCAGCAGGGCTTCGAGGACTACCGCAAGCGCCTGCCGCGCGACTGCGCGGTGGAGCTGCGCGAAGTGCCGCTGTCGCGGCGCGAGGGCGCGCGCGCGGTGCTCGAGGAAGGCGAGGCACTGCTGGCCGCGCTGCATCCGGAAGAACGCGTCATCGCGCTCGAGGTGGACGGCGAGGACTGGAGCACCGCTGACCTGGCCGCGCGCCTGCGCGGCTGGCGTGACGACGGCAGTCGCGTGGCCTTCCTGATCGGCGGACCCGACGGTCTCGCCGAGGCCTGCCGCGCGCGGGCCGCGCGGCGCTGGTCGCTGTCGCGGCTCACGCTGCCGCACCCGCTGGTGCGCATCGTGCTGATCGAGCAACTCTACCGCGCGTGGAGCATCCTCGGCGGCCATCCCTATCACCGTTGAGCGCGCGCGATGGCCGAACGGCTGGCGATCAAGGACACGCTGACCGAGATGCGCATCTTCAGCAAGCGCGTCGTGGCCGCGGGCGCCGCCGTGCTGCTGCTGGCGGCGCTGCTGCTCGGGCGTTACTTCCAGCTGCAGATCGTCGAGCACGAACAGTACCGTACCGCCTCCGACCGCAACCGCATTCACGCGCGTGCGGTGCCGCCGCGCCGTGGGCTGATCTTCGACCGCGCCGGCACCGTGCTGGCGGACAACCGCCCCACCTTCAACCTCGTCGTGACGCGCGAGCGCAGCGGCGACCTCGACGCGATGCTCGCCGAAGTGCGCAGCGCGATCACGGTGTCCGCGGACGACGAGCAGCGTTTTCGCCGCCAGCTCGCGCGCCAGCTGCCGTTCGAGGCCGTGCCGCTCAGGTTCGATCTGGGTGCCGAGGAGATCGCGCGGCTCGCCGTCAACCGCCATCTGCTGCCCGGGGTCGAGGTCGAGGCCGAGCTGGTGCGCCACTATCCGTTCGGCGACCTGCTCGCGCACGCGGTCGGCTACGTGGGGCGCATCAACGAACAGGAGCTGGCCGGGATCGACCGCGTCGATTACAGCGGCACGCACCTGATCGGCAAGAACGGGATCGAGAAATTCTACGAGGACCTCCTGCACGGCAGCGTGGGCTACGAGAACGTCGAGACCGACGCGCGTGGACGCGCGCTGCGCGTGCTCGACCACACCGACCCGGTGCGCGGCGCCGATCTCACGCTGTCGCTCGATCTGCGCGTGCAGCGTGTCGCCTACGAGGCGCTCGGTGCCGAGCTTGGCGCGGTGGTCGCGATCGACCCGCGCGACGGATCGGTGATCGCGATCGCCAGCGCGCCGAGCTTCGACCCGAATCCCTTCGTCTCCGGCATCGGCGTGGCGGACTACGCGCGGTTGCGCGACTCGCCGGACCGCCCGCTGCTGAACCGCACCATGCAGGGGCAGTATCCGCCGGGCTCGACGCTGAAGCCGATGTACGCGCTCGCCGGCCTGCATTACGGCATCAACACGCCGGAGCGCACGGTGCGTGACCCCGGCTGGTACCGCCTGAACGGCCAGGGCCGGCGCTACCGCGACTGGAAGAAGTGGGGGCACGGCTGGGCGGTGGACCTGCATACGGCCGTCGAGCAGTCCTGCGACGTGTATTTCTACGACCTCGCGCACCGGCTCGGCATCCAGCGCCTGCACGACTTCTCGGTGCGCTTCGGCTTCGGCGCGCCGACCGGCGTCGACCAGACCAGCGAGCGCTCTGGCGTGATGCCCTCCGACGCCTGGAAGCGCAAGGCGCTGGGCCAGCCGTGGTATCCCGGCGAAACGCTGAGCGCGGGCATCGGCCAGGGCTATGTACTGGCGACGCCGATGCAACTCGCGCAGATGACCGCCACGCTGGCCAACCGCGGCCGCCTGTACCGGCCGCGGCTGCTCGCTGCGATCGACGGCAAACCGGTCGAGCCGGAACTGCTGGGAACCGTCGAGGTGGCCGACCCGGCGTACTGGGACGTGGTGCAGCGTTCGATGGAGGCGGTGGTGCACAGTCCGCGCGGCACCGCCAAGATCATCGCGCCGGGCATCGGCTATCGGGTCGCGGGCAAGACCGGCACCGCGCAGGTGGTCGGTATCGCGCAGAACGCCACCTACAACGCCGCGGCGCTGGCCAAGACCCAGCGCGACCACGCGCTGTTCGTCGCCTTCGCGCCGGCGGAGGACCCGCGCATCGCGGTGGCCGTGATCGTCGAGAACGGCGAGCACGGCAGTTCGACCGCGGCACCCGTGGCGCGCAAGGTGATGGATGCGTATCTCCTGCCGCCGGCCCCCCCGGTTGCGCCACCGGCGCCGGAGCCCACGCCGCCGGCAGACGTGCCACCGGCGCCGGAGCCCACGCCGCCGGCGGACGCGCCACCGGCGCCGAATACGCTCGCGCTGCGCACGGCGGGGGAGGACTGAGATGGCACGCGGGGATTTCATCCGCCAGATGCCCGGCTCCGCGCGCGATTTCGGACGCCGCCCCTCGCTGTACCAGCGCCTGCACATCGACCCGCCGCTGCTCGCGATCCTGGTCGCGCTGTGCTGCTACGGGCTGGTGGTGCTGTACAGCGCGAGCGGCCGCGATCCGGACACGGTGCTGCGCCAGGGCGGCTTCATGGCGCTGGGTTTCGTGGCGATGTTCGTGATCGCGCAGTTCGACCCGCAGACGTTGCGGCGCTGGACGCCGTGGGTCTATCTGCTCGGCGTGCTGCTGCTGGTGGCCGTGGACATCGTCGGCATCGGCGCCAAGGGGGCACAGCGCTGGCTCGCGATCCCTGGCCTGCCGCGTTTCCAGCCGTCGGAGATCATGAAACTCGTGATGCCGCTGATGGTGTCCGGCTTCCTGGCGGCAACCGTGCTGCCGCCGCGGCTGCTGCACGTCGGCATCACGGTGGTGATCGTGCTCGTGCCGACCGCGCTGGTGCTGGTGCAGCCCGATCTGGGCACGGCGGTACTGATCGCCGCCAGCGGTTTCATCGTGCTGTTCCTCGCCGGGCTGAGCTGGCGCTACGTGGCGGCAGCCGTGCTCGCGCTGCTGACCGCCGCACCGCTGATGTGGAACTTCGTCATGTACGACTACCAGAAGCGCCGTGTGCTCACCTTGCTCGACCCCGAGAGCGACAAGCTGGGCGCCGGCTGGAACATCATCCAGTCGAAGACCGCGATCGGATCCGGCGGCGTCGCCGGCAAGGGCTGGCTGCACGGCACGCAGTCGCACCTCGATTTCCTGCCCGAGGGGCACACCGATTTCATCATCGCGGTGCTCGGCGAGGAGTGGGGGTTCCGCGGCGTGGCATTGCTGATGGCGCTCTACCTCGCATTGATGGCACGCGCGCTGTGGATCGCGCTGCGCGCCCAGGACACCTTCTCGCGGCTGGCCGTCGGCGGGCTCAGCCTGACCTTTTTCGTCTATATTGTCGTCAACATGGGGATGGTTTCCGGCTTGCTGCCGGTGGTCGGCGTGCCGTTGCCGCTGGTCAGCCAGGGCGGGACCGCGCTGGTGTCGTTGCTCGCGGGCTTCGGTATCATCATGGCCGTCGCCACCGAGCGCCGCAGGATGCTGGGCTGATTCCCCGCCAGGGTCCGGCGCGCGTCCGTCATCCACAGAGGTATCGCATTGTTCCGCTTCGTCCTGCTCCTGCTCGTGCTGGTCGCCGGGCCTGTCGTCGCCGCAGGTTACGGCGACCATGCCGCCTATCCGGCGTTCGAGGCCCGCATGGTCGAACGCCATGGTTTCACTGCTGCCGAACTGCGCGGGTGGCTGGCCGCGGCGGAACGCAAGGACAGCATCCTCGAGGCGATCTCGCGTCCGGCCGAGAAGCGCCTGAGCTGGGGTGAGTACCGCAAGGTCTTCATCACGCCGGCGCGCATCGACGGCGGCATCGCGTTCTGGCGCGCCAACGCGGCCGATCTGGAGCGCGCCGCCGCGACCTTCGGCGTGGCGCCCGAGGTGGTGGTCGCGATCATCGGCGTCGAAACCCGCTACGGCGGCAACATGGGTTCGTATCGCGTGATCGACGCGCTGGCCACGCTCGCCTTCGATTACCCGCCGCGCGGCGAGTTCTTCGCCGGCGAACTCGAGCAGTTCCTGGTGATGGCGCGCGAGCAGGGTTTCGATCCGTTGTCGCTGCTCGGTTCCTACGCCGGCGCGATGGGGATGGGGCAGTTCATCCCGAGCAGCTTCCGCGCCTACGCGGTGGATTTCGACGGCGACCGGCGTGCCGACATCTGGAACAGCCGCGCGGACGCGATCGGCAGCGTCGCGAACTACTTCAGTCGCCATGGCTGGCGGCACGGCGAGCCGGTCGTGGTGGCGGCGCGGGTGACCGGCCGGATCGCGAACGAGCGCATGAATCCCGGACTCGAACCGAACGTCGCGACCAGTGAACTGGCGACGCTCGGTGTGACCGCCGCCGATGGCGCGCTCGATGGCGTCGAGCGCGTGCTGCCGCTGATGCTCGAGACCGAGGCCGGGACCGAGTACTGGCTCGGGCTGCACAACTTCTACGTGATCACGCGCTACAACCGCAGCACGCTCTACGCGATGGCGGTGCACCAGTTGAGCCAGGCGATCCGCGCCGGGTACGAGCGGCCATGAGCGGGGCGCATCGCCTGCCTCCGCACTGCGGGCGGCGTGGCCTGCAGGCGCTCGCGGCGGTGTTGCTGCTCACGCTCGCCGGCTGCGCCTCGCAACCCGATGCGCCACCGACCCCGTCGTCGGCCGCGCGAGCGGATCGTCCGCTGCAGGACGGCACGCCGGAATTCCGTGCCGACATGCTGTCGATCCCCGATGCGGTGCCGCGTCCGGAGCCGGTGACCGGCGCGGGCAACCGCAGCCCGTACACGGTGCTCGGCACCACCTACCACGTGCAGCCGGTCCGGCCCGGCTACCGCGAGCGCGGCTTCGCGTCGTGGTACGGCACCAAGTTCCACGGACAGTACACCTCGAACGGCGAACCCTACGACGTCTACACGATGACCGCGGCGCACAAGACGCTGCCGATCCCGTGTTTCGTGCGCGTCACCAACGTCGAGAACGGGCGCAGCATCGTGGTGCGCGTGAACGACCGCGGCCCGTTCCACGAGGGGCGCGTGCTCGATCTCTCCTACGCGGCCGCGTACCGGCTCGGCTACGCGCACAAGGGCACCGCGCTGGTCGAGTTCGAGGTGCTCGATCCGATGGCGCCCGAGTGGGTCGCGAAGCGCCGTGAACTGGCCGGCGACGCGCGGCTCGCGGCCAGCCAGCCGGTGGCGCGCAAGACGTACCTGCAGGCCGGAGCGTTCCGCAGCATGGACAGCGCGCGTTCGCTGCAGCGCGCGCTCGCCTCGCTGCTCGACCACGAGGTGTTCATCCATCGCTCGGACACCGCGGGCAGCCCGTGGTACCGGGTGCGCGTCGGACCGCTGCAGAGCACCGAGGCGCTGCACGATGCGCAGCGCCGCCTCGCCGCGGCGAGCATTGCCGGGGCGCAGGTCGTCACGGAGTAGCGTCGCAGTCGCGGTGCTATACTGCCGGCCGCTTCGAAGGGGCGCCGCGCGCCAGCGCGCGCCGGCGTGCCCCGTGTCCGCAGACCGACGCCATTCCCCGGAGACATCGTGACCAGAGTCCTTGCACGCCTGTTCCTCGTCCTGTTCGTGTTCGGCGCCCCGTTCGCCGGTGCCGCCGAGGAGCCAGCACCGACCCCGACCCCGACCCCGACCCCGGCGCCGGCCACGGCCGCGCAGGCGCCACAGCAGCCGATCATCCCCGCGCCCCCGGCGATCGCGGCGCGCGCCTGGCTGCTGGTCGATGCCAACACCGGCAAGGTGATCATGGAACACCTGGCAGACGAGCGCATGGCGCCGGCCAGCCTGACCAAGATGATGACCGGCTACGTGCTGTCCGAAGCGGTGCGCAGCGGCAAGGTGAAATGGGAGGACAAGGCACACATCAGCCGCAACGCCTGGGCGCAGAACCCGATCTTCGCCGGTTCCTCGCTGATGTGGGTGGATATCGAGTCGGATGTGGCGCTGCGCGACCTGTACTACGGGCTGGTCATCTCCTCGGGCAACGACGCCTCGGTCGCGATCGCCGAACACCTCGCCGGCTCCGAGGACTCCTTCGCGGCGCTGATGAACGAGCAGGCCGCGCGCCTCGGCATGACGAACACGCACTTCGTCAATTCGCATGGCCTGCCGCACCCCGAGCACTACACCACGGCGCGGGACCTGGCGATCCTCTCGCGCGCGATGATCGCGGACCATCCGGAGGACTACACCGTCTACGCGCAGCAGTACTTCATGTACAACAACATCCGCCAGATGAACCGCAATGAACTGCTCGGCGAGCCCGGCGTCGACGGCATCAAGACCGGGCACACCGCCGAGGCGGGCTACTGCCTGGTGACCTCGGCGAACCGCGACGGCATGCGCCTGGTCGCCGTGGTGCTCGGCACCGACAGCAAGCTCGCGCGCAAGGAAGAGAGCCGCAAGATGCTGAACTACGGCTTCCGCTTCCACGAAACGGTGAAGGTGCTGGCGGCCGGGCAGAGCCTCACCGATCCGCCGCTCGAGGTCTGGGCCGGCGGCAGCGACAGCGTGCGCCTCGGGGTGGCCGCTGACCTGCACGTGACCGTGCCGCGCGGGCGGGCGGCCGAACTGAAGGCGGCCTACGTGCTCGACGAGGCGTACCAGGCGATCGAGGCGCCGGTCGCGGCCGGTCAGGCGATGGGCCGCGTGGTGGTCGACCTGGCCGGCGAGCCGGTCGCCGAAGTCCCGCTGGTGGCGCTCGATGCGGTCGAGCGCGGTGGTTTCTTCCGCGTGCTGTGGGACTCGTTGATGCTGTTCTTCCTGCGCCTGTTCGGTGGACTGTGAGCCGCGCCGCCGGGTGATCTCGAGGAGGCTGCGATGAGCGACTGCGAGCGTCCGCGGATCGAGTTCCCCTGCGATTACCCGGTCAAGATCGTCGGTGACGCGACGGCGGACTTCCGCGCTCTGGTCGAGGACATCGTCGAACGCCATGCCGCCGGTTTCGCGCGCGAACGCACCACCGAGCGGTTCAGCGCCAACGGCCGCTTCGTGTCGGTGACGGTGGCGATCGTCGCGACCGGCCCGGAGCAGTTGCAGGCCCTGTTCGAGGATCTGAAGGCCACCAAACGCGTCCATATGGTGCTGTGAGGCCGCAGCAGTGAGCGGACCACGGCTGGAGGTGCAGCGTTCCGAGTGTGTGGACTACGAGCAGGCGTGGCGTGCGATGCAGCGCTACACCGACACCCGTGACGCCGAGAGCCCCGACCGTATCTGGCTGCTGCAGCACCCGTCGGTCTACACGCTTGGGCAGGCCGGCCGGCGCGAGCACCTGCTCGATCCGGCCGACACGCCGGTGCTCCACGTGGATCGCGGCGGCCAGGTCACCTGGCACGGCCCCGGGCAGTGCGTGGCGTACCTGATGCTCGATCTGCGCCGGCTCGGGATCGGGGTGCGCGAGCTGGTCGACCGCATCGAGGCGGCGCTGGTCGCGACGCTGGCCGCGCTCGGCATCGCGGGGCAGCCGCGGCGCGATGCGCCCGGCGTCTATGTGGACGGCGCGAAGATCGCCGCGCTGGGGTTGCGCGTGCGCCGCGGCTGCTGTTTCCACGGACTGGCGCTGAACGTCGACTGTGCGCTGGAACCCTTCGCGCGCATCGATCCCTGCGGCTACCGCGGCCTCGCCGTGACGCGCATCGCCGATCACGTGGCCCCCGGCGCCGACATCGCGCGTGAGCGCATCGAGGCGCTGCTGCTCGCCGCGCTCGCCGACGCGTTCGGCTACCCCCTCCCGTAGCTCCGGGCCGTGCCCGGACAGGTTGCCGTAGGTCCGGGCTGCGCCCGGACATGTTCGGCCACAGGCCGAACCTACGGGCTTGCGTAGGTCCGGGCTGTGCCCGGACATTCACATCGTTCGGCCACAGGCCGAACCTACGCGGACATTCGTTCGGCCACCGGTGCGAAACCACCGACCCACGCCGGCACCGGTACGCCCCGCGCCGGCACCGGTACGCCCAATGCCGGCACCGTGCGCCCACGCCATCGTCGACGGGTTATGATCGTACCCTTCCACGGTGCGCCGCGAGCGCCTGCCCGGCACAGGAGTCCACCGCATGATGCGTTTCGTTCCGCCTCTCGTACTAAGCCTCACTCTGCTCGCCGGCTGCGGCGGCACCTCGACGGTCACACCGGCCGAACCCGCCGCCGTGGCCACGGCTGCCTCGCCGTACGCCAATGCCACCGGCATCGATCGCGGCGGGTTCGACACGGGCGTGCGCCCGCAGGACGATTTTTTCGCGTGGGTCAATGGCGGCTGGGTCGAGCGCACCGCGATTCCCCCGGATCGCACCTGGTGGGGCGTGGTGCCCGAGCTGCGCGCCGCGAGCGAGGAGCGCCAGCGCGCGATCATCGAGGAAATGGCGGCGCGCGACGACCTGCCACCCGGCTCGGTCGCAGCGAAGGTGGGCGCCTTCTTCGCGAGCCTCACCGAGCAGCGCCTGGTCGAAGGCAAGGGCGTGGCGCCGATCGCCGACACGCTGGCGCGCATCGATGCCATCGATTCCTACGCGGGACTCGCGGCTGCTTTCGGTGCTGCCACGCTGCTCGGCACCGATGCGCCGCTGGCGGTCGGCGTGGTGCAGGACCCCGGCGCGGGCGATCGCTACGTGCCTTACCTCTGGCAGAGCGGGCTGGCGCTGCCGGATCGCGAGTATTACCTGCGCGAGGACGCGAAATTCCAGCGCATCCGTGCCGCCTACCCCGCGTACATCGCGCGGCTGCTCGCGCTCGGAGGCTTCGGCGGCACGCCGGAACAGGCCGCGGCGGTCTACGCGATCGAGCAGCGGCTGGCCGCGGCGCACTGGCCCGCGGAGGAAAACCGCGACATGAAGAAGCTCTACAACATGGTGCCGACGGCCGAGCTCGCGACCGTTGCGCCGGACTTCGCGTGGCCGCAGTACGTCGATGCCGCCGGTCTCGACGCGCGGCCCGAACTGATGGCCGCGCAACTCGGCTACGTGCGCGGGATCGGCGCGATCGTAGGTGCGTTCCCGCTCGCGGCGTGGAAGGATTATCTGCGCTACCACGCGCTGAACGAGGCGGCGCCGTGGCTGTCGGCCGAGTTCGAACGCACCCAGTTCGAGTTCATGCAGCGCGAGGTGATGGGGCTCGCGGAGCTGGCGCCGGAGTGGAAGCGCGCGGTGCGTGCCATCGACGCGCTGGTCGGCGAGGCCGTGGGCCAGGTGTATGTCGACCGCCATTTCCCGCCCGCGCACAAACAGGCGATGCTCGATCTGGTCGCCAACCTCATGGAGGCGTTTCGCGTCGGTATCACCGAGCTCGACTGGATGAGCGAGGAGACCAAGCGCAAGGCGGAGGCCAAACGGGCGCGGCTGGCGACCAAGATCGGTTACCCGGACAAGTGGCGCGACTATTCGGGGCTGGAGATCCGCGCCGACGATCCGCTCGGCAACATCGCGCGCGCGAATGCCTTCGAGTACCGCTACCAGCTCGCCAAGCTCGATCAGCCGATCGATCGCGACGAGTGGGAGATGACGCCGCAGACGGTGAACGCCTACCACCAGCCGTTCATGAACGAGATCGTGTTCCCGGCCGGCTTCCTGCAGCCGCCGAATTTCAACATGGCGGCGGACCCGGCGGTCAACTACGGGGCCATCGGTTACGTGATCGGGCACGAGATCGGGCATGCCTTCGACGACAAGGGGCGTGCTTTCGATCCCTACGGCAAGCTGAACGACTGGTGGACCGCCGGGGACGCCGAACACTTCGAGCGCACCGCCGCGCGGCTGGTCGAGCAGTACAACGCGTTCGCCCCGGTCGAGGGCATGACGATCAACGGCAATCTGACGCTCGGCGAGAACATCGCCGACCTCACCGGCGTCACGATCGCCTACCGCGCGTACCGCGCCTCGCTCGGCGGGCGCGAGGCGCCGGTGATCGACGGACTCACCGGCGACCAGCGTTTCTTCATCGGCTTCGCGCAGGCCAACCGCGCCCAGTTGCGTGACGAGATGCTGCGCGCGATGCTGGTCAGCGATCCGCACTCGCCGGCGCGCTACCGCGTGCTCGGGGTGCTGCGCAACTTCACGCCGTTCTACACGGCCTTCGGCGTCCAGGAGGGCGACGGCATGTATCTGCCGCCGGCCGAGCGGGTGCGCATCTGGTGAGCGGTATACTGTGCGGGAAACGGGTGGAGAGCGGTACATGAGCGAGGACGGCGGCAAGCCGGCGCGTGCACGCCGGCCGCTGGTGCAGGGCGAGAAACTGCGCGGCGCGGAGAAGGTCGCGCGTATCCCGGTGAAGGTGATCCCGACCGTCGAGCTGCCGCGCAAGCCCGACTGGATCCGCGTGCGCATGCCGGTCTCGCCGGAGGTCACGCGCATCCGCGAGGTGCTGCGCCGCCACAAGCTCGCGTCGGTGTGCGAGGAAGCCGCCTGCCCGAACCTCGGCGAATGCTTCAGCCACGGCACCGCCACGTTCATGATCATGGGCGAGATCTGCACCCGGCGCTGCCCGTTCTGCGACGTCGCGCACGGCAAACCGAACCCGCTCGACCCCGACGAGCCGCGCCTGCTCGCCGAGGCGATCGCCGAGATGCGGCTCGAGTACGTGGTCGTGACCTCGGTCGATCGCGACGATCTGCGCGACAGCGGCGCCGGGCATTTCGCCGCCTGCATCCGCGAGGTGCGCGCGCGCAACCCCGGCATCCGCGTCGAGGTGCTGGTGCCCGATTTCCGCGGCCGCATGGACGTGGCGCTCGAAATCCTCGCGGGCGAACCGCCGGACGTGTTCAACCACAACCTGGAGACCGTGCCGCGCCTGTACCGCCAGGTGCGCCCGGGCGCCGATTACGCGTGGTCGCTGGAACTGCTGCGCCAGTACAAACGGCGGCGGCCCGAGGTGCCCGGCAAGTCGGGCCTCATGCTCGGACTCGGCGAGCGCAACGAGGAAGTGGTCGAGGTCATGCGCGACCTGCGTGCGCACGACGTGGACATGCTGACGCTGGGGCAGTACCTGCAGCCGAGCCGCAACCACCTGGCGGTGGATCGCTTCGTGCCGCCCGCGGAATTCACCGAGCTTGGAGACATCGCACGTTCACTCGGCTTCCGGCACGTCGCCAGCGCGCCGCTGGTGCGCTCCTCGTACCACGCCGACCTCCAGGCCGCTGACACTCCGTAGGTCGGGCTTCAGCCCGACAGTCCCGAGGCTGGCCGTTGGACATCACGCATCTCGAACAGGAACTGGAACTGCTGCGCAAGGCGACCCGCACGCTCGCCGCGGGCTTTGCGACGCTGCCGCCGTACGTCGAGGCCTTCGACGGGGCGCGCATCGGTGCCGTGCTCGACGAAACCGCCCGCCGCCTGCGCGACAGCTATCCGTTCCACCACCCGCTCTACGCCGGGCAGATGCTGCAACCTCCGCATCCGGTCGCGCGCCTGGCCTGCGCGCTCGCGCAGCGCATCAATCCGAACAACCACGCGCTGGAAGGCGGGCCGGCGAGCTCGGCGCTCGAGAAGGAGGCGGTCGCGGCACTGGCGCGGATGATCGGCTGGGACACGCACCTGGGGCACCTCTGCGGCGGTGGCACGCTGGCGAACCTCGAGGCACTGTGGGTCGCCTCGCGCCTGCACCCGGGGCGCCGCGTGCTCGCGAGTTCGCAGGCGCACTACACGCACCAGCGCCTGTCGGCGCTGCTCGGGGTGCCGTTCACGGCCGTCGAGGTCGACGCCGAGGCGCGGCTCGATCCGGCGGCGCTGGAGCGCGAGCTCGCGGTGGGCGACGTGGGTACCGTCGTCGTGACGCTGGGGACCACCGCGCTCGGTGCGGTCGATCCCTTGCCCGAAGTGCTGGCGCTCGCGCGCCGTCACGGCGTGCGCGTGCATGTCGATGCGGCCTACGGGGGCTATTTCCGCCTGGCCGCCGCTGCCGCGCCGCGCGTGGCGGCGGCGCTTGCGGCGATCGCAGGCGCCGATTCCTGCGTGATCGATCCGCACAAGCACGGTCTGCAACCCTACGGCTGCGGCTGCGTGCTGTTCCGCGATCCGGCGGTGGCGCGTTTCTACCGGCACGATTCGCCGTACACGTATTTCAGCAGCGACGAACTGCACCTCGGCGAGATCAGCCTCGAATGCTCGCGACCCGGCGCCGTCGCGGTGGCCTTGTGGGCCACGCAGCGCCTGCTGCCGCTGGAACCCGCCGGCGAATTCGCGGCCGGACTCGATGCCTCGCTGGCGGCGGCGCGCGCGCTGTATGCGCGGCTGCGCGCCGAGCCGCGATTCCTGACCGTGCTCGAGCCGCAGTTCGACGTCGTCGCATGGGCGCCGGCCGCAACGCAGGCGAGCGAGGTCGCACGCCGCTCGCGGCAGCTGTTCGCGGCGGCCGCGCGCCAGGGGTTGCATCTGTCGGTGGCCGAGTTGCCCGCCAGCCTGCTCGCGCGGCGCTGGACGGGTGTAAGCTTCGATACGCAGCGCGTCGCCTGCCTGCGTGCCTGCCTGATCAAGCCGGCACACCTGGAGTGGCTGGACGTGCTGTGGGAGCGCCTGCTGGAGGCGTCGTGGGAGGAGCGGAGTTCATCCGAACCGTGAGTCGGGGTCCGGGCGTCAGCCGGCCATCCAGCGTGAACAGGAGGTCACCATGTACACCCTGCACATCGCCAACAGGAACTACTCGTCGTGGTCGTTGCGCCCGTGGGTGTTGATGCGCGCGCTCGACATCGCGTTCGAGGAACGGTTGTGGCGTTTCGGTGACGGCTCGAACCTGGCGCGTTTCCGTGTGTTCTCGCCGTCGGGCCGGGTGCCTTGCCTGCACCACGACGGCAACGTGGTGTGGGATTCGCTGGCGATCGTCGAGTACCTCGCAGAACGGCACTGTGGCGTCTGGCCCGACGATGCGCGTGCGCGCGCGTGGGCGCGCTGCGCCGCGGCCGAGATGCACTCGGGCTTCGGTGCGCTGCGCAGCGCCTGCGGCATGAACTGCGGGGTGCGCGTGCGGCTGCACGAGCAGTCGCCGGCGCTGCGTGCTGACCTGGCGCGGCTCGAGGCGTTGTGGAGCGACGGGCTGGAGCGCTTCGGCGGTGACTGGCTCGCCGGTGCTTCGTTCACCGCGGCGGACGCGTTCTTCGCTCCGGTGGCGTTCCGCATCCAGACCTACGGGCTCGAGCTCGGCAATCCCGCGGCGCGCTACGCCGAGCGCCTGCTGGAATTGCCGGCGATGCGCGAGTGGTACGACGCGGCGCTGGCCGAACCGTGGCGGGATCCGGACCATGAGGTCGAGATGCTCGCGAGCGGTACCCTGCTCGAGGACCTGCGCGTGCCGGCGTAGGTCCGGGCTGCGCCCGGACAGGTGTTCGGCCGCAGGCCGAACCTACGCGGATACGTTCGGCCGTAGGTCCGGGCTGCGCCCGGACAGGTGTTCGGCCACAGGCCTAACCTACGCGCGGGTGGCGGACATGCGGGCCACCAGTTCGAGCAACGCGTCCCACGCGTCACGGCGGTCGAGACCCTTGATGCAGCGGTCCACGTCGGCGGCGAGGCGCAGCGCGCGCTGCAGTCCGTGCTGGCCGAGCCGGCGCAGCGCGGCGTCTGACGACGGTTTGCCGCGCTCGGCTTTCATCGCCTGTTCGGCGTGCTCGCCGTCGGCGCGCCTGCGCGCGATGCGCAGGGTACGGCGGATCTCGTCGGCCAGCGCCCACAGCACAAGCGTTTCCTCGGTGCCTTCGGCGCGCAGTCCCGCCAGCGTGCGCACCGCCGCCGCGCGGTCACCCTCGAACACGCGGTCGCAGAGGTCGTACACCGAGTAGCGCGCCGAATCGCTGACCAGAGCGGTCAGCGTGGCCGCATCCAGCGGGCCGGGCTCGGCCAACAGCGTGAGCTTCTCGATCTCCTGGCGCGCGGCGAGCAGATTGCCTTCCACGCGTTCCGCGAGCAGCGCCACCGCGTCGCGGGTGGGCTGGAACCCGGCCGCGCGCAGGCGCTGCGTGATCCAGCCCGGCAGCTCGTTGCGCCGCAACGGCCAGATGCGCAGCGTGGCGCCGGCTTCCTCGATCGCGCGTACCCAGGCGGACTTCTCCACATCGCGATCGAGCTTGCCGGCGAGCACCAGTACCACGTCTTCCGAGGGCGGCAGCGCGGCGAGTTCGCGCAGCGCCTGGCTGCCGGCAGCGCCGGGCTTGGCGCCGGGTAGCCTGACCTCGATCAGCTTGCGCTCGCCGAACAGCGACATGCCGCTGAACTCCGCGCCCAGGCGGTTCCAGTCGAAGTTGGCGTCGGCGTCGAAGACCTGGCGCTCGGTGATTCCCTGCGCACGACACGCGGCACGCAGCGCGTCGGCGCACTCCTGGATCAGCAGCGGTTCGTCGCCGTGGATCAGGTAGAACGGGAACAGCCGCGACTTCAGCCGGGTATGGAACTCCTCCGCGCGCAGGATCCGCACGAGCGGTGGCCTAGGGGGCGGCGTCGGCCAGCGGCGCGTGGCGCAGCTGGCGCAGGATCTGCCCGGCGACGTTGTCCTGCAGTTCCTGGTGGATCAGCTGCTCCTCGCCCTGCTGCGCGATGATGCTGTTCGGATCGAAGGCGTAGATGCGGCTCGCGGTGACGGTGCGCGGCCCCAGTACGGTCTCGCCGTCGGCGTTGCGCACCTCGAACTCGACCGTCACCCGCATTTCCTGCTCGGCGCTGCGCGCGCTGCGATCGAGCGCGACCTTGCGCGTGGTGTGCTGTTCGCGGCCGAGGTGCAGCGAGGCACTGCGCCCGGCGCCGGCGCGCACGTCGACGCCGGAGACTTCCAGCAGGCGCGCCACGCGCGTCGACAGCGCATCGCCCGGCCGCGCGCTCTCGATGCGCAACTCGCGCATCGGCAGCGCGAACTCGCCGCTGCCGCGCGGATGCCAGCCGCAGGCGAGCAGCGTGACGCCGAAGACGACCAGACAGGCGCGGCGCAGCAGGGAGGTGTGCATGGGGATCATCCGCTGACGACATTCACGAGTTTACCCGGCACCACGATCACCTTGCGTACCGCCTTGCCGTCGATGAAACGCTGCACGTTCGGGTCGGCCAGCGCGAGGCGTTCGAGGTCCTCGCGCGGCGCCTCCGCCGGCACGTCGATGCGCGCGCGCAGCTTGCCGTTGACCTGCAGCACCAGTTCGATGGTGTTGCGCCGCAGCGCCGACGCGTCGGCCTGCGGCCACGGCGCATCGATCACCGCCGTGTCGTGACCCAGCGCCTGCCACAGCGCGTGGCAGGCGTGCGGCACCACCGGCGCGAGCAGCAGCACCGCCGCCTCGAGCGCCTCGCGCTCGACGGCCAGCCCCGGCGCCGAGCTGCGATCGGCCCGCTTGCCGATCTCGTTCAGCAATTCCATCACCGCGGCGATCGCCGTGTTGAACGTCTGCCGGCGCCCGTAGTCGTCGCTCACTTTCGCGATCGTCTCGTGCGTCTTGCGCCGCAGTTCCCGCTGGTTGTCGTCGAAACTGGCGTTGAAAATGGGGCTGAAAATGGGGTCAGAGTCCATTTTTCCCGAAGAAAAATGGACTCTGACCCCATTTTCAGCGTTTTCAACGCCGACCCCATTTTCAACATGGGAGTGGACGGCCTTCCAGAGCCGCTTCAGGAAGCGGCTCGCACCGGCCACGCCCTCGTCGGACCACTCCAGCGTCTGCTCTGGCGGGGCGGCGAACATCATGAACAGGCGCACGGTGTCGGCACCGTAGCGCTCGATCAGCGCCTCGGGGTCGACCGTGTTGCCCTTGGACTTCGACATCTTGGCGCCGTCCTTCAGCACCATGCCCTGGCACAGCAGCCGCGTGAACGGCTCGTCGCAGGCGACCAGCCCCTCGTCGCGCAGCAGCTTGTGGAAGAAGCGCGCGTAGAGCAGGTGCAGGATCGCGTGCTCGATGCCGCCGATGTACTGGTCCACCGGCAGCCAGTAGTTCGCGCGCGCGGGATCGAGCATCGCGGTCCCGAGGTCGGGGCAGGTGAAGCGCGCGTAATACCACGACGATTCCATGAACGTGTCGAAGGTATCGGTCTCGTGCTCCGCGGTCACGCCGTCGATCTGCGTGCGCCGCCACGCCGGATCGGCCTTGATCGGCGACTGCACGCCGTTCATCTCGACGTCCTCGGGCAGCAGCACCGGCAGGCGCTCGGCGGGCACCGGGATCTCGGCGCCGTCGGCCAGGTAGAGCATCGGGATCGGCGCGCCCCAGTAGCGCTGGCGCGACACGCCCCAGTCGCGCAGCCGGTAGTTGAGTTTCACCTCGCCGTTGCCGCGCTCGGCCAGTGCGGCGGCGATCGCATCGAAGGCCTGCTCGAAGCCGAGCCCGTCGAAGGCGCCGGAGTGGATCAGGCGGCCCTTGTCGGTGAACGCCTCGCGCTCCAGATCGCACGGCGTGGCGGGGTCGAGCGGCGCGATCACCTGCTCGATCGGCAGCCCGCAGGCGCGCGCGAATTCCCAGTCGCGCTGGTCGTGCCCCGGCACGCTCATCACCGCGCCGGTGCCGTAATCCATCAGCACGAAGTTCGCCACCCACACCGGCACCTCGCGCCCGCTGAGCGGATGCCGCGCCTTCAGTCCGGTGTCGATCCCCTTCTTGGTCATCGTCGCCATGTCGGCCTCGGCGACCGAACTGCGCCGGCACTCGGCGATGAACTCGGCGAGTTCCGGACGCGTCGCGGCCAGCGCCTTGGCGAGCGGGTGCTCGCCGGCGATCGCGAGGTAGGTCACGCCGAACAGCGTGTCCGGGCGCGTGGTGTAGATCGGGATGCGGTCGATGCCGGCGAGCGGCTCGGCGAGCGCGAACGACATCTCGATACCGCGGCTCTTGCCGATCCAGTTGCGCTGCATCGTGCGCACCTGCTCGGGCCAGTGCTCGAGCGTGTCGAGGTCGGCCAGCAGTTCCTCGGCGTAGGCCGTGATGCGGATGAACCACTGCGGGATCTCGCGCCGCTCGACCGGCGTGTCGCAGCGCCAGCAGCAGCCGTCGACGACCTGTTCGTTCGCCAGCACGGTCTGGTCGTTGGGGCACCAGTTCACCGCCGAGACCTTCTTGTACGCGAGCCCTTTCTCGTAGAGCCGCGTGAAGAACCACTGCTCCCAGCGGTAATACGAGGGCGTGCAGGTCGCGATCTCGCGGTCCCAGGCGTACGCGAAGCCCAGCCGTTTCAGCTGCGCGCGCATGTAGTCGATGTTCGCCCAGGTCCAGCGCGCCGGCGCCGTGTCGTGGCGGATCGCGGCGTTCTCGGCCGGCAGCCCGAACGCGTCCCAGCCCATCGGCTGCAGCACGTTGCGTCCCTGCATGCGCTGGAAGCGCGCCACTACGTCGCCGAGCGTGTAGTTGCGCACATGCCCCATGTGCAGCCGCCCGCTCGGGTACGGGAACATCGACAGGCAGTAGAACTTCGGCCGCGACGGGTCCTCGGTGACCCGGAAGCTAGCGTTGCGTTCCCAGAAATCCTGCGCCTCGGCCTCGATGCGCGCGGCGTCGTAGTGTTCGTCCATCGCCAGGGGGTGGTGCCGTGAAAAAAGGCGCACAGAATACCGCAGGCGGTTGCGGCGCCGCCAGCGAACAGGCCTCAGCCGCGGCGTCCGCGCCGTATCAGCGCGAGGCAGGCGAAGGCGAGCAGTATCACCAGCGGCAGCGATCCGGCGCGCGCGAACGGGGTCAGGCCACGGGTGGGTTGCACCTGCCCGCGCACCACCTCGCGCGTGAATTGCGCACCGCGCGCCGTGATGCGCCCGCGCGCATCGATCAGCGCCGAAACGCCGTCGTTGGTGGCGCGGATCAGCGGGCGTCCTGTCTCGAGCGCCCGCACGCGCGCGATCTGCAGATGCTGCAGCGGGCCGATCGAGGCGCCGAACCAGGTGTCGTTGCTGACCGTGAGCAGCAGCGCCGCCGTGCGCGCGCCAGCCGCGACCTGGTCCGCGTAGGCGATCTCGTAGCACACCGACGGCGCGATCGTCACCGCCTGCGCGCCGAGCGGCGGCTGGTCCCCGGGGCCGGCGGTGAAGCTCGACATCGGCAGATCGAAGAACGCGATCAGTCCGCGCAGCCAGACCTCCAGCGGTACGTATTCACCGAACGGCACCAGGCGGCGCTTGTGGTACAGCCCGCTGCCCTCGCCGAGCACCGCGACGCTGTTGTACGCGTCGAAGCCGCGGCGGCGCCCCGGGTTCGCATCACGGCTGGGGATGCCGAGCAGCAACGCGCTGCCGGCGTCGCGGGCGCGCGCGGCGATCGGCGCCAGCCGCTCGACGACGAGATCGAGGTACGCTGGCACCGCGGACTCAGGCCACACCACCAGCGGCGTTCCCCACAGCGGTTCGCTGAGGGCGGTGTAGGTGGCGAGGATCTCCTCGAGTTGCCCGGGTACCCACTTCAGGTTCTGTTCGATGTTGCCCTGCACCAGCGCGACGGCCAGCGGCTCGCCGTCCGGTGCGGTCCACTCGATGCGCTCGAGCAGCGGTGCCGCCAGCCACAGCGCCGCCGCGAGGCCCAGCGCCAATGGCCCGCGCCGCCGGCGGCGCAGCGTCAGGTAGAGCGCCGCGGCGCTGAAGGCCGGAATCAGGCCGGTGCCCAGCGCGCCCGCGATCGGCAGCCAGCCCGCGAGCGGCCCGTCGGCCTGGCTGTAGCCCAGGTACAGCCACGGAAATCCGGTCAGGAACCAGCCGCGCCACCACTCGCCGAGGATCCACGCCGCGGCGAATCCGATCGCGATGCCGCCGGCACGATCGCGCAGCCAGCGTGCCCAGGCCCAGAACGTCAGCGCCGGGAACAGCGCGAGCCCCATGCAGAACAACGTGGTCAGCGCCGCCGCCAGCGGCACGGAGGCGGCACCGTAGACGTGGATGCTGACGTAGACCCACGAGGCGCCGCTGCCGAACATCCCGACACCGAAGCACCACGCGCGCCGCGCCACGGCGGCGGGACCGAGGTCCGCCAGCAGCGCCAGCAGCACCAGCGGCGCGCCGACCGCCAGCGGCCACGCGTCGCAGGGCGCGAACGCCAGCGGCAGCAGCGCACCGGCGACGAGCGCCGCGAGGTGCCCGGAGAGTCCGGGGAACCCGGCTCCGGCGAGCGCGCGCAGCCGGCTCATGCGCCCGCGGCGTCCGGACGCAGGTTCAGGCGCAGCAGGTGGATCTGGCGACTGTCGGCGTTCAGCACCTTGAACTGGAAGCCGCCGACCTCGGCGATCTCGTTGCGCCGCGGCAGGTGTCCGAAGGTCTGCATCACGATGCCGCCGATGGTGTCGAACTCCTCGTCGCTCAGGTTGGCGTGGAAGAACTCGTTGAACTCCTCGATCGGCGTCAGGGCCTTGATCAGGTAGTCGTTCTCGGACAGCTTCTTGATGAATGTGTCCTGCTGGCGGTCGTGTTCGTCCTCGATGTCGCCGACGATCTGCTCGAGCACGTCCTCGATGGTCACCAGTCCGGCCACGCCGCCGTACTCGTCGATCACCACCGCGATGTGGTTGCGCTTCTGGCGGAACTCGCGCAGCAGCACGTTGAGCCGCTTGCTCTCGGGCACGAACGTCGCCGGGCGCAGCAACTGGCCGAGGTCGATGCTTCCGGGGCCACTCGCGAACAGCTGCGCCAGCATGTCCTTCGCCATCACGATGCCGATCACGTCGTCGCTGCTCTCGCCGATCACCGGGTAGCGCGAGTGCCCCGAGTCGATCACGCAGCGCACGATCTCCTGCGGCGCGTCGTCGGCGTTCAGGCACACCATCTGCGGGCGCGGGATCATCACGTCGCGCACCTGCATGTGCGCCACCTCCAGCGCGCCCTGCATGATGCCGTGGGTCTCGGCGTCGATTACGTCGTTCTGTTCCGCCACCGCGAGGATGTCGATCAGGTCCTTGCGGGTGCGCGGGTCGGACGAAAATACCTGGGCCAGTTTCTCGAGCCAGGAGCGTTCGTCCTGGTCGCCGTCTTTGTGCTCATCGGACATGGTCGGTCGGCCCGTTCTTCACGTTCGGTAGGGATCGGGGAAGTTCAGTGCGGCGAGGATGCGCGTCTCCAGCGCCTCCATGCGCGTCGCCTCGAGCGCGCGCTCGTGGTCGAGCCCCAGCAGGTGCAGCGTGCCGTGCACCAGCAGGTGCGCCCAGTGCGCGCGTGCCGCCTTGTGCTGCTCGGCGGCCTCGCGCGCCGCCACCGGGGCGCAGACCACGATGTCGCCGAGCAGCGGCACGTCGACTCCGGCCGGCAGTTCCGCCCGGAAGCTCAGCACGTTGGTCGCGTAGTCGCGCCCGCGGTAGCGCCCGTTCAGTGCGCGCATCTCGGGTTCGTCGACGATGCGCACGCAGAGTTCGGCGCCGGCGTGTTCCTCGCCGAGTGCGGCGCGCACCCACTGACGGATGCTGCGCGGCGAGGGGATCGCGGCGGCGGTCGATGCCAGCTCCACGGCGATGCGCCCGCGCGCCGTCACAGCGGATTCGGGCCGCGCTTCGGCGTTGCCGGCGCGCGCGCTTGCCCGCGTTCGAAACTCTCGTAGGCCTCGACGATGCGCTGCACCAGCGGGTGGCGCACCACGTCGCGCGGGCTGAACCACGTGAAGCCGATGCCTTCGATGCCGTCCAGGAACTTCACGACCTGCGCCAGTCCGGACTGGGTGCCGCGCGGCAGGTCGACCTGCGTGATGTCGCCGGTGATCACCGCCTTCGAACCGAAGCCGATGCGCGTCAGGAACATCTTCATCTGCTCGGGCGTGGTGTTCTGGCCTTCATCGAGGATCACGAAGGCGTGGTTCAGCGTGCGCCCGCGCATGTACGCCAGCGGGCAGACCTCGATCACGTGCCGCTCGATCAGCTTGTTCACGTGGTCGAAGCCCATCATCTCGTACAGCGCGTCGTAGAGCGGACGCAGGTAGGGATCGATCTTCTGCGCGAGGTCGCCGGGCAGGAAGCCGAGCTTCTCGCCGGCCTCCACGGCCGGGCGTACCAGCAGGATGCGGCGCACCTGCTCGCTCTCGAGCGCCGCGACCGCACAGGCGACCGCCAGATACGTCTTGCCGGTGCCGGCCGGCCCGATGCCGAAGTTGATGTCGTGCTGCTGGATCGAGCGCACGTAATGCTGCTGGCTGCGCCCGCGCGGGCGGATCAGCGCGCGCCGTACCTGCAGCACCCCGAGCGAGGCGACGTCGGCGTCGGCGTTGGCGTCGGCATCGGCGGTAGCGGCCGCGTCCGCGCGCAGTTCGTCGATGCCGGCCTCCCGCAGCCGCAGGTGCACCTGCTCCGGCCCCAGTTCGAGGTGGCGGGCGGTTTCGTCGTAGAGGTGGATCAGTACCGCGCGCGCTGCGGCACGGGCGTCCGCGGGGCCTTCGATCACGAAATGGTTGCCGCGATTGCGGATCCGCACGCCAAGGCGCTCTTCGATCAGGTGCAGGTGCTGGTCGAACTGCCCGCAGAGCCGCGCGAGGCGGCGGGTGTCGCCGGGTTCGAGCACGAACTGGAGTCGCTGGTCGTCGTTCAAGGGGGAAGCCGTAGCCTCGTGCGGCCGCTCACAGGGGGCGAAGGATACCGCCAATGCGGGGTGCGACGAAAGCCGTGGCTTCCTCCACGCCGGAAGTCCCGCAGGTTCGGCCTGTGGCCGAACGATGTGCCGCACGCCGCGCTGAACGATGTCCGGGCACAGCCCGGACCTACGGCATAAGCTCCGCGCGCAGCGAATTCGGCAATGCCTCGGTGATGCGCACGTCGACGAAACGCCCGATCAGTGTCGTATCGGTGCCCGGGAAATGCGTGAGGCGGTTGTTCCCGGTGCGCCCCTGCAGCCGCCCGGGGTCGCGCTTGGAGACGCCGGTGACCAGGATGCGCTCGATGTTCCCGACCATGCGGCGCGAGATCTCGAAGGCCTGGCGGTTGATCGTCTGCTGCAGCCGCGCGAGGCGTTCTTTCTTGAGCTCTTCCGGTGTGTCGTCGGGCAACTCGGCCGCCGGCGTGCCGGGGCGCGGGCTGTAGACGAAGCTGAACGAGTGGTCGAAACCGATGTCCTCGATCAGACGCATCGTGTCCTCGAAGTCGCGCCCGGTCTCGCCGGGGAAACCGACGATGAAGTCCGACGAGATGCAGAACCCCGGCCGCTGGCGCCGCAGCCGGCGGATGATCGACTTGTACTCGAGCACCGTGTGGTTGCGTTTCATCGCCGCGAGCACACGGTCGGAACCGCTCTGCACCGGCAGGTGCACGTGCGCGACCAGCTGCGGGATCGTCGCGTAAGCGTCGATCAGCGGCTGGCCGAACTCGACCGGGTGCGAGGTCACGTAGCGGATGCGCCCGATTCCCGGCACGGCCGCCACCAGGTGCAGCAGTTCGGCGAAATCGGGGGTCTCCCCGCGGTGGTTGCGGCCGCGGTAGGCGTTGACGTTCTGCCCGAGCAGCGTCACCTCGCGCACCCCGCCCGCCGCGAGGTGCGCGACCTCGGCGATCACGTCGTCGACCGGTCGGCTGACCTCCTCGCCGCGCGTGTACGGCACCACGCAGAAGCTGCAGTACTTGCTGCAGCCCTCCATCACCGACACGAAAGCCGCCGGGCCGTCGACCGAGGGCTCGGGCAGGCGGTCGAACTTCTCGATCTCGGGGAAGCTGACGTCGACCAGCGGGCCGCTGCGCTCGCCGCTCAGCGCGCCGTCGAGCATCTCCGGCAGCCGGTGCAGCGTCTGCGGGCCGAATACCATGTCCACGTAGGGTGCCCGACGACCGATGTCGCCGCCTTCCTGGCTCGCGACACAGCCGCCGACGCCGATCACCAGCCCCGGACGCGCGTTTTTCAGCTTGCGCCAGCGTCCGAGCTGGTGGAACACCTTCTCCTGCGCCTTCTCGCGGATCGAGCAGGTGTTCAGCAGCAGTACGTCGGCCTCCTCGGCACTCGCGGCCGGCTGCAGGCCGTGGCTCTGACGCAGCAGGTCGAGCATGCGCGCCGAGTCGTACTCGTTCATCTGGCAGCCGTGCGTCTGCACGAAGACCTTGCGGGTGGGATGCTCGCTCATCGCCGTCCGGGGGTGCGAAAAAGGGCCGCGATTATAGCCGCGGGGTCCGGATGTGCACAGGCGGGGCTGTGCTATGCTGCGCGCCCCCTTCGAAGACCCCACCCGCGAGCGACGTGCCCATGGCGGCTGAACCGATCTACAAGGTCATATTTCTGAACCAGAACCAGGTGTTCGAGTTATATGCACGGCAGATCTACCAGAGCGACCTGTACGGGTTCATCGAGGTCGAGGACTACATCTTCGGCGAGCGCACGCAGCTGGTGGTCGATCCTGCCGAGGAAAAACTGAAAGGCGAGTTCGCCGGCGTCAAGCGCAGCTACATCCCCATGCACGCGATCATCCGTATCGACGAGGTCGAGAAGGAAGGGTCGGTGAAGATCCGCGAGTCCAAGGGCGGCGAGGGCAAGATCATGGCCTTCCCGATGCCCGGCATGCGCCCCCAGTTCGGCGGCGAACCTCCCGCAGACGCCTGACAGCGGACCGTTCCCGCAGGTCTGCCTTCAGAGGGTCGCAAAAAACCCGCGAAGTGTGCGGCGGCTATTTCGCAGCGGTGGGCGTACGCCGCAGGGATGCGGCGTTCGAGCCTGCAGGGACGTATTCACGGCGTCCCACGGGTGTGAAATAGCCGCCGCGCGCTGGCACCGTCCCACGGTGAGAGGTCTTGCGACACTCTCTGAAGGCCGACCCACAGGCCGCACCTACGCCAGCCGCTGGCGCACGCTGGCGAGCTGCACGCAGACCACGAAGACGTCCATCGCGCGCTCGATCTCGGCCACGGTCGGGAAGCTGGGGGCGATGCGGATATTGCGGTCCTCGGGATCCTTGCCGTACGGGAACGTCGCACCGGCAGGGGTGAGCTTCACGCCGGCTTCGGCCGCCAGCCGCACCACTTCCCTCGCCAGCCCGGGCCGGGTGTCGAAGGACACGAAATAGCCTCCGCGCGGGCGGCTCCACGAACCCATCCCGCTGCCGCCCAGTTCACGCTCCAGCGTATCGAGCACCGCCGCGAACCGCGGGCGCAGCAGCGCCGCGTGGCCCTCCATGTGCGCGAGCAGGCCGTCGAAACCGCCCAGGAACGCCACATGGCGGCGCTGGTTCACCTTGTCGGGACCGATGCTCGCGAAACCCATGTGGTGACGGATCGCGCGCAGATTCGGCTCCGACGCCGCGAGGAACGCGACGCCTGCGCCCGCGTGCGTGATCTTCGAGGTCGAACCGAACAGCAGCACGCTGTCCTCGGTGCCGAGGCGCACGCAGGCCTCGTGCAGCGACGCAAGCCGCGGGGCGTCGGCCGCCAGCGCGTGCACCGCGTAGGCGTCGTCCCAGAACAGCCGGAAGCCCGGCGCCGCGCGCCTGGCCAGCGCCGCGCATCGCGCCACCGTCTGCTCGTCGCAGACCGCGCCGGTGGGGTTCGAGAAGCGCGGCACCACCCACATGCCGCGGATCGACGGGTCGCTGGCGAGCAGGGCCTCGACCGCGTCCATATCGGGTCCGGTCGGCGTCATCGGCACCGTGAGCATCTCGATGCCCAGATGCTCGCAGATGCTGAAGTGCCGGTCGTAGCCCGGGACCGGGCAGATGAAGCGTACCTTGCCGTGGCGCGACCACGCGGACTCCGGCCCCGCGAAGCCGAACTGCATGCCGTACAGCGCGCACTGCCACATCAGCGTCAGGCTGCTGTTGCCGCCGACCAGCACGTTGCTCGCGGGCACCTGCAGCACCGGCGCGAACAGCCGCTTCGCCTCGGGCAGGCCGTCGAGGCCGCCGTAGTTGCGCAGGTCCGTGCCGTCCTCGCCCCGGTAGTTGCCGCCGAGCACGCCGTCGAGGCCGTCGGAGAGGTCGAGCTGCGCGGCCGAGGGCTTGCCGCGCGTCACGTCGAGCGCCAGCCCGGCGCCGGCGAGCGCGGCGTAGCGCGCCGCCAGTTCACGTTCCCGGCTGATCAGGGTGTCTCGGCTGGCCTCGTCGATGCGCACGGGCACGGTCCTCCGCTCGAAGTCGTGGCTGGAACTGCCCTTCGCGGGCGGGCGCATTCTAAGCGGGTCCGGCAGCGGGCTCCAGAGCCCTCGCCCCGTGTTCTCGACCAGTTCGGGCAGTCTGGACAGCGCTCCGGCCGGTGTCGGTGCGCCGGCTGCGACGGGGTCGGCGGGATGACCGGTCGCGCGGCGCCGCTCCTGGCGCCTGCGGCGGCGACGATGGTAGCGTGACGCCACGGAGGGCAGGAACATGCAAACGAAATATCGCAGGCGCGGATGGATGGTGTGCGCGTTGCTGCTGGCGAGTGCGCTGGCACGGGCACAACCGGAGTTCGATGCGGTGCAGATCCGCACCGTGCCGGTGGCCGAGGGCCTGTACATGCTGGTCGGCGAGGGCGGCAACCTCGGCGTCTCGACCGGGCCCGATGGCGTGTGGGTCATCGACGACCAGTACGCGCCGTTGTCGCCGAAGCTGCTGGCGGCGATCGCCGCGCTCGACCGCGGGCCGCTGCGCGCCGTGATCAACACACACTGGCACCTCGATCACACCGGCGGCAACCAGAACTTCGGCGCCGCCGGTGCACTGCTGGTCGCGCACGGCAACGCGCGCACGCGCCTCGCGGCCGGACAGACCATCCCGTTCCTCGAGCGTTCGATCGCCCCGGCCGACCCGGCCGCGCTGCCCGAGCTCACGTTCAGCGAATCGCTGCAACTGCACGTCAACGGCGAGGACATCGACGTGCGGCACGCGCCGCGCGCGCACACCGACGGCGACCTGCTGGTGCACTTCCCGCGCGCCAACGCCTGGCACCTCGGTGACGTCTACTTCGCCGGCATGTATCCGTTCATCGACGGCTCCTCGGGCGGCAGCGTGGGCGGCGTGGTCGCGGCGCTCGATGCGGTGCTCGCGCAGTCCGACCAGGCGACGCGCATCATCCCGGGCCACGGGCCGCTGTCGGACCGCAGCGAGCTGCAGGACTGGCGTGCGATGCTGGCGACGATCGCGGCGCGCGTCGAGTCGGCGGTCCGTGCCGGCGAGACGCGCGAGGCGGTGATCGCGGCGAAGCCGACGGCCGATTTCGACGCCCGCTACGGCGCGGGCTTCGTCGCACCGGACCGCTTCGCCGGCATGCTGTACGACCTGCTCGCCACGCCGGAGCAGCCGTGAAGCCGGCGATCGTGTCGCGGTTGCCGGACGTAGGCACCACGATCTTCACCGTGATGACGCAGAAGGCCGAGCAGTACGGCGCGCTGAACCTCGCTCAGGGTTTTCCCGATTTTCCGCTGCCGCAGGGGCTGGCCGAGGCGCTGGCGCGCCATGTCGAGGCCGGGCACAACCAGTACGCGCCGATGGCGGGGCTGCCGCGGCTGCGCGAATGCGTCGCCGTCGACCTCGAACGCCACTTCGGTTGCCGCGTCGATCCGCTCACCGAGGTGACCGTGGTTCCCGGCGCGACCGAGGCGATCTTCTGCGCGATCATGGCCAGCGTCGGTCCGGGCGACGAAGTCATCCTGTTCGACCCGAGCTACGACAGCTACGAGCCCTCGGTGCGGCTCGCCGGCGCGCGCGCGGTGCGCATCGCACTCTCGCAGCCGGACTTCACCATCGACTGGCAGCGCGTGCAGGAGGCGATCGGGCCACGCACCAGGCTGGTCGTGATCAACTCGCCGCACAACCCCAGCGGCAGCGTGTTGTCGCGCGCGGACCTGGACCGTCTGGGCGAACTCGCCGAACGCCACGGTTTTCTCGTGCTGTCCGACGAGGTCTACGCGCATCTGGTCTACGACGGCACGCGGCACCACAGCGTGCTGGCGCATCCGGTGCTCGCGCCACGTTCCTTCGCCGTGTTCTCGTTCGGCAAGACCTACCACGCCACCGGCTGGAAGACCGGTTATTGCGTGGCGCCGCCGGAACTCTCCACCGAACTGAGGCGCGTGCACCAGTTCGTGACCTTCACCGGTGTCACCCCGATCCAGCACGCACTCGCGGATTTCATGCAGTCCGATCCGGCGCACGTCGACGCGCTGGGGGCGTTCTACCAGGCGCGGCGCGACCTGTTCTGCGCGGCGCTGGCCGGCTCGCGCTGGCGCCTGAGGCCGTCGGCCGGCACGTATTTCCAGCTGCTCGACTATGCGGAGATCAGCGACGCCGACGATATCGCGATGGCGGAAGAACTCGTCAGCCGTCACGGCATTGCCGCGATACCGGTCTCGGTCTTCCACGAGACGCCCCCGGCGCGCGGGCTGCTGCGGTTCTGTTTCGCCAAGCAGGAGCATACGCTGCTGCGCGCCGCGGAGGTGCTGTGCGCGATCTGAACGTGGTGCTGCTGCAGCAGGAACTCGCCTGGCAGGACCCGCCGGCCAACCGCGCGCGCTTCGAGCGCCTGCTGCCGCAGGCACCGGCCGGTGCGCTGGTGGTGCTGCCCGAGATGTTCGCCACCGGCTTCACGATGGAGCCGGCCGTGTGTGCCGAAGCCCCCGACGGCCCGACGGTCGCGTGGCTGCGCGAGCAGGCGATCCACCATCGCGTGGCCATCGCCGGCAGCCTCGCGCTGGCCGACACCGTCACCTTCCGCAACCGGCTGCTGTTCGCACGCGCGGACGGCTCGCTGGCGCACTACGACAAGCGCCACCTGTTCCGCATGGCCGGCGAGCACCACTGCTACGCGGCGGGCAACGAACGGCGGGTGGTGGAGTGCGACGGCTGGCGGATCTGCCTGCAGATCTGCTACGACCTGCGCTTCCCGGTCTGGAGCCGCAACCGCGGTGACTACGATGCGCTGCTCTACGTGGCGAACTGGCCGGCACGCAGGCGCGAGCACTGGCGTGCGTTGCTGCTCGCACGCGCGATCGAGAACCAGGCGTGGGTGGTCGCGGTGAACCGCACCGGCGTCGACGGCAAGGGGATCGACTACGCCGGCGACAGCCTGGTGATCGATCCGTGGGGGCGCGTGGTGCTCGATGCCGGCGATGCGGCCGGCGTGCACCACGCCGTGCTCGGCGCCGACGCGCTCGCCGACTGCCGCGCGAAGTTCCCGGTGCACCTGGATGCGGACGGGTTCACGATCGCCCCAGACTAGCTGGTTCGGTTCCGGGCCCGTCGAACCCATCACCGCCCTCGCGCCCCGCGTGAGAACCGAAGAATTCTGAATCGCCACATTCTTGGTATCCCAAGGTAATACCAGGAAATACCCCCGGAGCATCAGTATGACTGCCCCAACCTCCAGCCCGGTCGCCATCAAGATCGATCCCGAGATCAAGGCCCGCCTGAAACGGCTGGCCGAGACGCGCCACCGCACGCCACACTGGCTGATGCGCGAAGCCATCCGCGAATTTGTCGAGCGCGAGGAAGCGCGCGAAGCCTACCGTCAGTCTGGCATCCAGGCGTGGAATGAGTACCGCGAGAACGGCTTGTACCTGACCCATGAGGAAGCCGACGCCTGGCTGGCACGACTCGAAGCCGGCCAAGACATTGAACCGCCCGAATGCCACGCCTGATCTGGTCGCCCGCCTCGTTGCGGGATGTGCAGCGGTTGTACCGTTTTTTGGCCGGGAAAACTCCCGCTGCCGCGCAACGGCCGATAGTCCTGATCCGCACGAGCATGAAAATCGTCGAACAACATCCGGAAATCGGCCGCCCGGCGGAAGGCATGGACCCCGCCTACCGCGAATGGCTGATCGACTTCGGCGGCGGCTACGTCGCCTTGTATCGTCTCGACGGCCCGACCGCCGTCATACTGGCCGTGAAACATCGAAAGGAGGTCGGTTACTGAGCCGACCTGGAATCCGCCGCTTCTCCGCGCAAGCGAAACCCCGTTCGAATGTCAGGCGGAGCGGGGCGCTTCAGGCTTCTGCCCGAGCTTCGGCGCGCGGCGTTCGAGCCTGCAGGGACGTATTCACGGCGTCCCTACGGCGCCAGCAGGCGGCGGCGGATGCGCGCTTCCTCCCCGGCGCTGATCAGCCCCTCGTCGAGCAGTTCCTGCAGCACCTGCAGCTGGCGCAGGCGGCGCGCGGGCAGGGTTTCGGGCGTGGCAGCGGCGGCCGGTGCGCTCGTGCCGGAGGTGTCGATGGTGCGTTGCGTGCCGGCGACGCGCGGGTCGCAGTCGAGGGTGACGTGCATGCCGTGCTCGAGGTGTTCCAGCGTCACGCGCTGCACCGCCGTCGCGCAGCCTGCGCGGCGCAAGGTGACCAGTCCGTACAGCGCTGCCTGGTCGTCACGGTAGTCGTTGGGGTAGATCGCGCGTTCGCTGACGGTCAGCGGTGTGTGTCCGGCAGGACCTCCGATCAGGATCACCTCCGCGCCCGGCGGATCGGACGCGATCCGCAGGCGGCCGACGGCGGCGTCCCCGGCGGCGTTGCCGGCCACCGGCAGTGTGACCGCCAGCGCGGCGAGTACGGCCGACAGAACGTGCTGCGGACGCCGCATGTCAGAACGCGGTGTCCAGTCCGAACAGGATGTAATGCTCCTGGTCCAGGTGGCCGGTCCAGTAACGCCCCGACTTGCGCCGCGCGTCGAGGAAATCGTAGTTCAGTTCGATCACGCCCTTCACGTTGCGCATGAAATAGTACGACGCGGTCACGCTCAGGCTGTTCATGTCGATGCCTTCGTAGATCGTGTCCGTGCGGTCGAAGTCGTTGGCGTCGGCATAGTTGTACAGCGCGGAGAACGCCCAGCGGTCGCTGTGGACGTAGTCCACGCCTGCGAAGCCGCCGTGCCAGCGCATGTCCTGCGACGGATCCGCATCGAGGAACCCGTCCCAGGAATTCCACAGGTATTGCGCGTACCACCAGGTCTTGCCGCCGATCTCGCCCGCGAGGTCGAGGCCGAGCACCCGCTTGTCCGAGTCGCGCGCGCCGCGCGTGAGGCCGGCGTTGCCGGGTGCGATGCTGCGTTGCTCTCCGTCGAGGCCGAACAGTCCTGCCGCCACCGGCCCGATGTCGGTGCCGATGCGACCGAACACGGTCTTCGATCCGTCGCTGTCGAACATCTTGTCCGGACGACGGTAACCCGGGCTGTTGATGTTGAGGTTGTCGGTGATGCCGTTGCCGTTGCTCAGGCCGAGCGCGAGCTCGAACGGACCGAGGTCGCGGTCGAGCAGCACGCCGCGATCGTAGGTTATGCCGGCCATGCGGTAGGCCATGAAGTCCTGGAACGGCAGCCGCACCTCGCGCGGGAACATCAGGTCCGACAGCTGGAACTGACCCAGCTGCATGCCGATGCCGGTGCCGAACACGTTTGCGTGGCGGAACCACGCGTCCTCGACCAGCGTCTCGCCGTTGACGCCCTTCTCGGCCATGATCGCGTAGAAGTAGTAGGTGATGTCGTCGCTGAGCGGCGCACTGGAAAGCAGCTTGACCAGATAGGGTGACTGGAAATCGGTGCTGGCGGACTCCGTGCTGCCGGTCAGCGGATCGATCGAGCGGCCGTCGCGGGCCTGCGTGTACGCCTGCGCACGCACCGCGAACGGCGGGTAGGCGGGCAGCGCGAGGGAGGGGTCGCCGGTCTTCGCGGTGCTGTCCTTCCAGTTCGGAAGCCGCATGTTGTTGGCCGCGAACTCCTCGCCGAAGCGGTTCAGGCGCGGAAACGCCGCATGGCAGGCCGCGCAACTCATGCTGTAGCGTCGCGCGAACTCGGGCATCGCCTCGGCGGGGGGCACCACCGAATTCGCGCCGATGGCGAGTGCCAGTGTCAGGGTCCAGGTTCCCAGCCGGTGTCGAACTGCTGACGGCCGCATCGGGTTGCTCCTCCGGAAGTGTCTCCGGGCAACGGTAGGGAAGGGGCATCGGGGTGTCAACCGCTGCGACATTTCCGCTGGCGCGCCGCACTCGCGCGCCGCTAGCGTAGGGTGTGAACTCCATTGCGGGCGGGCAGGCAGCGAGGCCATGCCGACGGCACAGGACGATCCGTTCACCGCTCCGGAGCGCGGCGCTGCTTTCGCCGCGCGGGTCTGGCGTTGCCTGCTCGCGCCGCCGGGACGCTTGCCCGACGAATGCGAGGCGGCGCGGCGCCTCGGGGTGAGCGCGCGCACGCTGCGCCGCCGGCTCGCGGCCGAGCACACCAGTTTTCACGAACTGCTGCGCGAGATGCGCCTGAAGATCGCGCAGTGGCATCTGCGCGATCCGGCGTTGCCAGTCGCCGCCGTCGCGCGCCTCGCGGGGTATCGCGACCCGGCCAATTTCCGCCACGCCTTCGTGCGCTGGTGCGGCTGCTCGCCCACGGCCTGGCGGCGGCGCCTGCGTGCGCTCACTCCCCGGTGAACTGCGGCGGACGCTTCTCGCGCTGCGCGGCGAGTCCTTCCTGCAGGTCGCGCGACTGCGAGCAGCGCATCACCAGCGTCTCGGCCGCGGCGCCGTCGATCGAGCCGTCGATGACGCCGGCGACGATGCGTTTCATCGCACGCACGGCCAGCGGCGCCAGTGCGGCCAGATGCCGCGCCATCGCCTCGGCGTGCGCGTCGAGGCGTTCGCGTTCGACCACCTGGTGCAGGAAACCGATCCGCGCCAGCGTGTCGGCGTCGAGTTCCTCGCTGGCGATCAGCAGCCGCGTCGCGGCCGCGTGCCCCAGTCGTTCGACGAAACGGCGGATCCCGTTCACCGGATAGCAGATCCCGATGCGGGCCGCCGGCACCAGCATCCTCGAACCCTGGATGCCGATGCGGTAATCGCAGCACAGCGCGATCTCGGCGCCGCCACCGAACACATCGCCGTTCAGCGCGCACACCGAGGGGATCGGCAGCGCCGCGAGCTGGTCGGTCAGCGTGCTGAACAGTTCGCCGCTCATCGTGCCGCCGCGGAACTGGTCCAGCGAGGCGCCGGCACAGAAGGTGCGTTCGCCGGCGCCGGTGAGCAGCAGCACGCGCAGCGCATCGTCCTGCGCGATCGTCTGCAGGCAGTCGCGCAGCCACCGGATCTGTGCCACGCCGAGCGCGTTGTGGCGCTCCGGGGCGTTCAGCGTGACGCGGGCGACGGGGCCGTCGCGCGAGAAAAGGATCGTGTCTTCGGACATCGTGGGCCACCCGGGCGTGGAGTGCGCGCATCGTAGCCTATAATTCGCGCCGGGACGCCCCGTGGCGGCGGCGACCGCAGGATACCGGCAACCGATGGCAGAAGACCGCTTCGCGCAGATCAGACCGTACCACGACGACGAGGTGCGTGGGGTGCTCGACCGTCTGCTCGCGAACCGTGAGCTGGTCGCGGCGGTGACGCGGCTGCGCTTCCCGCGTTGCGCGGGGCCGTGCGGTTTCGTGCTGCGCCCGCTGGCCGCGCTGTACCTGCGTCGCCAGCTCGCGGGGGTCGACGACGTCGCCTCGTTCCAGGCCGTCGTCGAGAAGTACATGCGTTCGATGATCGAGGACAGCACCACCGACTTCACGGTCAGCGGGCTGGAGCACCTCGATCCGGCCCGGCCCTGCCTGTTCATCGGCAACCATCGCGACATCGTGCTCGACCCCGCCTTCGTGAACTACGCGCTCTATACCGGCGGACGCGAGACGGTCCGCATCGCGATCGGGGACAACCTGCTGACGCGTGACTACGTCGCGGACCTGATGCGGCTGAACAAGAGCTTCGTGGTGCGCCGCTCGGCGAAGGGGCCGCGCCAGATGCTCGCGGCGCTGCAGGAGTTGTCGGGCTACATCGCACACTCGGTGCTCGAGGAGCGGGCTTCGGTCTGGATCGCCCAGCGCGAGGGCCGCGCGAAGGACGGCTGGGACCGCACCGACCCGGCCATCGTCAAGATGCTCGCGCTGGTCAAGCCGCGCAGCCTGTCGCTGGCCGCGCACGTGATCGCGCTGAACATCGTGCCGGTGTCGATTTCCTACGAGTGGGATCCCTGCGATGTGCTGAAGGCGCGCGAACTGCACGCGCGCGCGACGCAGGGGAAGTACACGAAGGAGGACAACGAGGACGTCGCGAGCATCGCCGAGAGCATCGTGCGGCCCAAGGGTGCGGTGCACGTGAGCTTCGGCGAGCCGCTCGCCGACGAGTTCGCCGATCCCGAGGAAGTGGCCGCGGAGGTCGACCGCCAGGTGCTGGCGCTCTACCGCATCCACGACAGCAACCTCGCCGCGTACCGGCGGCTGCGCCACGGCCTGCCGGAAGGCTTCGGCGACGGCAGCACGCTGGTCGCGGCCGACGCCGAGCTGGATGCGCGGCTGGAGGCGGTGGCGCCCGAGCACCGGCCCTACCTGCTCGCGATGTACGCCAACCCGCTCATCAACCGCGCCGAACTCGATACCGCGCGCCGCGCGTAGGCGCGCCGCTCAGCGCTGCTTGTCCAGCCACACCAGCAGACCCTGTGCGTTCAGGTCCATGTCCATCGCGAGCAGTTCGCGTATCTGCGCGTCGTCGAGCGGGCTGCCCGCCCCGCGCAGCAATCCGGCCGTGTAGTCGAGCAGCGCGTCACCGAGGCGCCGCTGGCGCTCCGTCCCCGGCGCGCTCGCGTCCGCGAGGCGCAGGTATTCGTGCAGCTGGCGCTCCAGCGAGGCGGCGTGGGCGCGGCTGGCGGCGATGCGGCCGAAGTGCGTCAGGTAGCACCAGCGCGGGTTCGCGTCCATCAGCAGCGCCAGCGAGGACAGCAGCGCCTCGCATTCGAACTGCACCGGCGTGGTGGTCGGGATCAGGAACGGCTCGCCGTTGCAGTACAGCTCGCGGTAGCCGATGCCGTAGGTGTCGCCGGTGAACCAGCCGCGGCTGGATTCGTCCCAGATGCAGTAATGGTGGCGTGCGTGGCCGGGCGTGTCGCGCACCAGCAGCTCCCGGCCGCCCAGCGGCCAGCGGCTGCCGTCGAGCGCCTCGCGCACGCGCTGCTGCGGGGCCGGCACGATCTCGCCGTACATCGCGCGGAAGTTCTGTTCGCCGTAGACGGCCCCCGCGCCCGCGATCAGCTTCGAGGGGTCGATCAGGTGGCGCGCGCCCTGCGGGTGCACGACCAGCGTGGCGTTCGGGCACTGCGCAAGCAGCGCACCGGCCGCACCGGCGTGATCGAGGTGCACGTGCGTGGGCATGATCCAGCGCACCTGCTCCGGCGTGACACCGCAGCGTTCCAGCGCCGACATCACCACCGGCAGCGTGGGCGTGGTACCGGTTTCGATCACCGCCGCCTCGCCGTCGTCGATCATCAGGTAGACGGCCGCCAGCCCCGGTCGGTGGTAGCCGGTGTCGATGCAATGGATGCCGTGCGAAAGCGTCTCGATCATGGGGTTCCCCGTGGTCCCGGCCGTGCTCGCGGGTGCGGCCGGCGTCCTGCTATAGTCCCGCGCCGTTCCCGCGCGAGGATGTTTCTTGCTCACCGCCGACGTCAAGCACGCGATCCAGACGGCTTACAGCAACTGGCTCGCCGCGCGCGGTCTGCGCCCGCGCAGCGGACAGCGCGCCATGATCGCACAGGTGGCCAACGCGCTGGCACGCGCCGGCGATCCGCTGGCCGACTCGACACCGGTCTGCGTGGTCGAGGCCGGCACCGGCACCGGCAAGACCATCGCCTACGCGGTCGCGGCGATCCCGATCGCGCGCGCGCTCGGCAAGACGCTGGTGGTCTCCACCGCCACCGTCGCGCTGCAGGAGCAGCTCGTATTGCGTGATCTGCCGGATCTGCAGCGGGCCGGTGCGCTGGATTTCAGTTTCGCGCTCGCGAAGGGGCGCGGGCGCTACGTGTGCCCGGCGCGCCTGGATGCGCTGCTGCGCGGCGCGCGCGATGCCGGCGGCGCGCAGCTGTCGCTGGTGGAACAGCTTGCGCCGCCGGTCGATGGCGAGGCGCGCGACTTCTGCCGCGAGCTGCTCGCGGCGCTGGAGGAGGGCCGCTGGCCGGGCGACCGCGACTCGTGGCCGGCCGCGATTCCCGATGCGCGCTGGGCGCTGGTCACCACCGATCACCACCAGTGCGCCGGCCGGCGTTGCCCGTGGGTCGCGAGCTGCCCGTTCTTCCGCGCGCGCGACGGCCTGGACGGCGTCGATTGCGTGGTCGCCAACCACGATCTGGTGCTCGCCGACCTCGCGCTCGGCGGCGGCGCGGTGCTGCCCGAGCCGCAGGACACCATCTACGTGTTCGACGAGGCGCATCACCTCCCCGACAAGGCCTGCGCGCATCTCAGCTGCCACGCGCGCATCGGGCTGGCGCGCCAGCACCTCGAAGAATGCGGCGCGCTCGCGGGCGCGCTGGGCGCGGCGCCGGCCGCCTCCGAGACCTTGCGCCGCCGCCTCGCGGAAGTGCCGGTGCTGTGCGAGGAGATCGGTGGCGCGCTCGCCCGGGCCGGCCAACTGCTGGGATCGATGCTCGCCGCCGTCGCGACTCCCGAGCACCGGTTGCCGCACGGCGTGGTGCCGCCGGAGGTCGCGGAGGTGGCGGGCACGCTGGCGCATGCGCTCGGCAAGCTCGACGACGCACTGGTGGCGGCCGGCGATGAACTCGCGCGCGATCTCGACCAGGGAGGCGCCGCGGCGCAGGAGCGCCACGCCGCGCTGGGACTGGCGACCGGGCGCGCGCAGCGGCTGCGTGCGCTGTGGCGGGCATGGGCCGAAGCGGATCCGCCGGGGGAAGCGCCGCAGGCGCGCTGGATCCGCGCCACCGCGCAGCTGGCCGGCGAGGACATCGAAGTCTGCGCCGCGCCGGTGCTGGCGGCCAACGTGCTGCGCGAGCGGATCTGGACGCGCGCGGCCGGCGCGGTGCTCACCTCGGCGACGCTGACCGCGCTCGGGAGCTTCGATCGCATCGTGCTGCGCGCCGGCCTGCCCGAGGATTGCGTGTTCGCCACCGTGCCGAGCCCCTTCGACTACGCGGGGCGCGCCTGCCTCGCGGTGCCGCGGCTGCTCGCGGATCCGGGCAATCCGGAGGCGCACACGCGCGAGGTGGCGCGCTGGCTCGACGACAGCATAGATCTGGTCGAGGCCAGCCTGGTGCTGTTCGCCTCCCGACGGCAGATGCGCGAGGTCTACGATCGGGTCGCGCTCGCGCTGCGTGACCGCATTCTGCTGCAGGACCATTTCGCGAAGCAGGAGCTGCTGCGCCTGCACCGCGCGCGCATCGACGCCGGCGAGGGCTCGGTGATCTTCGGGCTGGCGAGCTTCGCCGAGGGCATCGACCTGCCCGGTGCGTACTGCCGGCACGTGGTGATCGCGAAGATCCCGTTCGCGGTACCGGACGATCCCGTCGAGGCCGCGCTGGCGGAATGGGTGGAGGCGCGCGGCGGCAATCCGTTCATGGAGATCTCGGTACCGGACGCCGCGCTGCGCCTGGTGCAGGCGAGCGGCCGGCTGCTGCGTACCGAGGAAGACAGCGGGCGCATCACGTTGCTGGACCGCCGCGTCGTGACGCGCCACTACGGGCGGCGCATCCTCGATTCGCTGCCGCCGTTCCGCCGCGAGGTGGCCTGAGGTGGACTCGCGGACGCGCATTGCGCGGCTGCTGCCCGAGCTCGAGGTCGAGCTGCGTGCGCGCGATCTGTGGTCGGCGCACGCACCGCCGCCGCAGGCGCTCGCGAGCACGCAGCCGTTCTGCGTGGACACGCTGGCGTTCGAGCAGTGGTTGCAGTTCGTGTTCCTGCCCCGCGTGGAGGCGCTGCTCGCCGCCGGTGCGGCACTGCCGGCGGGCTGCGCGATCGCTGCGATGGGCGAGATCCGCTTCACCGACCGCGACCACGCGGCGTTGATCGCGCTGCTGCGCGCGATCGACGAGGCCTGGTGCCTGCCCCCGTCGGCATGAATGCCGACCACCGTGCTATGCTGCGCCGCCCTGCGATGGAAACGGTTTCCCGATGCCGCTCGAGGTCTACGTCACTCCGGTCACTCCGTTCGAACAGAACTGCACCGTGCTCGTGTGCACCGCGACGCGCGCCGCGGCGGTGGTCGATCCCGGCGGCGACCTGGACCGGATTCGCGCCGGCATCGACAAGGTCGGCGCCCGACTCGCGAAGGTGCTGCTCACGCACGCGCACATCGACCACGCGGGCGCTGCCGGCGAACTGGCGCGCACCGGCGGGGTGCCGATCGAGGGGCCGCATCGCGATGACGAGTTCCTGCTCGAGGGGCTCCCGGAACAGAGCCGGATGTTCGGCTTCGCGCCGGCCGAGGCGTTCCGGCCGGACCGCTGGCTGGAGCAGGGCGACACGGTGAGCTTCGGCGACTGCGAACTGCAGGTGCTGCACTGTCCGGGGCACACGCCGGGGCACGTGGTGTTTTACTCCGCCGAGCGGCGGATCGCGATGGTCGGTGACGTGCTGTTCGCCGGCTCCGTGGGGCGCACCGACCTGCCGGGCGGCAGTCATCGGCAGCTCATCGCCTCGATCCGCAACCGCCTGTGGCCGCTCGGTGACGACGTCGTGTTCATTCCCGGTCACGGCCCGCGTTCGACCTTCGGCCAGGAACGCCGCACCAATCCTTTCGTCGCCGACGCGTAGGTCCGGGCTGTGCCCGGACATTCGTTGGGCCAGGACATTCGTTCGGCCACAGGCCGAACCTACGGGGACCTGTTCGGCCGCAGGCCGAACCTACATCGGTTCGAGGTCGCCGTTGTCCTTCGCGGCGTCTTCGCCGACCGGTTCCACGTAGGGCTCGAACTTGCCCAGGCCGCAGCTGGCGCCGCGCTCGATGCGGCCGCCGGCCTGACGCACCACCCAGATGATGTCGGTGCTGCAGAGCTGGCTCAGGCTGGTCTTGTAGCCGAAGGCCTTTTCGACACCGAGACCGCCACAGCGATGCGGCAGATGGCTGACCAGCGTCTCGCCGCCGTTCAGGTGAAACAGGATCGTGCGGTCGTCGAGTACCTTCGTGCTCTGGATGCGGCTGAGCGGGATGCAGTCGCGCGCCTCTGCGGACGGGGGATTCGCGGCGGGTGCCGCCGTGTCGGCCGGCGGCGTTTCTCCGGCGGCCCACGAGCTACCGGATGCGGCCAGCAGCGTGGCCCCTAGCAGTGACATCGAACGGTCGAAGCGAAACATGACGGCTGCCTCCTCGGGGATTCGTTCAGGAACGACCGGCGCGCCGGGCGCCGTGACCACAACTCAGACCGCCGCCGCCAGCGGCGGTTCCGATCCGAACGCTTCCATGCTGAATCTTACCCGTTCTTCCACGCTGCGCTCGCGTGCCTTCGCCTCGGCGGCGACGCGCCGTATGCGCGGTGACAGCCCGGTGTTGTTGGCGATCTGGATCGACAACCCGGGGCGCGCATTGAGTTCCATGATCAGCGGGCCGCGGTGGCGGTCCATCACGATGTCGGCGCCGAGGTAGCCGAGGCCGGTGATCTCGAAGCAACTCGCGCCGAGGCACATCAGCGCGTGCCAGTGCGGGATCGTCAGCGTGTTCAGCGGCAGTCCGGTGTCGGGGTGCAGTTTCAGCGGACGGTTGTACTGCACCGCGAACAGCGAATGGCCGGTTGCCAGATCGAGGCCCACGCCCACCGCACCCTGGTGCAGGTTGGCCTTGCCGTCGGATGCGTGCGTGGCGAGGCGCATCATCGACATCACCGGATAGCCCATGAACACGATGATGCGGATGTCCGGGATGCCCTCGTAGCTGAGGCCGTCGAAGCGCGGATCCATCTCGACCAGCGCCTCGATCATCGCCACGTCCGGCTTGCCGCCCAGGCTGTAGAGCCCGCTGAGGATGTTCGAGACGTGGCGCGTGATGTCGAGCCGCGTGACCTCCTCGCCGCTCGACTTGACGAACACCTCGTCGCGCCGGCCCACGATGACCTTGATGCCCTTGCCGCCGCTGCCGCGGCTGGGTTTGATCACGAAGCTGTCGTGACGGTCGAGCAGCTCGTCCATCGTCTCGACCTCGTGCTGCTCGCGCACCACGCCGTAGAGCTTGGGCACGGCCAGGCCGCTCTGTTCGGCGAGCAGCTTGGTCTTCAGCTTGTCGTCGACCAGCGGATACAGCGCGCGCCGGTTGTAGCGCGAAATGAAGAAGTTGCGCTCGTTCATGCCGAGCAGGCCGATCTCGCGCAGGCGCAACGGACTCGCGAAACGCATTTCAGCGGTTCTCCACCAGCGGGCGGAATCGCTTGAGCTCGGTCAGGCGATAGCCGGTGTACTGGCCGATCAGCAGGATCACCGCGAGCTGCACCAGCAGCAGCTCCGGGAAGTTGAACGTCAGGTGTGCGACCAGCGAGTTGCTCATCAGCAGGTACGCCGCGGTGGCCACCAGCAGACTGCCGCCGCCCTGGATCGCGACTTCCTTCGGGCCTTCCTCCTCCCACAGGATCGACATCCGCTCGATCGTCCACGACAGGATGATCATCGGGAAGAAGGTCACCGTCAGGATCTGGTGCAAGCCGAGCTTGTAGCTCAGGATGCTGATGCCCGACATCAGGCCGATCACCACCGTCACCACGGCCGATATGCGTCCTATCAGCAGCAGGTTGAGCCGCGCGAGGTGGAAGCGGATGTAGAGGCCGGCGCCCACCACGGTCAGGAACAGCAGCAGGCCCCACAGCAGGGTGGTCTGGATGAACGCCAGCGCGATCAGGATCGGCATGAACGTGCCGGAGGTGCGCAGGCCGATCAGGATGCGGAAGATCGCCACGACCAGCGTGCCGATCGGCACCAGCAGGATCGTCTTGAACGCGTTCTGTTCCTCGATCGGCAGCGAGTAGATCGAGAAGTCGACCAGCGTGGCGCGGTTGTCCACCGCGTTCGACAGCGCGACGTCGCGTGCCGGACGGTAGCTGCGCAGGATCGCGAACGTGACCTGCGATTCGCGGCCGCCTTCGACGTCGAGCAGCGAGACGTCGCCGCGGCGCCAGATCACGAAATCGCGCGGCGCGCCGGGGCGCGCGGTGCGCGGATCGTAGATCTGCCACTGGTCACCGTCCCACACCTCGATCAGGTCGACCAGTTTCTGCCGCCGGCGTCCGTCCTCCAGCACCAGGCCGCGCACGATACGGTTCGGGACGCCCGCCAGCGACAGCAGTTGCAGCGCGGTTTCCGCCACGTGCTGCGGGCTGCGGTCGTCACCGAGCAGGTAGGCCGCGTTCTGCGTCAGCGGCTCGACTGCTAGCCCGCGCAGCAACTGCGTGACGAAGGTCTCGTTGTCGGCCGACAGCGCGTGGATTTCGTCGAGCAGCGCCGATGCCGAAGTCGCGCGCGCGCTGTCGAACTCGGGCGGCATCGGCGGCGCCGGCGGCGTCACTTCCGGCGCCTGGTTCAGTGCGGCCGGGTAGACCTGCAGCCGGTAGTACAGCACCTGGCGGCCTTCGGCTTCGCGGCGCGTCCACTGGGCACGCCGGCTGCCGTCGGGTTGGTCTATCTCGGTGAAACCGTAGCCCGAGGTGGTGAAGTTCTCGTTGACGATCTCGATGCCCTGCTGCGAATCCGGCAGCGCGAGCGAGACCCGTACCTCGGCGCCATTGGATTCGAACTCGACCTTCGATTCGACCGTCCAGACCGCGACCTTCTCGTTCGGGAACAGCGGGAAGCCCAGCGCGAAGTGCTTGTACAGCGCCATGCTGAGACCCGCGAGCGCCAGCAGTGCCGCGACGACGTAGACCTTGAGTTTCTCTTTCATGCGATGCGCATCCTGCCGCGGTGTCCGTCAGGGCTTCGGTTCGGGTTTGGTGAAGCGCCGCCCCACGTCGACCACGGCCTGGTCGCGCAGGAAGTTCCGTCCGATCAATGCCGGGTAGCTCGATTGGGCGCGGTCGCTCAGCACGAAGTCGGTGAACTGCGACACGCCGGCGATGGTTGCTTTCAGGCTCACCACGTAGCGTCTGTCGGTCGTCGGGCTGCGGCCTGCGACCGTACGTACAACGGGGCGCGAGACCTCGACCGTGGCGCTCTGGTTGTGGTCCACGAGTTGGAAGCGGACCCACGCCTTGCCGTCGCGCTCGAACTCGCGCACATCGACGGCGTGCAGCATGGACAGCGCGCGGCCGGTATCGAGCCGCGCGCGGTACGCGATGCCCGGTGGCTCGATCCGCACGTCCTCGATCTCCCCGAGCAAGGCGAGCTGCGTTTTCGGCGGCGCGGGTCGCACTGCCTGCGGTGGCGGCGGGGGCGGGGGCGGCGGGCACTTGCAGACCGGCTCAGGCGCGGGGGCAGGTTCAGGCTCCGGCACCACGGGCGGTGCGGGCGGCTGCTCGGGGGGCGCGGGCTCCACCACCGGCGGCGCCGGCTGCGGTTCCGGTGCCGGCGGCTGCTGCGCCTCGGGCGGGATCGCGGGCTGCGTCGGAGTGGTGTCACACCCCTGCAGCAGCAGGGCCAAAGCGAGGAACAACCCCGCGGTACAGCGAGTTCGGGTCATCATTACGGGTGCGATTCCGCGCGGACTGGAAGCCGGGCAAACTATAGAACCCGCGCGTGTTGCCAGGCAATGACCGGCCGGGCAGCGGGGGAGGCGCTGCGTCTTTATGACAAACATTCCGCCACCGGGTGGCGGAACGGAGGACGCCGGAATGGATCTGCTGCTCGCGCTCGACCAGGGCACCACCAGTTCGCGCTGCGTCGCGTTCGACCTGCGGGGCAATACCGTGGCGCTCGCGCAGCGCGAGTTCGCGCAGCACTTTCCGCGCGACGGCTGGGTGGAGCACGACCCCGAAGACCTCTGGGGCAGCACGCTCGTCTGCCTGCGCGAGGTGATCGATGCGGTCACCGCCGCCGGGCACGCACCGATCGGCATCGGCATCGCCAACCAGCGCGAGACCACGCTGGTGTGGGAGCGGCGCACCGGATGTGCGGTGGCGCCGGCGATCGTGTGGCAGGACCGGCGCACCGCCGCGGCCTGCGAGCGCCTGCGCCGTGACGGACGCGCGCCGCTGATCGCCGAACGCACCGGGCTGCTGCCCGATCCGTATTTTTCGGCGACCAAGTTGGCGTGGATCCTCGACAACGTGCCCGGATGCCGCGCGCGCGCCGAGACCGGCGAACTCGCTTTCGGCACCGTCGACAGCTTCCTGCTGTGGCGCCTGGGCGGCGCCGGGCGTCATTGCACCGACGCGACCAATGCCTCGCGCACCATGCTGTTCGACATCCACGCGCAGCGCTGGGACGAGGAACTCCTCGATCTTCTGCGCATCCCGCGTGCGCTGCTGCCCGAGGTGCTCGATTCGGCGGCGGATTTCGGGTGTGTCGCGGCCGGCCTGCCCGGTGCCGGTCTGCCGGTGGCCGGCGTGGCGGGAGACCAGCAGGCGGCGCTGATCGGGCAGGGCTGCCTGCGCCCGGGCGAGGCGAAGGCGACCTACGGCACCGGCTGCTTCCTGGTGCTGAACACCGGCCAGCGAGCCGTGCTGTCGCGCAACCAGCTGCTGACCACGCTGGCATGGCGCCTGGACGGGGCGCCGGTCTATGCGCTGGAGGGCAGCATCTTCGTCGCCGGCGCGGCGATCAAGTGGTTGCGTGACACGCTCGGGTTGATCGCCAGCGCCGCCGACAGCGAACTCGCCGCGCGCCGCAGCGCCGACACCGGCGGTGTCTATCTGGTGCCCGCCTTCGCCGGACTCGGTGCGCCGCACTGGGACCCGCACGCGCGCGGCGCGATCGTCGGCCTCACCCGCGACAGCGGCGTCGATGCGATCGTGACGGCGGCGCTGCAGTCGGTGGCGTACCAGACGCGCGATGTGCTCGACGCGATGGCGGCCGACGGGTCGCGGCTCGATGCGCTGCGCGTCGATGGCGGCATGGCGGTCAACGACTGGCTGCTGCAGTTCATGGCCGACGTGCTCGGCATCGCGGTCAGCCGCCCGCGCGTCACCGAGGCGACCGCGCTCGGCGCCGCGAGCCTGGCCGGCTACCGGCTCGGAGCGCTCGCCGCGCTCGATGCCCTGAGCAGCGCGCGCGGCGAGGATCGCCGTTTCGAGCCGAGCATGCCCGCTGCGGAGCGCGAGCGCCTCTACGCCGGCTGGCTCGACGCCGTGCGCCGCACGCGCACGCACGAATGACCACCGAACGGTGTCCGGGCACAGCCCGTACCTACGCGACGCCCGTAGGTCCGGCCTGTGGCCGAACGATGCATGTCCGGGCACAGCCCGGACGCGAACCCGTCCGGTCGCATCCCGACGGACGAACCCGTGCGGTCGCATCCCGACGGGCGAACCCGTGCGGTCGCATCCCGACGGGCGAACGCGTGCGGTCGCATCCCGACGGACGAACCCGTGCAGTCGCATCCCGACGGACGAACCCGTCCGGTCGTATCCCGACGGGCGAACATGCCTCGTAGGTTCGGCCTGTGGCCGAACATGTGCCGCCGGACGATGTCCGGGCACAGCCCGGACCTACGCGAACGCGTCCGGGCACCGGGCGGAGGGCGCTGGATTCAGGGTTCTTCGAGCAGGGCGCGGATGCGCTCGCGCAGGGCATCGGCGTCGGGGGAGAGGCGGCGGCCGAAACGCTCCACGGCCAACGCCTGCAGCGCCTCGATGCACGCGGCGAGGTCCGGTTCGTCCGCCTCCGGCTGGCGCAGGCGCTCGAGCAGCGCCTGCAGCGCCTCCTGCGGCCCGGGATGGTACTGGCGTTCGTAGCTCTGCTGCAGCCGCGCGATCGTCTCGGCGAACTCCGGCTCCGAGTTGCGCACCTGGTTCAACAGCCGGAACAGACTGTCTTCCTTGTCCATCAGTGGACGGTGATAGCGCTTCTCGTACAACTGCTCGAGCAGCATCACCTGGCTGCGGATCTCGTGGTCGGGAAAATCCGCCATCTCGAGATAGCGGTAGATCGCCTCGCGCATGTCGAGCGGAAACGAGTGGAAGCGTGCGACGTAGGCGTCGATGATCGGCTTGATCGCCGCGACCAGCTCTTCCGGGCTGCCGCGGTTGTCCTGGATGCAGTCGATGAAGCGGCGATGCAGTTCGCCGAGGTTCGCCTCGTGCGCCACCGGTTGCGCGGGCTGTGCGTTGCGGATCATCTCGATCGCCGCGCTCGCCGGGTCCACCGCGGTTTCGGGCTGCAGCGAGCGCAGGTGCTCGGCGATGCCGGTGCCCGCTTCGCCCGCGCACGCGTTCTCGAGCCGCCGCGCCAGCGCGTGGAAACAGGTGCTGGCCGGGGCATCGGGCTGCACCAGGATCACCGGGTGCTGCAGCCGCACCGCGGTGACCAGTGCGCGGTCCGCGGCCACGTGGCCGAACCAGCCCACTTCCACCTGCATGTACTTCTGCACCGCCTGCGCGAAGCGCTGGTACACCTTCTGGGCCGAGGTCTCGCTGTCTGCCATGTTGACCAGCACGTGCAGCGCGCCGTCGTAGTGGTTGCGTTTCAGGATGCGCGTCAGCGCGAAGGCGTCGGTGAGCGAGGTCGGGTCGGGCGAGACCACCAGCAGCGCGCGTTCGGCCGCGAGCACGAAGCGGATCACCGAATCGGCAATGCCGGCCGCGGTGTCGATCAGCAGGTAATCGAACTGCTGTTCCAGCCGTTGCATGCCGTTCAGCAGCGACTGCTGGTGCTGGTGTCCGAGGTCCGCGTACTCGACGATCCCGGAGGCGCCCGGCACCACGCGCACGCCGCGCGGGCCTTCCATCAGGATCGCCTCGATCGGCAGCCCGCCGTCCAGGAAATCCTCCAGCGTGTGCTTCGGTTTCAGTCCGAGCACGATGTTGATGTTCGCCAGGCCGGTGTCGGCATCGACGATGCAGACGCGCTTGCCGGCGAGTGCGAGCGCCACCGCGACGTTGGCCGTGATGCTGGTCTTGCCGACGCCGCCCTTGCCGCTGGTGATGGCGATCACCCGCGCGCGGGGCGAGGCGGCGGCCGGTGGCCGCGAGTCGCCGAAGAGCTGCGTCACCGTGTTCTGCATCCGGACCTGCGTGGGGTTGGGCCTGCCGCATTATACGGACTGCCCTTCGCGCGCCAACTGCCGTGATCGCTGGCTCGCCGGCCGGCGGGTGACTTGCGGCCACGCCGCGTTTGGCCTATTGCACGCCACGGGCGAGCGGCGTAGCGTTCGCCTGGCTCGACCGTTACAGGGACGTAACATGGAAAGGCCCTCCAACGACGCGACGGCGCTGCCCGACCCGTCTCTCACCGACAGCGGGCTGTGGGCCCTGCTGGTGGTAGCGCGCGTGCATGGTTTTGCGCTCGACGCCGCCACCTTGCATCACCGCCACGCGACGTCCGCCCACCCGCTCGAGGCGAAGGCCCTGCTGCGCGCCGCACGCGATGCCGGGCTGAAGGCGCGCCTGCGGGATGCGGCGCCGTCCGATCTCTCCAGGCTGCCCCTGCCGGCGCTGGCCGCCGTCGACGACGGCCGCTGGCTGGTGCTCGCGCGGGTGGCCACGGAGCGGGTGCTGGTGCACGAGCACGGCGCCGCACAGCCGCGGGTCTTGTCGCCCGAGGAGTTCCGCCGCCGAAGCACCGGGCGCTTCCTGCTGCTGGCGCGCGCCAGCGCGCCGGACGGTGCGACAGCGCTTGGCCTGGGCTGGTTCGTGCGCGCCGCGGCCCGCCATCGCCGCGCGTTGGCCGAGGTGCTCGCGGGCTCCGCGGTGCTGCAACTGCTGGGGCTGGCCACGCCGGTGCTGTTCCAGGTCGTGGTGGACAAGGTGCTGGTGCACGGCGCGCTCGGCACGCTGCAGGTGGTCGTCAGCGGCTTCCTGATCGTCGCGCTGTTCGAGTTCCTGGTGGGCGGCCTGCGCGCCTGGCTGCTCGCTCACACGGTAAGCCGCATCGACGTCGCGCTGGGCGCGCGCTTGTTCGCGCACCTGCTGGCACTGCCGCTGCGTTATTTCGAAGTGCGACGCGTGGGCGAGATCGTCGCGCGTGTGCGCGAACTCGAGACGCTGCGTGCCTTCGTGACCGGTTCGGCGCTCGCCTTGCTGATCGACCTCGGTTTCACGGCCGCCGCGTTCGCGCTGATGTACCACTACAGCCCCGCGCTGTGCGCGCTGGTGCTCGCAACGCTGCCGGTCTACCTCGTGCTGTCGCTGCTGGTCGGCCCGCGGCTGCGCGCGCACGCCGAGCGGCGCTTCCGGCTCGCGGCCGCGAACCAGTCCTTGCTGGTCGAATGCGTGGCCGGCATGCACACGCTGAAGTCGCTCGCGATCGAGCCGCCGATGCAGCGTCGCTGGGAGGACCAGCTCGCCGCGTACGTCTCCGCCGGCTACCGCGCAGCGCTGACCGCGCACTGGTCCGAGCAGGGCGCGCACCTCGTGAACCGCGTCGGCAGCGCGCTGCTGCTGTGGTACGGCGCCACCGCGGTGATTGCCGGCAACCTGAGCGTGGGCGCCCTGATCGCCTTCAACCTGCTCGCCACGCGCACCACGGCTCCCGTGCTGCGGCTGTTCCAGATCTGGCAGGAGTTCCAGCAGGCGCGCGTCTCGCTGGCGCGCCTGGCCGATGTGCTCGACGCGCCGACCGAGTCGCCGTGCCTGGCCACGCGCAGCGCGCTGCCGCCGCTGGCCGGGGAGATCCGCTTCGAACAGGTGTCCTTCCGCTACGAGGCCGGTCGCGCCGAGGCGCTGGCGGGGGTGGACTTCCGGGTCGCGGCCGGCGAGATGATCGGCATCGCGGGCCGCTCGGGTTCCGGCAAGAGCACGGTCGCGCGACTGCTGCAGCGCCTGTACGTGCCGGAACACGGCCGCGTGCTGATCGACGGCCACGACCTGGCGCTAGCGGCGCCGGAGGCCTTGCGCCGCCAGATCGGCGTGGTGCCGCAGGAGTGTTTCCTGTTCAGCGCCACCGTGCGCGAGAACATCGCGCTCGGTGACCCCGGCTTGCCGTTCGAGCACGTGCGCCGCGCCGCGCGGCTCGCCGGCGCCGAGGAATTCATCCTCCAGCTGCCGCAAGGCTACGACACGCAGCTGGGTGAGCACGCGAACAATCTCTCGGGCGGCCAGCGCCAGCGCCTCGCGATCGCCCGCGCGCTGGTGCGCGATCCGCGCATCCTGGTCTTCGACGAGGCCACCAGCGCGCTCGACTGCGAATCCGAGGCGCTGGTGCGGGCAAACCTGGCCGCGATCGCGAAGGGACGCACCGTGATCGTGATCGCGCACCGGCTGAGCGCGCTGGCCGGCTGCGATCGCATCCTCGTGCTCGAGCGCGGGCGGCTGGTCGAGCAGGGCAGTGCCGCGGCGCTGTTGGCCGGCGGCGGCGTGTTCGCTCGCCTGCACGCCCAGCAGGCATTGGCGCGGGCGGCCTGATCCGATGAACGACGTTCCCGAACCCCTGCTGCCCGCGCGCGGCGTCGACGCGGACCTGTTGCCGGCGGCGATCGCGCTGCGCGACGGCGAACCGCTGCCGGCCGCGCGCTGGCTGCTGTACACGCTGCTGGCGCTGCTCGCCGCGGCCATCGCGTGGTCGGTGCTGGGACGGGTCGACGTGGTCGCGGTGGCACCGGGGCAGGTGATACCCCACGGGCGCAGCCATATCGTGCAGTCGCCCGACGGCGGCGAGGTGCGCACGCTGCGCGTGCGTGACGGCGAGACGGTCACGGCCGGACAGCTGCTGCTCGAACTGGACCCCGCCGATATGCTCGCCGAGCAGGCGCGCGTCGGTGCGGCGCTCGCGGCCGAACGTGGCGAACTCGCCGCGGCACGCGCGCTGGTGCGCGCGTTGGCGGCTGACGACGAGCCGCAGGGCAAGGCAGCCGAAGCGACCGCAACGGTCGGGACAAACGGGGCAACCGCAGCGACCACGGCCACCGCGCTGTTGCGTGCGGCCTGGCGCGAGGAGGGCGGTGGTGACGACTCCGGTTTCGCCTGGCAGGCGCGGCTGCTCGCCTCGCGCATCGAGGAGCATCGGCGCGCACTCGGCGCGCTGCGCGAACGGCAAGCGGCACGGGCAGCCGAACGCCGCGCCCTGGCGGGCACGGAGCGCCACCTGCGCGAGGAACTCGGCATGCGCACGGAACGTGCCGAGGCAGCCGGCATGCTGTATCGCCGGGGACTGGTTGCGCGCGAGCACTGGGTGCAGCTCGACAGCGAACGTCGGGCGACGGAACAGCAGTCGCGCGCGACCGGTGAACGCCGGCTGGCACTGGAGCGCGAGATCGCGGCCGCCGAGGCCGAGCGCGCCGCCTTCGAGGCCGGTGCGCAACGCGCGGCGCTGGCGGCGCTGAACGAGCACCGGCGCAACACCGATTCGCTTGCGCTCGAGTTGCAGCGCCTCACGCAACGCGTGCAGCGCCTGCGGCTGCACGCCCCGCTGGCCGGTGCCGTGCAGCAGCTCGCGGTGCGTGGGCCAGGCAGCGTGGTGCGCGCGGCCGAGCCGCTGCTGGTGATCGTCCCGGCCGACGCGCCGCTCGAAGTCGAAGCCTTCGTGCGCGGACGCGACATCGGTTTCGTGGGCGAGCAGCAGACGGCGGCGGTCAAGGTCGACACCTTCGACTTCACCCGTTACGGCACCGTGCCCGCGCGCGTGAGCTCGGTGTCCGCCGAGGCGGTGGAGCATCCGCGCTGGGGCGCGGTGTATCCGGCCCGGATCGCGCTCGCGCGCGACTGGCTGCTCGTCAACGGGCGGCGGGCGGCGCTGGGGCCCGGCATGGCGGTGCAGGTCGAGATCCGCCTCGGCACGCGCCGCATCGTCGATTACTTTCTTTCTCCGCTGCGCAAGGTCGCGCGCGAGAGCATCAGGGAGCGCTAGCCATGGACGGGGCATACCAGTCAGTGCAGCCGACGGCATCGCCGTCACCGACCGACGAGTGGGCGCGTGCGCTCGCGCGCCAGCGCGCCGGGGACACGGCCGCCGCGATCACGAGCTACCAACGCCATCTGGCCGACTATCCCGACGACGCCGAGGGATGGCTCGCGCTCGCGAGCGCGCTGCGCCGCAGCGCCTGCCCCGATGCCGCGCTGGTGTGCTGCCAGCGAGCGGTGCGGCTGGCGCCGGACAGCGCCGCCGTCTGGAGCAACCTCGGCACGCTGTGGTTCGCGCTCGGCAACCACGAACAGTCGTTGCGCTGCCACCGCACCGCGCTGGCGACTGGCGCCGCGCCGTCGCGCGTGCGTCTCGAGTACGCGCGCGCACTGCGTGAACTGGGGCGCTTCGCGCAGGCCGAGTCCGTGCTCGCCGAATGCCTCGCGGCCGAGCCGGAGCGTGTCGATATGTTGCTCGAACGCGCCGCAGTTCGCCTGCAGCTGGGCCGCTACGCGCAGGCGTGGCCGGATTTCGAGGCGCGGCTGCAACTGCGCCCCGCGCGCATTCCCGAAGTGGCGCTGCCGCGCTGGCGCGGCGAGCGCATCGGTGGCAAGCGCCTGCTGCTGCTCGCCGAGCGCGGGCTGGCCGATGCGCTGTGGGCGCTGCGTTTCGTTCCCTCGCTCGCCCGCCGCGGTGCCGCGATCACTCTCGTGTGTCCGGAGGCGCTGCATCCGGTACTCGCGGATCTGCCGCTCCATCCGGTCGCAGCCGTCGATCCCCACGACGTCGTCCGCAGCCACGACCTGCAGTGCGCACTACTCAGCCTGCCGGGACTGGTTGACCCGCGCGGGCGCCTGGTCCCGGAGCCGGCCCCGGTGGCCGTGCTGGCGGAGTCCCGTGCCTGGTTCGCCGAACACGTCGCGTGCTCGGGGCGCGCGCTGCGCATCGGCATCGCGTGGGCGGGCGGCGATTCGTCGGTGACGCACGGTGAGCTGCCGCTGCGGCGGCTGCTTGCGCTGGCAGCGGTCCCCGGCGTTCAGTTGTTCTCGTTCCAGCGCGGTACGGCCGCCGCGCAACTGCGTGGTGCCGGCATCGAGGGCATGGTGATCGACGTCGCCGGACGCTGCCGACACCTGGGCGACACCGCCGCCGCGCTCGAGCGCATGGATCTGCTGGTGGCCGGCGACGGCGTCGTCGCGCGCCTCGCCGGAGCGATGATGAAGCCGGGGCTGATCCTGCTGCCGCACTGCGCGCACTGGGTCTACGGGCGCGAGAACGATGCCACGCCGTGGTATCCGACGCTGCGGCTGCTGCGCCAGCCCGAGCCCGGCGAGTGGTCCCCGGTCTTCGGAGAGTTGCAACGCCTGGTCACGCGCTGGGCCGACAGCCGCGCGGGCCGCTCGCCGTGAAGCCCATGCGTCTGCGCAGGGCGTTGGGTCTGGTCATGCTGCTGATCGTCGCCGGCGCGCTCTACCTGTATGCCGCGCACAACGCCGGACGCAAGGAGTTGCGCGCGCTGTGCGAGCAGGGTGTCGAACCGAAGGTCTACCGACGGGTGGAGGCGGAGGGGTATTTCGATAGCGGGATCAGCTGCCTTTATCTGGGGTGCTGGGACACGTTGATGGGCAAGAGCTTCCGGTACATCGAGACCGAGCGTCGCAATGCCAAACCGTGGCACCGGCTTCCCGAGAACGGCTTTTACCGCTTTTCCAAGGTGAGACAGGATTCCGGTCTGTGCGACCCGAGGATCCTCGAGGAGATGCAGCAAGCGGTCGGCTTCCGCAAGTACCTCACGTCCGGATACTGCATCCGGATGGAGAAGATCGACCGGCCGACGGCTCCTTACGGCTTGTTCAGCGAGGCTGGAAGGGTGATCGAGGTCGATAACATTTTTCGTTCGTCGATTTCGGAGCGACGCACCTTCATCAAGGATATGGCTACAGGCGAGATTGTTGTGGAGCAGTGGACGTACTTGCTTTACCAGAATGCTCTTCCGAAGTTCAGCAGTTTCCATAGCGTTCTGTATTGTGCGTCCATTGGTGCCAAGCGTTCGATGCCAGATGTTGTGACGGTGGAGCCTTTTATTGCCAAACCCTAATTCCATGGAGTTGGAATATGAATACGACAACGGAAGTCGTCTATCAGAGTGCTCTGTTGGCAGATGCTGCGTACGTTTCGTTCGACGCGGAAAACTTTGTCGAGGGTGGACACATTTCAATCATCGCTTGGGATCAGCGTACCTCGCCCGGTGCGATCACCTTCGAAGACCGCGGTTTCACCCTCGAGCAGTTCGAGGAGTTCAGGAACAGCTACCGGGTCGTGTACCACCAGCCCGACACGTCGAACGGCTTCTCGGCCACGTTGTTCGAGCACGTGACGAGCGGCGAGCTGCACCTGGCGTTTCGCGGCAGCAACGAGGTGATGGACGGGCTGCAGGACGTGGCGCTCGCGCTCGATGTGGCGGATCTGATCGGCAGCGGCCTGCAGGACGGCGCCGCGGAGCAGTTCCTGTACGCCGCGGGCCTGATCGAGGCCGATGGCAGCGCGATGCCACAGCACCTCGGGCGTGTGCACCTGGTGGGGCACTCGCTGGGCGGTCACCTCGCGCTGTGGGTCGGTGGCGGGCATCCCGAGCTGGTATCGCGCGTGGACACCTTCAACGGCGCCGCGCTGCAGTACCGCAATCCGGTGCGGGAAGTGCTGGACCTGCTGTGGCTGGACACGGTCGCGCCACGGGTCGATGGCAGCGCGCTGCCCGCGGAGCGGGTGCACAACTTCTTCGCCGAGAACGGCCCGGAGGTCACGGCCAGCTCGGTGCTCGGGTACCGCCCCGGTGAGCATGTACCGCTGTTCATCGAGAGCGCTGCAGGCGAGGTGCTGGACACGCACGACATGAGCCGGCTGGTCGAGTCGCTGGCCGCGTACCGTGTGTTCGGCCTGCTGGATCCGCAGCTCGGCATGGCGGCGATCGGCAATGTGCTGAAGGGTGCCTCGGATGTGGGCGCCGGTTCGATCGCCGCGGCCACCGGCGCGCTGGCGGACGCGCTCGGCGGTGCCCTTGCGGGTGTGACGGATCCGCTGGCGCTGCACGCGTTGCTGCAGGAGGCGATGGCCGGCGGCGGGTGGGGCGATGTGCGCATCGAGCCGGTGCTCGGCAGCGATGCGACCGCGGTGCTGGACGTCTCGGCGCGTGGCAACGCGTGGCGCTTCGCGGCGACCAATCTGTACTCCTTCGCGCTGACCGGCACCGGCGCGGCCAGTGTGGACAACGCCGGCGAGCATCCCGGCGACGCCTTCCTGCTCGCGCGCGCCTACCTGCTGCAGAGCAATGTGCTGCGTGCCACCGTGGACGCGCTCACCGTCCCCGATGCGCGCCGCGAGCCGGAGTATTTCCGCGACCTCGCGAGTGGCATCGAATTCACCTCGGCGCGTGGCGCGTATCCCTACCCGCTCGCCGACGCGCGCCACTACCAGTTCGGCGCCGGGCAATCCGACGAACTCCCCGGCGGCAATCGTGACGACCTGCTGTTCGGGCAGGGCGGTGCCGATACGCTGCGCGGGCACGACGGCCACGACTGGCTCGACGGCGGTGCGGGCGCCGACGAACTGTTCGGAGGCGCGGGTGACGACACGCTGTTCGGCGGTTCCGGCGCCGATACGCTCGAAGGCGGCACCGGCAGCGATCTGCTCGCCGGCGGCTCCGGCGCGGACAGCTACCGCATCGCGGCCGGTGGTGGCGGCCGGGTCATGGACGCCGACGACGGCGGGGACCGCGTGCTGTTCGGCACGCTCGCGCTGGCCGGGCTCGACTACGAGGAACTCGCACCGCGCTCGGGAGTGTTCCGTGACCGCGCGGACCACGGCATCGTGCTGGCGCGTATCGGTGAGTCGCTGTACCTCACGCAGGGCGCCGGCGACAGCGCGCGTTCGCTGATGCTGGCCAACTGGGACGAGGCGGGCGGCAACTTCGGCATTGCCCTGCCCGGCGAAGGCGCGTTCGAGCAGCCCGAACGCGCCGACCCCGAGACGCAGCGCAGCTTCCTCGGTGACTTCGCTCCCAGTGACGCCGACCCGGAGGAAGAGGGCGTGCAGATCGAGTACGACGCGCTCGGCAACGTGGTGGTCGATCCCGAGGCCCCCGAAGTGCGCGACGACCTGCTGTTCGGCACCATCGCCAACGATTCGATCGACGCGCGTGCCGGTGACAACGTGGTCTACGCGCGTGCCGGTGACGACATCGCGATCGCCGGTGAGGGCGAGGACCTGCTGCACGGCGATGCCGGTGACGACCATCTGCTCGCCGGCGCCGGGCAGGACACGCTGGTCGGAGGCATCGGAGCCGACTGGCTGGAAGGCGGCGACGACACCGACCTCCTCGACGGCGGCGACGGCAACGACCTGCTGTACGCCGGATCGGTGGCCGATTTCAGCGCCATCGACGACCCCTCGGCGCAGCCGGCCGCGACGCGTGACTGGCTCGCGGGCGGCGCGGGCGAGGACACGCTGGTCGGCGCCGCGGGAGGCGAGGCGCTGATGGCCGGCTCCGGCGCCGATCTCGTGTATGCGGGAGCCGGCGACGACCACGTGATGGGCGATGCGAACATGCTGACCGACAGCGTGGACTGGACGGTCACGGACGATCCGCAGGCGCTGGTGCGCCAGTTCTCGCCTTCCTTCGGTGACGCGGACCCGCCCGACGGCGGCGCCGACACCATCCACGCCGGCACCGGCAACGACTGGGTCGATGCCGGGCGGGGCGACGACCTCGTGTTCGGTGGCGAGGGACACGATTCGCTGGGCGGACTGCGCGGTGCGGATACGCTGGCCGGCGGCGACGGCGACGATCGCCTCGAGGGCGATGCCGCGGCCGTGCACATCGCGGGCAGTGAACACGGTGACGACCAGTTGCTCGGTGGCACGGGAGCGGACCAGCTGGTGGGCAACGGCGGCCACGACACGCTGCTCGGCGGCGAGGACGACGACATCCTGCGCGGCGATGCGCAGGACATCGCGCTCGCCGATCACGGCAACGATTACCTCGACGGCGGCGACGGCGACGACACGCTGTTCGGTAGTGGCGGTGACGATGTGCTGTACGCCGGAGCCGGTAACGACCACGCCGGCGGTGACGCGGGCGCGGACACCCTCGAGGGCGGCGACGGTGACGACCAGCTGGCAGGTGATGGGGCATCGGTGGCGCTGATCGACTGCGGCGCCGATCGCATCGACGGTGGCGCGGGCCACGACGGCATCGACGGTGGCGCCGGCGACGACACGCTCGCCGGTGGCGTGGGGCTGGACACGCTGCTCGGCGATGCCGGCTGCGACCGGCTCGCCGGTGGCGCCGACGACGATCTGCTCGACGGCGGCAGCGAGGCCGACACGCTCGCCGGCGACAACGGCGCCGATGCGCTGCTGGGCGGCGACGGTGACGACGCGCTCGGCGGCGGTGCTGGCGACGACCTGCTGTTCGGCCAGGGCGGTGCCGACTGGCTCGACGGTGGCAGCGGGCAGGACACGCTGTCCGGCGACGACGGCGACGACGCGCTGGACGGCAACGACGGCGAGGACCAGGTGTTCGGCGGCGCCGGCAACGATGCGCTGCACGGCGGCAACGGGCACGACTCGCTGTACGGCGAGGCCGGCAACGACACGCTCGACGGTGGCGCCGGCAACGACCTGCTGATGGGCGGCGCCGGCGACGACACCTATGTGCTGCGCTTCGGCGACGGCGAGGACACCATCGTCGACGGCGACGGTGGCGACGTGATCCGCTGCGCAGGCAGCGTCGATGCCGAGGCGCTGAGCCTGCGCTGGTCGGTGTCGAGCGGCACCGTGAGCTTCGGCTTCGCCGGGGCGAGCCTGACGCTCGCGCTCGAGGACTACAAGCAACTCGCCGGACTGCAGACCGACGCCGGAACGCTGGCGCCCGTCACGCTGCTGCGCGCGGGAAACACGGCCGACCACCTGCTGCTGCCCGGCACCGATGACGAACTGGACGCGCGCGCGGGTGCCGACACGGTCGAGGGCGGCGGCGGCGCCGACACGCTCGCCGGTGGCGAAGGTGCCGATGCGTTGTACGGAGAGGAGGGCAACGACGCGCTCGACGGCGGCGAGGATGACGACACCCTGGCCGGGGGCAAGGGCAACGACACACTCGTCGGTGGCGCCGGCGCCGATTCGCTCGACGGAGGGCCGGGCAGCGACACGGTGCTGTTTGAGCCGGGCGCCGGGCGTGACACCGTACTGGTCGTCGATCGCGGCCCGGGCGATCTGGACACCATCCTGTTCGGCGCCGGCATCGATCCGGATCAGTTGCTGCTGCGCAACTACGGCGGCACCGATCTGTATGTCGAGGCGGGTGGCGGCGACACGCTGGTGTTGCGTCATTTCTTCAGCAACCTCACGTACCCGTTGCCGTTCGAGATGCGCTTCGTCGACGCGCCCGATACGGTCTGGGATACACAAGCCGTGCTCGACCGCTTCCTGGCGCGCGGAGCCACTTCCGGTGACGATGCGCTCGATGGGCTGCCGGGCGCCGACACCATCGACGGGCTGGCCGGCAACGATGCGATCCTCGGTGCTGGCGGTAGCGATCTGCTGTACGGTTCGGGCGGCGCCGACACCCTCGATGGCGGCAGCGGCAACGACACCCTCGACGGCGGTGACGGCGCGGACAGCCTGCGCGGCGGTGACGGCAGCGATGCGCTCGGCGGCGGTGCCGGTGCCGATGTGCTCGACGCGGGTAACGGCCTCGACACGCTCACGGGCGGTGCGGGCAACGACACGCTCCACGGCGGGAGCGAGGCCAACGTGCTCGCCGGCGGCAGCGGTGACGACCTGCTGCGTGGCGGGCGTGGCGCGGACATTTACCGCCACGCCAGCGGCGACGGCGAGGATGTGATCGTCGAGACCGAGCCGTACACCACCGGCAGCGTGCCGATCGACGTATTGCAACTCGCCGGAGGCTACGGCCCGGCGGACATCACGATCACGCCGCGGCTGCGCGACCCCTACGGTACGCTGTCCTACAGCGGCTTCTTCGACCGCGACGTGGGGGTGCACCTGCAGCTTCCCGCGGCCGGCGACGGCGTGCTGCTCGCGAACCCGGACTCACCGAGCGGCGTCAACGGGCGCATCGACCGGATCGTGTTCGAGGACGCCGCGCAGTCGGTGCTCGAGTTCGCGCAGATCCAGGCCGCGCTGACGAGCATCGACGACGGTCACGACGTGCTGATCGGTACCGATGCCTCCGAGTCGCTGGCGGCCCGCGGTGGCAACGATATCGTCTACGGCGGTCGGGGCAACGACTCGCTCGCCGGCGAGGCCGGTGCGGACTCGATGCTCGGCGACAGCGGCGCCGATACCCTGGTGGGTGGGCCCGGCGACGACTTCCTGCGCGGCGGCGACGACGTGTCGGCGACCACCAACGCGGTGGACCTCTACATCTGGGGCCAGGGGCACGGCAACGACACGGTATGGGCACGCCCGGATCGCATCTTCTGGGTGTACGCGAGCGACAACTCGCCGTTCCCTGCCGATGAGCTGCAACTCGACGGTGTGGGGTGGCAGGGCCTGTGGGCCGAACGCAGCGGTGACGACCTGGGGCTGGTGGTCAGCGCCACCGGCGAACGCCTGACGGTGGTGGATTATTTCCTGAGCGGGCACAACCAGCTGCGTATCCGTCGCGAGGACGGCGGTCACTACCTGGTCGGTGACGTCGAGGCGAAAATCGCCGCCAGCGTGGTGCAGCGCCAGATCAGCACCGGCGATGACCTCGTGATCGCCACCGGGCATCCCGACACGCTCGATGCGCTTGCCGGCAACGACACCGTCGAAGGCGGTGCGGGAGCGGATTCGCTGTATGGCAATGACGGCAACGACCTGCTGCGCGGTCAAACCGGCAACGACAGCTGCTCCGGCGGCGCCGGCGACGACACGCTGGGCGGTGGTGCCGACGCCGATCTGCTGGCCGGTGGTGCCGGCAACGATGCGTACCTGTTCGGTTTCGGTGACGGCACCGACCGCATCCACGATGCCGACCGCACCACCGGCCGCATCGACACGATCAGCTTCGCCGACGGCGTGCAGCCGAACGATGTGCGGATCGCGCGCAGCGCCGACGACCTGGTGCTGACGCTCGCCGACAGCGGCGAATCGATCACGGTCGCGCGTCATTTCGTGACCAGGGGCAAGGACATCGGCTACCACGTCGATGCGGCGAGTTTCGCCGACGGCACGCAGTGGACGCGCGCCGCGCTGCTCGACGCGGTCACGCGCGCGCCGTCGGGCCATCAGTCGCTCATCGGTGGCACCGGTCCCGACACTCTGGTCTCGCTCGGCGGCAACGACACGCTCACCGGTGGCGCGGGTGCCGATCGCCTCGATACCGGCGCCGGCGACGACCTGCTCACCGGCGGCGCCGGCGCCGACACGCTGCTCGGCGGCAAGGGAGCGGATACGTATCGGTTCATGGCCGGTGACGGCGCCGATCTGATCCTGGATGAGGACGCGTCCGCGCGCATCGACACGCTCGAACTCGGCACCGGTCTGCTGCCGTCCGGCACCGTCGCGTGGCGAACCGCGGGAGGGGAGCTGCTGCTGCAGTTCCAGGGAGGTGACAGCGTGCGCGTCCGTGATCAGTTCGCTTCCGGCGAATCCGCGGGCCCGGGGATCGAGCGCGTGCTGTTCGCCGACGGCACCGCCTGGACTCGAGCCGATCTGCTCGGCGCGCCGCCGCAGCCGGCCAACCGCGCACCCGTCGCGCAGCCCGATGCGCTGGACGCACTCGAGAACCGCAGCACCCCGGTCCCGGCCGGCACGGTGCTGGCGAACGACTTCGACCCCGATGGCGATCCGCTCGCGGTCGTGGGGGGAACGAGCGGATTCGGCGGGCAGCTGAGCTGGGACGCCGCGCAGGCGCGCTTCGTGTTCGTCCCGGCGCCGTACTTCGTGGGCGATGCGTGGTTCGATTACCGCGTCGGTGACGGCGAACTCGAAAGCAGTGCGCGCGTCACGGTGCGTGTCGCGATCGACGCCTCGGGCAACGCGCGCATCGGCAGCGTGGCGAACGAATCGCTGGCCGGCACGCGCAAGGACGACCGGCTCTACGGACTCGCGGGCAACGACACGCTGCGCGGCGATCGCGGCAGCGACGTGCTGAGCGGCGGTGCCGGCGCGGACCTGCTGGAAGGCGGATCGGGCAACGACACCTACGTGTTCCACGCCGGCGATGGCGCCGACATCATCGACAATCGCAGCGCGAGCTCGGCGGACGTCGATGCGCTTTATCTCACCGCCGGGATCACGCGCGAGGAGTTGTGGTTCGGGCGCGAACTGAACGACCTCGTGATCGGCCGCGGCGACGGCAGCGACCGCATCACCGTGGACGAATGGTTCGCCGCCGACGCCGCGCGGCTCGACGCGATCCACGTCGATGGCGACGTGCTCTACCCCGGCGACGTCGAGCGCCTGGTGCAGGCGATGGCCGCCTTCGATGCCCCAACCGGCAGCGGCTTCACGTTCGGGCGTGAACCCCTGATCGACCACGCGCCGTCGCTGCTGCGCCCGATGGTCCACACCCCATGACCCGCCGCACCGATCGGCCGCCTCGTCCGTACGTCCGTGCCGCACCCGGACGGTTGCCCGTACGTCCGTGCCGCACCCGGACGATTGCGTGTAGATCCGGGCTGCGCCCGGACATTCGCAATCGTTCGGCCACACGCCGAACGGGACATTCCGGCATTCGCGTCAATGCCCCCGGAATTCCACGTTGTAGTTTTTGACAACATCCGTGCTCTGTTGGCATTATCTCCAACATGAAAGCCGTAGAGCTTTTCCGCCAGCGTGTCGTCTATGCCGGAGACCGGTTCGCGGAGCTCGTTCTATGGCGTGTGTCCCGCCCGCTGCCGGGTTCCGAGCACTCCTTCAAGTACCGGCTGGCATACGTCGTGGAGCAGGTCTGCGTGCTTCGATACGACAACGAGGCAGGCAAAGGGGATCACCGGCATTGGTGTGGGAAGGAGACGCCTTACCGTTTCTCGACCCCTGAGAAACTTGTGGTGGATTTCCAGCGAGATATCGAGAGGTGGAACCATGAAAACGGTAATTCTTGAGGTCCGGAGCCCCAACGAGGCAATGGCAGGATTTGCCGAGTCCTGGACTGGCGGCAAGCGACAAAAGGCTGCGCGTATCAGTTTCGCCTCCCCGGAACTGCTCTGGAAGGTTCTCACGGCAAAGCGGTGGGAATTGCTCAAGGCGCTGTGTGGGGCGGGCCCGGTGTCCATTCGTGACGCGGCCCGGCGCGTCCATCGCGACGTGAAAGGCGTCCACGGCGATGTGGTGGCCTTGTTGGAGGCAGGCCTTCTCTCGCGCACCGCCGAGGGTGCAATCGAGTTCCCTTACGAAGCAGTGAAGGTGGAGTTCCTGCTCCTGGCCGCGTAGGCCCGGGCTGCGCCCGGACATTCGCACCGTTCGGTCGCAGGCCGAACCTACGCTTCCCTCATGGGTTCGTCCTCGCTGAAAATCTCGTCCTCCTCCTCGCGCCCCGGGATCGCGTGGCGCTCGTTGGCCCAGTCGCAGAAATCCTGCTGCTTGCAGCGCAACGAACAGAACGGACGGTACGGTGACTCCTCGCTCCACGGCACCACGCGCCGGCACGACGGGCAATTCACGGTCAATACGGCCATCGCGTGAACCTCATTGCGACGTGGTTGCCGCCGCCATCGCGGCGGCGAGTTCGAGGTAGCGCTCGTGCAGCGCGCACACCTGCGCGCGCAGTTCCTCCAGCGAGCCTTCGTTGACGATCACATCGTCCGCGCGCGCGAGGCGGCCGGCACGGTCGATCTGCGCGGCGATGATCGCGCGTACCTGCGTCTCGTCGTTCGCGTCGCGGCGCATAGTGCGCTCGAGCTGCGTCTGTTCGCTGACATCGACGACCAGCACGCGGTCGGTCAGCACATCCTGCTTCGCCTCGAACAACAGCGGCGAAACGAGCATCGCGTACGGGCCGGTCGCTTCGCGCAGCCCGCGCTGGATCTCGGCGCCGATGGCCGGATGCGTCACGCCCTCGAGCCAGCGACGCTGCTGCGGATCGGCGAACACGATGCGCCTCAGCGCCGCACGATCCAGCGCCCCGTCGGCGCCGATCACGCCGGGGCCGAAGTGCTCGGCGATGCGCGCCAGCACCGGCGTGCCCGGCTCCACGACCGTGCGCGCGGCGACGTCGGCATCGATCACGGTGATGCCGAGCGCCTCGAACAGCGCCGAGACGGCGCTCTTGCCGCTGCCAATGCCTCCGGTGAGGCCGACGATCAGTTTGCGTGCAGAAGTCATCGTTTCAGGCGCGAGATGGTTCGGCCGCACGTTAACGGACACGCCGTCGAGCCGCAATGCCAAACGCAGGCCCGTGATGATCCCCGGCGAGTTCGTCGTCTCTGTCGGGACGGGCTCGCGTAGGTCCGGTCTGTGACCGGACATCTGTTCGGCCGCAGGCCGAACCTACGAAAGCCGGATTGGCCACAGGCCGACCGGCAGAGCAGGCGTTGCAAGGTCGACTATCCTTCGCACCATCCGAGCCTTGTGACGATGTCGCCGCCGATGAATGCGCTCATGACCCGCCGCATCTCGCTCATCATCTCCATCGCCATTGCATTCACGGCTGCGGGTCTGGTCTGGTTCTCCACGCCATGGGGCGTGGGAACGTCATTCGACTCGATCCAGTACCTGCTCGGTGCGCTGGCGCTTGCCGACGGCGGCAGCGTGTTCGATCTGCCCGCGCACTGGCCACCGTTGTACCCCGTGCTGCTCGCCGTGGTCGATCTGTTCACCGACGACATCCATGCAGCGGCGCGCCTGTTCCACACATTCGTGTTCGCGGCGAACGTCTGGTTGTTTTCCTTGCTGGTCACCGATGGCGCGCAGCGTGGCGGAGTGCACGTGCTCCTCGGCACGTCCGTGTTCGCGCTCGCACCGGCCGTCTACGACATTCACTTCATGGCGTGGAGCGAGCCGCCGTTCATCGGCTTGTTGTTGGCGCACCTGTGGTGCATGCGCAGGTACTTTCGCAGTGGAAGTGGCAGCGGCCGCTGGCTTCTGGTGGGCGGGTTGATCGTCGGCATTGCGATCCTCACGCGCTATGCCGGGGTGGCCATGCTTGGCGCCACCTCACTGTTCCTGCTTCTGGAGCGCGGCCCGGATATCCGCGAACGCCTGGCGGATCTGGTTCGCTTCGTGGTTCCCGCAGCGGCACTGCCGGCTATCTGGTTCGCCGGGTCCAGTCTCTTCAGTCAGGATTCGAGTGTGCGCGAACTCGAGGTGCACTGGGTCACGACGGAGCATCTGAAGGCGTTCGCGAGCGTGCTGCTCGACTGGTTCCAGGCGCAAGCGGTGGGGACGCTGGCCGCCACCGCTCTGCTCGTCACCGGCGTTGCCTGCATCATGGTCGCGGTAGTGCGGGGCGCCGCATCGGAAGACGCGCGGCTGCTGAGGCTGACGCTACTGCTCGCGCTGACGTACGTGGCGTTCATCGCCGTGTCGATCTCGCTGTTCGATTTCTATATCCCCGTGGATTCGCGGATATTCGCGCCGTTGCTGGTCTGTCTGCTGGTGGCAATCACGGTGTCGGCCGCCGTTGCGCTGCCGCGTGCAACAATTCTGGCGCCGGTGGCGTCGACGGTCCTGCTGGTGACGCTGCTGGCGGGACTGCCGTCGTTGTCGAGCGCCGTCGCCCGGAACACCATCCAGGGCTTCGGATACTTCGGGGCCATGGTGCAGACGATGCCGATCCTGGGGTTTCTGCGCGACGCCTCGTTGCCGACGGTCTATTCGAATGCACCGGAATTGCTGCGCATTCACTTCGGCTGGAAGGCGGCTGCGATTCCCGCCCTGTACGATCCGTCGACGCGGTTGCCGGAGCCGGAGTACTCCGCACGGATGGACCGGATGATGGAGGAGTTCGCCGCCGGTCGCGCGGCGATCGTCTATTTCGAGGCGTTTTCCTGGCGTGCGTATCTGCCCGGGCGTGACGTATTCGAAGGCAACCTCGCATTGCCGAGCGTGTACCGCGCCGACGACGGTGTGGTGTACCTCGCGCCGTAGGTCCGGGCTGTGCCCGGACATGTTCGGTCGTGGCATTGTTCGGCCACAGGCCGAACCTACGTCTGCCGTAGGTCCGGGCTGTGCCCGGACATGTTCGGTCGTGGCATTGTTCGGCCACAGGCCGAACCTGCGTCTCCCGTAGGTCCGGGCTGTGCCCGGACACTTGTTCGGCCACAGGCCGAACCTACGGGACAGATGTCAAACCACCGGGCGAACGGTCAGGGCGAAATCGTGGACAGATACGCCGCGCTGATCGAGTCACCCCAGAGCAGCGTGATCCAGCCGGCTGCGGCGAGGTAGGGGCCGAACGGGATCGGCACGTTGCGGTCGCGCCCCAGCGCGAAGATCAGCACCACCCCGACCACCGCGCCCACCAGCGAGGACAGGATGATCACCAGCGGCAGCGCCTGCCAGCCCAGCCACGCGCCGAGCGCGGCCAGCAGCTTGAAGTCGCCGTAGCCCATGCCCTCCTTGCCGGTCAGCAACTTGAAGGCCCAGTACACGCTCCACAGCGACAGATAGCCCAGCACCGCCCCCCACACCGCATCCTCCAGCGGCGCCAGCAGGCCGAAGGCGTTCACGATCAGACCCAGCCACAGCAAAGGCAGCGTGATGTCGTCGGGCAGCAACTGGTGGTCGACGTCGATCATCGTCAGCGCGATCAGCGCCCACGTGAACAGCAGCGCGAAGGCGCCCGTCCACGTCGCACCGAAGCGAAGCGCCACGATCACCGACAGCAGCGCCGTGGCCGCCTCCACCAGCGGATAACGCACCGAAATGCGTTCGCGGCAGCGCCCGCAGCGCCCGCGCAGGAACAGGTAGCTGATGACCGGCACGTTCTCCCAGTGCCGGATCCGGTGGCCGCACTTCGGGCAGGTCGACGGCGGGTGGGAAAGGCTGATCGGTTCGCTGCTCGCGCCGCTGGCAAAGGTGACGTCGGACTCCAGCAATTGCCGGGCTTCGCGGCGCCACTCCTGCTCCATGATGCGCGGCATGCGCAGGATCACCACGTTCAGGAAGCTGCCGATCGCCAGTGCGAACACGATCACGCCGAAGACGAAGAATCCCTGGTTCTGTGCGGTGAATTCGCTGATGGCAGGTAGAGGCATTCGATCTTATCGCGAACAGTTGAGCGTCATGTGAACGCGAACATGCCCCGTAGGTTCGGCCTGTGGCCGAACAAAGGTCCGGGCAGAGCCCGGACCTACGGGGACAACTGCATTACATCACCGAACCGAGCATGAAGATCGGCAGGTACATCGCGACCATCAGACCACCGACCAGCACGCCGAGCACCGACATGATCAGCGGCTCGAGCAGCGAGGTCAGGCCGTCGACCTTGTTGTCGACCTCGGCTTCGAAGTGCGACGCGACCTTGTCGAGCATCGAGTCCAGCGCGCCGGACTCCTCGCCGATCGCCACCATGTGCAGCAGCATCATCGGGAACATGCCGGTCGAACGGATCGCGTGGTTGAGCTGGGTGCCCACGGTCACGTCGTCGCGGATCTGGCGGATGGCACGCGCGTAGACCGCGTTGCCGGCGGCACCGGCCACCGAGTCCAGCGCTTCCACCAGCGGCACGCCGGCCGCGAAGGTGGTGCACAGCGTGCGCGCGAAGCGCGCCACCACGGCCTCCTTGACGATGGGGCCGATAACTGGAATCTTGAGCATAGACGCATCGACATTATCGGAAAATTTCTGATTCCTCATGCGTGCTTCACGAAACGCGAACGCTGCGGCCGCGATACCGCCGAGCACAACCCACCAGTAGGCCTGCATGAAATAGGACATCTGCATAACCATCATGGTGAACGCCGGGAGATCCGCACCGAAACTGCTGAAGGTTTCTGCAAACTGGGGTACGACCCAGATCAGCAGGATCGTAGTCACGATGATCGCGACCCCGATCACCGCGGCGGGATAGGTCAGAGCCTTGCGGATCTTGGCTTTCAGCGCTTCAACCTTTTCCTTGTACGTGGCTACCCGGTCGAGCATTGAGTCCAGCTTTCCCGACTGCTCGCCGGCATGCACCAGGTTGCAGAACAGATCGTCGAAGTGGCGTGGATGCTTGGCGAGCGCGGAAGCCAGGGTATTCCCCCCCGCCACGTCGTTTCTGATGTCGACAATCATCTGCCGAAATGCTGCATTTTCCTGGCCGTCGGCCACGATGTCGAAAGACTGTACAAGTGGTACGCCGGCTTTCATCATCGTTGCGAGCTGTCGAGAAAAGACGGCTATGTCGGCTGGCTTGATCGGCTTCTTGCGATCACCGAACAGTGGCTTGGCCTTCTTGTGCAGGTCCTGGGCAATGATGCCTTGTTTGCGGAGCTGCGCCTTGGCGAGTGCGACGCTCTCACTCTTTACTTCACCTCGCACAGGCTTGCCCAGGCGGTCCTTGCCTCTATAGAGGTAGGTATCAGTCTTGGATGTTTGGGTCGCGTGCGCCGCCTGTGCCATGTTCAGTCCTTCGTAACGCGGTTGACTTCTTCCAGGCTGGTCAGCCCTCGGCCGGCCTTGGCCAGCGCGGACCGGCGTAGATCATCGTAGCCCTGCTTGCGCGCCATGGCCGAGAGTTCCATCGCATTTCCGCCGGTCAGGATGATTTCCGAGAGTTCCTTGGTGACCGGAACCGTCTCGTAGATGCCCACGCGGCCCTTGTAGCCGTTCAGGCACTTCTCGCAACCCACGGCCTTCTTCATCGTCAGCGTGGGCAGATCGGAGGGCAGGAAACCTTCCTCCAGCAACACTTCGTCGGGCAAGCGCACTTCCACCGAGCAGTGCTGGCAGAGCCGGCGCGCAAGCCGCTGCGCGATGATCAGGTTGACCGACGTGGCGACGTTGAACGGCGCCACCCCCATGTTCAGCAGGCGGGTGATGGTTTCGCAGGCCGAATTGGTGTGCAGCGTCGACATCACCATGTGGCCGGTCTGCGCCGCCTTGACCGCGATTTCGGCGGTTTCCAGGTCCCGGATCTCGCCGACCATGATGATGTCCGGGTCCTGGCGCAGGAACGAGCGCAACGCCTCCGCGAAGGTCAGGCCCACGCGCGCGTTCACGTGCACCTGGTTGATGCCGCTCATATTGATTTCCACCGGGTCTTCCGCGGTGGAGATGTTGCGCTCGTCGGTGTTCAGGATGCCGAGCCCGGTGTACATCGACACCGTCTTGCCGCTGCCGGTGGGACCGGTGAACAGCATCATGCCCTGCGGCTGGAACAGGTAGTGCATGTACAGTTCGCGCTGGTACGGCTCGAATCCCAGCGCCTCGATGCCGAGTTGCGCGCTCGCGGGGTCGAGGATACGCAGCACCACCTTCTCGCCGAAGATGGTCGGCAACGTGTTCACGCGGAAGTCGA